>Ga0163108_10000011_pt1 | contig 110081 bp, 72 predicted proteins | sample Fk1155metaG_FD_109644 | JGI IMG/M metagenome (GOLD analysis project Ga0163108, IMG submission 109644) | Marine microbial communities from the Central Pacific Ocean - Fk160115 155m metaG | ecosystem: Environmental > Aquatic > Marine > Oceanic > Photic zone | place: The Central Pacific Ocean...
ATTCATGGCTCGAGATGACCTGGTCCTGAATTTCCCCGACGATCGGACCCTGATGTCGCGACCGAACTTCGGTCTTCCCAGCCGCAAACGGCAATCCCGGGGAGAACTCTCCTGGATGGCGACCGTGGTACCGCTGAACATTCTCGCTGCCAACCAGGTGACTCGACAATTTGACGATGAATACCTGCTCTCGATCGTGGTCTTTTCGGCACGCAACCTGGCTACCCAGGAACGGGCTGGACAGGTTGATTCAGAAGTCGCGAATGTTCCCGAGCGCACCTGCAATATTGATCTGTTGAGCGGGGGATTCACTGGCGGCGACGTCATACTGCAACACCCCATTCACAAGAACGTGACCAACAAGAAACTCTTTGCGGAAAACGTCCTGAAACTGCAGACCAATAGCTGGGTCATGCTCTCCGGTCAAATGGATAATAACAACAAGACGAGACGCTATTTTCGCTGGTACCGCGTCCTCAACGTCTCACCAGCCGGGGTGCAAAAGGGGGCAGCAACTCGCCGCGTGACACTCCAAGGTGCCGATTGGGAACTGCCCAATGCCAATACGCAAGCCACGATCATGGAAGGCGTCATCGGTGTATTTGAAAAGAAGATCCGACTGGACCACAGTTCCCTCTGGTAACGGCAGCAAGCTGCAGACGCATCAACGAACTCATAACAACACGGACTAACCGAAACCACAAGACACAGACCTGTTCCGCTTCACCTGGGCAAGTAGGCGGAAATAAAGCATCCCCGGGCCGCGCACCAAGAGAAGCGACCTGGAGGACGAAAGGAGCCTGAGGACATGGCAATGTATCGACGCAAACAACGTGGTGCCGTCTTGCTGGTCGTGGTCAGCATGCTGGTCCTGTTCGTCTTGATTGGCGTCACCTACGCCATCGTCAGCAGCCAATATCGACGCGGTGCTCGTATCGTTTCCCGCCAGAAGCAACTGGGCGTTGACCCAGAACAACACCTGGACAGTGCGCTTTACCAGGTCTTGCGAGACACTCGCAGTCCCACATCAGCACTGCGAGGCCATAGCCTGCTGCGAGACATCTACGGGACCAGTGTGCGAGGGCGTGTCAGCGCTGCTGCCAATCCGACGATTTTACAAAACAAGCAGTTTCTTCGTTTTCGTGGCACCCCGATCCAGCAGTCACGTATCACTCCCTGGAATGGTCAGTGGAACGCATCCCTCAATTATTATTCCGGGTGCGTCCTGACGTTTACCAGTGGTTCGCTCAAGGGAACCAGTACCCGCGTCATCGCATACCAGGCGAATGCGGGTGACCTGGCCTTTGACGTAATGTTGCCACAGGCCGGTCAATTACCCAGTCCCGGCGCGGAATTCGTGGTCAACGGTCATCCGTTCAGTGGCGCGGGATTCGGTCACCAGGCGGGGCAACAAACGCTTACGAACGAAGCACTAAAACCCAACCTTTACGGTGACTTTAATCGCACCGGAGCGTATCTCAATGGTGGCGCCCACGAAAGCTATGATGCGGTCGATTACCAGAACATGGCCCTGGCGGCAGTCATCCCGCTGGAAGGCAAGGTCGTCCCCTCCTTTCATCGACCGGCACTCGTTCGTTACTGGATGAACCAGGGAGCATGGGACCAAGCCCTGCAACGCCAGGTCATCATGCGACCTGCGAACCGAGTTTATGGTACGGACCAGGCAGGTGACCACCCGAATTTCACCGGCAGCAATCCCGCATTCGATCCCCTTAATCCTGCCACCTGGGATGTCGACAACGATAACGACGGAACCCCTGACAGTATCTGGATGGACCTGGGGATGCCAGTCCAAACGGATGCCAGCGGACGCAAGTACAAGCCGCTGTTTGCCCTCATGTGCGTTGACATGGACGGCAAGTTAAACCTGAATGCACATGGCAATGCTTCCCACATCCTGGCCGGTCAACAGGCCCCTCCCGGAGAAGCGATCCTGGCCGGTGGCATGCAGTCCCGGACCCTGCGGCCCGCCCAGGGTTTTGGCCCAGGAGAAATAAGTTTCCGGGGCATCTGTGCCAACCTTGCTGACTATGATTTCCTGATCAAGAATCGTTACGGGCAAGACGGTGTTCCGGGCAAACCTGGCTGGGATCCGCTGGCCCAGGTGAAACTCTACCAGTACCTGTTCACACCCCAGGACCTGCGTGGCGAAATCGCTTTTGGAATCGATCATTACGGGCAACCGGTCTTCGAAACACCAGCTCGCAACGTGGGTGGAAAAATCGTTCCTGCCAACGCTCGCCAATTGGTCATGAACACGCCCTATGAAATGAACCTTTCCCAGCCTCACCAACGCGGCTGGTCGAACATTCCCACCGTTGGTGACACCCCTTACTCGGTGGCTGACCTGGAACGTGTGCTGCGATCTAATGATGCTGATCAAAAGGCATTACCGGGACGATTGCAGAGAATTCGAAACAGTACGCACCTGGTTACCACGGATAGCTATGACCTACCCGTGGCCAATGGCACAGACCTGAACCTGGCCTTGATCCGCAGCCGCATCCAGGCCCTGGGGATCAAGTTACCTCCCGAGTTACAGATGGGACTGCGATGGAATATCAACCAAGCCTTCGGTAATGGCCAGGACGATAACAAGAACGGCGTGATTGATGAACCGAGCGAGGCCTCTCTACCGGTCAAGTGGGCTGGTACCGCGATTGAATTCGATCATGACAATGATGGAATTACCGGGACTAACAAGGACAACAATGCAGGTTACGAAGCCCGGCAAACCTACGCTCGACAGATTTATTCGCTGATGATGGCGATTAAGAATCCCGCCACGCTCTGGGATACCAACGGGGACGGCCGTGGCACTGCGGCAGAAACCGCTCAGCGGTTGGCTCAATGGGCAATCAACGTGGTTGATTTCCGTGACCCGGATTCAATCATGACTGCATTCCAGTACGATCCTAATCCACTGGACGGCTGGAATATCGACGCCAGCAGCCCGATCGTCTGGGGAGCAGAACGTCCCGAATTGTTGATTACCGAAACCGTCGCCTTCCATGATCGACGTACCCAAGATCTCAGCGCGGGTGGTGGGAAATACAATACGGATGATCCCAACAAGCACGATGATAATGAGTTTGATCAACGCCTGAGACCACGTGGCTCGTTGTTCATCGAGCTGTACAATCCCTGGACAGCCAGCAACCCAACGCCACCCCGCGAGTTGTACGGTAACCGAAACGGCGTGGTCCTGGGTGGCGCTCCTGGCGGCTCACCCACCTGGCGCATGTTGATCGTAAAGGGAAACCTCAAGGGAACCGATCCGGACGACTGGAAACTGGCTGATGCCAGTAACGACGTCGAACGCAGCATTTATTTCACGTCGCCTGGCGGTCCCAACCTGCCCACGGATCCAGATGGACACTCCTACCAGCCCCCCAAGGGCATGGCCGTCAACACGACCGTGCCGGCAGGCAGTTATGCCGTGGTGGGATCGCTCGGACAACTGGCCGCCCCGAACACCTATATCACACCTGTCGGGCGCCGCACGGATGCTACCGAGGATGACGCTTCCACGCTGCTCTATGGCACGACACGTCACATCCAGATGACCCCCACCTTTACGGTTAGAAACAATGTCAGGGCTGGAGGAATCGACAAGGCTACTGCTGACATCCAGCCGGTCGTCGGTATTCCCATCGATACCCTGAGCATTTCAGAACCACCCACGTCACCGCCTTACCCCGTGCCGGAAGGTACCGTGGCCGGCGAACCTGCCTACGAACCGGTTCGCGATTTACCCGTGGATGAAAACCAGGAATTACATGGCAATCGCACCCTGATCAATTACCGTGCCATCTACCTGCAGCGCCTGGCCAATCCACTATTGCCCTGGAATGCCACAACCAATCCTTATCGCACCATTGATAGCATGTCTGTCGACCTGTCGACGTTCAATGGTGTCACCAGGGCCAGCGACCCATCTGCTGGTGCAGCTCCCAACTACAAGTTTTTCTCCCACGAGCGGGGACGTGCACCGGACAGCAACTTCAACAAGCATCCTCGCAATCTCTGGAACCGTGACGCCTTCGCTTGGAACGTGGCCAACCGAGGCAACGTGACCGACGACACGGATACCCATTACTTCGCTTACCAGTTGCCCAATACCCTGGGACATCTTAACGTCCCTTACCAACCAGCCTTCACGGCGCGCACAGCGCCAGCACCTCCCCTTGGAAAACCGGCCACGTTTTACGTGGGTGCACCCGATACCGGCGCTGGTCGGCCAGCATTCCCCTGGCTAACCTGGAACAACCGACCCTTCGTAAATTCCCATGAGCTGATGTCTGTTCCTTTTAGCAGCCAATACCAGTTACTGGCAAACCTTGATTTACAGGGTGGTTTCCCACAGGTTTACCAGGCAGGGAACCGGGGTGATTTCGGACACCTGCTCAACTTTTTTGATTCTGCCACAGGTCTGTACCGCGTGTTCGAATTCATCCAGACACCTTCGCCGTACACGGGTACCGAGACCATTCTCAACCCGGTTGATTTTGTCGGTCTCAAGGCAGACAAGAGTAGCAACATGCTGCATCCGCCATTCAATCGAATTTCGAGTTTCCGAAATCCCGGCAAGATCAACCTGAATACCATCTTTGATGCACGCGTCTGGAACGGCCTCTGGAACCAGGACCTGAACGGACAACTCCAGGTCCTGGACAACACCAACAATCCGGTCGCACGGCGATTCGCAGCCAACTCGGTTCCGTGGGCCCAGTTCGTTGCCAGTCGACGAGGCTATGGTCCCAACAACAATGCCACCATGTACATCAACGACCAGACGAAACCAGCCCTGTTCAGCAATCCGTTCCGAGCGGTATCCGGGCGTAACATCAGCGGATTGACCCGGGACCCCATCGAATCAACTATCATGCGCAGCACGGCGATCACGGGTGATGCTTCCGGTCGTCCCCTGTTTTCCAGCAGCCTGACCAGTGCCGGTAACACGGCACAATGGAATTCTCATTTCCGCCATCAACCACTGCAACGCTTGAGCAACCTGACAACGATACGTTCCAACGTCTATGCCGTCTGGGCGACCGTGGGATATTTCGAGGTAGAACATGTCGGACCCGGTTCACCGACTATCTATCCGGATGGCTACCGCCTGGGACAGGAACTAGGCTGGGAACGGGGTGAGATTCGACGTCACCGCGCCTTCTACATGGTTGATCGATCGATCCCGGTCGCCTTCGAACCGGGTGAGAATCACAACGTCGACCGGGCCATTCTACTGCGGCGGTTCATCGAGTAGACAACGTTCCCTCAGGCATTGTGCTGGATCGTAATCACGTCGCCGTCCTGGATCACGTACTCCTTGTGCTCACGTCGCATCAGGTTCTCGGCCTTGACCTCGCGTTCGCTACCGAGTCGAACCAGATCCTCACACTGCATGGTTTCTGCCCGAATGAATCCACGTGCCAGGTCGGTATGGATCTGCCCGGCGGCCTCGACAGCGGTACCGCCCCGCCGATGAATCCAGCTGCGAACTTCTTTTTCACCGGCGGTAAAAAAGAGCATCTGCCCGGATGCCTCCATGATCCGCCGCACCAGGGCATCACGATCCTCGCGAACGATACCCATCTCCTGGCAAAACTCCTGTCGCTCGGCTTCTTCCATTTGCTCCAGTTCCAGCTCCAACGCAATATTGATCGCAACCAGGGGTACTCCTTCCGGAGCCAGTCCCTCGTAACGACCCGCTTCCTGTTGTTCATCTTTACTATTGATAATCAACAGGCGTGGCTTCTCGGTGAGCAACTGGAACGACCGCGTAGCCTTCTCTTGCTCCGGCGTCAGTTCTACATCATGCAAGCGCTCACCGTTCTCCAGCAAGGCATGTAGCGGTTCAAGCGCTTCCAGCTCTTTTATTTGCTCATCACGATTGGGGCGTGGTTTCTTGACTGACTCTCGCAATCGCTCAAGTCTTCCGGTCATGATTTCCAGGTCGGCAATGAGCAGATCATCTTCAAAGCTGCTCAGGTCCGCAGCAGGATCATGATCACCAAAAGCAGCTACGACAATCACGAGGCAACCCGCTTCGCGGATGGATGCCAGCCGTGCGGCACTTCCCTCGTGCGTTCGACTCAAGCCAGGCGTATCAAAAATCTCCAGGGAAGCACGAGTAATTTTCTTTGGCTCGTAGATCGTGCACAACTGTTCAATACGTTCGTCCTGGATCGTGGCCATCGCACTCTGTCCGGAATGCGCAGCCGAGAGATCTGGTTCGATCTCCGTCAGCCAGTGAAAGAGAGTACTTTTGCCACTGCCCTGGTAGCCTACCAATCCAATTTTCATCGATCCTGCGACGTGTTCGTCGGCTCCTGTGCGTAAACGAGTAACTGCTTGTCAGCAAAGCATCTTTCAATGTTTAGGCGCTTGCGCCAAGGCCTCTTCCAGTTCCTGCAATGCCTGGTCGATCAGGTTTCTCTGATCCAGGGTAATTTCCACCCCCCCGAAACGTACCTGGTAGTAAGCGTCGGTAATCATACGTGGCAGGTTCCCGGCCACCGGTTTCCCCGGCTGCGTGTTGATCCAGGACGCTACCTGGTCGGAAAATTCACGCTGCGTCTGGCCCACCGACCGTTTCCAACGATAACGCCGGAGCAAGCGTTGCAGGCGTTCATAGAAATCAACTCGGCCACGACGTCGCTGCTGCCAATGACTAAAGCGGCCCACGGTCTTCCTGAATAACCACTGGTAAGGTATTCGCAGCATCACCTGGTAACCAACCAGCAGTGCAAAAATAAGCAGCATCACCGTCACGGCACCACGCCATTCAAACCATTGAACCGGCGAACGACCACTCAGGTCAACACCCTGTTTTTTTAGCCATGCGACGGACCAGTGTGTAGAAAAACTATTGGATGCATCAATTCTCAGGGGATCGTAAACGGCCTTTTGCTGCTGCTTGGGCCCCATGTGAAGTACGTAGTTGTCCCACAACAATTGCATGTAATCAAACGAATCGCTGATCGTATCGAACAGGCTTCGCTGTAATGTCTCGATGACCTCGTCCTCTCGAGGAATCGTAGGGTCTGCTCGCATCCAACCGCCTACCAGTCCATCGGAATAGGCACTGCGCAGCTCCTCCGGCAGCTGATCAGGAACCAGGAACACCTCGACCCAGGCATGGGCATCGGATTGGCGCACACGGTAAAACTGACCTGTCGGATTATATTCTCCCCCCTTGTATCCAACCACGACTCGAGCCGGGATGCCCTGGCTACGACACATCAAAGCCAGGGCACTGGCAAAATACTCGCAGTGCCCGGTACGGTGATTGACCAGGAAGTCTTCCACTGGGTCACGACTAAAATCCCGTTTCAGGCGAACACGCGCCTGGTCAAGGGAGTAGGTAAAACGGTCCTCGGAACGAAGATAGCGTTCCAGTTCTCTAACCTGCCCGATTCGGTTATCGTTACTGGTCCGGTCACTCTCCAGGATTTCTCCGGCCAGGCGTTTCAGGGCCACCAGGTGACCGGGAAATTGCCGGGCGAATCGCAGTTCACCGTAAAAAATGGCTTTACGATCTTCATCCTTGAACACGACGGGATGAATGGTCATTTGGTTGCCGGCCTGGAAGGCCGTGGTACCCACCTTGTAACGAAACTGTTCTCGAGGAAGCCCCTCTTCACGATTTCGATGCACCAATCGCCTGCGTAACCAGTCATAACGAATCACGTTCGAGGTTTCTTCCAGTTTAAAGGCAGGCCCCACCGCCATCAGGATGGGATCGCGACTCAACTGGTACAGAATATCCTGCTGCACACGATCTCGGCCCGTTAACAGTCCATCATCCTCTGGCAGTCCCCCTCGCCAACGAAACCGGGTCCCCTGGGTCAACCACCCGGTCTGCCCCGGATTACGTCGACTTTGCTGGTAAATACTGAGCGCCGATCCGCGAAAGTACGGGGATCCAAAAATCTCGTAGGGCGAACCGGTCTCCCGGTCGCTGAACGCCACTCGCATGACGACCTCCCTGTTTTTCAACACCTTTCCCATGTGTCCCAGGGAGATCTTGTTAGCAAAACCAACCGTTCGCGTGTTTCCCAGTCGCGGTTGGTGCCAGGACGAATCGAGTGAGCGAGGAATCACGAGGAAAAAAATGCCCGCAAAGCAGATTGCACCAAGACTGGTGCCAAGCAAGTGTCTCGTGTATCCCCAGCCAACGATCTGATGACCCATCTCGGTAGCTGCAATATCATGATGAACCGTCGGCCGGGCTACCAGCAGCGGGTAAAGATCCTCTTGACTACCTGTTGCATCGTTCGTTCCTCGGGGTTCCCTGGATCGTTTCGCTAATCGATCAATACTGGCCAACTGTCGAAACACCGAGAGTAATGACAGGGCAAACAGGGCAGCAATCATGTACAGAGACAGGATCACGACAAACTCGAAACGCCGACTGAGCAGCGATCCTACCACGATCTGCAGAAGGCTAAACACGATCAGGTGACCGTAAATGCGAATCTTCTTTTCCTGGTAAAGCATGATGATTTGCACATAAACCAGCAGATTGGCAATAGCCAATAGTTTCTGTTGACTATCAACCCCGATAAATTCCCGCAGGGAAAAGAAGGCTGCTAACAGCATGGCTCCATTCGCAAGCATACGATGCAGTCGAAACCATTGCAGGTGATCGGTAAACACAACGGCTGTGACGGCGACCAGTGACATGATGATCGGCAACAGCACGTTCCCCTGGGAAAACCCCAGTAGCGCTGCGCTGAGCGTCACCATCACCGCGATCGCAATCTGTAACCAGCGTTCCACAATCACGTGCTTGATAACTCCTCGACCTGGTTCACGACTTCATCAGCCTCTTGACTGGATTCGGAGAACACACCAGGCAAATGAAAATAGGCATCAACTCCTGGATCGCTGCAATCGATCCAGAGTGGTCTTGCCGGCAAGGAAATGGCATTCCTTGTATCCCTGGAGCGGGTACTGACAACAACCACCTGGCTCCCGGGCCGCAACTCCTCTTTCAACCGGGTGATGCCCTCCTGGAAGGTTTCGTTTGCGTCTCCCTGGATCGTGGCCAGGCAACGATTGATTTCCGCTGCCACCAGGTTGGACGAGGAAGCTGCCCAGTAATGCATGGATTCACCGCAAGCGGCCACGACAAGTTGGATTCCGGTCCGTCGACCGAGGTCCTGGATGACCGTTGCTGCCATGCTTACTGCCAGTTCGACCGTGGCCTGTCCTGCTGACCCTGCATCAGGGTCCAGGTGCAGGTCCAGTACCAGGGCAATATCACGATCTCTCTGTTGTTCAAATTGCTTAACGGCTAACTGACCCAGGCGTGCAGATGTACGCCAGTGGATCCAGCGTCGGCTATCTCCTGGTTGCCAGTGTCGCAGACCGTAATAATCTCCTTCTGCATTACCGCGGGCATGGTAAGACTCCTGCCCGCCCACACGATCCGCCTCCATGGCCTGGAACCACTTGCTGGTTAATTCTCCCGTGCGTGGACAGACCAGCAGCAGCTGGGCACCTTGCATTTTCCGACTTCCCTTGAGCAAACCAAAAGGGAACCGAGTCATCAACCGCAATGCACCAAACTGGTATTCTCCTCGTCGATTCAACATCCACTGGTAGGAAACGGTCGATTTATTCCCGGCCGAGGTAAAAGGAAAGATTACCTGGGTCGAGGCCAGGTCACCCGCACCGCGCCTCTTCGAATTGCGACGCAGCTGGTCCTGTACCACCATGCACCAGCTGCCAACGCGTCGTCGGTCATTATGTAATACAAGATGGACACGAAGCGGATCGCCGGCGTGCACATAGGCCGGTACTCGCCGTTCTAAATCCAGGCGTTGCAAACTGACACTCAGAATACGCCAGTGCAACAAGAGAGGAGCAACCATGATACCTGACAGCAGCAACATCAGGTTTACTTCACCACCCACCGCACCACCGGAAATAAAGAGGGCCACGAACAGGTAATACCACCCCTCGCGTGTGATCGTGATACGACGTCCGCTAAACATGGCTTTATTCCGGTATGGGAGTCGCTTCCACCAGGTCCCTGATAATCGCCTCCAGCACTTCCCGGTTCCCGGTCTGCAAGTGTCCTCGACCGATCACTCGATGGGCCAGCGCAGGAACTGCAAGTTGTTTTACATCGTCCGGAACAACATAATCCCGACCATCCATCAGGGCGGTTGCCTGGGCAGCTCGACACAAGCTGATCGCACCACGAGGGCTGACCCCCACGTGCAGTTCATCCGAAGACCGTGTTGCCGCAACGACATCGAGCACGTAGTCGTAAAGGGACGAATCCACACGAACCGTGCGTACTGCTTCCTGGAGGCGAGCAACGACCGTGACATCCATCACGGGTTCCAGGCTCTCAACCGGTTCCCCCTCGCGATGTGACATCAATACCTGGCGTTCCTCTTCCCGATCAGGATATCCCATCGAAATACGTAACAGGAAGCGATCCATTTGGTTCTCGGGCAAGAGGTAAGTACCCTCGATCTCGTACGGATTCTGAGTTGCAATCACCATGAAGGGACTGGGCAAGTCATAGGTTACCCCGTCCACGGAAACCTGCCGGTCCCCCATTGCTTCCAGCAGGGCACTCTGGGTTCGCGGTGGTGCTCGATTGATTTCATCGGCCAGCACGATATTAGAGAAAATCGGACCCTTGTGATAAATAAACTCGGAAGTATTGGTATTGAAAACCGTACTACCCACGATATCGCTGGGCAACAAATCAGGCGTGAACTGTAACCGACAGAATCCTCCATCGAGACTGCGTGCCAAGGCCCTTCCCATCAAGGTCTTACCGACACCTGGCACATCTTCCAGGAGCACGTGTTCACCGGCTAACAGGCCGACCACACACTGCTGTACCACGCCAGGTTTTCCCAGTACGACGCGACACATGTTGTCCACCAGCTGGCAAATGGAATCGTGAATTCCTTGCATGTCCAGGGCCGGATCCGGTTGGGAATGTATGTCGGTCATAAGCTGATTCACCTCCTCGCTTACCCTCTACCTAGTGGTCCATGGTAGCGATAAAATCGGCAGTTGTCTGCCAGTCTCCCGGTGAAAGCGAACGCTTGTTGCTTGTTCCACGATGGGGTCCTGGGATAGAATGGAAGTCAGACCCGAGTGACCCAGCGCTGTGAACACCTGCCTGTAAACCAGACAGGCACGGCCGGGACAGCTAACTGTCGCATGAAGGTCCCGGGAACCTTGGGGGCATATCCTGCAAACTAGACTTGATTGATGAAATCCTCGTCCAACAGTAATTCCGACCTTGGCCTGGAGATGGTTCCGCTGGATCACCTCTCTCCTATCCTTGCAGACGCATCCTGGCAAGCCAGTCCGGTACCGGTCTTCGACCTCAACTCGACCGACCCCCTGCCAACCCTGGAGGTTCCAACGAACTCTCCTGGTACAGCTCCTTCCACATCCCATGTTCCTGTCACCCTGCCGGGAAACACCAAGGACTCAACGACTGGTTCCGTTTGGATGGATGGGGATACCTTGATGTGCGGATGCCCTCACTGCGAGGCTCCCATGTCGATTCGGTTATGGTTAATGATTGCGGATTGCTGGGCCTGCCAGTCCAGCATGGAATTAACCGAGGAACTGGAACGTGAGGCCCGCAAGCTGTGGGAACAGCACCAGGCCGTTCCTGTTCCAGGAGTTCGTAGCAAATCCACCACGCCGGTTCCCAGGAAAACCAGGCGTGAAGTGGTGGTACCGACTGCCGGTCCGACACCCAAGCCTTCCATTGCACAAGCGAGAATCCGTCGGCAAAACCAGCTACAGGGTACCGACATCTGGGTCACCAACTTCTTCAAGGATACCCCGGCCTGGATTATCAGCATGATCTTTCACCTGGTACTACTCACGCTACTGGGGCTCTTTGAAGTCACTGATGATTCAAAGAAAACTATTACCCTATCTCTAACGGAAAGTCGTTTCGTGCGTGACGGAGGAACCGTCATGGAAACGGATCCCCAGGATGAAATCACGATGGACGTTCCTGTTCCGGAGGATGTCGACCTGGAAGATCCGGAACAACGCGAGGCTGTGCTACAGGACATCCAGGAAGCGAAAGAACTGCGGGAAGATTTCGATGCCAAGAACCCCAACCTACCGAAGCTGAAAGATATCAAGAAAGATATCCGGGATGCCAACACCAATCGGCCGTCCCTGGCAGCCCGCGACCCCCGTGTCCGCGTGGAAATGGTCAAGAACGAAGGGGGGACAACCCGAACTGAAGCTGCTGTTTCCCGGGGTTTGCGCTGGATATCATTGCATCAAAGCCCGGACGGAAGCTGGAGTCTGAATCATCGATTGTCTGCCAGGTGTAACTGTAGCCATCCTGGCAGGATTCCCAGTGATTCAGCAGCCACCTCCCTGGCCCTGTTGCCATTCCTGGGTGCCGGTCAGACCCACCAGGCAGGAAAATATAAGAAAGAGGTCAATCGGGGTTTAAACTGGTTGCTCTCGGTCCAACATCCAAACGGTGATCTGCGTCACAAGTCCAAGGGGAATTCCGGGATGTATGCACACGGGCAAGGTGCCATCGTCCTCTGTGAAGCCTACATGCTGACCGGTGATGAAAAGCTGAAGAAACCTGCCCAGGCAGCCATCGACTTTATCGTGACGGCCCAGCACCCCAAGGGTGGTTGGCGATATTCACCCGGGCAGGCTGGAGACACCAGCGTGATGGGTTGGCAGGTCATGGCACTGCACAGCGCCCGGGCGGCTGGCCTGCATGTTCCGGACTATACCTTGCGGGACGCTCGTTCCTACCTCGACCGGGCAGAATGGAAACGAAGTGGCCAGTTCAGCTACACGCCTGGCCAGGGGCCCAAGCACACGATGACCGCCGAGGGTTTGCTGTGCCGCATGTACCTTGGCTGGGGTCGCGAACATGAACGGCTTAATGAAGGTGTCAATTTCCTGCTCAAGAACCATCCTCCCAACAAGAGTCTCTATCTTTACTATCTCTATTATGCCTCCCAGGTATTTCACCACGTGGGAGGTGAGCAATGGGAAGACTGGAATTTCCTGATGCGTGAAAGCCTGGTGAAAACCCAGGATCCCAAGGGGCATGCGATGGGCAGCTGGACACCACGAGAGTCTCATGATGTGGACGGTGGTCGGCTATACATGACCTCGCTGGCCGTTTGCTGCCTGGAAGTCTATTATCGGCACCTGCCCCTGTTCCGGCAGATCAACCTGGATTGACCTGGCCGCTACCAGGACGCATGGCCTGGCACGTTAGCCGAACACTTCCTGGACTACCTCGCCCTCATCGACCACTCGAATGGGGCGACCTGCAGCACTCATGTTTTCCTGGTCTGCGTCGATTTCCAGGCCATGGCAGACGGTCCGCAGAAGGTCATTGACCTTAACTCGCCGATCAGCCACGTCTTTCCCACCGGCTGTTGTTTTCCCGATGACCTGGCCACCCTGGACGCCACCTCCCGCAAGTGCCACGTTAAAGGCCTTGGGGAAATGTCCCCGCCCACCCTGGCTGTTGATCGTAGGAGTGCGACCAAATTCACCCATCCAGAGAATGAGCGTCTTATCCAGCATTCCGCGCTGTTCAAGATCACGAATCAGTTGTGCGAAGGGTTGATCCAATTGTTCACAGAGTGCCTTGCTCCGGTTGAAATTATCCTGGTGTGTATCCCAATTACCCAACGATACTTGCACAAAGCTAACTCCTGTTTCCACCAGGCGTCGCGCCAGCAGGCAGCCTTTCCCAAAAGCAGAATCCCCATAGGATTCTCGCATCTGCGAACTTTCCTGTTGGATATCGAAGGCCACCATGTCCTTGCTTAGAATCATGCGAGACGACTTGTTGTAGAGTTTGCGCTGGTTCGCAACTTCCTGTTCTCCGCCGCTAGCCTCGTATCCCGATTGCAGTTCATCCAGCAATCCAAGTCGCCGACGATAACGAGACTGGCTAGTCGTCAATTGCGTGTTATCGGGCGTTTTCTCCGGATTACTGATGGCAAACGGATCATACTCAACTCCCAGGAAGCCACCTCCCGAATTACCGCGTCGACGGCCAATGCTGACGAAATCGGGCAACTCGGCCGTGGGGTCACCCAGTTGCTGGGCAGCATGTGCACCGAGCGTTGGATACTTGACGCTCGCCGTTGGCAGGAAACCTGTTTGCATGAGATGCGTTGCTCGTGGATGACTCCCTTCCCGGCTTTGCATCGAACGAATCACGCACAGGTGTTCCATGAGTTCTGCGGTTCGAGGTAAGTGTTCGGCAATTTGGATGCCAGGCTGAGAAGTAGCAATCGCCTTGGTATCTCCACCGCTACTTGTTCCAGGTTGAGGTGAAAATGTCTCGAACTGGCTGGGCCCGCCCTGCATCCAGAGCAGGATACAGGCCTGGTTTCGTTTCCTCAGTTCCTGGGCCTGACCACTTAACTGGTTCATCCAGCCAATTCCAGGCAGTGCCAGTCCGGCGGCACCGGCAGTTCTTAAAAAATCACGCCGTTGTAAACGACCACGACGGTCAAAAGAAACGTCGACCTGTCGCTGAGGTACCTGCTGTTCTAACATGAGCTGAAACTCCTATGGCAGTATGCGCCCCGCATATTTACTTTCGATGCAGAAATTCTGCGCTGTTAATCAATGCCCAGAGGATATCTTCAAAAGCCTCTCCACGGTCCCGCAGATCACGTCGATATTTCAAGCAACTATTCACTTCTTTATCCGTCGGCTGTCGTGACAGTACTCGCAGGTACAATTCCGTGATGGCCTGTCGATCATCAGTGACTTCCCGCAACAGTCGCCCCAGCATACGACCGTTTTCAGCCGTCGCATACTGATTGATCCGGGGAGAATTCATCATCATCAGTGCCTGGGGAATGGTACCTGCCACGTCCTCTCGTCGGATACTGGGGTCGAATCCAAAGATCGAATTAAAGGCATTTCGAGGTGAGAATCGCGAGGAACGCTGACGTCCCGATGTCGCGTTCGACTCAGGTATTTCCAACACCGTCTGCAGGGACGAGTAGAGTTGATCTGCCCGCAGGGGCTGGGCGCAGTTAGCCTGAAAAGGCAATTCTTCCACGTTTCGCCGACGACGACTTGCCCGTTGGTAAGCATCGGTCGACAGGATGGTCGCAAACAACCACTTGATGTCGTGGCCTCGTTCGCGGAATGCGGCTGCCAGGTAATCCAGGGTTTTCGGAGAGGAACATTTCCGTCCGGGTCCCAGGTCATCCACCGGGTCGTAAAAACCTTCTCCAACCAGTTCTGCCCAGATCCGGTTGACGAAAGCCCGTGCAAACCAGGGATTCGTACTGTCCGTAATCCAGTCCGCCAGTTGGCTACGACGATCCGCATCCAGGCTTCCCACCGGCACTTCATCTCCGGTCAGGAAAAACACTGGCTTCATAATTTCACCACGCGCCTCTGGATTCTCCAGGTCCGGCATGCGATGTTCCGGCGTACCCCGATAACGGTTGTTGGTACTGCGTGAACGATTCTCAATCGGTGAATCCGATGCGACCACCTCGAAATTCAACATGCCGTCATCACGCTTGGGACGCACTGCAACACGCGGAAAAAAGGCAACCAACTCATGAAACTGTTCACGAGTCCAGCGATCGGTCGGATGATCATGGCATTGTGCACATTGAATCTGGATCCCGAGAAAGATCCGAGACACTTCAGCCACCGTTTCTTCCGGCCTGCCCAGTTGGGCCATGATTAATGCTGTCTTGCCATTCTCACGTATGTTTCCGCGAGCGGTAATAAATTCCGTGGTCAGCTTGTCCCAGGACGTATTATTGTTAAAAGCATCCGTCAGATAGCTTTCCAATGCGCGAACGCTCAACAAGGCTCGTTCATCACTACGTCGGTACATAATGACATCACGCCAGTAACGTGCCCAGTTGCGACCATAACTGACATCGGCCAGTAACTGGCGAACCAGGCTACTGCGTTTTTCCACGGTGCCATCGAGGGAAAAGGCAATCACATCTTCCGTGGTAGGTGGTTCACCTACCAGGTCCATGAATACCCGACGAAGAAACGTTTCATCATCGACCACAGGAACCGGAATGCCCTGGGCCGTGTTATTCGATTCCGCTACCAGCAGCTGATCAATGCGTGCGGCAACGTCAGCAGGTAGAGATTGTGCCTGCACAAGATCGCTCAACCCGACGACACCTGTCACCAGGATAGCAACCAGCAGGAACGGTCCAAATCGATCTTTACTCATCTGCATCCTCTCCAGCTCAAGGCGTGGCTAGCCGCTGCCGGGTCAAGATTCCGGTAGCCTGATCCACAAACCGTAGGATTCCCTGCCTGCTAGTTTAAACACCGGACATCGCGGATAAGTTCCGCAACATCAACTATTTTATCTGGGGTGAATCGACCATACGACCCCAGGTTAGCCCCTCAAGCAGGAAGCTAGATCACTTATTTCCTGCGGGTGCTGCTCAAGGTGCTGCTGCAGGCTTCTCGCGTTGGCTATCAACCAGGATATATCCTGCCCAGAAAAAGGGGTGCTGTACCGTCACCGGTATGACCGCATCAGGAGCTTTAACGCGAGGTTCTCTGGCTGGATCCAGGGGCAACCGAGAAAACCATTTGACCGTTTCCTGCCAGGCCTTGTCGGGAGCCCACCTGGTTAACTGATCTGCAAATTCACCCATCAAGGGATAGGTCAGCGGACTGGCAGTACGCCAACGACTAATAACAATCGTCCGACTACCGCTGGCCATGAATCCACAAACGGCCAGGAATAGTTCGTTCCCGTTTCCTCCTCGACGCAATGAATCCTCAGCCGCGGTATGGAACCCGGGCAACATAAGCTGGTCGCAGGATCCCCAGGGAAGGCCAAACCAGCTATCCAGGGAATCCCCCTTCCCGGCTCTTTCCTTGGCAATCGGAGCCCATTGGAAGGGCCCTCTGCCACGGGCTGGTAGATCCGACATCACAAGCAATCGATGGCAGTTGGCAATGATCAAGTTACCTGGCACCACGTGTGGTAACGAAAGGGTATTCAACCCGGCAATCCGCTGTGCCAACTGTGCAATTCCCTCGGTTCCTACCTCCTCGGGCTCACCAGCAATCAACTCTGTCTCGATCAGGGCCGTTCGTGTCACAGCCTGGGGTTTTCTTCCATCGCCCAGGGCCAGTGACAGGGTAGGAACATAACGCATCGGATACTTACTCAACAGCAATTGACCGTCGAGCAACAGCGTTTCAAAGGGCAAGTACCAGAGAAATCCGTCAGGAACGATTGCCAGCCGTTGTACTCCTACCCACAGGTTCTCGGGAGCTTCCTTGAAGAGTTCCTTCCCCAGGTTGGTCATCGGTTCTTTCCAGGTCTCTCCGATCACCGTGGCAAAATCAACAGGAGCATCCTTATGCATATTCCCGATTTGTCGCAGTCCATTTTTCATCTCGGACTGAATTTTTCTTGGCGAATCCACGGTCCAATGATCAAACCGATTCTTACGTAATGCAAATACATGGATCTTGGTCGTGGTCACGTAAAAGGACAAAACCAGTTCCTCGGCGACCAGGTTTTCCTGGATATTCTTGACATCACAAGCCGGTGGAAAAGTTGCTTCTGTAGCATGCGGTTTGAGGGCCATCTCGTGCAGCATCACTTCCTGGCTGCCACTGATTTCATGCAACCGTTTCAATAGTTCCAGGTGATCTCGACCCGCTTCATCGTTCCCGGGAATCAACGGCAACATGCCCAATTGGCCACGTAATGCTTTCGCATCAATCGAGTGGGTGGCGTACTTGGGATACTTGGCTGTCAGCACCTGTCGCTGGGTCCAGGCATCTTCTGAAAGAGCATCTCGTGGCGCCTCCAGGGTCCAACGCAGGGCCATCAAGCGTCCCCCCAGTTCCAGGTTGCTCGTAAATCGATGGCTACGAATCTGGTCCACGATCTCGAAAGCTCGCTCGGGTTCCTTGCGCTGCAGTAGAATTTCAAACCAGTGTTGCAATGGTAATTCATGGGGTGTCATTAGGAACGTCAACGAATCTCGCGGTCTCAATAACCAGTCTTTTTCCGTAGGCATCTGCAGAGTCGCTTCATACAATTCGCTGGATATCCGATCGGTCATTGAGCCGGAGACACCAATCGCATCCGCCAGCTTCAACTGGAGTAACCGGGCTGATGCCTTCTGCTGATAGGCCAGCGCCTGGCCCAGCAGCTTACGCCCCACGGCCATGTTTCCCTGCTGAAACTGCAGCAGGCCATTCGTATAGATCAAACGAGCTCCCAGCTCCCCACGGAGCATCTCACGACGATTCATCGCCTGCTGGGCCCGCTGCGCATTGAGGTTAGCATTCTTGACATCACCAAACACTGCATAGTTTTCAGCAGCTGCCACGTAGAGCGAGGCTTCAAGCATCCGTGACGCGGTCCGTGCCCACTGTGCTGCCAGGGGTAAGGGCGCATACAACCCCTGCTTGCCACCCGCCAGGTGAGCTTTCAACCCCCAGGTCAACGCCTCCTCAACCACGTCATATTGTTCAAAAGCGCCAGCTGAAATCGATGCTTCCAGGAAAAGTACTCCTGCTTCATCGTACTTGTTTTGTTTCAGTGCCAAATCACCCAGTTCCAACAGGGCAATGGATGTTAACTCGTGATCGAAACGCCCCGAGACCAGCAGGGATCTCTGCAAGGTTGCCTGGGCATCCTTATCCTTTCCTGCCGAAGCCATCAGGATTCCTAACTGGAGATCGATCCAGGATTGAGTCCAATGGTTCGCTGGGCCAGGACGGCGCCCGAGCGCGTCCAACAACTGGATCGTTAACGGGGAATACTTGCAGACTGGACCCATGATCTCTCGACGTCGTCGCAGCGCGATCGTCGTACAACGGGCAATCTCTTTTGCATGAATTGGAAACAGTTGCTGCGTGGCAACCACGCCGGTCTGCTTTCCTATCTGTAACTGTCCAAACAACGCCTGGGTAATCGAAACCGTATCTGGAATGCGAGCCATCACGGTCTGCCGCCGGCTCGTACCCCAGGTAATGGGACGCCGCAATGTACGCCGCGAAGGCTCAATGACTGGTGGGAATTCCACCTGGCGCATCCAATTCTGATGTACCAGGAATAGTTTCAAGGCGATCTCGTACTGTTCCAGGGCCGGTCCTACCTGCCCCATCCGGTACATACACTCACCCATCATGGTGGCATAGCAGATGGAATCTATCCAACGGCCTTCGGTGCTGCGAATTCCCGACCGAGCGGCGGAGCGAAAGGCCCGGGCGCCGCGATCAAAATCACCGTCAAAAATATAGGAAAAAGAGAGAAAGTAGTCTCTCTTGGGCACCGCAACAGACTCTCCCTGGGCCACCGCGGAAGACAACTTCACCAAACCCAGCAGGACAACCAAGCAGGCAGTCCCTACCACACGACGAGATAACACTCTAGGCATTTGACCGCTCCAGTGAACACCTGGTCGAAACCTCAAGGTATCGATCATCGCAGTACCTCCTCAGCGCCAAAATAGGTCCGTGATTGCTAGCACAGCAAGAAAAATCGCTGCCCTACCGTTCCTGTCCCTCTCCTCATCATAGCCCAAGAGAGAAAAAACCGGCAGTTATATCCTTTTTCGGCTTTTTAACAGGAAAAACAGTCAACGTTTCTGACCAAATAGGCCGATTTAGCAGGTACTGATTTTACCGGTTAGGCAGAATATCAGGTTATTCCCCACCTCAGGTAAGGACCATCAAACGATGAAGAAGCGGACCATTCTCTGTGGTTTAGGTTTGGGTTTTATTGCGGCACTCAGTGGCTGTCAGTCACATTTAGGTGGCCAAACTTTACCCAGCCCTTACTACGTGCATGATGATGTCCAGTACTTCGCTCCTGCACCTTCAGAAATGAAGTTGAGTCGCGAAGCGGCCGTCATGAAAGAATACAACGCTCAGCGCGAACTGGATCGTCGTTAATTGAACGACGATTTCCGGTAATTCCTGCCTGCCAGGATCCGCTGATCACTTGTCTTTATTTACCCAGACCTTGCTAGGCCTGGGTCTCTAGTAATTCGTGTAGCTGGAAGTGGTATTTACCCAGTTTTCCACCATAGTTACCTGCGGTAATGCGAAGTACATCATCGGTCGCAATGGCCCGGATTGCGGTGGCCATTCCTCTTGCCACAGCTGCTTCATTGATCCCGTCGATCACGATTTCATAGGCACAGTTTGCATCGGGATGGAGCTTTGATTCCACGCGTCCTCGCAACGAGGGGCAATAGGCATCCGCTGTGGAGGCAACCAACTGCTGGTATCTCGAACCGACCTTACTACCACTACGCGCTACGCCTCCTGGAAACGGGGTAATAATCTCAGGCACGACCTCCAGTGCTTCCGCACCACGCCGAGCGGCTGCCAGTGCAGCGGCTTTCGTTCCCGCCTGGAGGATAATATTACCTCCGGCAACACCTGCCGCAACTCCGATCATTTCCTGGACCAAAAATTCCCCATCCATGACAGGAATCCGCCAGAAGCGGGTTTCTGCAACCTGCTTACTTTTCTGGTACCCATCACCAAAATATCTCAGGTTTTTACCCAGTGGAATCTGCTCTTCACCAGTTGGACACCCATCGAAAACCGCGGTCGACGGGCAAGTCATGATGCACTGGCCCACTCGATTGGCAACGGCCTTGGTGAGCGACTTTACGGAACTGCCAAACATCATCAACGCCACACCGGGTCTGCCATCGGGAGTCTGTTCTTTTTCCAACGGCTGCTCGATACCTGCTTCTGCATCACAGGCAATGACCGAGGCGCTGTAGCCGGTTGCTTCTCGTACCGCCGCATCGAGCCAGAAGGTATCTTCGGCGGTCACAAGCAACCGCACGTAGTACATCTTGAAAGCTTCTGCAAAGGTATCTTCGATTTCCGTGCAACCAATATTCACAAGGTTATTCCTTTAAAACACTTACGGATCGGTCACACCTTTACCAGGACCAAACCATCCTACCTGAGTCCTTACTCACGACCAGGATCGTTCCTTGGTAATTTCCTGGCCAGCCCTCGTCAAGAGTCATGAATCTCTTGACTCGTTTACTCTTGCCACCTTTCCAAGAAAAACGCGGTTGCCGATCTTTAGCGTGCAGGCGATAATAGTGATTCCGTGGTTCAACATCCAGATCTGCTTTGCAAGATTTTAAGGAATTAGCGGCAATGGCCGAACAATTCGATCCATACCGCAAGTGGCTTGGCATTCCCAGCCAGGACCAGGCACCGAATCACTACCAATTGCTGGGAATCCCGATCGGCGAAAATGACCCGGACGTGATAGAAAATGCCGCCAATCGCCAGATGGCCCACGTGCGAACATTCCAGGCTGGTAAACATGGCAAAGCTTCCCAACAAATCCTCAATGAGCTCTCTAGCGCAAAACGAGTCCTCCTGATCGCTGACAAAAAGTCGGCGTACGACGCCCAATTAGCAGCCCAGCAGCAGGCCTCGGCAACATCCCTGCCCCGACCACCCGCCACGCCACCTGCAACACAGGCTTCCGTACCACCCCCAGCAGAACCATCTGTACCGGATACCGGCATCCGACCCCGCGGTGGCCGAAAAAGAATTTCCCGGCGACATCGTCGCCGGCAACACAAGTCTTCTTCATTTCCAATCCTGGTTGGTATCGTCGTTATCGCGATCCTGGTCGGCATCACCATGCTCCTTGTAAATCACAATAAAAATCGCAACGTGCAGACCAGCGATCCCACGTCACACAAGGTCTCCCTGGTCACACTCCCCTGGAACCAGGTCACGTAATTCCTGGGCAACCCGTCGTTTCATTTCGCGGCAGCCTGGTACGGGAATATCTATCATGAAAGTCCTGGTAACTGATTACGCATGGCCGGATCTAGAAATCGAGCAGGCTATTCTTGGTGAAGCAGGTATCGAACTCATCGCAGCCACGGCAACCGATCCCTCGTCGCTGGCTGCACAGGTCACCGAGGTAGACGGAATCCTGGCTTGCTGGGCATCCATCTCGCGCGAGGTAATCGAAAACGCGACACGATGTCGCATCGTGGCTCGCATGGGAATCGGGCTGGATAATATCGACGTCCAGCAATGCACGGAGCAGAACATCCTGGTTACCAATGTTCCCGACTATTGCGCCGTCGACGTGGCTGAACATACGTTGGCCCTACTGCTGGCCATGGCTCGTAACATTCCCTACTTTCACCAACAGGCAAAAACTGGCACCTACCAGTTGGAACCCCACTCGCCACTCCGACGCCTGACTGGACAGAGGCTGGGAATCATAGGCTGGGGAGCGATCGGACAACAGGTAGCCAGGCGAGCACAGGCAATGGGACTGGATGTCGTGGTGACACGCCACAACATGCAACAGCCCATCGAGGGTTTTTCCCTGCAACCACTCGAGACGCTACTCGCGACCAGTGATTATGTTTCCCTGCACCTGCCCTATAACGAGCAGACTCATCAACTTCTCGATACACAGCGACTGGAAACCATGAAGCCAACTGCATTTCTAATCAATACTGCACGGGGGGGCCTGGTGGACCATGATGCGCTGCTGGCAGCCCTCGAATCGAATCAACTGGCCGGTGCTGCTCTTGATGTCCACGATCCGGAACCACCGGACCTTACCCAACCGCTCTACCAATTGCCACAGGTAGTTGTCACACCTCACGCTGCATTCTATTCGGAGGAATCGCTGCGTGAACTACGAACCTGTGCAGCCACCCAGGTGGTCACGTGTTTGCGAGGGGCAACGCCTGAACACATCGTCAATCCAGAGATCGTGGCTAACTGAAACAGGTCGCCACGATCGTGGACATCCGTGTCACGGCAAACCCTGATTCTAGACTGCAGCAGCAGGCTTGATCACTTTTTTCTTGAGTTGATCAATCAGGACCGCCACCAGGATCAAGCCACCATAAATCACCATCTGGCGGTAGGAATCCACACCTGCCATGTTGAGCCCATTCTGGATCACACCCAGGATCAGTGCGCCCACGAAGGTACCAAACATCTTCCCTTCACCTCCCATCAGGCTCGTTCCCCCGACCACGACCGCGGCGATCACCTGCAACTCGTAGAACTCCCCAGCCTTGGGGCGGCCCGTTCCAAAATGAGACGCATCGAGTACTCCAGCCAACCCGGCTGATAAACCACAAATCGCATAAACCGCAATGATCACGGCCACCACGGGAACCCCAGATAATCGTGCTGCAGTTTCATTTCCGCCCACGGCATACACGTAACGTCCAAACGACGTATGGCTCATCACCAGGTGGGCCAGGATGAACAAGGCCACCATGATCACGATCTGACTGGGAATTCCCAGGATCGAGGTGGAATAGAGCGCTCCGACTGAAACGGCTTCAATTTTCAGCGCATCGGCTCCCCCGGCAAGGATGTAGGAGGCCCCCCTGGCCACCATCATCAGTCCCAGTGTGGCCACAAACGGAGGCATCTTGAAGACCGTAATCATGACCCCGGCAAACACTCCACTCAGGGCACAAACAACCATCGCAATAAAAAACGCCAACATGACCGACAGACCACTGGCCTGTGCCGCTCCCAGGAACTCCTGGACACAGACGGCACTGACCACCGCAGCCAGGGCCATCAGGCTCCCTACTGAGAGATCGATACCAGCGGTGATAATTACCAGCGTCATTCCAATCGCCATGATGGCAATCGGCGCATTCTGGTTCAGGATACTGATCAGATTCTGACGCGTAAGGAACGTAGGCCAACGGTAACTGGGAGGTCTGACCACCTTAAGCTTCTCAAGCACAGGATGGTTGCTGCCCAGTTTCTTCAACATCTCGCCACTAAAGATCTTCCATTTCGAAGAGAAATTATGTGTTGCAACCAAATCTACCTGGACTGATTCGGCACCCATTTTTTCCAGGCGTTGACGCACGCTGTAAGGATCTCCCAGTTCGGTTCCGACCACGTGTGCGCCCAACCGGGTCAGTTCTTCCTGGATGGCTTCCGTAAACTTCCTGTCCGCATCGATATCACGTGCCACGACCAGCACGTTGATATCTTTTCCATATTTTTTCACCATCAAGCCAGCCAGTCGTCGACCTGAACGAGGATCTTCTGGATGGATATCGGAAATGGTCAAGACACTGATCAGCGCACAGAGAAACAACAGCACGAATACCATGCCGTAGTCAGCGATCAGCATTTTAAAAATCCTGCTTTTCATCTCTTACCCTGTCATGCTAACTTCGGAACCCGTGGCAAGCTTCATCACATCTTCCTGCGAAACATCCTCGTTCACCAGGCATCCGACAACTTGTCCTTCTCTCATAACCACGATGCGATCACTCATGCCAAGAATCTCCGGCAACTCTGAACTGATCATGATAATGGCTTTCCCCTGGGCTGCCAGTTCATTCAACAGGAGATAAATCTCGTACTTCGCTCCCACGTCGATACCACGAGTTGGTTCGTCAAAAATGATAACCTCAGCGTTACGCTGCAACCACTTGGCCAGTACCAGTTTCTGCTGGTTGCCACCTGAGAGGGTTTCCGTAACCTGGTTGCCCCCGGTAACCCGGATCCTGATCTTGTCCACGAATTGCTGAAAAGCTGCTGTTTCTGCTGCCTGCGAAATAAGTCCCAGCGGTGCAAAGTCGTTCATGTTAGGCAGGCCAAAATTATCCTGGACCTCCAACCCCAGGATCAATCCCTGGTTTTTCCGATCTTCCGTCAACAAGCACAATCCCTTCCGAATCATCTGGCGAGGGGACCGGGGTGTTACTTCGTGGCCATCAAGCATGACCGTACCTGCCTCGATCCTATCCGCCCCGAAGAGAAGTCGTGCTATTTCAGTTCGCCCTGCACCGACCAGCCCGGCAAGCCCCACGATTTCTCCGCGTCGAACTGTAAACGAAACATTACGAACGGCCTGGTCCCGACATAAGCCCTCAACAACCAGTCGTTCTTCACCGATGGAAACCTCTCTTTCCGGAAACTCCTTTTTCAAGCTGCGACCGACCATCATTTCAATCATCTGATCTCGATTCAAATCAGCGGATTGTTTTGTGGCAACATGTTCTCCGTCACGCAGTATCATGATTCGATCGGCCAGGCGATCGATTTCATCAAGGCGATGACTGATATAAACAATTCCAATTCCCTGGGTACGCAATTCATCAACAATCTCATAGAGACCCTGGACCTCGCGCGGTGTCAGCGCAGCACTGGGCTCATCCATGACCACGATACGGCTGTTCAATGCCAACGCTTTGGCAATCTCAACCATCTGCTGTTGGGCCACGGTCAGATCCTGGCACAACTGGTCAGGATCGACCTGGGCACCAATTCGAGCAAAAAGATCAACCACTTTTTGCTGCTCCTCGGCCCTCGGGATCCAACTCATCATCCCCGCTTCCTGCCCCAGGAAAATATTTTCCCTGGCAGACAATGCCGGAACGAGGTTGAACTCCTGGTAGATAATTCCCACTCCCGCCCGCTGGGCGGTCAACGGGTTATCCATCTGCACGACCTGGCCAGAGATCTCAATCGAACCGGAATCGGGTGTATGGACTCCGCCGAGGATCTTGATAAGCGTGCTCTTGCCTGCCCCATTTTCTCCCAGCAGCGCCAGGACTTCCCCCGGGTAAAGGGTGAGATCAACATTTTCGAGAGCATTTACCCCAGGAAAGGACTTGGAAACTCCTTTCATTACCAGCAGTGGCTGGTCATTGGCCCGTGGTAAATCAGCTTCTGCCATCTATTTTCCAGCTTTAAGCCGCTTGTTATGAGCGTCGATCACTTTCTTGAAACCATCCACACGTAAGACACAGGAATTAGCCTGCTTGAAATCAAGTACGAGGACCTCGCCCCCTTCCTCTCCCAGCAATTCAACCATGGCTTGACCGGCCAATTCGCCACCCTGGAAATTATCGGTCCCGATATGACCGGCAATTTCAATACCCTCAGCCACGCACTGCAAGTCGCAGGTAAAAACGGGGATTCCGGCTTCGTTGGCTTTCTTGATCGCCGATCCGATGGCTAGACGGTCGGTCGGATTAAGCACAATGGCATCAACACCCTGGCTGATAAAGTTCTCCACTTGGTTGGCCTGCAGATCGACCTGGGAGGCTGCATCCGTAGTGATCACCTTATAACCGTTCTTGGATCCCTCAACAGTCAGGCTGTCCCGAATCACCACGAAGAACGGATTCTTCAGCATCATGGCCGAGTAACCGATCACACCTTTCTGCTCAACGATTTCTGCGAGCGTCTCGGTTGCTCCGTCGGACTGCAATTCAGGATCCTTCTCTGCATCTGCCTTCTTGTAGAGCGAGGTGGGAATCAATTCCAGCTTCTCGTAATCTTCTCCTGCCTGGAAAGCCAGGATCTTTTTCATGATCTCGACACCCATCTGCTTGGGAAACTGGATCGGATCCGCATAAATCTTACCTTCCAGGATCGCCTGCTTACCTGCCTTCTCTCCATCAAACCCAACAATCTTGATCACGTCGGTCTTTTCCGCTTCGCTGATCGCCTGCCAGGCACCCAGTGCGGATGGATCATTAATAGCAAATACCGCACGCAGGTTTGGATGCGCCTTCAGGCTATCCACCGTGGCTTTGTAACCGATGTCCTGGTCTCCACCTCCATTAATTTCACTGACGATCACGATCTGCCCATCGTTACTCTCACCCGCGCCCGCCTGTTCACCACCAGCACCCTGGTTTTCCGAACCGGATCCAACCTCGATCTCCTCGTTACTCGAGCAACCAATGACAAGCAACATTAGAATGACGATCAACCAGCTTCGTCCGTTCATGGATCTACCTTTCCCCAGATGGAACATACGTACAAAGTGCGTAAGCATCGCCTTGAAGACAACGTCAATGAATTAAAATCCGACTGTTACCCGCATCATCGAGGATACCAACCAGCAACGCAAGCCATCCAGCTGATCAATTCGAAGGGCACCCGTGTCTCGTTTATTCGGCCAGCCGCCGGCGACATTCATCGAGCATTCCCTGGGTTCGGCTCGCACCGACCCGGGATGCTCCCAGGGCACGCATTTCCAGCAACGCATCCAGATCTCGAATCCCACCGGCCGCCTTCACTTGAACATGATCCGGCGTATTTTCCACCATCAACCTAATGTCCGCCGTGGTGGCTCCGCTGGTGCCAAATCCTGTTGATGTTTTTACCCAGTCTGCTTGCAAATCAGTACAGATCTTGCAGAGCATGATCTTTTGCTGCTCATCCAGGTAACAGTTTTCAAAAATCACTTTGACTTTTTGCCCGGCGGCATGTGCCGGTTCGATCACGGTGGCAATATCCTGCTGCACGTAATCCCAGTCACCGCTCATGACGCGAGAGATATTGACCACCATGTCAAGTTCCTGGCAACCATCCTTCAACGCCCGTTCCGCTTCTGCCCGTTTCATCGTGGTGGTGTGACCACCGTGCGGGAATCCGATCGTGGTACTTGCCTGCACCGGGCTGCCACGCAGGATCTCAGCGCAGCGCTTGAGGTAGTACGGCATGATGCAAACGCTGGCCACACCATACTCGACTGCCAACTGACAACCTTCTTCCAGTTCCTGCTCGTTTAATGCCGGAGGTAACAGGGAATGATCGATCATTCCGGCGATTTCCGTGTAAGTGTATTCCATGAGACTTTCTTTCCAGGGACTCTTTTGTTAGATCCTATAGTTTAACAGTTTATCAGCGGCCTGAGGTGAGCCGCGCTTTCGATCAATGCCTGCTGACGTCGTTCCAGCGTTTGCTCGTAATCTTGATCCTCGACCTCTACGCAAACGTGTCCCTGGTAACCCACCTCGTTCAATACGGAAATGAATGCCTTCCAGTCGACGTCCCCCAGTCCCGGTATTTTCGGGGTATGGTACTGCAATGGTTCCGCGAGAATCCCCACGTCATCCAGTTGCTGTCGATCCAAGATGGCATCTTTCGCATGAACATGGAACAAACGGGGGGCAAACTCCCTGGCCGGCTGCAGGTAGTCCATTTGCTGCCAGATCATGTGTGACGGATCGTAGTTCAATCCCAGGTTAGGACTGGGTATGTCAGCAAATATCCGCCGCCAGACCGCAGGGCTTACGGCCAGGTTTTTTCCGCCTGGCCACTCATCTTGCGTGAACAGCATAGGGCAGTTTTCAATTCCAATCCTGACCTGGTGCGATTCCGCATATTCGACCAGCGGCCCCCAGGTATCCAGGAATCGACTCCAGTTATCCTCGACACTTCGGGTCCAGTCTCGTCCGGCGAACGTGTTGACCTGGCCCAGGCCCAGTACCTGGCTGGCACTAATAACCTGCCGCAGATGCGCAGCGGCCTGCTCGGATTCTGCTGGGTCAGGGGACAGGAGATTCGGATAGTACCCCAGGGCACTGATCTCAATTCCCGCCTCATTAGCCTGTTGGTTAATCCTGTCGGCTTCCACAGGGTCCAGGTCCACGACGTCGACATGAGTCACACCGGCGTAGCGGCGATCTGCTTTGCCAAGAGGCCAACACATGACCTCCACGGATTTATAACCTGTATCGCTGGCAACCTGCAAAACCTGCTCCAACGGCAGATCTGGAAAAATGGCGCTCACGAATCCGAGTTTCATTCCTATCCCCTGTCTCGGAAAGTACCGGACCTGATCCCTTAAACCAGGATCTCTTGGACGACCTTGCCATGCACATCCGTCAACCGATACTGGCGCCCCTGGAACTTGAAGGTCAAGCGTTCATGATCGATACCCAGTCGATTCAATACCGTTGCCTGGAAATCATGGACATGCACTCCCTGCTCGGCAACGTTATAGCTGAATTCATCAGACTCTCCATGCGTCATGCCACCTCGAATTCCACCACCTGCCATCCAGGTACAGAAATTGCGGGGGTGATGATCGCGCCCATGGGTCTTCTTGTTATTCATGTCTCCCTGGCAGAAAACGGTTCGGCCGAACTCGCCCCCCCAGATCACCAGCGTATCATCCAGCAGACCTCGTTGCTTAAGGTCCTTGACCAGTGCGGCACTCGGTTGATCCGTGTCACGGCACTGAATCGCCAACTGGGTCGGAACGTTACCATGCTGATCCCAGCCGGCATGCATCAACTGCATAAAACGAACTCCTCGTTCAGCAAGTCGACGCGTTAACAAGCAGTTATAGGCAAACGATCCTCGCCGCATGACGTCAGGTCCATACATGTCAAGAATGTACTGGGGTTCGGTGGAAAGGTCCGTTAGCTCCGGCACCGAGGATTGCATCCGGTAAGCCATCTCGTACTGCTGAATTCTTGTCCTGATTTCTGGATCACCGACTTGTTCCTGCTTGATCCGGTTCAGTTTCGCCAGGTTATCGAGCAGCTTACGTCGCAATTTCTGGTCCAATCCATCCGGGTTTGAAAGATACAGAACCGGATCACCACTGCCACGGAATTTCACTCCCTGGTGATGGGTAGGCAAAAAGCCGCTCCCCCAGTACCACTCGTAAAAAATCTGCCCACACGAAGCCTCCTTGTCTCGCGAGGTCATCGCACAAAATGTTGGTAGTTCATCATTCTCACTACCAAGCCCGTACGACAGCCAGGAACCCATGCTGGGACGCCCGGGCATCTCGCTCCCGGTCAGGAAAAATGTAATGGCTGGTGCATGATTGATCGCCTCCGTGTACATGGACTTGATCAGGCACATGTCATCAGCAATCGATCCGATATGTGGCAGCAACTCGCTAAGATAGGTGCCACATTCTCCACGTGGCAGGAATTTCCAGGCACTCGGAAGGATCTTCTGGCTTCTGCCCTGGGTCATTGTCGTGAGTCGTTGCCCCCCCTGGACGGACTTGGGCAGGTCCGTCCCTCGCAACTTTTGCAGGCCAGGCTTATGGTCATACAAGTCGACCTGGGTTGGTGCACCGTTCTGGAAAAGATAAATAACTCGCTTGGCGTGAGCCGGGAAATGAGTTCCTACCGGTTGCTGGGCCTGGGCATCCTGGTCCAGCAGCGAGGCCAGCGCGGCCGTACCGATGCCCGCACTGGCCTTGGAGAAAAAATGCCGGCGTGTGACCAACTGATTGTGATGTGCACGTGGATCCATCGTGACAGGTTATTCCTTGGAAATGACTTCGTCTGTATTCAGTAGGATATTCAAGACGCTCGCCAGGGCCGCAATCTCCTCGGCCGGCAACATGGCATTGGCAGGTTTCTCTCCGACGGCCAGTAATTTTTTCGCTTCCGCAGGTGCCGCCTTGAAATGCTCGCGTGCTGTCTCCAGTGAATCCAACAGGATGCTCGTTTCCGAATCGGTCACGGCTCGTCCGGTGGCCATGCGAAAAGCTCGTTCGATCAATTTTGCATCCGTTACATCCTCGGTCAGCAATCGTTCTGCAAAGACCCGCGAGGCCTCGATGAAGGTGACATCATTAAGTAACGTGAGTGCCTGCAGTGGCGTATTGGTCTGTCGTGTGCGCACGTTGCAAAGTTTACGATCTGCTTCGTCAAACATGTTGGGTGGTCCCAGTGAACGTCGCCAAAAGGTGTACAGGCTGCGACGATACAGACTGGCACCACGATCCTGTGAATACTTGATCTTGCCAAAACTAAAATCGGCCCAGAGGCCGGGCGGCTGGTATGGTTTGACAGAGGGGCCACCTGTTTTTTCAACGAGCAGGCCCGCGAGGAAAAGGGCCTGGTCACGTATCACGTGAGCCGGTAAGCGATGACGACTACCGCGGGCCAGCAGGATATTTCGCGGATCCTGTTCGACCTGTTCCGGCTTAACTCGCGACGACTGTCGATAGGCAGCACTGGTCACCATTAACCGAACCAACTGCTTCACGTTCCATCCCGAGTCTCGAAACTCACAGGCCAACCAGTCCAGCAGGAGAGGATGACTCGGCGGTTTCCCTTGTGACCCGAAATCCTCGGCCGTTTCCACCAGTCCCTGGCCAAACATCTGTTGCCAGATACGATTCACGGCAACGCGTGCCGTCAACGGATGATCGGGATTCACCAACCATTGCGCAAGAGCCAGCCGATTTGCCGACGCTGCGGCTGGCAACCGTGGCAAACTGGCAGGAACGCCGGGCTCGATTAAACCCTGGTCTTTCTGCGGAGCATCGTAACGTCCAATCTGCAGAACATAGGTCTGGCGTGGTTTGTCCAGGTCCTTCATGACCATTGTCTCGGATCCCTTGACCAACAGTCGCTCGGCCTCGGTTTCCAGGAGCCACCGCTGACGGTACGCCTGCCGAGATTCAATGGTCTGGTCACGATGGTAGCGAGCCACCTGCTCATGCTGAAGTGGAGTCCAGTCCGCCGGCTCTACAGCAAGGATCGAAAGCAAGGGGGCTGGTGGCAAGACGGGCGTTTCCAGTCCTGGATGATCCACACCTGTGACTGAAATACGAAAGCGTCCGAGGACATGATCCTCGTGTTTTGACTGGTGTTTAAGCGTTACGACCAACTTCGCTTCCGGGGCAATCTCGATTGGTGATTCCAATACGAAAACAGCCTGCCGATCCTGGGCCGTCTTCGTTTCCCCGTCCCATACTCCCCAACCCTTCTCCTTACTGGGATCAATCGCTCCCTGGACTTCCAGCCCCCCCTGGTTAAAGTCAGCCAGCGCCCTGCTGAACTTTAAATCCACCGGCGGTTGGTCACCCTGCTGGACAGCCACCTGGAACTGCGTCAACACGAAGTTTGCTGTCCGTCCGGGCCCGTTGAAGTTCAAGAGATCATGCGTGAGCGCTTCCAGTCGAAACGCACTGACACGGGATAGCGGACTTTTCCCTTCCACGATGTAGTCATCTCGCTTGGGAAATTTCCCGATCGCCAAGACGCTATAATCTTTTTCAATGCCCAGTGTCGCGCCACCGGTCGACTTAACGACCGTTGGCTGGATCACCTTCCAACCCTGCAATGACTGGCTGGTAAGCTTGGCTCGCGCCTCCTTGATCCATGCCTGGCGTGGCACGTTCAGCGAATCCAGGGGCCGACCCATTACCTGGAGATTCTGTTCAATGCCACTCCTGAGCGACTGCAGCTGGGAGCGCTGGGAAATGGTCAGCACTTTTGCCACGGGCGCGGCGTTACCACCTTTATCAACGCGACCGGATTCCGCGATGCTGTTGAAATACGTGTAAAGCTGAAAATATTCCTTTTGCGTGATGGGATCATACTTATGATCGTGACAGCGAGCACATCCAACGGTAAGCCCCATCCAGACGGTCGAAGTGGTTTCCGTGCGATCGAAAACATACTCCACGCGATTTTCTTCTGCGATGCGCCCCCCCTCACCATTGAGCGGGTGGTTGCGATTGAAGCCGGTCGCAATCAACTGTTCCTCGGTAGGGTCTGGCAGCAAGTCACCCGCCAGTTGTTCCACCGTGAACTGGTCAAAAGGTTGGTTGCGGTTGAAGCTGCGTCCTACCCAGTCTCTCCAGAAATGCATGGTGCGTGTGCGGTCACCCTGGTATCCATTGGTGTCACCGTAGCGTGCTGCCGCTAACCAGTTCCAGGCCATGTGTTCGCCATAGCGTGTCGAACCCAGCAAACGGTCCACCAGCTTTTCATAGGCCTGGGGTGATGAGTCCTCGAGAAAGTCATCGATTTCCCTGAGGGTCGGTGGTAATCCCGTTAAATCGAATGTCAATCGACGGATGAGAGTTGCTCGACCTGCCTGTTTTTGCGGTTGCAATCTTTCCTTTTCCAGGCGAGCCAGGATGAAAGGATCGATACTGTTACGAGCCCAGTCGGTTGTACTGGTCGTCGGCAGCGAAGGACGTGTTGGAGTTACGAAAGACCAGTGCTGCTCATACTGGGCACCCTGTTGAACCCATCGTTGGAGAATTTCCTTTTGTTCTCTACTCAGTTGCATCTTAATTTCCGGCGGTGGCATCTGCTGCTCAACATCCGTGGACAGCACGCGCTTGATCAAATCGCTGTGCGCAGGTTGCCCTGGCACGATCACCTTGGAAGCGACCCCGGCAAATGGTCCTGTGGCAACATCCAGTCGCAATTCTGCCTGCCGTGCCCTGGCGTCCGGACCGTGACACTGGAAACAGTACTGCGACAGGATCGGGCGTACCTGCCGACCGAAATCAACTGGGTCCGCAGCACGAACCTGACAAACCAATCCCAGGACCAGGACAATCTTGCCCACCAGCAAGTGAATTAACAAGCGATGTATCACAGTCACTTACCTATCATGGTGCAAATCGAATCGAATACAGATCAGCATTCTTCAGTTGGAAACGCAGCTTAACGACTTTCCCCGACAAGCTACTGAGGTCACTGCCAGACTTCCACCGCACAACATGGTCAACGAAGTCTCCGCGGATCGAATTACTGCTCAACCCCTTGATCGCACGCCCCTGGGCGTCTTGCAATATCACCACGACACTGCCGCCATCCCGTGTGACGCAGTTGAGTTCAAGCTGTTTACCGGAAAACATCAATGGCCTGGTCTCCAGGACACCTTCCTGCTTGTCTGCCTGTATGGAAACGAAGCCATCGACGCGATACGCAAAGCGACGCACACGACTGTCAGTACCCTCGTAATAAGCTTCTGTACCATAAATCGACATCTGGTTCGGATTTCCTGGCAGAGATAACAATCCGTTGGCTGCGTAATTACTTCGATTCCCGGCGCGATCTTTCGGCGCACTTTCCGGGATAATCGCTTTGGACCACCGTTGAAACCTGGTTCCATCACGACTACTCATAAACAACGGTTCGACGCGACTATTGGCCGGCAGGTAACGGGTTGGAAATCCAATGTAGTAACTTGGATTACGGAAATACGGCATGATCGCATTTGTATATAGATGTTCATTTGGACTGGCAACATAGGTCAGCTTCACTGGCTTGGTCCAGTTCACGAAGTCACTGGATTCACAAAACTGAATCGATCGCACACCATCAATGAACAGGCGTGAGTAGCAAACATATTTGTTACGGTTGACATCCCAGAATGCCAGGTTTTGTGAATCGAAGGCTCCTTGCGTAATCACCGGTCCTTCAGAAGTCCGTTTCCAGTGAAGACCATCAGGAGAGGAAAATGTATAGAGCCCGGTGATTCCCTTCTGACGTGCTGGTGTAACAAACTTGCCGGTCACAAACCGTCCTCGGGAAATCGCTTTATACCGTTCACTTTTCTTCGCTGACGGATTGCGATCAATAAACGGAACGAAACAGTGTGTTCCAATCCCATCCCAGACAATATTATTTTTCCTGGATCCGTCAAAGTCGTAGATATTCAGCTTCGGTTTTGTCCAGTGAATTCCATCACGGCTCAACGCAACACAAGTAACTTCACGGTGCGTCATTTCTTTCTTGACCGTATCGTAATGCGCGCCCCGGTAGTATGCCCGGAACTCATCGCCGTCCTGCAAGAACGTAAAATAGGCGCTAACATTCCCTTCCCATGGTTCCCCGGTCGCCAGGACCATTTCTTTTGGTTCAGGCTGTTGTAGAACCTGTCGGGCACTCCCTGACAGTTTCTCAATCAGGAAATCATCTGCAAACAACTCTCGGCGCGACCCGATGTTGATTGCATCTGCGGCCTGGACCCAACCAGGTTCCAACAGGTTACTGATCACCATGACTGCAAGGATTAACAGCGGGCAGAAACGTGGCCTAATCAAAAAATCAAGTCGCATGAAATCACCTTTTCCAGATTCAAACCGTCACATCCAGGCAACTGCTGAATAAACGTATTTTACCGCAGTTTCAATTCTCCCAGTCTACCGAAGTAAGGTCTGGTATAAAAGCAACTGCCGCGACCAAGATCCTGTCGATCGGGCCTTCAATCGGCCGGTCTTTACGGGCCCCGCGTTAAGAATTTCTGAACAAGCCGGTTCCCAACGGTATTACTCCCAATCCAGGTTCCGGAGGCTGGCCGTGAAAAAAATCGCCATAACATGGTTTTTATCCCTGGTTCCGATTTTCCTGGGATCGCTGATCGGTCCCGTATCGATCCTGGTCCTGGTCACCCTGATTGTCCATGACCTGGATGGTGGTCTCTTTTTGTTCCTGGGAATCATCGCTTCCCCAATCATCACGATCTTCACTTTCGAAATCCTGCACCTGGCATCCAGGCAACCCCATCCTCACCCCAGCAAGGTCACCTGACAACTTCATCCAAAAGGTGCCTCGACCCGTTATTCCCTACCTCTGAAAGTCCTCTCGCATGCCATTTGGCCGTTATCGATGTGGCCGCAATAAGTTATAATGGGACCTCATCTTGCGGCGTGACGAGTTAATTACCCGCCCGGAAACGGTCAGCAAACTTTCTTCATAAGTGCAGCAAATACATGTTACTGAAAAGCAAAATGGTCCAGCGGTTGTCCGGCGGTTTCCTGGAAAGGTGGGGTACCAACCGGGTATCTGCTCTCCAGCGATTGTTCCTCAGCACACACAAGGACCGCCAGGTCATCAAGCTAATGAAACGCGTTCGCAAAGAAGTGGGCGGACCACTGACCAATGAAGCGTTTATCCTATTGTCACTGGCAAAGTCCCAACGCCTGCTGCCTGGGGACTTTGCCGAAGTCGGTGTTTTCCGTGGCGGATCGGCACGTTTCCTCTGCGAAGGCAAGGGAGACACCACGCTGCGCCTGTTCGACACCTTTGCTGGATTACCAGAGGGCAGCGAGGAAGACGGTAACGTATTTCGCAAGAGCCAATATGCCTGCAGCCGACCAGCCGTGGAAAACTACCTGAAGGATTTCGAGAACATCAAGTATTACGAAGGACTTTTCCCTGATTCCACCGAGGGAGTTGATGAAGTCCATGAGGCCCGTTATTCATTAGCGCACTTTGACGTGGATCTTTACGAGGGAACCCTGGCATGCCTGGATTTCTTCTATCCTCGCATGTTGCCTGGCGGAGTCATGATCACCCATGACTATTCCATCCTGGCAGGAGTCAAACAAGCGTTTGACGAATTCTTTGCGGACAAACCGGAAGGTCTGATTGAAATGCCCACGACCCAGTGCATGATCATCAAGCTGGCGGATCAATAACCATTAACCTGTTTGCAGAATAGTCCTATGCCTGAGCCTGTTTGCGAGATTAATCGATTCTCACCGGGGCAGCGACCTGATGAACGTGCTATTGGATACCAACGATGGCGATCCTTGTTGTTCCTACACTGGAAAGTCTCCGAGGAAGCACTACGCCCCCTAGTCCCCAAGCATCTCTCCCTGGATCTCTACCAGGGTACTGCCTATGTCAGTATCGTGTTGTTTGGCATGGAAGGGGTACGGGCTCGATGGTGGCCGGAATTAATGTCCTTCCGGTTCCTGGAGGCCAATGTCCGCACCTATGTTCATCACGAGGGCCAACCGGGTATCTATTTCATGTCGATGGACGCGAACCATCGCTCCGCTGTCTGGGCGGCACGCAGGGGATGGAGCCTGCCCTACCACTATTCCGCCATCCAAATGAGTCAACAGGACGCGCAAACGGACTACCGTGTTGATCGTCGGCGGAGCGAGGCAAAAAACCACACGCGTTACCAGGTCGGTTCATCACTGGGTCCTTCCAGCCTCGGCACGCTGGAACACTTTTTACTGGAACGCTATTTCCTGTTTGTCGAACATCGAGATCGCCTCTGTCGGGCCCAGGTACATCATTCGCCTTACCCGGCGCACACCGTGGAACTTCTCGACCTCCAAGACAGCCTGGTAACTGCAACCGGGTTGAATAACATCCCGGACGATCCGCCATTGGCCCATTATGTACCGGGAGTGGATGTAGAGATCTTCTCCCTGCGGCCAGTTTCCTAACGACCGAACAGTCTTACCTGCCCAAACTTTTCCAACCCCGGTTTGCATCGGGACAATAAACTGCGTTACGCTTATAAGCAGTTTCCTCTTCCCGATACCATTTCCAGTACCAGAATTGTCGCAACTCGAATTCAACTGCCTTACCACCTACTAGATGGTCCTCTGACATGAATCGCACCCTGTTTGCAACGCTAACTTTTATTCTGCTCTGCCTGCACGGATCCAGCGAGGCGGCGGCGCCACTCAACTGGATCCAGTTGCCCCTCATCCCTAACCAGTTCGGCCTGGGTGGCCCTAATGCCGGAGTCCACAACGGCGCCCTGGTCGTGGCCGGGGGCGCAAACTTTCCCAATGCCCCTCCCTGGAAGGTTGGCGATCAACCCAAGGGGGACAAGGTCTGGCACCGGGCAATCTATGTTCTCGAACGCGGAGATACCAAGTGGCGAGATGGTTTTGATTTACCCAAGCCGCTGGCCTATGCAGCCGCGGTATCTACGACCGAGGGAGTCTACCTGTTGGGTGGAGAAACGTTTGGAAAAACCCGCGACCCTGCCACTGGAAAGACACTGACCACGAATCACCCGATCGCTGACGTGGTTTTATTACGCTGGGATGGCAAGGCAGGCAAGATCCGGATTACCGAAAATGCCCTGCCTCCTCTACCAAGAGCCTGTCAGTATCATCGTGCCGTGATCATGGACCGGGTGATCTATGTCACGGCCTCTCATGCAGCCAGTCCCCGGAGCCGAGAGCTGGATGCCATTTCGTTCTGGTCGCTGGATCTTAAACAGCGATCCCGCAAGCAGCGTTGGAAACGACTGCCACCGTGGCCAGGACCTGCTCGCGAGAAGATGGCACTGGCTGTTCAAAATACCGTGATCGACGGCCAATCAACACGCTGTCTGTTCATGGTCAGCGGTGCCACCTGGACCAAAGATCGCAACGGTGAGATGGATCTCAGTCGTTTCCGTTTTTTCACCGATGCCTATCGCTACCATCCGGGGACAAACCAGTGGCGAGAGATTGCCAGCCTGCCGGTTCTGAAGGACCATCGCCAGATCGCCCTATCCCGTTACGGATTCAACTCAACCAATAAAACATGGTTTCCCCTCAAGCCGGGTCAGCAAGAACAACACGACATCAACCAGTTGTTCGCAGGCCAACCCACGCCACTGGCTGCCAGCACAGCGATCGCTTCCGGACCTTCACACGTTTTGCTCTTCAGCGGCGCTACAGGTCGTTATATCACCATGAATCTTTCCGAGTGTCCCACCTTTCCTCGTGATGTCATGGCATACGACACGGAAAACAACCGCTGGACGCGCGCAGGCGAAATGCCAGAAGCGGTCGTAACCACCAAGGCCGTCCGCTGGGGTGACCTGATCGTGGTACCCAGTGGAGAAATCCGACCTGGCATCCGCACCCGGCAAGTCCAGGGATTACCTGTGACCTCTGCAATGGAAGCCTTGAAACGCTAGAACTATCAGGCTTTTCCACCTACAATCGATGCTGATCCGGCACTGCAATCCAGCCGCCACAGGTCCCCTGGTTCAAGAGGAGTTGAAATGATGCTTTACCGCCTGGTTATCACGTTCACACTGGTCGCCTCGTGCAACGCGCTGTTCGCGGCAGAAAACCCAACAGTAATATCATCTGCTCTCAAACGAGCCGGTACGAATCGATCCCAGATCCAGGCAGCCCTAGATCGCAGTCCAGCCAAACAGCAAGAGGGCATGCAGTTCCTGGTAGCTCATATGCCCGACCAAGACCTGAAAACTCTGACCACCGAATTCCTGCTGGAAAACGTGCACCTGGCCTACCAGGCTCGCGAGGAATCTTCCTGGAAAGCAAACATCCCCAACGACATTTTCCTCAACAACGTGCTCCCTTACGCTACCATCAACGAACGGCGAGATCGCTGGCGCAAGGATTTCCACGACCGGTTTCGACCGCTGATCAAGGACATTCAGTCCCCTGGCCTGGCCGCTACCAAGTTGAATCAAAACATTTCCAGGTTAACCAAGGTCAAGTATTCCACCAAACGCGCCAAGGCTGATCAAAGTCCCTACGAATCGATGGAATCGGGACTGGCTTCCTGCACGGGTCTATCCGTTCTGCTGGTCGATGCCTGCCGTTCCGTTGGGATTCCAGCACGTGTTGTTGGTACCCCGTTGTGGACCAACAAGAGTGGTAATCATTCGTGGGTCGAGATCTGGGATAATGGATGGCACTTCACCGGTGCCTGTGAAGCTACCGGCGACTCACTGGATCGTGGCTGGTTCGTGGGCCGGGCAGCCACTGCCAAACGCGATGAACTGATTCACGCTATCTATGCTGTCAGCTACAAGCGAACGCCACAATTTTTCCCGATGGTCTGGGCTGCGGACAACCGTACCGTCCATGCGGTCAATGTAACGGATCGTTACACGCGTAAAAAAGAGAAACTTCCGGAAGGCGTTGTCATCGTGATGTTTCGCGCCATGGCCCAATCAACCGGTGAACGTCTGGTAACCACGATCAAGGTGACCGACCAGGCCGGGAAGGTCATCTTTTCCGGGAAGACCAAGGATGAACGCTTCGATGCCAATGACCATGTCGAGGTGCAGCTGCAACTCGGACAGCAATACCAGGTTACCTTCGGAAACGGCCCGACTGGTACCACGCAACCATTGAAGGTAAGCAAGGCCGATCAGTTGGTCACGTTGCCACTACCCTAGTTTTTTAACCACGCATCTTCCAGGAACACCAGCCCACCATGATTTCAATGCGTACCATATGCTGTCGCTGTTTTATCCAAGGCTACTCCCTGCTGTTTCTCCTGTCCCTGCTGGCAAACCATACCTGCCAGGCAGCCGCGCCCGAGCAGGCGGCTTCCGGGGCAGCCGTGGAACAACTTCAACAGTACCTGAAAACTCCATTAGCAGAACGTATGCCACTGCCCAAGCAAACTTTTGCAGGAGTCGCACTGACACGTGCTGATGCCAAGACCTCCGAACAGTTACTATGGCAGGCCCAGCTGCTGTACCTGCGAAAATCTCGCCAGGCGGAAATGACGGCCAAGACAATCAAGCATGGTCAGTTGGAAATGCCATTCTTTTATGCCAAGTTCGGCACGAAACCTGCCAGCGGCCGCAGCATGTACATCTCGATGCATGGTGGTGGCGGAGCACCCAAGCAGGTTAATGACCAACAGTGGGAAAATCAAAAACGCCTGTACCGACTCAAGGAAGGTGTCTACGTGGTACCCCGTGCACCAACGAACACATGGAACCTCTGGCACCAGGGACATATCGATCCCATGTTCCAACGGCTGATTGAAAACATGATTGCTTTTGAAGACGTGGACCCGAACCGCGTCTACTTGATGGGCTACTCCGCCGGCGGTGACGGCACGTACCAGGTCGCTCCCCGGATGGCTGATCGGCTGGCAGCCGCGGCCATGATGGCTGGACATCCCAATGATGCCTCGCCACTAAGCCTGCGCAACATCGGTTTCACTATTCACATGGGTGGCAAGGACAGTGCCTACAATCGCAACAAGGTAGCGGCCTCCTGGGGAACCCAGCTGGCGACTTTACGCAAACAGGACCTCAAGGGTTATGCGCACCTGGTAAAAATCTATCCCGACAAGGGACACTGGATGGATCGAGAAGATGCCGCAGCGATTCCGTGGATGGCAGAATTTAAGCGCAATCCACTTCCGCGAAAGATCACCTGGAAACAGGATGACGTCACGCACGAGCGGTTTTACTGGCTAGCGGTCGACGACAAAAATCGGCGACGCGGATCCCTGGTGGAAGCGAGCCTCGACGAACAGCAAATCACAATCGAGAAAATCCAGGGAATCGAACAACTGATCCTGCGAGTAAATGATCAGATGATCAACCTGGACCAACCCCTGACCGTTCGCGTTCAGGGCAAGGAAGTTTTCAACGGATCTGTCCATCGAACCATTGGCGTCATTGCCAAGACGCTGATGGAACGCAGTGACCCCACCAGTATTTTTTCTGCAGAAGTGACCGTCTCTGTCACGGCCACCAAGTAACCCAAATCTACCCAAGAAACAAACAAGAATAATACGATCGCCAGGTCCACGGCTAACCCATAACCAACTCCACACTGTATTTTCCCGGGAGCAAACACATGAGTGCAGCAGAAAGAAAATCAGTCAACCATTCACCCCTGCAACCGCGTCGTGATTTTCTCAAGCAAGCCGGCGGTCTGGCCCTGGCAACCGCGACCCTTCCTGCCCTGGCAACACCATCCCTGCTGGCTGCCGCTGCTCCCGAGAAAACAGCCGAGAGCCTGGTCACGGTGCTCTATAAATCACTGACGGACAAGCAGAAAAAAGATGTCTGCTTTGACTGGAATTACGTCGACCAGAAACGGGGACTGTTACGAACGCGTCTCGAGAATAACTGGAAAATCACGAAACCATCCATCAAGAGTGACTTTTACACGAAGGAGCAACAGGATCTCGCTCACCAGATCTTTCGTGGCATGACCCATCCCGACTGGTATTCACGGTTCGACCAGCAACTCAAGGATGACGTTGGGGGCTTTGGTAATCGCCAATCCCTGGCGATCTTTGGCAAACCGGGAACGGACCAGTTTGAACTCGTGCTGGCCAGTCGACACATGACCCTGCGCTGCGACGGCAATAGTGCCGAACACGTCGCTTTCGGAGGCCCCATTCTCTATGCCCATGAGGGAGAGGCTCTTTTCGAAGAACCTCATCACCCCAAGAATGTTTTCTGGCACCAGGCTGTGGAAGCCAACAAGCTGTATGACATGTTTAACGGCAAGCAGCGTCAGCAGGCACTGGTTCTGAAGGACATGCCCACCGAGGAACTGATCGGATTTCGTGGTCCAAAAGGCTCCTTTGATGGTCTTCCGGTCACCGAGTTTTCCGGCGACCAGAAAGAACACCTACAGTCGATCCTGAAACTGTTAATCGAACCATTTCGCCAATCAGATCAGGATGAAGTCACGCGTTGCCTAAAGGTCCAGGGTGGTCTCGACGCCTGCCACCTGGCTTTCTATAAGGAAGGTGACCTGGGAGAAGACAACCTCTGGGACAACTGGCGACTGGAAGGCCCTTCTTTCGTCTGGTATTTCCGTGGCAATCCACACGTTCACGTCTGGGTCAACGTGGCAGATACTGCCAACATCAAGTTAAACAGCTACCAGAATTCCGTTGGTGTTTAGCAATACAATCCTGGCAGGTAGGTATTCATAGGCATGGCCACAGCAACCACTCTGACCTGGGTCTTGTCGCCGCTGGTCGTCTACCTGTTATTTTTTCTGTTGGCACAACGTCCAACTGCTGTTCGCTGTTCGCGCATCGGACAGCTGATCGTCTTATTAACCAGCTCGACCAGCCTGGTGATGGACTTTGACAACCAGGCCAGCTGGCTCTTAAGCATTTCCTTCCTGGTGGTTGGAATATGCCTTTGGTCACTTTCGAGAATTTCCCTGGTTCGCTTAACAACCGATCAATACCAGGCACTTATTCAAACCGGTAGTGCCCGGCTGTTACTGACCTGCGAAACGACCAGGTCACGCCACCTGGTCTTAACGGATCGCACTCGAACAGCATCGATTCATCTTTACCCCATCGCTCCCCGCATCCTCGTGGCGGTCACGCCTCCTGCCCACATCCAGGACAAGATTACACTCCTGGTCCAGTGGTTACCCAAGGTACTACCCGGTCCACTACCACGTCTGCGTATTGCACTAAAGAAAAATAATGCCCCGTAACAATGTCCTTTAAAACAACGACACGCAGCCACTGGTGTAGCTAAAACAACAGTTGCCAAGGAAAACCATTTATTCGACAATACAAGCACTTCAAACAACACTAGACGAAAGGGCACCCAATGACCACTCAAACTGCAGAAGCGGAAGTTCAAGTAAACAATTCTCCCCAGGCCGTCATCGACTACGTTGCCAATATTGAAAATCGACCTTCGTATTTGCCTTCCCTCAAGTCAGTTTCTAATATCGAAGGTGAGGCTGTTGGTGCCCGTTGGACCTGGTGCTGGTCCCTGCTGGGAATTGACTTCGAGGGAACGGCCACCTGTACGCAGCACGAAGCGGGACAATCATACGCCTTCAAAACCGAGGGCGGTATTGAAAGTACCTTTACCTACCAGGCTGAAGCGGATGGTGCAGGAACCAGGTTAACCATTCACGTGGAATTTGCCCCCCCCGCATCCATCCTCTCGCTAGCTGGTCTCGATGGTCTCCTGGCATCCGCCAAGCAAAAGGAAGTCGATGCAGTCGTGGAAAACCTGAAGACCATTCTCGACCAGTAACAGTCGCTTTTCGACGGATCGCCAGTTTTCTCCTAACCAGATTTTAGCGGTAAGGACTCAATCGTGAACGTCGGATTAATCGCCATGAGCGGTATTCGTTGCTGTGACAGCGAACTGCTCGACATGGGCTTAACCCTCCCCGGTTTCGTGGAACGCAGTGCGACTGTTGCCTCGCTGCCCAGCCTGGGCCTGTTAACCCTGGCAGGCATGACTTCCGACACGCATTCCATCGAGTACTTCGAAATCGATGACCTGCCTTCCAAGGATGATCTGGCCGACCACCTGGACCTGGTAGCCATTTCCAGTTTCACGGCACGCATCCAGGATGCCTACAAACTAGCGGACCAGTTTCGTCAGCGCGGCACGCCTGTTGTCCTCGGAGGGTTACATGTCACCGCACTCCCCGATGAAGCCGCTCAACATGCGGACAGCATCATGATCGGGGAAGGTGAAGCGGTTTGGAATGAGATTATCGAGGATAGCGTGGCTGGAAATCTCCAGCCACGCTATTCTTCCTTTGAGCGACCGAATTTCAACCTGTCAGCGGCACCTATGCCCGCTTTCGAGTTACTGGACATTTCCAAGTACAATCGTTTGACCGTACAAACCAGCCGAGGTTGCCCCCTGAAATGTGAATTCTGTGCAGCATCGATCCTGCTGACACCTCACTACAAGCAGAAGCCGGCTGAACAGGTGCTTGCGGAAATCGATCGCATCCAGGAAATCTGGCCTCGTCCTTTCATTGAATTTGCCGATGACAACTCGTTTATCAATCAACGCTACTGGAAAGAATTATTACCTGAACTCAAGAAGCGTCGTATCAAATGGTTTACCGAAACGGATCTTTCCATTCATGAGGACGAGAAACTGCTGTCACTGATGCGATCGAGTGGTTGCGCCCAGGTGTTAATCGGCCTGGAAAGTCCCGTGGAAGCCGGCTTGCAGGGAATCGAACTCAAGAATGACCGCAAGATCCAGTGGTGGCCTGATTACATCGACGCCATCAAGCGTATCCAATCCCATGGAATTCGTGTGAATGGCTGCTTCGTCCTCGGTCTCGACGGCCACACGCCAGACATTTTCGACCAGGTTTATGATTTCGTGATTGAATCAGAATTGTATGATGTCCAGATTACCTATCAGACACCCTTCCCCGGTACACCACTCTACGACAGATTACTCAAGGAAAACCGATTGCTCTATCCTGGCAACTGGGATCGGTGTACGTTGTTTGACATTAATTTCCAACCTTCGCACATGACCGTCGAAGAACTGAGAACAGGCTTCTACGAGTTGTCGAACCGGTTGTACAACGACGAATTGACCAAGTGGCGTCGGGACATTTTCAAGCAGAAATACCTCCGGGCCAGTAAGCATCGATCGAATTGACGATTTCGAAAACCAGGACAATGAACCAGGTGATGCGTTGATATTCTTTGCCTCTGGACGATTCAATCGTTTGCTCGGATGGACCCTGCTCATCCTCGGCATGGCAACGGTCGCAATCCTCGATCCCTGGATTTTTTCGGAACAGAATCCTGCTCGCTTGTTGGATAGTACACGAATGCAATTGCGGCACGCGCAGGGTGTTGTCCTGGCCATGGCGCTGTTGCAACTGGCCGTTGGGTACGTCCTGACCACCAGCGCATTCCAACCACACTTCAATGTGAGCTCTTCCGCGCTGACAGGATTCGGGGCCATCTTTTATACCGCAGGGTACACCCTGATCGTTTGGTACCCGATCAGTAAATGGCTGGTGCTATTCGGTTGCTTACTGAACCTGACTGCCTTCCTGAAAGCACTCCGTATCAACATCGGTGGCAGCGGAAAGAGGCACATGCAACTTATCCTGCCCATTCTTTGTTTTGGCATGTTCCTGGATTTACTCACTAGTCTCTTCATCCTCTACCCCCATCTTTTCTCTCTCGACTGGCTGGGAAATGAAGATGAAGTTCGTCTACGCATGCTGCGACTGGCACGCGTGGCCGTCATCGCGTTAACCGTTCTGACGCTGCTCTACTTTGATCTCGCTAGCCGGACCAAGGTGCTTTCACCAGTTGTCACCTGGGGACACCGTGGCATCCTGGGTGGTACGATTGGTATGCCCCTGGTATTGGCACTGGCCTGTTTCACGGTAACCTCCCTGAAATATCTCCTGCCGATTCCCGCCACCCTGGTCTGCCTGGGTGCCATTGCAGGGTTGAACATGGCCTGGAAACACGGCACTCGACTGGAATTCCTGGGATGGTCAATCATTACCAGTTCGCTATTTGTCGGCATGATCATTGGCATGTATGCCTTTGATGGCCCTCTGCCAGCTCCCACGACCATGGATCATTACCAGGACTTACCACGACGCCTGCTGAGAATTGGTCATGCCTATGCGATCGTGTTGGGCATCCTGGCACTTTTCCTGGCCGAACGTTTCCAGAAACAGCCATCCCTTCATCGGGTCCGACAAATTGGTCTCGCAATCTACATCGCCAGTATGGCAACCACGTTGTCGATCATGACCCTGTTAGCCTGGAATGCCGTGCCCTTTTGGACTGCCGCTATCGGACCCGCAGGCACGGCCCTGGGCCTGCTGCTGTGCGTCACCAATACACGACCGGGATCGACACCGCTGATCCCCACCACGCCCTGACCGTTCAGGCCTTCACGATCAGGCTCTTCTGTTCGATCGAGGCACGACCTGACTTATTAAACGGTCGTGGCAGCGGCTGGGCATTCCCATTTTGATCGATCGTTCGGCAACGAAATGTATATTCGCCAGCCGGCAAACCAGGTACCAGGGCGGCCCAGTGTACCTTGCTCAGTGGTAATGGCCAGGTCTTCGGCTGACCGGTTGCCGGATCAAAGCCCATCGTTGGTACCGGAATCTTGTTATCCGCCAGGTCACCACCCCAGGATTTTGGAGGGGGCAAGATCGTCGCATCGCGCCATGGTGCCTTGGTAAAGTAACGATCGTTCTCAGGCAGAGGATCCTTGTCCTCGTGAATCCAGTACTGGACTTTCTTTAACCCGGAAATCCCCACCTGTCCCCAACCGGTCACCGGAATGGACTCGTTCGGCTTGACGACCGGTGGAAACGAAAGGGTGGCACAAAATGTCTTCAGCGGACTATCCACGTCGTTGTTCTGGGTCCCGTACGTATCATTGGCATTGAAACGATTCGATAACACCATGTGGCTCAACCACTTGATGCACTTGAACCCATATGCTTCCGGTACCACGATGCGAACCGGTGCACCGCGCTGCGGTGACAGCCATTGTCCATTCAGCTTGTAGCAAAGAATCACCGGTGGCAGATCATAGGGATCTTCCAGGACCCTGCCAATCGGCAATGAACTTTGAAAACGCTGCTTCGGATCGTCATTATGGTATCCGTAGTAGAAAACACGTCGCAGATCGGATCGCGGCTGGGTCAACCAGATCACCTCACGCAACGGAACTCCTTCCCAGATACCCATCCCCAGGGGGCAACCGATATTCAGACAGGTCATGACCTTGGCAAAACGAACCGCACGTGTTTCGGCAATTTTCATCAGATCCTGGAAACCAAACGCTGTCTTTTCCTTGGCCGTCAACGATTTTCCTAGCCGAGGCGGTGCTTCCGGATCCCCGATCACTTCCAGTTTCCAGGTATCTCGTGTCAGCCCTACTTCCTTACGTTTCTCCAGGGGCAGGGAATGAGGTTTCGGATTGCCTCGCGAGACATCTCGGAAACCTGCCAGCCCTGTCATGTAACTTTCAAGATTCGCGATCGCTTTTGCCATGCGCGGATCCTGTTGAAAATCCGCACCCAGCAAGGGCAACGAACCCAGGGCCGCCAAACCAGCACTCCCACAGCGAAGAAAATAGCGGCGTGTCAGGGTACGATGTTCGGCCAGTAGTGAATCAAGCGATTTCGTCATGACAAGGTTCCTTGTAAAAACCGGATATGTCCCCGCATTCTAGTGCTTTGGCACGCGGCATACACGCTTTTTCTTATGATTCATCGGCTTCCAGCGAAACACGTTGTTGTGCTCCGATTTCCCGAATCCGCCTTTCCGGCCATTTCTCCAGGAAAGAATAGCGTGGATGGTGTGATTCCTTGTAGGGATCATTCCTGGCTGCGTTGTAACAACAAATCAGGGCCCAACGAGGATCGGGACTGCAGTTTTGATCCGAGGCATGTAACAGGTTGCAGTGAAAGAAGATGGCGGAACCGGGTTCGATTTCACAATAAACCCGCTCCAACCGCTCCAGGGCAACCTGGACCTGCTCCGGGTCGGCGCCTGTCTGGTCACCAATCGGACCGTGATTGATTCGCCCCAGCAAGTGCGATCCTCGCAGGACCTGCAGGCAACCGTTTTCTCGAGTCGCCGCATCCACGGCAATCATGCAACTGGCCATCAGGGGATACAGGCAACCGTTGTTGTACCAGTAACCATAATCCTGGTGCCATTCCCAGGCACCTCCGACCTCTGGCTCCTTGAAATTCATCTTGTGGTGATAGTGATAGACCTCGCCACCAAGGAACTGTTCCATGGGATCCACTATGCGGTGAGACCGCACGAAGGCGCTGTAAATATTTTCATCCAGTTCGTTACGCACCGTCAATTTCGCTTCGCCGGTACCACCATCACGGCGGCGTTTCGCTTCGGCTGCCAGTTGCTGATCACTGCGTGCAATATCTCGCAGCAAGTTCATCTCTTCCTGGTCAAACAGCTGCTCAATCACCAGGAAACCATCCTCCTGGTAGCAAGCTAGTTGTTCTTGGGTCACAGGAAAACGATCTGTCATGGCATATCCTGAAACAATTTCCCGAAAGGTATCCGATCCACGTCCGGATCACGACTTCTTGGGTTTTGCTGGTTTCCTGGGAGGCGTTTTTTTCTTCGACCCAAGCCAGGGCTTGACGTGGGCGTGCAATGCAAAGGCTTCCCACTGCGCGGCCAGTTTCTTGACGAGCGCCGGTTTTTCCGCGGCCAGGTTATTCAGTTCGCTACGATCCTGGGCAAGGTCATACAGTTCCCAGTTCTCGATTTTCTCCATCCGTTGAGCTCCCTTGCGAACCAGCTTCCAGTCACCAACCCGGATCGCACAGTTCCCATGGTGCTCCCAGAAAAGCAGCTCGCGATCGATTTTCTTTCCCGCGAAAACGGGAACCAGGCTGTGACCCTCCAGCGGCCTGATCGCTTGTCCCTTGTTGGTTTTCGGATACGTGGCCCCAGCAACATCGACACAGGTTGCCATGATATCAATCAAGTGACCCGGTTGTCGGCGCAACTCGTTGGTCTCCGCGATCCCATCTGGCCAGTGGACAACCAGCGGCGTGGAGATCCCTCCCTCATGCACCCAGTGCTTATATTCACGGAACGGGGTGTTGGAAACATTGGCCCACGGCTGATCGTAACCGATCGCGGTGGTGGCGGGACCTGGCATCACATGACCTGTCAAAACAGGTTGACCGTCCCGCGTGAAGCGGGGAGTCATCAAGGTTTGTAATTCATTCTTACCCATGGCCTTTCGTGGCTGAATATTCTTGGCCTTGTTACTGCGCAATCCATATTTTTCAGCGCATCCGCCGTTGTCCTGCATGTAAAAGACGAGCGTACTATCAAATAGTCCCCGGCGTTTCAATTCACCGGTGATACGACCAATACCCTGGTCCATGGAATCCACCATCGCCGCATACACTTCCATGCAGCGAACACGCCACTCTTTCTCAGTTTCATTTTCCCAGCCTTGGTTAACGGCAGGAGAGAGCTTGCAGTTCTCCTGGATCAAGCCAAGCGACCTGGTCTTCTGGTATCGCGCTTCCCGAATCGCATCCCATCCTGCATCGTACATGCCATCGTACTTGGCAATATCTTTCGGCAGGGCGTGCATGGGCCAGTGGGCAGCTGTGTAGGCAACGTACATGAAAAACGGCCGTTGCGCATCGTGCTCGCGAATGTACTTTACTGCGTTATCAGAAATCGCATCCGTATAGTAATAGGTCTCCGGTTGATACTCCTTATCATTTTCCGGCGTGATGTAGGTGTTGTTCCGCGTCAAACTATTCGGATCAAAGAAACTGCCGGCACCATGGATCGTGCCATAAAACCGATCAAATCCTCGCTGCAATGGCCAGTTGTCCTTGGGCGGTGAGACAAGGTTGTTGGCCAGGTACGGTGTCAGGTGCCACTTGCCCGACATGTACGTCGAATACCCAGCTCCTTTCAGGACCTCCGCCATGGTCATGCACTTGCGATTCAACTGGCCTCGATAGCCCTCCAGCTTGCTGTCATTCATCATCAAGCCCACGCCCGCCTGGTGAGGGTAGAGACCGGTCATCAGGCTTGCCCTCGTCGGACAGCAGCGAGCCGTGTTGTAGAACTGGGTAAAACGTAAGCCACCTGCTGCCAGCGAATCCAGGGCCGGTGTCTTGATTTCACCGCCGTAGCAACCAATATCGGAATAGCCCATGTCATCCGCCAGGATCACGATAATATTAGGCCGTTTTGCCGACTCGGCACCTTTTCCCGACTCGGCACCGCTCGCCGAAACCACCAGCACGGCAGCTAATAAAACCGATACAAGGGCCACGCTGGCGTTTAACTGGTTCTTCATAAAAAGCACTCTCTGGAAAAGGACAAGCTGATTGATTAATTCGTCTGCTGTTTTTTCTTTTGTTCCATGGCCGTTGCTCCGGGTACGTTGGTAGCAGGCAACCACCTGGCATGCTCCGCAATCACCGCACGATGTTCTGGGCGGGCTGCAACGTTGGTCCACTCGTGTGGGTCTGTCCGATGATCGTAGAGTTCCTCGCTACCATCGGAGTAGCGGATATAGCGCCAGTGTTCACTCCGCACCGCATGATTGTTGCGCTGGTAAGTCGTGATTGCGGGCAGGGACCAGCTGGCCTGGGGATCTTTCAACAACGGCCCCAGGCTCGTGCCCTCCAATCCATCGGGGGTCGGTAGTCCACACAGCTCCAGCAACGTGGGATACAAGTGCAACAACTCGACAGGCCGGCTGCAGCGCTGGCCTTTTTGACCACCCGGCACGGAAATAATCATGGGAACCCGCGTGCTGCTCTCCCAGAGTGATTGTTTCGCCCAACGTTGTTTCTCACCGAGGTGAAAACCATGATCCGAGAACAGGACAACAATCGTATTATCCGCATGGGGACTCTTGTCCAGGGCATCCAGCAGGCGTCCGACCTGGGCATCGGTAAAGCTGACACAGGCCAGGTACGACTGCACTGCATCCTTCCAGTGATCCGTTTCCACGAACCATTTGTGCGACGGTGGCAGGGAATTGTTTGTCAATTGCAGAGCGCCAGCCGGCAGATCTTTCCGGTCATCGTCTCGTACCATCGGTAGCTGTACATCATCGCGTGGCCGATCATCGAAAAACCTCTGGGGCGCGTACCAGGGAACGTGAGGCCGATAAAAACCGACGGCCATGAAAAATGGTTTCTGACGCTTGTACTGCAACTTTTCAATCGCCCAGCTGGCATCCACGAAATCACTAAACTCTTCTTCAGCGTATTGTTGCGCACCAAAATCCCACAAGCGACTGGAGCTGCCAATTTCTTTCACAAGCTGTGCATCAATCTTTAAACGTTGTCCGGGACGTGGTCCGACTACCTGGAACGACGGGCCATCGACACGGGAGGCATGGTAAATTTTTCCTGTCGTCAGGGTGCGATAACCATGGGCTGCAAAATGCTGGCTCAACGTGATCCGCATTTTGTTCTTGGCCGTCTGGCGAAACCAGGGCCTGTTCACGTAGATCCCGGTCGTCGAGGGTCGCATGCCCAGCATCAGGCTGGTGCGAGAGGGATTACAAATCGGTGCCTGGCAATGAGCGTTGGTAAAAAGGACTCCTCGTTTGGCCAGCCGATCAATCTGGGGTGACTTGGCCTGCGGATGCCCGCCCAGGCAACTGACCCAATCGTTCAGGTCATCGATGGCAATCATCAGGACATTGGGACGCTTTGCTGCTTGCACTACGCCATCGCACATCAACACAAGCAATAAACTGGCCACAATTGCTCTAAATCCTGTCCGCATAGTGAATTCCTTAAACTCTTCTCGACCGGGTCTTCGTGCCTACCAGCGTAACCCACCGGGTAATGCCTGACAATCTTGCCACTTGCCCACTGGCAAGAAGTCCGCTGCTGTCCTCCTTTCAACCGTGACGAAGAACAAATCAAGGATTATGATATAGGGACCATCCACGGAGACGATTACCACTTGCCGAGGGTTCACCATGCTAACAGTCCTGAGCAATCGACGACGAGTCTGTAATGGACTCACTCGCCGGCAGTTGCTGCAGGTGGGCGGTGCGGGATTATTCGGGCTCAACCTGCCCCAGGTGTTAGCAGCTGAAGCCACCCAGCAACCGGACAAGGCGCGTGCAAAATCAGTCATCTTCGTCTACCTCTTTGGTGGTCCCAGCCAGTTGGAGACCTTCGACTGCAAACCAGATGCACCCAGCCATATCGTCGGACCCTTCAAGACCACGGCAACTTCCAATCCAGAGTTGCGATTCTGTGAACACCTTCCGAAGCTGGCAAAACGCATCAATGATTTTTGCCTGATCCGCACGCTCAATCATTCTCAGAATGATCACAACGCATCCCATTACATTCAAACAGGACATCCCATGCCGCCGGCTGAGCGGGGTCCCTCCAATGTCAATGCCGCCCCCAACGACTGGCCATCGATCGGATCAGTCATTAACTACCTGGATCGCCAACAGGCACGAACGGGTCAACGTACGATCCCCAGTTACGTCTACCTGCCCAATCGCCATGGCGAAATCCAGCTGGGTGGACAATACGATCGCCTCGGTCAATACGCCGGCTGGCTCGGTTCCGAATACAATGCCTTTTCCACTCGGATTCACAAGCGTAAGCCTGGCGACAATCCCTATTACCGGGATTGCACTGACGAGGAGTTAAAATTTCGTTTTCCAGGACTCGAACTGAACCAGGGAATCACCATCGATCGACTTAATCGACGGCAATCACTGCTGGACCAGTTCGATCAGTCACGACGTGCCTTGTCCGAATCACGCCAGGTTGAGCAATTCGGTGATTTTCGCGACGAGGCGCTCGACATGGTTCTGTCCGATCGGCTGCGTAAGGCGCTAAGTCTGAAAAACGAACCTGGCAAGGTACGAGATCGCTACGGTCGCAACCTGTTTGGACAATCCTTGATTGTCGGACGACGTATGATCGAAGCGGGAGCTCGTTTCACTACCGTGATCTGGGACATGACCGATGGAGCTGACTCTGGATGGGATTCCCATGAAGGCCTGACGTCCAGCTTGAGAGACCACCTGTTACCGGGACTTGACCAGGGGTTTTCGGCGCTGCTCGATGATCTCCGGGAGCGAGGGATGTTAGATGACACACTGGTTGTGTGCTGTGGCGAAATGGGACGCACACCAGCCTTCCTGAACCGCGGCAACGCGGACGGCCGTGACCACTGGAGTTATTGTTTTCCAGCCATCCTGGCCGGTGGTGGCATCAAGGATGGACTGGTTTACGGAAAATCCGATCGCCATGCAGCCTACCCGCTAGAAAAACCGGTCTCTCCGGAAGACCTCACCGCAACCATTTTTCATGCCCTCGGGATCAATCCACACGCTCCCCTGCTCAACAAGCGGGGACAACCGGTGGCCCTGGTCAACAATGGCCACGTGATCGACGAATTATTCCGCTAATCGAAAGCAACCATGAAACAACAGATCATCCTGCCACTGCTGCTGCTGACAGTTCCGTTAACCGCTGCAGAACCAGACAAGCTCAAGTTCGAAACCTATTCAGGTTACTTCGTCTCCAACAAGTTCGAGCCACAGGCAGCCGCCTCCTTCGTGACAGCGCGTACCCAGAAGCAATTTGACCAGGTCTTTGGTGTCGCCTTCGTCATGGGAGACAAGTCGCATCGCCTGGCACCCGATGCCTTCAAGTCCCAGTTGGTCCTGGCCACCATCAAGCGGGGCATGGCCTTCTGCACCTACCAGGTTACCGCGGTGACTGAAAAAGATGGCGTCGTCCAACTGCGTTACAAGACAACTTCCAAGAAAAGCGAGTCGGCCAGTTTTTCCTGTCCCCTGATCATCTCGGTGCCACACGGGAAATACCGGGCCATCGAATTTCACGAAAACAACAAGCTCGTAAAACGCCTGGCTATCAAGAACTCCTAGCCAACGGCAGCTTACTTCAGCACCTTGAGCTTGATGTTCTTGTACCAGCAGTCGGCACCGTGATCCTGCAGACCGATATATCCCAGGCGCGGGTGATCCTTGTAGACCACGGAAAACTTATGGCTGCTGCCATCCGGTCGCTTGTTCGGCTGCGAGAAATGATCCGCATCCATTCGTGAAACCTGTTTTCCGTTAATGGTCACGGAAATCCGATTGCGATTGCAGAACAATTTCAACTGGTTCCATTGGCCAACCGGCTTCATGGCATTTTCGCTGGGCTTGACCAGGTCATAAATCGCACCTGTATCGTGATACCCAGCAGTCTTGGTGTCATCGATGGCAATTTCCATTCCATTAAACCCCACATCCCTGCCCGGTTGCGGTTGCAGTGACGAGGTGCGAAAGAAGACGCCGCTATTACATCCCTTGCTGATTTTAAAATCCAGCACGAGGACAAAATTCTCCCACTTCTTTTCATGAACCATCATGTAATGACCCGACTTGTGCGGATTAATACTGCCTGCTTCCACGGGCCGTTGGCTCGTTTTTTTATCGCTGGTGATCCAGCCATCGAGCGTCTTGCCGTCGAAGAGCAGGATCCAACCCTGCTGCTTTTCAGCCTCGCTGAGTTCATTATCAGCAGCCGCAGCGAGACTTCCTGCCAGGGCCAGCAATAGCATCAGGCATCTAGAAAAATACATGGCTGTTAGTCTCCTGGGCGATATGTCTATCTTTACGAAGAGAGCAGCGGTTTCACGACATGGCCGTGCACGTCGGTCAGGCTAACGTCACGACCACCAAAACGGAACGTAAGCTGCTCATGGTCCAGACCTAACTGGTGAAGTATGGTTGCATGAACGTCCTGGATCATCAGTTTATTTTCGACTGCCGCGTTACCAAATTCATCAGTCTGGCCGTAAACCGTGCCTCCCTGGAAACCGCCTCCCGCAATAAACAGGCTATACCCATTCACGTGGTGATCTCGGCCAGCCGTTGCAGAAACCCTGGGAGTGTGGGGTGTGCGACCCATTTCTCCAGCCCAGACGACAATCGTCTCATCCAGCAGACCTCGTTGCTTGAGATCCAGGATCAGTGCCGTCACTCCCTGGTCCGTGATCATGGCATTTTGATTGTGATACTTGACGAGATTCCCGTGCTGATCCCAGGGAGAATTATTTGAATGCGTCAACGGACAGGTGATCTCGATAAATCGCACACCCCGTTCGACCAACCTCCTGGCACGGAGACACTGCAGGGAGTAATGCCTCTTGTATTCATCCTTGCTGTCCAGTCCGTACAACCTGCGGGTCTGTTCGGTTTCGCCGGAAACATCGGCAATGCCAGGGATTGATGACTGCATCAGGAATGCTTTTTCGTGATTTACGATGGCGGACTCGATCGCCGCCTCGTTGGCAACCTGCCCGGCAAAGCTACGGTCCTGTAGCTGCAACAGGTCAAGCTTACGACGTTGAATTGCCAGTTTATCCTGCGGCACGATGTTATCGACCGGTGTACCCTTGGCTCGCACCATCATGGCCCCGTGATTAGCCGGCAAGTAGGCACTGGCAAAATTTTCAAACCCACCGTTTGGAATCCAGTCGTTATTAAGCAGTACATAACCAGGCAGGTTCTCGTTTTCCGAGCCCAGCCCGTAGGACACCCAGGATCCAAAACTGGGGGCCCTGCCCGTTTCTCTTCCCGTGTGCATCAGCAGTGCCTGTTGGCCATGCAATGGTTGCTTGCCAACCAGGGACCTCACCACGCACAGCTCATCTGCGATACTGGCGATTCCAGGTAACAGGTCGCTGACCCAGAGACCACTTTCACCGCGCCGAGAAAAGTTCCAGGGACTGCCAAACCAGACACGCGCCGCACTACTCTGTGAAAGAATCGACACGTTTTCCTGGCCGATTGCCTTCCCTTCTTGTTTCTTCAACTGGGGCTTGTAGTCAAACGTATCGACGTGGCTGGGGCCGCCATCCATGAAACAAAAAATAACATGTTTTGCGCGGGGCGCATGATGAGGCTGTTGCGCAGCATGACCGGATCGGGCCAGCATACTGCTGAAGGCCAGCATGCCAAAGCCCTGGGACGTTTGTCTCAAAAATTCACGACGACTGTTAAGCATCATCCTACCCGGATACCAGGATTACCTGACGTAGATAAATTCCTTCGTGTTAAAAACAGCATGCGCAATATCGGTCCAGACCTCGTTGCTTGCTAATAGCTTACCATCCGAGACACCATGCAAGCGAGCTAGATCATGGACCGCCTTCTCCCAGCGCAGTATTTCCATGGCACCTGGGTCCCGTGCATAGGCAGCCTGGAACACTTGCCGGATTCTCCCCCGGACATCACCACCCTCAATGGCTGCCAACCGTTTCCCCCAGACGTGGGCCTGTCCCCGCACGAAAGGATCGTTCAACAATGTCAATGCCTGGATTGGCGTATTGGTCACATCACGTTTGCCGGTAGGTATCTTCGGCTTGGGCTGGTTAAAAGTCAGCAGGAACTTCGGTGGCTCCATGATCGTCACCTTGGTGTACAGCGAACGACGGCCATTGCCATCCAGCGGACCGCTGAACAACCGCTTGGTCTCGTCTTCCGCCGTTCGATACGGATCGGTGGGTGGTCCATAAAGCGTTGCGTCCAGTCGACCGGAAACGGCCAACATGCTATCTCGAATCGCCTCTGCTTCCAGTCGCCGCGTGGGAAAATGATGGAGCAGTCGATTCCGTGGATCAACCGCCGGGGCACGAGAACTGAGACGACCCGACTGCTGCCAGGTTTGACTCAGGACAATTCGGCGAACCAGTTTCTTGGTCGACCAGCCATCTTCCACGAAGCGACTTGTCAGCCAGTCCAACAGTTCGGGATGTGACGGCCGCCCACCAAGTTGCCCGAAATTATTGGGCGTATCAACCAATCCCTGGCCAAACAACCAGTGCCAGACACGATTAACGTAGACCCTCGCCGTCAGCGGGTTCTGGGGATCCAGGATTCTCTCCGCCAACTCCAACCGGCCACTCTCATCGCTCGTAAAGGTACCAGGCTCCTCTGCCCCGGAGGTCAACGCTCGCAGATACCCACGCCGCACCGGATCTCCCAACTGGTAATAACTGCCTCGATGGTGCAACCGATAATCAACACCTTCATCCAGGTCCGCCATGCCATTAACCGTACGTGCGGGTTGCACCTGCGACTCCACCTGTCGATAACGCGTCACGAGCGGTTCCAGCGTCGGATGACTGGCAGCTTTCGTAATCCAGGGTGTCAAAAGCAGGTTATTAAGCAAGATGATATCGTCATCCTCTGCCGTACCGGCTGCCCAGCGATCAACGGCAGCCAACAGCCATTGACGATATTGAACCGCCGCCGCCTGCTTACTGGTCGGAGGCTGCTCCTTAAGAAGAGGCAGGAAACGCTTGAGTTCATCGAGTGGTTTCACGCCCGCCTGGTGGGCCACGACCTTTGAAACAGCAAACCAGCTGCGAGGATCAGACATGGCTTGTTTGCTTAACCTGGCCCCGAGCCCCCAGCGCGGTGGAAAATTAGGATTACTCCCCTTGGTCACGAACTCGACGAAAATACGTCGCTGGGGCATGTTCTTGTAGGTCGTAAACGGCAACCACTGGTAACGTGCCTTATCGAGATACGACTGCTTTTCACAGAGAAATGCATTATCGATCACACGCCTGTGGGCAGCATAGTTACCACCACTGGCCAACACACTAATCGCCGGTTGCTCGATCGTATTCAGCAATGGAGAACGCAGGGCACCGGTCGACTTGGAAGAAAGGCTTGCAGTCAGGTAGCCACCCAGGTGGAGTGCCTGGAGAACCTGGTCACCGGTCGGCAGCACCTGGAAATCACCCGCTACGATTGGTTCGGCAACCCCATCTCCATCAACATTCCAACCTGCCACATGACCTTGCGAGAAATCGGCCAACACCGTCAGGTCCTGGCGGTTCTTCTCGGATCGTTCCTTGCTTTGTTGTTGAATGTTACTGGCCACGATCTTCCATTTCGCAGCAAGCTGTTCATCCTCTAGCTGGTAGACCTGCTGCCACACATGATTGATATCCTCGACCGGCAACGGCCCTGGGGGCTGAATCTTGTCGAGTGTCGTGACCTGGATATTGCGAGCCAAATCCTTTCGCCAAAGTTCGGCCAGTGCTCGACGCAGCTCGTTCTTGATCTCCCGCAACTGCTGGTTAAGAGCCTGGTTCCTGTTCGGTAAATCAACCGCGTTGGCAACCCATCGGGAACTCATGAAAACACCTGCCAGGGCGTAATACTCTTTTTGCGAAACAGGATCCAACTTGTGATCATGGCAGCGAGCACATGAAATCGTGATCGCCTGGAAGGCCTTGGAAAATGCATCGATCTTGTTGTCAAGCATCTCCTGGTGAATACCTTCAAACGATGAACTGTCACCATGGCGTTTTTCCCCTAGTTGGTAAAACATCACGCCAATCAATGACTCGTTGAGTTGCTTTTCCAGGTTCACGCGTGGGTTGGGTAACAAATCACCGGCGATCTGTTCTCGCGCCAGTTGATCAAAGCCGATGTCCGCATTAAATGCCCGCACCAGGTAATCCCGGTATCTCCATGAACCCTTGGCGGTCACATCCCATTCGTAACCATACGTATCGGTATAGCGAACCACGTCCATCCAGTGACGAGCCCAGCGCTCACCAAAGTGTGCTGATTCCAGGTAATGTTCGACGAGGCGTGCCCAGGCATCGGCAGACTTGTCCTCGACAAAGGCCTTTACGTGCTGGGGCCGCGGTGGCAATCCGGTAAGCGCATACGAGAGACGACGGATTAGAACCTGCCTACTGGCCGGCTCGGCCGGATCCAAACCTGCCTGCGTCAGCTTGCCAAGAATAAATGGATCAATCGACACTCCCGACCAACCCGATCGGTTAACCTGCGGCGGATCGACATCGGCCAGTGGTTGCAGGCTCCACCAACCAATGCGTTGCTGGAATGCTGCTTCCCATAACTCCCTGGACAAGGCTTGCGGACTGGCCGGTTCGTCCCGTGGATCAACTGCCCCAGCCTTGATCCAGCTAACAAAATCCTGGATCACAGCAGCAGGCAATTTCTTTTTGGGAGGCATCTCCAGGGACTCATGTTTCATGGCAGCAACAAGGAGGCTCTTCTCCAGGTTGCCTGGTACCACTGCCGGACCGGACTCGCCCCCCTTTTGCATTCCCGGGCGACTGTCCAGGAGCAACTCGCCTTTCGGTTCCTTGCTCAGCACCGAGTGACACTCGTAGCAATGAAGTACCAGTACCGGACGAATCTTCTTCTCAAAGAATTCTAACCGGGCAGCCTGGTCAGCCGATGGCTCGTCCGCAGCAAGGACAGTTACCTGGAGCAGCAAGATCAACGGAACGATCAGCCCAGTGATCGTGGCAGATCGTCTCGCTGGATCCTGAAGTCCCATTCAACTTATCTCCTGCCGTCAGCCAACAAGCGATCTTGTTCACTCTGCTTTCACCGCGGGTAAGGTCTTTACCATGCCGGCATCCGTCCGTTGCAATTCAGCAACCAGTGCCTGACGAAATCTCTTCAGTCGCCGCTTGTGCGTAGCATCCAATGCCAGGTTCGTCAGTTCCTCCGGGTCCTTGCGCAAGTCGTACAGCTCTTCGATTTCACCGTCCACCAGCGACCGGATGTACTTGTAACGCCCTTTCACCAGGAACACCCACCAGGGAACTCCTCCCGGGTCAAGCGAAGCGCTATCTGGCGGTACCTGGTCGGTATCGGAACCATAGTTGCGGCCCGTAAACGTCAGCAAGACGGGTTCCTCCCGGGCGGTAGAAGGGTCTTTCAAGAGGGGTGACAAGTCATGCCCATGCATTTTCCAGGGCAGGTCCAGGCCCGCGAACTTGAAGAACGTCGGCACCAGGTCAACACCTCCGACGGGCCGACGGCAGGTCTCACCGGTCGCAATCGTACCTGGCATACTAATCACCATGGGAGATCTGAGCGTGGCATCGTAGGGAGCAATCTTGCGGCAAAAACCATGTTGACCCCAGCCAAATCCCTGGTCCGACGTGAATACTACCAGCGTGTTTTCCAGCTGCCCGGTTTCCTTGAGCGTGGCAATTAACCTGCCAACGCCATCATCGATTCCCTTCACACCCTGGTGGTACTGCCGTACCCAGTCCTGGAGGCGATTGCCGTGTATCCCCTTGGCACCCTCGACCGTCTTGCCACCAAACGCACCACCTTTCATCTCCGGTTCGCCATTCTCATCCTTGACCCAGTATTGGATCTTTTGCATGTAAGCAGGCTTGCCGGCTCGCGGTGGATAAATATCTTCGGGAATCGGCACCTTTACACCCGGGTAGGTATCCATGTGCCGCAGGGCCGGAGTAAAGGGGCCATGAACAGCCCCGTAACAGACCCAGAGGTACCACGGTTTCTCCTGGTCACGATTTTCTCCACGGATAAAATCAGCTGCCAGCTTGGTGTAATTGTCCGTCGAGTAACCCTCCGTCTTGACCGGCTGACCACCGTTGGTCTCCAGCAACTGGTCGTAAAAATAGGCGCCCGAATTCTTGATATGACGTGGTCGGTTCCAGACCACTTGGTAATCCCAGTCCCGACCGAATCCGGTATCGGTCCCCGTATGCCACTTGCCGATCTGGGCCGTGGTATAGCCCTGCTGGCGAAACACGGATGGCCAGAAAGGACATTGCTTGGGGTCGTAGGTACTGCCCGGATACTCCCCGGCCATGCGCATCGACTTGACACCATAGGGGTGATGCCCGGTCAGCATGGCCGCCCGTGAGGGCATACACCAGGTTCCCACGTAGGCATGCGTGAAACGAATTCCATCCTTGGCCAACTGGTCAATATGCGGTGTCTTGACCCAGTCGAAAGACTCGGGATAACAGCTGACGGTCCGATGCGACTGATCATCGCTGTAGATAAACAGGATATTGGGCCGCTTGTCAGCTGCTGCCAACGTCTTGGCGGTTGAACCGAGCCCACATACCAGGAGTCCCAGGAGGGCAATTTGCAAAAGGTTAAGTTGTCTCATCGTTAAATCCCAGAAAAACTATTGTTCGTGTCGAATCACTCTGTTTCTTAATGTACTGGAAGCAAATCACCAAAACTAGCAACGGTCACCCGGGTCAACTGTTTTCCCAGGTACCAGAGACCTGTCTCGATCTACCATAAACCGTCAAAACCGTCGTTACATTGCTTGTATTATTCCTCACCAAGAGAGACACTGGCTACGCAATCCACGACTGGCAGCAAGTCTTAATTCTCAGGTGGAAATCATGAAATTCGGCGTAGGCGTCATCGGTGCCACCGGTTACATCGGCACCCCGTACCGACAAGAGATCCGTGAATCATCCGGAGACATCAAGATCGTCGCACTTTGCGCCCGGCGTCGTGACCTGCTGGAAGCTGCCGGCAAGGAAGACAACGCTCCGCTCATCACAGACAACTGGCGAGAAGTGGTGGACCATCCGGATGTTAATTTTGTCCTCGTGGCCACGCCCGATGCACTGCACCACGAGGCCGTCATGGCCTGTGCTGCCGCCGGAAAACACCTGCTCTGCGAAAAACCAACCGGTGTCAACGTTCAGGAAGCGCATGCAATGTGGGCCGCTTATCGTGATGCGAGACTGGCACATTACGTACCCTTCTGGTCTCGCTACGTACCCTCGTTCGCGCGAGCCCGGGAACTGGTCCAGGCGGGAACCCTTGGGGAAATCTGCTCCGTGGTCTACCGCTGGCACAACCCGCGTCCGCTGACAATGCCCTTCACCTGGCGGGATGATGCGGAATTATCCTCGGCGGGCAGTATCGCCGACGTAGGCTCCCATGCCTATGACAGCATGCGCTGGATCACCGGACAGGAAGCGGTGCGTGTCCTCGCCCATGCGGATGTCATTACCCCTGCCAAACCTGACCTGGGTGCTATTAACCTGGATGAAGCCCTTGCCTGGACCACGAACGAACAAAAAGCAGAAGTAACCGCAACGCGGAAAGGCACCGCCTTCGACTACGCGAACATTGCCTTTGCCATGGAAAACGGGACCGTCGGATCCCTGATCCTTTCCCATGCACCGTTTCTGCGCAAGGGACTCGCTCCTGAACTGGAACTGCATGGAACCGAGAAATCACTGGCCGTGGATCGTGTGCGAGGTACCCTTACCCTGACGTCAAACGACCAGGATGAAACCGTCGTGGAACAATTTGAGAATGAAGACCTGGGAAACCGCTTTGAACAATACGTCTTTCCTGCCATCCAGGCACAACTTGCGGACCAGGACTGTCCTCACCCGGGACTGGAAGATGGATATCGGGTCCAGCTCTTTACCGATGCCGCTGCCCTCTCCGGGCAACAGGGTCAATGGATCACCCTGTCTGACCTGGAACCGTCATAGGGTCCAGGTATTCAACCAGGATCACGTCACATCAACCGGTTTGCCGGTCCGTCCCGATTCGATCGCCGCCTGGACGGTGCCGCTGATTTCACGGCCGATGCGGGCATCCAGGACCGTACTGCCATCGTTATCGATCGCCTGGGCAAAATCTTCCATGAGCAGATAATCATTATCCATCGCCACACGTCGATGACGAAACGCGGCTGCCGGTTGACCACGATAATAGACAGCGACTTCGGGGCGTGCCTCGCTGATCACCAGGGCCCCCTTGCTCCCCAGTACATGGATCTTGATTTCACCAATGTCCGGATGACTGGCAGCCCCGATCCGACCAATGCACAGCGTGCCCAGGACGTCTTGTTCCATTTCCAGGGTGACCGTGGCAAGATCCTCCACGTCGTGATCCACGTTCACCTGGTGAAAATGGGAGGCCGTGCGAGCGAAGACACGTTCCACCCGGGATTCCAGTAGTACCTGGATATAACCCAGCGGATAAATCCCCTCGATCTGCAACTCTCCCATCGCTTCCTTGCCAACGCCCCCATCGGCGCCCGTAGCGTGTGCGGCAACCTGGTGATCCAGCCAACTTGTCACCGGCTCGTCCGCCCCTCGACTCCCTTTCGGTGGCCCCGAGTCCTTGGCAAAGTAAAAATCAACATGGATCGCATAGGGATCACCTATCTGGCCATCGATGATGGCCTGTCGTGCCTGCCGCAATGCCGGCAGGTAATTACGATTCCACATCAGGAACTTGATGTTGTGCTCCTCGACCGCCGCTACCAGCCGATCACATTCCGCAATGTTCGTGGACATCGGCTTATCCTGGACCACGTGCAAGCCGGCCTGCGCTGCCCGTACACTCAAGTCACAATGCCGCTCCGCTTCCGAACTCACCACGGCCACCTGGACGTCATACTCCTGCAGGGCCTGCGCGACATCCCTGATGTAGGGAATGCCAAATTCATCCGCAAACAACTGGTTTCTCTCGTGGACCCAGTCCGGCTGGTCTGCATCGTCTGCCACGACCACCAGGTCAAAACGGGGGTGCGAAACCACTCCGCGAGCAACATAATCATGCTTCACGACGCTCAACACGGCACAACGAAATTTCCCCGGAGATTCAGCAGTCATCATTGCCTCCCTGGCTCATCACCACGACCTCACCGCTCTCGATCGAATGCATGACTGCCCCACTGACACGCATCACGGCCAACCAGTCCGAACCGGTCACCACCGGTTCCCTCTGCTGCCGAATCGCATCACAAAACTCCTGCAACTGCCCAACCCAGCCCAGGTCTGCACTACCTGTCCCGATGGCTGAGGGATGTTCACCGCGATAAACCAATTGCTTGTTCCGGTGATCATCTGCGTAGGCCGCTCCTGCGGAACCAATCACGGAAAAGGAAAAATAGCCGTCGCCCGGTGGCAAGGTACCCGAACGGTCAATCACCGCCATACCACCGCCGTGGAAACCCAGGTGGACCTGGAGGTAATCGCATTCGCTGTCACCCAGCACGGAGCGGGCAACTGCATAGACTTCCTGGGGCAGCGACTGGAACACGTTCAATACCAGGTCCAGGTCGCGCAAGATACCAGGGGCTGCCAGCGAGGAGTTTCCCTTGGGCGACCAGCGATGGATCCTGACCAGTCCCGGGTCACCCAGTTCCCCGGCGACCAGGCTTTCCTGCGTGGCCTCGAGTGACGGCTCCAGGCGATCGGTGCCGGCCACCATCAGGCAAGTGCCCTGCTCGCTGCATTGTGCCAGTAGCCCTTGAACCGCCGTGCTGTCCAGGGGACTGTCCAGCGGTACCAGCAGGTGTTTACCAGCTGTCACCAACATTTCACATTCACCGGGGGACGCGCCACCCACCAGGATTGCTGCATCGCATTGGGTGACGTGATTCGTGACCATCTCCTCGGCGGACGATACCACCGCGGTCACCTCCGCACCCACGATGCGTGGCATCAATGCCTTCACTCGATCCACGCCTGCCCCTGTACCGATCAACGCAAGTCGTACCATGAATCATCTCGCTGCCAGGTTATCTAATCGCTTCCCTAGTAACCTAGTCTGACCGTGTTTCTCACTTTTTTCCAGTAGCATGGCTATCTAAAGCAATAAATCGACTGGCATCACAATAACCTCTTTATTTGCTCGCAACATGCTTTATCTTATAGATAAACCACTCGGGGATCACCGTTCTCACGGAGGCAATTTCGATGTTCAACACAACTCGTCTAACCCGTCGCCAGGGAATGCAGCTACTTCTCCAGGGAAGTGCCGGGGCCGCGCTGGCCAGCACCACAAGTGGCCTGCTCAAGGCAGCCGATCCACCCGCGGGCCGAACGGTACCGGCGGTACCGGGAACTTTTGAAATCAAGTGGCGACGTCGAAAAAAACAGGGCAACGCCGTTAAGCCCATCGAGGAAACAACCCACTGGAAAGCCTCTGAGACGGCTATCATCATCTGCGACATGTGGGCGGACCATCCTTGCCAGCTCGCCGCCATGCGAGTCGATCGCATGGCACCTCGCATGAATCGGATCATCTCGCTGGCCCGCGACCACGGGGTTGCCGTGATCCATGCACCCAGTAGTGGCGTCAAGTACTACGAGGATACCCCGTATCGTACACGCATGAAAAAAGCGGTTTATTCCAAGCCCCCGGTCCCGATCCAGGGCTGGTGTTACCTGAACCCCAAATTCGAATCACCGCTGCCGGTCGTGGATAACGTCAAGCGAGGCACGTCCAACGTGACGGGTTGCGATGACCCGGATCCCAAGCCTCTGCCTAATCATGACCGACATCAGCATCCGGCAATCAAGATCATTGGTTACGACGGGGTGAGCGATAATGGCCAGGAAATATTCAATTTCCTCGAGCAGGAACAGCGCAAGAATATCGTGCTGATGGGAGTTCACACCAACATGTGTGTGCTGGGACGTCCTTTTGGTATCCGACAACAAAAATACCTGGGCAAGAATGTTGTTCTCTGCCGCGATCTCACCGATGGACTCTACGATCCTCGCGATAAACCGCATGTCAGTCATACCCGGGGTGTCGAGTTGATTATTGAACATATCGAGGAGCACTGGTGCCCATCGATCCTCGGTGAAAGCCTGACCCGCGTTCTTGATGGCTCGAGTGGTCCATGATTTACAGGTATCATGAATCACTGCATTCTTCTTTACCATGTCACCTGCTGTTTTCCCGGAGCATCTCACCATGACCATGACTCGCATCCTGGCCGGAGTTCTTCTTGCCATCTCGTTTCTTTTTTCTGCCGTCCAGGGAGCTGACACCAAGCGGCCGAATATCGTGCTGATCATGGCTGACGATCTTGGCTACAACGAACTTGGTTCCTATGGCCAAAAGTTGATACAGACACCTTACCTGGATACCTTGGCCACGCAGGGCATGAAGTTTTCCCGCAATTATTCTGGCAATGCAGTCTGCGCACCCTCGCGCTGTGTCCTCATGACAGGACGACACCCGGGACACGCCTGGATTCGAAACAACGGCGAAGTTAAGCCCGAGGGTCAACGCCCTATCCCTGATTCGGAAGTTACCATCGGGGAAGTTCTCAAGGATGCCGGCTACGCCACGGGTGCCTTTGGTAAATGGGGACTTGGATCCCCCGGTTCCGAGGGGGATCCGGTGCACCAGGGATTTGATCGTTTCTTTGGCTACAACTGCCAGCGACATGCTCACAGCTATTACCCGTCATACCTGTGGAGCAACAAGAAGCGGATTGTACTGAAGAATAACCCGCCCGTACCGGGTCATGCTTCCCTGCCCGACGGCGCCGACCCAGCTAATCCTCGCAGCTACGACATCTTTAAAGGCCAGGACTACGCACCCGATCGCATCAACGAACAGGCACTGGACTTTATTCGCAAGAACAAGGATCGCCCCTTCTTTCTTTACTACCCCACGGTCATTCCTCATGTGGCCCTGCATGTACCGGACGAAGAACTCAAACCGTACCTGGCCAAGAATTGGAATGATCCACCGTTCACGCGTGGCAAGGGTTATGGCTACACACCGCACTTCACACCACGGGCGGCCTACGCAGCCATGATTACCCGTATGGACCGATACATCGGCCGCGTACTGAACTTGCTCAAAGAACTGAAACTGGAAGAAAATACCATTGTTATCTTTACTTCCGATAACGGTACAACACACCTGAAGTTGGAAGTGGACTATGATTTTTTCGAGAGCGTCAAACCACTGCGTGGTCTCAAGGGATCACTTTACGAGGGAGGGGTCCGCGTACCGCTGATCGTCCGCTGGCCAGGACATATCAAGGCGGGCAGCAGCAGTGATTTTGTCACGGGATTCGAGGACTGGTTACCAACGCTGCTGGACCTCATCGGCCGGGACAACAAGATACCCGCAGGATTGGATGGCATCAGCATCGCCAACACGTTGCTTGCCAAGGAACAGGCTCCGCGACCTTTCCTTTACCGGGAATTCTCCGGATACGGCGGACAACAGGCCGTCTGGTATGGACCCTGGAAAGGAGTACGCCAGAACTTGTTACGTAAAAAAAATGCAACTCCCCTGGAAATCGAGCTCTACAACCTGGACAAGGATATTTCCGAGTCGAAGAATGTCGCAGCCGATCATCCACAGGTCGTTGCAGAAATACGCAAGTTGATGGCCGAACAACACACCACCTCGGAGTTCTTCCCCATCAAGCCCCTGGATAACCAGTAGCGTCACCCGGGAAGGGACTATTTCCCTTTCGCTTTACGTCCGGTTTCCCGAGTAATCACCCGACCCGCCAGGTTACCAAGCAATCGCTCCTGGTCCACGATCAACTCGCCTCCGACCAGCACATAGCCAACCCCCTCGCTGTACTGGTGAGGCTTAAAGGCATCCGCACGATCCCGGATCCGCTGCGGATCAAAGACAACCAGGTCCGCATGGGCACCCTGGCGAATGACACCACGTCCTTCCAGTTTCAGGATACTGGCCGGCAAGGACGTCGACACGCGAATCGCTTCCTCCAGCGAGATCAACTTGCGGTCCAGTGCAAAGCGACGAATCTTACGGGGAAAGGCTCCATAAAAACGGGGATGTACCGGACCGTCACCAGGCAAGGCGATACCCGCATCGGTTGAGGTGGCCGTCCAGGGTTGGGATGCCAGCGCTTCCACGTCCTTCTCCGACATCGAAAATCCTCGCAGTCGTGCCCCCCCGGGCCGTGTACGATCCCCCTGCAGCTGTAGACGAATGGCCATTTCCACCTCGTTGCACTTGTTTGCTTTAGCCAACTGGCCCAAGGTTTTTCCAATGAAATCTGCTTTGACATGCTCCACGACCACGATATGATCACCGCCGCCACGCCGCATCATCTCGTAATAAATATCCCGGCGCAGGTCCGCAGCAATTTTCTTGTCGGCCAGGCCACGCTCCAGGAGTTCCGCTGGAGTCAGCTGGGAAGCCCCGGCAATACGGCTGCTAAGCCATCGAGGAACCAGGACAATCCTGCCGTCTGACCCGCTGGTGTTATATGGATACTGGTCCCCATAAAGAGTCACTCCCCGCTCGCGTGCTTTGGAAATCATGTCAATCATCAATCGACTCGACCCCCAAAAATCCACCCCTCGCGCCTTGATGTGCGTGGCCACCACGTTCACCCTGCTACCCTCTGCAATTTCGATCAGTTCCTGGATATTATCGATCATCGATGGCTGGGACGGGTTATCCTGGCTGGGGAAATACCACATTGGCCGACTGCCACTGCTACGTTCATGAACCACGTAAACACCGTCGTAAGTGGTTAACTGTCCAATCAATGCTTTCATTTCGGCCGGCGTGCTCCAGCGACCCGGAACATACTCCAGTCCCGAGGTAATGCCAAAGGCCCCGGCATCCATTCCTTCACGAATCAAACGTCGCATGTCGTCAATTTCTGACGCCTTGGCGGGTCGTCGGTAGTCATCCTTCAGGGCTGCCCGACGAATCGTGCCATGTCCGATCATCTGGATAACATTCAGACCCACTCCCAGTTTTTCCATCTCTTGCCGCTGCGCGGCAATCGAGGCCGGACCCCGGCCATCCTGGTTAATCACGACCGTGGTAATCCCCTGTGTCGCCAGGTTAGGAGCTGCTCGTCGCAGGGCATCGCTGGAAACCAATCCCTTGTCAGCATGGCTGTGCAGGTCAATAAAACCAGGCACCACCAACTGGTTAGTAACATCAATAATCCGTGCGGCAGTACGTCCGGCAAGGTCGCCCATGGCGACAATGCGACCATCCGTAATCGCCACATCGGCTCGAAATTTTTTCTTCCCTGTACCATCGACTACCTGCCCACCGCGAAGCAGCAGGTCAAATGCAGCGGTCGAGCGAGAATCGGCGATCGGATCCTCGACCTTTTTCGTGGGACGGGCGGCCAGGATCAACTTCAGCAACTTACCGAAATCACTTTTCAGGACACGCGTGTTATTCTGAAAAGTATTGACTCGATGGACCACGACGAGGTCCCACTCAGGAATCACCAGCAGGTAATGACCACGGTATCCACGAGCAGAAAACGTTCCGGCGGGAAGCAACACACCGGGGAAATGAATCCCGTCCACGGCGACCCACCACATGTACCCATAACCTCCCGACGCCGCTGCATCAGAATAGGACTGCGTGCTTTCCCGTATCCAGTCAGACGACACGACTTGCCGCTCCTGCCATTTTCCGGCACGCAGTGCAAGCAACCCGACACGCGCCAGATCCCTGGCGCTCAACTGAAAGGGATAAGCTGGATGGACCGAGTCGTCACCCGTGACATAACGAGTGTGACGTGTCCGTACGAAATCCTGCATCTGCAGCGGCCCTGCCAGGTGTCGTTCAAATTCCTCGAACAGACTACGTCCGGTCAGGTTCTCGAAAATCGTGCAAGCGGCATTAAAATCCCAATTATTGTAGTACCAGAAAGTACCTGGAGGATGCGCACCTCGTTGAGGCCGCTTCGCGGCCATGGCTGCTGTCTCGTAAAGCGCCGGGTGAAAAACACCAGAACGCGCCTTCAGTAGATCACCCAGGGTGGCCTGCTGTTCGGCTTCCGTCAGCGATGGTTCGTTATCATTAATCCCCAGTTCAGCCAGTTTCTTGTCCAGTGAAATGGTGCCCGCAGCCACGTGGGGTCCGTAGACCAGGCTCAACAGGCTCTTGCGGATTGAATGGCAGTTCAACGGCAGTGCCGTGGTACCCCACTCGTCAACCACCACGCCGTTGTGAACGATCATCAATGCCGCCGTATCGAGCGTCCCGGAAAACTTGCGGGCTTGCTGAAGCTTTTCACTCGACCAACCCGCCTGCTCTGGTGAATCCAGCCGAGACCACTCACGCCCCGGATAACGATCCGCAGCATGTAACGGCACAAATCCAAACCCGCAAACCAGGATGATGAACAGCAATCGACCAAGCATGTTACTTGCCTTTCCAGGGATTCTCAAAAACAATCACCCACCACAGCACGGGTCGCGGTTCCGTTACACCCATCATCGCTGTCGGCATGACTTGCTGCAACACCCGAACTCTTTTAGTTGCCGGGATCCGCGTTGATAATGAATTTGCTTAGCTCTCGTTCCAACGTATCCAGCTTCTTAAGCTCGATCGTGGAGCGTTGTCCCGTGAAACGGTGGGACATCGATTGCCGTGTCACCACGAAGGCCCGGGTCCCTGATTCACGCAGCAATGACGTGGCCACTCCCAGTTGAAAACGGCCCTGGGGATAAATGGGCACTCCCAGCGATTCCAGCGACCAGAGATCCATTCTCACCTGCACCATACCTTGCCGCTGTCGACCCGGTTGGATAAACGGTTGGACAGCAACTGGTAACAAGCCTGCCTGGGGTTCGTAGACCTCCAGGGTGACCCGACTGTTACGAGGTGAGTAAAGTCCCCAGGCAAGCCAGTGGTCAAGAAAGCCGACTGGCTCCAGTAACGGCAGTAACAGGATGACTGCAAACAGATAACTGAACCGAACTGCGCGCGACGAATCGTCGGTCAGTTGCTTCGCAACAACTTTCCTGGACGCCGTCGGCGGACCAAACAAGAGCAACAACTGGAAGATAAAAGAAACATTCCAGGCCAATACTCCTGGCTGGTGATTCAATCCCAGGGGACCCAGGATCAACAGTAATCCCAGGTGCATCGAGATCAACACAACCATCGCCAGCTTTCGCAACCGCGGAACCAGTAAGCCCACCGCACCAACAAATTCCACGGTAGGAAACAGGGTCGAAACCAGCATTGGCAGCGGAGTGGTCCAACCCGTCGATGACATGCCAATCAGCTGGCAACCAGCCTCCAGGAAGTGTGGTCCCAGTGAATGCAGGAACTGGTAATCGAACTTCCCCAGTGCTGAAAACACGTAAACCGAAACAAGCAACGCCCTCAACAGTGGCATCGCCCTGGCAGGTGAGCAACAGGTCATCACCAGGGCAAACAACAGGCACTGGTAAAACCATGGCTGCAGGCGATGTTGATCAAGAGCAACCAGCAGGCAGGCGGCCAACAGGAAACCAACCAGTCCCCAGCGCTGGTAACTCCTGGAGGGGCCGATCACCAGGATCGCCAGGCAACTTCCCACGAGCAGTCCGAGTACGATCCAATGGATCGCCGATGGCAAGGAAGCCAGCAGGCCCACCAGGGGAATACGGGGAAACTCCGTTTGCGGAATCCATAGTTTCCAGGTAACCGCCATCAACAGGCAAACCGTCAGGCCCCAAAGAAGCTGGACCTGGCGCCAGCGACGCAGTGAAACCGGACCGAGATCAAGACAGGAAAGCATCCACGTTTCTTACCACAGCCGGGCGTCTGAACCCAGATGTTCGCCGCTGATTGCCCGAGAAATCTCGGTTCATCGTGCAGCAGGGTGACACGATACTCGCCAACGGGTACAGCGCAATGTATAAATCATCAGGACTGACAGCAAACCCACCTGAGGATTCCACATGATTTCTTCTTGCTCTCGACTACTGTTAGGCATCGGTCTCTGTTTCCTGTCTTCGCTGAGCGGCCCCAGGACCTCATCGGGTGCCGACAAGCCTTTTGATTTATTGATCCAGAACGCCCGTATTGTGGATGGCACGGGAAACCCCTGGTTTCACGGGGACCTGGCAATCCGCGGAGACCGTATTGTTGCCATCGGCCCACAACTCTCCGGTGACAGCAAGCAGACGCTGGATGCCACGGGACTGGTCGTGGCTCCTGGCTTCATCGATATGCACTCTCATTCTGATTACCTGTTACTGGAAGATGGCCACGCCCACAGCAAGATCCGACAGGGGGTCACCACCGAGATCCTGGGAGAAGGTTTTTCCGCGGGACCGGCCAAGGGTCAGCGAGCGGGTCGGCAGATCACAGTCGGTAAAAACACCTGGAAATGGACCACGTTGGAGGGATATTTCAAGGCCCTGGAAAAATCGGGCATGGCGACCAATGTCGCTTCCTACGTGGGGATCGGAGCGGTCTGGGAATCAGTCATGGGAAAATCCTTCGATCGACCAACGGAAGAGCAACTGGTGGAAATGGAAACACTGGTGAAAGAGGCGATGGAGCAGGGAGCGTTGGGGTTTTCCAGCCAGGTGATGATGCCACCCGGGTCGCTGGCAACCACCGCAGAAATTATTCGACTCTGTCGCCAGGTAAAACCGTACGGTGGTATCTACTCGACCCATATCCGCAACGAGGGGACCGGGGTATTCGACTCGGTCAGCGAGGCAATCACCATTGGCGAGAAAGCCGAGGTGCCGGTTGATATTATCCACCTGAAAATTGCTGACCAACAGTACTGGGGACGGATGTCCGAGGTAATTGAGCTGATCAAACAAGCCCGGGACCGTGGTGTGAACGTGCAGGCAAATGTCTATCCCTATACGCGCGGCAACAACAACCTGGTCAGTATCATTCCTCCCTGGGCTCACGAGGGAGGACGTGGCAAACTGCTGGAACGTCTCAAGAGTCCCGAGGACCGCAAGAAGATCAAGCACGACATCGTCCACGGCGTCGAGGGCTGGTATAACCACTACACGGCCATCGGTGGTGACTGGAGCCGGATGTTAATCAGTGGCAACAATCGGTTTCGGGGACTCACCATGGACCGTGTCTTTGCATTACGCAATCCAGGCAAGAAACCGGTCAACCTGCTGGATGATTTTCTCGACCTGTTAATCGAAGAAGGCGGATCGGTGGCGACAGTCTACGCCCACCATACGGAAAAAGACATGAATCTGGCGCTCCAACAGCCTTGGTGTTCTGTCGGTTCAGACGGATCTGCCTATGCCATCGAGGGACCGTTACGGCGCGGTAATCCCCATCCTCGCAACTTCGGAACGTTTCCCCGTGTCCTGGGACGGTACGTCCGTGAACGCAAACTGCTGACGCTGGAAAACGGAATCCGCAAGATGACCTCACTCAACGCTGCCAAGGTGGGTTTAACGCAACGTGGTATGCTGAAGAAAGGATACTACGCAGACGTCACGATTTTCGATCCTCTGACCATCATCGACCAGGCAACCTTTACCAGCCCTTTCCAGTATCCCAGGGGTATCCAGACGGTCATCGTCAACGGAACCATCGTGATCCAGGAGGGAAAGCATACCGATGCCACACCGGGCCAGGTTCTCAGGAAGCACCAACCCTGAATCCGCTGGCAGGAATCCACCCGGGGGAGGATTTTCATGGCTCCCATGGCTTAATCGTGTCCATCGTTCTGCTAAAATACAGGGCCTTGCCACCGAGTATTACTTACCTGCATCCAACCTCGAGGTATTCTACTGATGAAGAATTCAGCCGTTTTACTTGCCGTCGGTATCGTCTTGGTCTGCAGTTCTCTTTCCCAGGCACAAACAGCCAAGGTTCCCAATGGGTTCACGGCAGTCTTCAACGGCAAGGATCTCCAGGGGTGGCATGCCATCCCACATTTCGACCACCGCAAGCTGGCCGCCATGCCCGAGGCAGAGCGAACAGCCCAGTTGGACAGCTGGATGAAAGAAGCACGCCAACACTGGACGGTGGACAATGGCGAACTGGTCAACGATGGCAAGGGGCCCTACCTGACCACGGATGCAGACTACGGTGATATCGAACTGTTACTGGAATACAAGACGGTTGCCAAGGCAGACAGCGGTATCTACTTGCGAGGGACTCCCCAGGTACAAATCTGGGATTACACCAAGGCAGGAGGCAAGTGGAATCGAGGGGCCGACCGTGGCTCGGGTGGACTGTTCAATAACACCACCGGGCACCCGGGACGGTTACCCCTGGTCCTGGCCGATCAACCATTTGAAAAATGGAACCAATATCGAATTGTCCAGGTCGGCGAAACCACCAGCGTCTGGCTGAATGGAAAACTGGTCGTTGACCGTCAACCGATGCACAACTACTGGGACCGCACCAGGCCACTGTTTTCCGAGGGCCCCATTCAGTTACAAACCCACGGTGGTGAAATCCGATGGCGCAATATTTTCATTCGCAAACTTAACGCTGCGGCTGCCAACCAAATACTGGCAAACCAGGACAGCCAGTTCACGCCCGTCTTCAACGGCAAGAACCTCGACGGTTGGATTGGTGATGTGGATAATTACGAGGTCAAGGATGGGGCCATCCTCTGCAAGCAAGGGCAGGGGGGGAACCTGTTGGTTAAAGATCAACTGGAAGATTTCGTGGTTCGTCTCGAATTCAAATTACCTCCTGCCGGAAACAACGGCCTGGCAATTCGCTTCTCTGGCAAGGGCCAGCCCCATGTTAATGGCATGTGCGAACTGCAGGTCCTGGATTCGGAACATCCCAAGTACGCCTCGCTGCATCCAAGTCAGTATCACGGATCCGCCTACGGACTGGTCCCGGCTCATCGTGGTTACCTGCGACCTACGGGAGAATGGAACTACCAGCAGGTTACCGTGCGCGGATCCACCATCCAGGTCGACCTGAATGGTACCCGCATCCTCGATACGGACCTGTCGCAGCTGTCCGAATCAAAAGATGGCAAGTTGCATGAAGCCATCACGGCACGCAAGGGATACTTCGGGTTTGCCGGTCACAATGATCCGGTCGCATTTCGCAACATTCGAATCAAGCGTTTACCAACACAGCCTGTCTCCGAGGCGGTCACACAGTGGCCGCAGTTCCGGGGACTTGGAAGTCGTGGTGTTTCCCGATGGAACACGGGGCTCCCCACCGACATCGGTCCGGACAAGAAAGCCGCCTGGAAGATTCCCCTGCCACCGGGACATTCTTCCCCGGTCATTTACGGGGACCATGTTTTCCTGGCTGCCGAGGACAATGATCAGCTGTTCACGATGGCATTGGACCGCAGCACCGGCAAGGTCCTCTGGAAACAGGAAGCCAAGTACAACAAGCTGGAGTCGATCCACTCCATTGGGAGTCATGTTCAGACCACGCCAGCCACCGATGGCAAACACGTGGTCTCCCTGTTTGGATCAACCGGGATGTTCTGCTATGACCTGGCAGGAAAACTGCTCTGGAACAAGCCGATGGGACCTTTCAACAATAGTTTTGGCGCCGGCAGCTCGCCGCTGATCGTCGATGGCCAGGTCATTCTCTGCCAGGACCACGACACCGGTTCCTTCCTGGAATCGATCGACGTGACCACGGGAAAAACTACCTGGAAAATCGACCGCAGTGAATTCCCTCGTAACTACGGAACCCCGGTCATCTGGGAAGTCAACGGTCACAAGCAAATCGTGGTGGCTGCCACTCTACGCGTGGTAGGGTATGACTTCCGGTCCGGCGAAGAACTCTGGACCGTGCGCGGTGTCTCCCGGGTCGTCTGCACGACACCGGTCATCGGGGAAGACAACCACCTCTACGTGGCCAGCTGGGCACGCGGTGGTGACATCGACGAACGTATTTCCGTGGACCCCTTCAAGACAGTCCTGGCCAAGGTGGATGCCAACAGCAACGGCACCATTGAACGCAATGAACTAGAAAAGGGAGGTCCCGTGGAACGCCGCTACGAGCAGGTTGACCGCGACAAGACCAAGACACTCACGGAAAAAGAATGGGAATATTATCGTGGCGTCTTTGATGCAGCTCGCAATGGAGTCCTCAAGATTCGTCCTGGTGGCACCGGTGACATTACCAAAAGCCATGTCGAGTGGGAGTTTCGTAAGTTCCTGCCCTTCTGCTCATCACCACTGGTCTACAACGGCTATGTCTTCACGGTCAAGGACGGTGGTATCGTCACCTGTCTTGACGCCGCTACCGGCAAGGCGCTGCAAACCAAGCGGATCTCGGGAACGGGCAGCTACTACAGTTCCGCAGTTGCCGGGGATGGCAAGATTTACTTTTTTGACCAGCGCGGCAAGATGACAATCATCTCACCCTGGGTGGAATGGAAAGAACTGGCCAAGGCCGATTTCAAGGAAGAGATCTACGCCACGCCGGCCATTGCCGACGGTCGCATCTACATTCGCACCGCGGGCCACCTTTATTGTTTTGACTAACCAAGCTAGTTGCGAGCGAAGGCTTCGCTCAAGACACCAGTCCTACCAGGTTACGTAAGCCATTGCCGCGAGGCCAGGCTTGGCAGTGCCAGCGAAATCCCGGTTCCCCGGAGAAAATGTGGTCAATCGAGTTGATGTTTTGCATTCATAAGTAACTGTTCTAGCAGCTAGTTATTTGATCCACTACTTAAATCAAATCGCGAAATGACCGTCTTCCCCGTGCCTGCACTCCCCCGGGGCTTGATTTTTAATGCTTCACGGCTTACTTCTATGGATAGCAATTTACCGACCAGTACAGGTCTTAGAGGCCTACGATCTATAAGGAATCCAGTTATGAAGCGGGCACTACTTGTCATCATCGCCATCATGAGCATTTCCCTATTCATGCAAACACCTGGCATGGCGGAAGACTGGGTGGTGTACGAGGGGAAGTCCGGACCTGGCAAGGGAAAGCATATCGTGTTCATCGCCTCGGATCACGAGTACCGTGGCGAGGAAACATGTCCCGCCATTGCCCGCATCCTGGCCTACCGATACGGGTTCAAATGTACCGTGCTGTTTGGACTCGATAAGGACGGTTACATCCAACCAGGTTCTTCCCGCATACCGGGCATGGCCGCCCTGGACAAGGCCGATATGATGTTCCTGTTTCTGCGATTCGTCGCTCCCGATGATGCCACGATGAAACCTTTCATTCGCTACCTCGAACGAGGTGGACCGGTACTCGGTCTGCGTACCACCACGCATGCCTTCAACGGCCTCAAGGGTCCTAACAGCAAATACAATTTCAATTCACGCGACAAGAGCTATGACTATGGTTTTGGCCGACAGGTACTGGGCGAAACGTGGCGACCACCAAACGCAGGTCACTATGGCCGCAACCATAAATTCAGCACACGAATGTTCACGGTTTCCGAGCAAGCCGATCACCCAGTCATGCGAGGCGTCAAGGACATGCATGCCATGGCCGGGGCTTACAGTGCACAGCCACTGCCGAATTCCATCATCCTGGGAAAGAACCAGGTGCTTGATTCGATGAAACCTGACGGTAAACCGCTGGCCGACAAGCCACCAAGCCCGGCGATCTGGGTACGCACCTACAAGTCCGCCTCCGGTAAAGAAGGACGTGTCTTCGCAAGTACCCAAGGTGCCTCGGAGGATATTCTTAGCGAGGGCGTCCGCCGCGTCATTATCAACGGCGTCTTCTGGTGCATGGGAATGGAGAAGGACATCAAGGCGGACATGGATGTTGCCTTCGTGGGCCCGTACCATCCAGTAACATTCAGCTTTGGCGGATATCGCAAGAAGGTAAAACCAGCCGAAATCGCCGGCTGGGACACCCCGATCTGGAACCCCAAGGCTGCCACGACCAGGGCCAAGTAACCTGGTAGCAAATCGTTGTTACTCGAACATGAACGGTTTCCCAGCAATGGTTTTCCATTGCTGACGTTGTTCATCCGTTAACAGCTTCACGACCGCCTTGGATCCGCTGGTCAGTGCTTCACGCTGCTGGCCCGGCAGCGACAAGCTCGGCTCCACCAAGCTCGGCTCCACCAATCTCAATGTGGTCCGTCTGGAATTGGATCTGACGAACCATGAAGCGAAACTGGTAAATACCAAGCGTTAGAAAATTAAGAATCATTCCGATGATCATGATACCGGCGAACTGATCCCCCGTCCCAGTAAACCTCACAGCCAACCGATTTCCTGACGGTGTCACAACTTCCGTGTTATCGTGCTGAAACTTCCAGACTTTCACTTGGAACCAAAAACAATAGATCCCTAACGTGCAAATCGTCAAGATGCAGCTCACAATGAACATCTTGAGCATCTCACCACCTGTTCCCTTGAACTCCAGGGTAATCGGATTACCCTGGCCAGCATCGATTTCAAGATGGTCGTAGAACCAGCGAATATTTCGGCACATGAACCATGGCGTATAGAGACCAAGCGTCACTGCCATCAAGATCATGCCGACAAAAGTATTCTGAAATAAACCTCCACCCGTTCCAGTGAACGCCATGCTTACCTTCTGGCCATCCGAGGTTTCACCTTCCGTCTTCTCGACGAAGAATTTAACCATGCTAACGACAAACCAGGGTCCATAGATACCCAGGGTCACTACGGTTAACAAAAAACCAAACACCGTTGTTGCAAATAGCTCGCTTCCGATACCGTTAAACCGTGTGTTGACTTGATTCCCCTGAGAATCATTAAGGCTAATATTCTCAGACGTCCAACGCTGCATGCGACAAACAAGCCAGGGGAAATAGATCCCCAAGGTGAACATGCACGCAATCAGGCCGCCGACCAACTGGTTAAAGAGGCTCCAGGCAGTACCGGAAAATTTAAAACGACATGGTACGGTGAATGATCCACCAGCCGCTGTTTGCACACTAGCCATCTGACACTCTCCTTGTAACGAACCACAACCACTAACGACCGAATCTCTTGCTGGAAACCTGCCAAGCAAATTCTTTATAGCAAAACATGCGGTATCCAGCCTATGGAAACACTATCTTTTCTTACATAGAGCTGCGATATACCTTGGTTTACCAGGCTAAGACAGTCCAGAATGCAGCGTATTGAGTACCGCATTGAAGGTAGCGCTAGGACGCATGGCCCGCGAGGTCGCTTCATCATCCGGATGATAGTAACCACCAATGTCTACGGCATCTCCCTGGGCTGTGGTCAATTCCTCGACGATGATATTCTCACTCTCGGCCAGTCGCGCCGCCAGGTCATTAAACTCCTCCTGCAAGGACGGGTCCTGTGTCTGCCCGACCAAGGCCTGGGCCCAGTAATACGCCAGGTAAAAATGGCTCCCCCGGGTATCCAGTTCGTTCACCTTGCGAGAGGGAGACTTGTTCTCCTTGAGAAATCGACTCGTGGCCTGGTCCAGTGCGCGCGCCAGGACTTTCAATTTCGCATTGTCAGTCTTGTCAGCCAGGTCCTCCAGTGAGGCGGCCAGGGCCAGGAATTCACCCAGCGAATCCCAACGCAGATGCCCCTCGGAATTGAACTGCTGCACATGTTTCGGTGCGGACCCTCCCGCACCCGTTTCGAACAAACCGCCGCCGGCCAGTAGTGGAACGATCGAGAGCATCTTCGCGCTGGTTCCCAGTTCAAGAATGGGAAACAGGTCCGTCAGGTAATCACGTAAGACGTTACCTGTCACGGAAATCGTATCCTGGCCAGCCTTGCATCGCTGGCACGTCAACTCGGTCGCGGCAACCGGGGAAAGCACCTGGATATCAAGCCCTTCCGTGTCGTGTTCCGGCAAGTACTGATTCACTTTCTCGATCAGGTTGGCATCGTGAGCTCGTTCCGGGTTAAGCCAAAAGATAGCTGTCGAGCCAGTTGCCCGGGCCCGACTGACCGCCAGCCTGACCCAGTCCTGGATCGGGATATCCTTAGTCTGGCACATCCGCCAGATATCGCCTGTTTCAACCGCATGCTCCATCAGCACCTGGCCATCATCGCCAACCACGCGAACCGTGCCCGCGACAGAAATTTCAAACGTCTTGTCATGCGAACCATACTCTTCCGCTTTCTGAGCCATCAAGCCGACATTACAGACATTGCCCATCGTGACCACGTCGAAAGCACCGTTCTGCTTACAAAATTCAATCGTCGCCTGGTAAATACCGGCATAGCACCGATCAGGAATGATCGACTTCGTATCATGCAATTGACCATCGGGACCCCACATCTGTCCCGAGGTACGAATGGCAGCCGGCATGGAGGCATCAATAATCACATCACTCGGCACATGCAGGTTGGTAATCCCCTTGTCGGAATCAACCATCGCCAGTCTCGGACGCTGCGCATAAACCGCATCAATGTCCGCCTTAATCTCGGCCTGTTGTTCATCGGACAATCCTTCGATTTTCGCCAGCAGGTCTCCCATCCCGTTGTTCGGATCGACCCCTAGCTCTTCCAGGGCTGTACCATGCTTTTCAAAAACATCCTGGAAGAAAACGCTGACGGCATGACCAAAGATGATCGGATCAGAAACCTTCATCATGGTTGCCTTCAGGTGCAGCGACAGGAGTACGTCCTGCTCCCTGGCATCCTCGATTTCACGAGCCAGGAATGCTCGCAAGGCCTGGCTACTCATGACCGACGCATCGATCACCTCACCCGCCTGCAACACCAATGCCTCCTTCAACACGGTGACCTGGCCGTCCGCATCGGTCAACTCGATTGTCACGCTGCCAGCCTCTGTCATCACGTGCGATTGCTCGCTACCGCAAAAATCTCCCTCCGACATGTGTGCCACGTGCGACTTGGAATCAGCGCTCCAGGCACCCATCGAGTGCGGATTGTTGCGGGCATACTCCTTGACCGGTGCCGCCACGCGTCGATCCGAGTTGCCTTCTCTCAAGACCGGGTTCACGGCGCTTCCCAGCACCTTCGCGAAACGCGCCCGCAGATCTTTCTCTTCATCCGTTGCAGGCTCTTCCGGGAAATCCGGGATCTTGTAGCCATGATCCTGTAACTCCTGGATTGCCGCTGTGAGTTGAGGGATCGAGGCACTGATATTCGGGAGCTTGATAATATTAGCCCCCGGTGTCTTGGCCAAGGCACCCAGTTGAGTCAGGGCATCCGGTTGTCGCTGGTCCTCGGACAGTTGTTCAGGAAAAGTCGCGATGATTCGTCCTGCCAATGAAATATCCTGTAGTTCGAATTCCACACCCGAAGATTTTGCAAATGCCCGGATAATGGGGAGCAGCGAACGGGTGGCCAGGGCAGGAGCTTCATCAGTCTTGGTGTAGATAATCTTGGCAGGTGAAGACATGGTTTACTCGTTTTCCTTGGAATGAAGTTCGGTTGGCCTCTAATTCTACCGCTCCCGGACGGCAAGCGATAGATTCCCAAACGCCTCTCTTCACTCGGCCGGCGTGCCACTCGTCTTCGTGTGCTGATGCAACACCTTGCCCTGTTCATCATGAAAGATGAAGGAAAGCTTTGCCGGAGCATCAGCCACGGCAGGATCAGCCTGGATCAAGAGGAAACCGGCCGAGCGAACTTCCTGGGCGTAAACCTGCTTGATCAATCCCTTGGGATCGGTCGACTCCGCGTCTCCCGGTTTACGACCGAGCCGGGAATTGGCATCCACCAGCGCGCCGCAGGAAAATTCCTCCACACCCGTGGGGTGAATCGAGTGGTACTGCCAGTGGCGGTCACCACAGACCAGGTAAAAGTGCTTCTTGATAATCCCGGTCTCGTTCAACCAGGCAAAGAACTCATCCCGTTCATGTTGAAAACCACCAAAATTGGTATGGTTATCAAATTTTCGAGCGTCATCCGGACCGATCATCGGATTGGGTGAAATCAATATCTTGAAAGTTGCGTCACTGGCCAGCAACGTTTCCTTGAGCCAGGCCCTTTGCTCCACACCCCAGATCGACTTTTCCGGACCATCTTCCATCGCATTGGGACTTCGATACATGCGATTTTCCACGAACCAGATCTGCAGATCCCGACTGACCCGGTGCGTCCGATACGTCTTGGCTTCCTTGTCATCAGCCGCAGCAACAGGCAGCTGTTCCAGCATCATTTGGCGCGCTACTTTCGGGGATGGATCATGATCACCCGTGTTATCACCATCATCGATCCGGTAATCATGGTCATCGATCTCCCAGTAGGTCGGCACCTTGGCAAACAGGTCTCGGTAGCGAGGTTGTACGAACTGCTCGTGCCATTTCTGCCGCAACTCCGGTACCGTCTGGGCTCGTGGTTCCTTGGGCGTATCGTAGTAAACGTTATCCCCGGTTCCCACGAAGAAGTCAGGAGCGACCTCCAGGATCGATTCCAGCCCGGGATAACCCAGGTGCTTGTCAGGCCCATCATACGGCCTGGGTAACTCCGTGTTGTTGTGTTCCAGGTGGATCTTTCCATCAATACGATTGTCACCGTGGAACTTGGCATAGTTCATCCCCGTGACCACGACAAACTTGACCGACGTCGCCGCATCAACTCCGGGAAGTGTCTTGAAATGTGCCTCCGGTCCTGATCCCAGTAACTCCGCAGTGGAACCAATCCGCGTTTGGCAAACGTACTGCGTCCCGGCAACCAAACCTGTGAAGGTTGCCCGGGCAATAAAATCTCGTGATTCTTCAGCAGCTACCTGCTGTACCGGAATTTTTTCACCCGATCCATCCGCCGCCTTTAAAGTGAACTCGACCAGGCCCGCGACGCCCGGTACGTCTCCGTCTACCAGCTCGGTTGCCGTGGTCAATCGGACCTGGACATGCGCGGTACCGGAGGTGACCTCACCCACCATGATCCCCATACCGGCCGACACCGGTTGAGAAGCCGGGCCTTCCATACTTTTCTTGATACAACCTGGCAAGCAGAGTAATGACAGACCGACGATCGCGAGGAAACGGGACAAGACAATTCTCCTGTAATGGTAAAACATGATGTTCTGATGCTACCGATCTTAGCCGTTCGAGACACAGGACACCACGGCCAGGAAGATCGTCATCGCCCCAGCAGGACCATGCGATTCCCTTCCCTGGAACGGTCATCGAACCAGCCTGGGATCGAACGTTTCTTTAATCGGCAATCAACTCGATGCCAGACAACAGCGACGCACCGGCATGTGATTTTAAATTGATCTGCAGGCGACCATCGGTTGCCACCGTGTCAAACTCACGGATCACCATGGTATCGGTCGCCCCGGACTGGCCGACAATGTCAAACTTTTCCAGGACCATCTTGCCCTGCAGTATCACGTCAAACACGCGTTGGCCCTTCTCGATGGCTTCCGGTTCCACGAAGTAGAGTCGCACCTTGTACTTCCGTTCTCCTTTTTCCTTGGAAGTCGTCACGATCAGGCTCTCCAGGCCCTCGCAACCAGAAGCTGCCACCCAGGAGAGGCCATCGCCCTGGACCTGGCTGGCATGCTTACGAAAGTAGTTCAGCGTCCGCGGAAAAACCTGGACAGCAACATCGGGTGAAGGTCCGCCCACGTTCGGATAATCAAGCCACATCGTACCACTCTTGGCAAGCCGATCTCCGGGAGCACCCAGGTTAATTCCCACGCGGTCAACTGGCACATCCCGCTTGGCAAAGGCACTGTACGTCCACAATTCCGCATCGGGAACATGGATCAGGGCCAGGGACGTAAACAGGTTGTAACTGCAGCTACAACCGTGCGCAAAGTTGGGAGCATTTAAAACTCCGTTGGCTGGAATCAAGCTATTACGACAGCCACTGCGAAAACCTTCCAGCCGTCCTGTCGTACCCGATTCCATGTCCAGGAATCCAGCCGTGGCAGCCCGGAAGGTCATCAGGTGTGGCGAGGCAATCGCATAATTGCAGTGATGTCCTGTCTTGGTGAACTGCCAGGAAATCTCCTCGCCCGTGATAGGATGTTTTTGCTTGATCGGTTTACCTGTCTTCAGGTCATAGGAAAGCCCCGGACCACGCTGATCAATAATACGATCCTTCCAGAGGATCACACGATCCCAAAGATTTTCCGGATGCCCGGCAAATCCTTTTCCCTCGGCCGTTTTCTGCCATAGCAGCTTGCCACTACTGGCCGAACGCGCCTCGATCCCTTTCTTATTGGAGCTAACCAGCACGTCCGTATCTTCCGAGAAACCGACCCAGGTCACGATCTGGCTGGTGTCATGTTCCCAGAGCTGCTTGCCGCTGCGCAAATCAACTGCCTTGAGCATCTTGTACTTGGACGCCTCGGGAACCAATCCCTTCCGTTTCCAGTCATCGTACAACTGGCTCAAGGCACCATCGAAATAATAGACACGATCTTTCCCGATGGCGGCCAGTGGGCAACTGACCTTGGCATCGTGACGCCAGTAAGGATCACCACTTTCACGATCGAAAGCAGCGATAGCGACCGGCATATCAACACCGTCTTTCTTTTCCCAGATCGTAGCCACCAACAAATCATTAACGACCCGCATCCGTCCCCAGCGCTGATCCGGCGAAGGCAGCTTGAACTGCTTGACATGCTTACCTGTCACGGGATTAATCAAATCACACGTCCTGCCGTCAGACATGTAGAGGTAGTCATTTGCCACAACGAAGTTGAGACCAACCTTCACCTTCTCGAAGAAATTCCCTCGCCTGCCGGGGCTCGCCTCTCGGAACTTCACCGAGTTACTCACCTTGACCGTCCCTTCGGCAAGCTTCTTTTTCCAGAGAATGCGGCCGGTATAGACATCGATGGCTGCAAAAATCTCGGGGCCTTCCAGGAACATGCGTCCGTCAATCACTTCCAGGCTCGGTGCCCAGTAATGGCGGTTGTAAAACAACTCACCGGCAGCCGCAGGTCCCCCAAACCACTGAACTCCCAGCGGTGCCTTCACCAGTTCATCACTGGACGTGAGCGAATTGGCGGCATCCCCATACTCGTGCGTCCAGTTGGCGGACCCGGCCAATGCCCCAAAGCGGGTAATCGTCGTGATTCCCTGGCGACGTTTCAACCTGGCCTTGGAAAGACCACCGGCTTCCACGATACGACCGACCTGCTGGTAACCCGCAGTATCCTGGGCCACGTAGGCATTTCCACCATAGGGGCGTAAGGAACGGTAGAGGGTACCCACGTTATTCTGCCAGGAATCCTCCGAGGCAATAACGTTGGCAAAATAAGCCGGCAACTGGGACGTACCGACGTTGCCAACTCGAGCCACGATTCGCTGACCATAATAGCCGGCTGCATCAGAGCTGCGTCGTAATGCTGCTACTTTCTCGGCGCTTGGATCAATCACCAGCAGGTGCAACTCCGTCCGCTGCAACAACTGATCAATCAACTGACCGCTGCCGATCCCGGGAACCAGGCAGTAGGCCTGCAAGTCATCATTATCCGTAACAATCTGATTGGTTAATTCGGCCCAGCGACCCGTCGAGGCTGCCTTGGCCGGGGATTTTTGCTGGCGGGGATAATTTTTCGCCTGGGCATCTCCAGCTGCAAAACAGTAGAGCTTGTTGGATTCGGAGATCACGATCAGGCGCCCGTCACCGGCAATCATGGTCCGTGCCGGGGAATCAATCGCCACATGCCAGGTCACCTTGGCCGTTGCGTCGGTGCCGCTCGGTTCAATCGCAAACACATGGTTTCCCATGTGCCCGTAAACACGATTGCCCGCCTGCAAGTGTACTTTCCAGTCACTGGATGACGCACCCACGACCTGGGCCAATTCGGTTCGTTTCATTCGCCAGCTGAGCGGCAATACCTGGATCTTCTGGGGCTTTCCTTTGCGATCCACGGTTTCAACAAACGTCGGCTTGCTGCCATTGAGTCCGACAAGATCATTCTTCAGCGTACCAGCAACACCAGCAGGACCGGTCACCGGACGATGTACCACCGTCTGCAGTAAGCGCTTGTCAGCAACATGATAGATTCGGTCACCGTGAAAAATAAAATCGCCTAGTGCCGTAGCATGGTAGTCGGTCTTTCCTGACGAACTATAGCTAAGCGGTACATTCTTACCTGTCGCCAGGTCGAAACACGCTACCAGGGCACGTCCACAGGGCAGGTATAATCGCCCTGCCGACGCTGCCAGGTAACCCTGCGGGGTCAGCGACGTGAGTGTTCGCGAACGAAAAGCCGGTGCCTGCTGTTGGCCGGGAGTGACCGAGAAATCATAGAGCAACACACCCTCAAAAGGCCAAACGCCTGCCGTAAAATAAATCTTGTCACCGGTCAGGACAGGACCACCTCGAATAGGCCAAACAGAAATAACTCGCTCACTACCAATCGCCTGGCGATCGGACGGACGCGCTGCCTGTCGCCATTGCAATTTCCCCGTGGCTGCCTGGAGACAGTAAATAAATCCATCGTCAGCACCAAAGTAAACCTGTTGATGGGCAACGACGGGTGCAAATCGAACCGGGCCGTCCGCGTAGAATTTCCATCGCACGGTACCCGTGGCCGCATCCATCGCTGTTACCGAATCCGTCGTTGCGGAGGGCACAAAAAGCAGGCCCCCGGCATAGACTGGCTCCGAAACGGTATCGAAATGAATCCGTGGATCCTCGGGCCAGGCCATGCGTGACTCGACCAGTTGACGCGACCATTGCAACGATAGACTTGCGGGCAATTGCTCACGCGTGGCACTGCTGCGACTCGCGTCATGACGCCACATCGGCCAATCCTCGGACCGTGCCAGGCCACTCAGCAAAATGAGACTGGCCAGGGCCAGCGTGTTAATTTGAACCCAACGTCGGATAATGTTACGTCGTCGCATGATGGCTTCCTTGATGAGCAAGAGAAACGAAGTAGCCCAGACGATCAGCAGTACAGGCCGCATTCTGACACACCGGCGGGCAAAAAGAAAGAATTTGCCGGCGAAGCAGGAAAAAAACTGGTTCCTGCTGCTCTAGAACAACTCGGTAATCGCCCGGCCTTCGGCCATCAGGTTATAGGGACGCCCACCCTTGTCGATCGCGGTCAGGTCATTGATGCCCATGGCGTGGTAAACCGTCTTGGCGATGTCTTCCGGGGCCGTGGGCAGATCTGCGGGGTAGGCCGCATGGCGATCGGAGGTGCCATAGGCCTGGCCTCCTCGGATGCCGCCCCCGGCAAACAGTACCGACTGCGCATGAGTCCAGTGGTCTCGCCCCTGGCCCTTTTCACCACCACTGCGGGGATCACCAATCTTTGGTTTGCGGCCCATTTCACTGTTTACCATGACCAGGGTCTGGTCCAGCAAACCGCGTTCACCCAGGTCATCAAGCAGGGCCGAGAAACAACGATCTAGTTCCGGCAACAATACTTCCTTGAGGCAAGTAAAGTTGTTGCCATGCGTGTCCCAACCACCACCGCTCTTGCATTTCTTGGCATCGGCCAGTTTTTTGTTTCCCTTCCAGAAAACACTCACGAAAGGAACTCCAGCTTCCACCAGGCGACGGGCCATCAACATGCTCATTCCATTGTGTGTCTTGCCGTAACGCTCGATCACGGAATCCGATTCACCCGAGAGATCAAAGGCGTTCTTGCCCTGGCTCGACCGCAGCAGGGTGAACGCTTTCTCCTGGAACGTCTGCAGCGAACCGACGTTCGCATAATTGTCAAACACCCGTTCCGATTCGTTCAAGTCATCCAGTAACTGACGACGCGAAACCAGGCGATCAACCGAGACATCTTTCTTGAGCTCGATGGCCGGGGCGGCAAACTTCATCGGATCATCCGCATCTCCCAGCACGTAAAGTGGATCATGCTGGGCTCCCAGTCGCGCGGCGAACTGGCCAGGACGCGTGTACTGGGGAGCACCGGGCTTGGACGGCAAGGTAATCGACTGCGGCAGGTAGGGATGGGCTGGTGACTTCAGGCCAACCACCGTCCCGATAGCAGGCCAATCGGTCGGTCGCGGTTTGCGGGCATTAAGTAACTGCGGAAAACTTGGATCCGGACGATGTCCCGTCAGGTTGTAATAATAACCGGCATGGTGGTCTCCTGTCCCACGTCGGTAATGCCCCAGGGATCGGACAATCGCCAGGCGCTGGGCCTGCTGAGCCAGCATTGGCAGGTGCTCGCATAACTGGATACCCGGCACGGATGTCTCGATCGGTTTAAAGGGACCACGAATATTGGCCGGAGCATCCGGTTTCATATCCCATGTATCAATATGCGAGGCACCACCACCGAGCCAAATCAGGATCGTCGACTTGGCCTTGCCCGTGGCACTCGAGGGCGCCGCGCTAGCGGGACGCGACACCAGGTCCGGTAAGCTCATCCCACAGAAGGTCAGACCACCTGCCACCAGCATGCTGCGCCGACTCATGGGTAACCGGACATCCCCGTGGGGATCGGCAACCGGGTAGCGATGCTGGGAAGATGATCTACTCATGAATCGTCTCGTAATACGTTGACCAAAACATCCGTGGGTTCAGTTTAACGTCTTTGGCTCATGAAGTGTAAGAAAATCAAGGCATCAGGATCAAGAGACTTCCAGCCACTTCTAGTTAAACCTTACAATAACATCACTTAAAACGAAAAGGGGGATAGGTCCACACCCTGGACCATGATGTATAACCACACGGCGATTCCACCAAGCCAGCCAGCTTAACGGGGTAAATCATGAACAACCTGTTCTCCAATCTATCTGCGAAAATCTCCTCGGAACTGATCGATTCCCTCGTGGAAAAACCAGGAATTCGCATCGAACGAATCGTTTCACAGGGCCAGGTCACAGCAGCGGGCGAGTGGTACGACCAGGAGGAAGACGAATGGGTGATCGTGCTGCGCGGCAAGGCACGATTACACCTGGAGGGTGACAACCAAATGCAGGAAATGGGGCCCGGTGACTACCTCAATATTCCAGCCCATCAGCGTCATCGCGTCGAGTGGACGGACACCGACGAACCGACCATCTGGCTGGCCGTCTTCTACAAGGCAGACGAAACTTCCTCAGACCCATCTCGGAAAGCAGCCTCTCCTCAAGCTTGAGTTCACATTGCAAACCGCCCGGGCCCGATATAATCTAAAGATAACACTCGACCTACCACGGTTTCCCCTGGATCGTACGTATGCTGACGATATTTCCTACCGACCGGACGATGAATCGGCGTGCCATGCTGACGGTAGGCAGCCTGGGCTTGGGTGGCCTGTCACTATCTCACCTGCTGGCAGCCAATGAAGAGAAACCGATCACGACCGGGAAGTCCGTGATCTTCCTGCTCCAACATGGTGGCCCTACCCAGTTTGAAACCTTTGATCCCAAGATGGATGTGCCAGATGGCATTCGCACCGTCGGAGGCGTCACCCAAACACGCATTCCCGGGGTCACCTTTGGTTCCACGATGCAACACCTGGCCGGACTGGCCGACCGCTGTGCCATTGTTCGCTCCTACCAATCGGGCAGTAACGGACATAGTACACGACCGATCATCGGTGAAGCATCCCTGAAGGCCAACATGGGTTCCCTCTTTGCACGCCTGGCCGGGACGAATCACCCACAGACCGGCATGCCCATGAACGTCACCCTCTACCCGAATTCGGTCGATCCCCAGGCACTCGGTGCCGATGATCGTTTCGGAAAATTCACCCAGACGGGAACGCTGGCCAAGTCCTATGAACCATTTGTTCCCGGTGGTGGTTCCGAGCTTCAAAAGAATCTCCAGTTAGCTTTTCCTGTCGAACGCTTCCAGGACCGCCGGGCCCTGCTCTCAGCACTCGACAAGCTGAAAAGCGAGGTTGACGCAAGCGGAACCCTGGAAGGCCTAGATCGATTCCGACAACAGGCGTACGAGATGGTCGTCCAGGGTGTTGCCAAGAGCTTTGATCTTTCCGAGGAATCTCCGGGAACGATTGCCCGTTACGACACTTCGCAATGGATCAACGAAAAAGCTTATGCCCACAAGAGCAATGGCGACTCCAAGCGACGTTGGTACCAGAACAACGCGCAAACCCTGGGCAAGCTACTCTTGATGGCACGCCGACTCTGCGAGGCAGGTTGTGGATTTGTCACCATCACCACGCGTTTCGTCTGGGACATGCATGCCGACCGAAACAACCTGGGCGTGGCCAAGGGCATGGATGCCGTGGGAGCTCCTTTCGATCATGCGGTTTCTGCATTTATTGAAGACTGCGAAACCCGTGGCCTGGGAGACAAGATCATGCTCGTCTCCACGGGCGAAATGGGACGCACACCACGTATCAACAAGAACGGGGGGCGAGACCACTGGGGTGGACTAACCCCCTTGCTGCTCTATGGAGGAGGCATCACCCACGGTCAAGTGATCGGACGATCCGAACGAGATGGTAGCAAGCCGGCAAGTAGCGCCTACAATTCCAGCAACCTGCTGGGAACAATCATGCACACCCTCTTTGACATCGGTGAATTACGTATCAAGCAAGGTCTACCGAATGACCTGGTGCGACACATTACCTCCGCTGCTCCCATCCCTGGCCTCCATGGCTAAACCAGGGATCCTTTCCCTGCTGATCATGATTTCTTACTGCCAACAGTTATCATCCCTGGATTGCTATTCACAGGCGAACTTCCAGGCCCAGGCACCTTTTCACCATGGCTTAAGTGATCCGCAACCGATAAGATAGATAAATCTGTTTCCCACTTCATGGAATCATCTCCTTGGCTGCACGCTCGCTACCCATCGATCGACGCACGTTCTTCCAGGCAGGAGGGCTGGCCCTGGGTGCGATCTCGCCCCTGGGACTTTCACTGTCAGACGTGCTGGCCAACGAGGCAGCCAGTGGTGGCAAGAAGCAGATCAACGTGATCTTCATGTTCCTGCAGGGCGGGGCAAGTCATATCGACATGTATGACATGAAGCCCAATGCCCCAGATGAAATCCGGGGTAAGTACGATCCGGCTTCCACCAACCTGGCCGGGTTACAGTTAAGTGACCAGCTCCCGAAGCTGCGCACCTGTGCTGACAAGTTCTCACTCATCCGCTCCATGCATTCGTACACTTCCAAGCATGGGGAAGGTGATGTTCACATCATGTGTGGCAGCCCGGTCGACAAGACCCTGCAGGCACCTGGCATCGGTGCCGTGCTCAGCAGGCAACAGAAACAACAGGCCCCGATCCCACCCTTTGTTCACCTGGGCGACATGAAACACCCCGCTTACAGCGCCCCGGGTTTTGGTGGTTTCCTGGGAAACATGTACAACCCTTTCCTGATCAAGCAGGACCCGAATGCCACTTCCTTCGCCGTGCGTGAATTCGAATCGGCAGCAGGCCTGGACCTGAATCGGCTGGATGGACGTAAATCACTGTTGCGATCGCTGGACCAGTACCAGGCCGCCCGGGAAAACCAGTTGGCCTTTGCCCGGGCGCAGGACGGGTTTACCGAACAGGCTCTCAGCCTGGCAACCTCGCGCAAGGCGAAAGAAGCTTTTGACCTTTCCCAGGAACCAGATGCGCTACGCGATTCTTATGGACGCAACCGGGTCGGACAGGGCATGCTGCTGGCTCGTCGCCTGATCGAGGCCGGGGTCCGTTTCGTCACGATCCAGGGTTACGTGGACACGGGCATTTATGCCTGGGATCACCACTGGGGTATTTTCCCGCACCTGGATATCCAGTTACCTATTTATGACAACAGTTACGCCGCCCTGTTAAAGGACCTGGATGATCGAGGATTACTGGAAACCACGCTGGTCATCACGGCCGGCGAGTTTGGACGCACCCCAAAAATCAATACCCAGAAACGGGGACCAGGACGCGATCACTGGGGACGCTGCTTTAGCCTGACCATGGGAGGTGGCGGTATCAAGACAGGTCGCGTTATCGGTGCCAGCGACAAGGATGGCGGCGTACCAACCGACCGTCCCGTCGGAGTCGCCGACTTTGTGGCCACGGTCTATCACGCCCTGGGACTCGATCCCAGTGAAGAATTCCTGGCCCAGGGCCGTCCCATGAAAATGCTTCCCAAGGGTTCCATCGTCAAAGAGCTGTTCTAGTTGCTTCCTGTCGTCGCGTGGGCAACCTCATGAATCCTCCCTTGAATCGCCAGCCGGACGTCAACCGTCGACAGGCCCTGCAATTGGCCACAGGTGGTTACCTGGGACTTAATCTCGGTGGCTTGCTGGGTGCCCAATCTGCACAGGCAGCCGCGACAGGTGGACTGTCGGGCGTGTCGAAAATCCGGTCCTGCATCGTGATTTTCTACTACGGGGGTCCCAGTCACCTTGATACCTTCGACATGAAACCGGATGCACCCCAGGAAGTGCGCGGGGAATTCAAACCAATTTCCACTTCCGTACCGGGAATCCAGGTCAGCGAACATCTGCCGCACACGGCCAAGGTCATGCATCACGTGGCCGTCATTCGCAGCATGCACCACACCAACCGCTTGCACGACTCGGCCTCGACCGAAACCCTCACCGGGCGACAGTCGCCGCAGGGGGATCGTGAAGAATTTGCACCCATTCCACAGTTTTATCCCTGTCACGGATCGACCATCAGTTACATGCGACGATCCCTCGATATCGATGTCCCACATGCCGCGCTGCCCTGGGTATTTCACAACGTGGTTGATACACCCTGCCAGGGCGGAGGATTCCTGGGCGCAGCCTACGATCCGTTCCGTGTTGACGGTAACCCGGCCAAGGTTAACTACAGCGCAGAAATGTTCACCCGGCCATCGGACCTGTCGATCCAGCGACTGGAGCAGCGCACGTTACTCGCCCAGCAACTTGCCAATAACCCAGCACTGGATAACCTGCCCAAATCCCGGCAACTCAAGGCGCTCTACAACAAGGCCATCGAGCTGATGCAATCCAAGGCCGTGGCCCAGGCGCTGCGCATCGAGGATGAGCCCCAGAAAATGCGCGAACGGTATGGCATGTACTCGGACAAGGCTCCTGAAGGCAAACGACGAGTCCATGGTCATCAGCTGCGCGGACAGAATGTCCTCCTGGCCCGGCGACTGGTCGAGGCAGGAGTCCCCTTCGTCAACGTTTACGACTATCGACAACAGGGACAAAACTGGGACTCCCATAACCAGAACTTCACCGAGCACAAGGATCGTCTGCTACCGGCAGCAGACAAGGCATACGCTGCCTTGATCGAGGACCTTGAAGAACGTGGACTACTGGAATCCACGCTGGTGGTTGCACTCGGGGAATTCGGCCGCACCCCCAAGATCAACAAGAACGCCGGACGAGACCATTGGCCTGACTGCTACAGTCTCACACTCGCCGGTGGTGGGATTCAGGGAGGTACCATCTTTGGTGCCAGCGACCAACTGGGTGCCTACCCGGCACTGGATCCCGTCACTCCCGCCGACCTGGCAGCCACGATCTTCTGGCGATTTGGGCTGAACCCGCGTACCATCGTCCACGATCAAATTGGCCGACCACATCGACTGGCAGATGGTAAACCGATCAGCCAACTTTTCGTTTGAATACCTGGCCAGGATTACTTCGGTACCACGGCCCGCGCGGCACGGTCACCCACCGTAAAATAGCCCAGCGCGGGACTGTCATTGCTATCTGCCCTGGCAATCATCCAGACCGCACCTGGACGCGTTTGTTGACGGTAGTATTTTCCAGGAGCAATCACGGCATAGCGTTTCCGCGCTCCCTCACGATCTATCCAATAGAGAGTCACCTCGTGCTCCCGTCGATTGATAAACACCACGTCAAAAGGATTCCCGTCCGGCCTGGACGACGGAACGACCTTACCCTCGACCACCGGTTGCCATTTCAGGGCCGGTAAAGATGCCACCTTCGGCTCCACCAGTTTCGCAAATTTTTTCGGGGCTCGAGCACGTAACTGCTTCAGCCTGTCCTGGTGTGTCGGCTCAGCGGCCAGGTTCTTCCATTCGTAGGGATCGGCCTTTACGTCATACAATTCTTCGCCTCCGCCTGCGTAACGGATGTAACGCCAGTTCCCCTGGCTGAGTCCAAAGCTGCCTGGCTGATGCAGATGCGTCAGGGCAACATGTGGCCACGCTGCCTGCGGGTTTGCCAACAAGGGCACCAGGCTGGGCCCATCATCTTGCGCTCGAGAAGGCAAGCCACACAGTTCCAGCAAAGTCGGTGCCAGGCTCAGCAGGCTGGTGGCTCGCTCGCAAACCGCCGGACGGGTTCCAGCTGGCAACCCGGAGGTTCCTGTCGGTACTCGGACAATCAGCGGCACTCGTGAACAGGCTCGCCAGGTCGTGAATTTTTGCCAGTGCTGCTTTTCACCCAGGTGCCAACCGTGATCGGACCAGAGGACGACAATCGTGTTACTCGCATGCGGCCCTTTTTCGAGAGCGTCGAGGACGTGTCCCAGCATCGTGTCGGCAAAGTAAATGGATGCCAGGTATCCCTGCAATGCCTGCTTCCACTGCTGGTGAGCCCGGATATGGGCGAAGTAACGATTGGGTCCCAGTCGCTTACCTTCCGCCGGCACGTCCTCGAGATCATCTTCCCGGTAGCCGGGAGGCAACTGGATCTTCTCGAGGGGAAAAGCATCAAAATATTTCTTCGGTACGAACCAGGGTTCATGAGGTCGGTAGATACCACAGGCCAGGAAGAAAGGCTTGTCATGTTTCTTGTGCAACTGCTGCGAGACCCACTGGGCCACCAGGTAATCACCACCATACTCTTCATCGGTCGCATCCAGCGGCCCCCAGTCGGTCTCCACGTATTGCCAGGGACCTCCTCGCGGCAAACTGACTGGCCGTTTCTTTGGATACAGCGTGCGTGGAAACGGGTTCTCAGTTTCTTTTGCTGGCACATAATGATCCCAGGAACGCGCATCGATGAAGTAGTGCAACATCTTGCCGGAACCGGCGGACCAGTAGCCTGCACGTGATAACGTTTTAGGTAACAGTTCCACGTCGGGCATGATTTCGCGCATCTTCTGGCCGTTCTGGTAGAGCCCGGAACGATGGGGAGAAATCCCGGTAAAGATAGCGGTCCGTGAGGGATTGCAGGCCGGTGCGGAACAGTGGGCATTGGTAAAGAGGACGCCCGACGCGGCCAGTCGATCCAGGTTGGGAGTTCTTGCCTGGGGATGGCCCCCCAGGCAGCCGACCCAGTCATTGAGGTCATCCATGGCGATGAACAGGACGTTGGGTGCCGCCGCCTGGATGACCGTCGGCATCAACAACAGGCAAATGATGGAAAGCAGGTGTTTCATGATTCTTGCTTGATTCACAAATATCCCCAGAAGGCTCTTTAAATTCAGCCGGTAACCACGTTCATTACCCTAAATCCTACCGGCAGGGTTGTTTCCAGCGATAGCCCGGCATTGTAGGATTGGTACTGAAAGAAATCATTTATTGCCCGAGGAGAATCTACCATGATGCGATGTTTCACGCTTGTTGCCCTGGCATCCCTGTTTACCATCAACGCACTGGCCGCGGATAAACCGCAAACAGCTCCCGCTGAACAGGCTGGCATGAAACGCATCTTCAACGGCAAGGACCTGACTGGCTGGGATGGGGATCCAAGACTTTGGTCGGTCAAGGACGGGGCCATCCGTGGTGAAACCACTGCCGAAGTCCCCGCCAAGGGAAATACCTTCATCATCTGGAAAGATGGCGGCACCAAGGATTTTGAACTGCGACTTTCCTTCCGTTGCAATGCTACCAACAACTCCGGCATCCAGTATCGCTCCAAGCATATCAAGGATGCTAAGGCCCGCAACAAGTGGATCGTACGTGGCTACCAACACGAGATTCGCAACCAAAACGTGTTGCCAAGCGTCTCGGGATTCATCTACGACGAGGGAGGCACAGCCGGACGACGTGGTCGCACCTGCCTGGTCGGTGAAAAGGCAACCTATGGCAAGGATGGAAAGAAAGTAACCGAAACACTCATCGACGGCCCCGGCTTCAAGAAACTGTTCAAGCTGGATGACTGGAACGACGTGGTGATCATCGCCAAGGGGAACCATATCCAGCACTACATGAACAACCGCCTCATCCTGGACTTCCAGGACGGTCATGAAAAAGCCCTGCTGGACGGGATCCTGGCCTTCCAACTGCATGCCGGGAAACCCATGTGGGTCGAGTTCAAGGACGTCCGTATCCGGGACCTCAAGTGATCGACTCCGATTGCTTACCACGAACTCCCACACTCCTCATGCCTGCGCCGATCAATCGCAGGTGATGGGTACGTGGACCTGGTAAATTGCCCAAGAAGGATTACCCATGCAACGGGACCGTCAGCTGGCAAGCGAGATCGCGCGGTTTCAAGCCACGGCACCGATCGAGACTGCGGCCACGCCTCCAGCCTCCTGGTACACCTGGCAATCCTTCCTGGAGCTGGAAAAGGAAACGGTCTTTCAAAACCGATGGCAGTTCGTGGGGCACGAGGCACAGTTGCAGGAGCCGGGTGATTACTTCACGGGATCCTTCCTGGGATGGCCCTACCTGGTTGTCCGTGATGACCGTGGTTCACTACAGGCCTTCTACAACGTCTGCTCGCATCACGGCACCTGTGTCGCCACGGAGTCCGGGAATGCGGAACAATTCGTCTGCCCCTACCATGGCTGGACCTATGATCGGCAGGGAGCACTCACCAGCGCACCCCTGGCCGGTGCCCTGCAATCGCTCAAGCAACGCAACCTGGACCTGAAACCCATCCCGGTAGAGCAATGGGGACCGCTGGTAGCGCTACATTTCGGTGATCAAACCAGTTCGCTGGCCAATGAACTAGCACCTCTCCAGCAAGCGTTTAGCAGGGATCCTTTCCAGGGGTTGCAGTTCGTTCGTCGAGTCAGTTACCCGATGGACTGTAACTGGAAAGTATTCGTCGACAACTATCTCGATGGTGGCTACCACGTGGCCCACGTGCATCCCGGTTTAACCGGACAACTGGATATTGATTCCTACCAGACCCGGCTCGGGGACCGCTGGTCCCTGCAATCATGTAGCGCGTCTTCCACGGCTGATGACACGACCACCGCTGACTTTGCCCAGCGCATCGGGGAACATGCCGACTATGCCTGGATCTATCCCAACTTCATGATCAATCGGTACGGCCCGTGGATGGATACGAACACCGTCATTCCACTTTCCGTAGATCGCTGCCTGGTGGTTTTCGATTATTACCACGAGGGTCCCGTGGAAACTTCTTTCCTGGACAATTCGCTCCTGGCATCTGACCGGGTCCAGCAGGAGGACATCGATATCTGTAACCGGGTCCAGGCAGGACTCGGCTCCGGCTCCTATGACCAGGGAATTTATGCGCCTGCTTTCGAGGCACCGATGCTGCACTTTCACCGGCTCCTGCACGCCGACTTCCAGGTGTAACAGCAATCTCGTCGAGGGGAACTACGGTTCAGATTTCCGCAAGTCGCTCCGTCGAGTCGCCAAATTTATCCAGGTGAATACCACATTTATCCATCATCGAGAGATAGAGACTGCACATCTTGCGGTTTGGTTTGCCAGAATAATCCAGCACCCGGCCCGTTTCCAGGCGACCACCGGCACCACCGAGCATCACGAGCGGCAGTTTCCCGGCGTCGTGGATACCGGAGGTCATGCTCGAGCACATCATCAGCATCGAGTTATCCAGTGCCGTCCGCTCGCCCTCCTGGATAGCATCCAGCTTGCCGGCAATATAAGCGAGTTGTTCCAGGAAAAACTGGTTTACCTTCAACCAATCCGGTGACATCTTGCCACGATCTGAATGCGAAAGTTCGTGGTGCCCTACCTCGACACCAAGGTGTGGAAACTGCAGGTAACTGTGGTCGTTGTTCAGCTTCAACGTGCAAACTCGGGTCGTGTCCGTCTGGAATGCCAACACCAGGATGTCGCACATCAGCCGCATGTGGTCGGCAATATCCTGGGGTATTCCCCGTGGTGGGCGTGGAATGTTCGGCTTATCGAGCGTCGGTCGCCAACCCTGTAATTCACCACGTTGCCCTGCTTGCTCGATACGCTTCTCGACCTCGCGTACCGAGTTAAGGTACTCGTCCAGTTTTTCCTGGTCCCGGTTACTGATCTTTTTTCGAAACCGATTCGCTTCACCCAGCACCACGTCAAGCACGCTCTGCTCGCCACGCTGAAATTGATCCTTGAACAACCGGTCGAATGCCAGTGCCGGGTATAGTTCCAGTGGTGTTGGGCTGGTCGGGGAACTCCACGAGATGTGCGAACTGTAGAGCATCGAGTAATTCTTATGAATCCCCGGATTCGACCGCTCGCAGCCAAGTACCAGGCTTGGCACTTTCGTGGATCGTCCATATTGCTGAGCAATTACCTGGTCAAAGCTGGTGCCACTGCGTATCCCGCCACCCGAGACAAGCGGCGCCCCGGACAACAAGTTGCCAGTCTGCGAACTGTGAATATTCCCCTTGAGCGCCTCGGCATTGTATAACCCGCGGATAAAAACCATCTTCTCGCGGTAGTCGTGCAGCGACTCGAGCACCGGACCAAGTTCCAGTTGCTTGCCTTCCCCCTTGGCCCACCATTGTCCGGCATGATACCCGTTGCCGGAAAACAGGGCTGCCACGCGAACCGGGGCCTGGCTGGCTGGCTGCGACTTTTTCTGCTGCGGTTCATCACCCCATACCGGTAACGATTCCATCCAGGGCAGGGCCATGGATACACCGATGCCGCGCAGCATCGTTCGCCTGCTAAATCGATCTTTCACCTGGAACCTCCATTCGCATCTTCGTTAATCCTGTATCCGTCGGCAAGGTCATCGGCTTGCTGGCTACCGATTGTACCCCTTTCCGCGGATCATTCTAAATTGTTTACTCGAAACAATGGTCTCCACTGCCACGGAAAAGCGGTAATCATTTCCAGCTAACCGGGACATCATTTCATCCAACAATGGCTCATCAGAGAGTTGCAGTTCTCGACCAATCGCGAAACCCAGGAGTTTTCGACAGAACTGGCGAAGCAGCTCATCCCGACGTTTTCCCAGCAGGTAATCTCGTAATCCGGGGAGGCCCTTGATCCGGGTACCATCGGGCAAGGTCGTTCGAGAATCAATCGCAACCCCGGCGGTGTTCTTCTCCCGGTACCGACCGATGGCATCAAAGTTCTCCAGGGCAAACCCGAAGGGATCAATGCGCGCATGGCACTTGGCACAGGATGCATCACTACTGTGCCGCTCGATAAGTTGCCTTTCGCTCAAACCGACCGGAACGGCATCAGCAAGCTGCGGCACGTTCTTCGGGGGACGGGGCAGTTTCTCACCAAGCAGCACCTCGCTGACCCAGTTGCCTCGCAGGATCGGACTCGTACGTGTTGCACCGGACTGTTGCGCCAGTGTCGATGCAAAACCGAGCAACCCGCCACGTCCGTACTGCTGGATTCCATCAACTCGTCGCCACGAATCGCCCTCGACTCCCGGGATACCATAGAACTTCGCCAGGCGTTCGTTGACAAAGGTGTGATCAGCATCAAGGAGACTCAACAACGACCTGTCCTGCTGAAACAAATCCGTAAAGAACAGGATTGATTCCTCGTACATGTCAGCACGAAGTTCAGCGAATTCGGGAAAATATTTCTTGCTTTTGGCGACCCTGGAATCAAAGTCCTGGATATGGGCCCACTGGGACGCAAATTCCACCGCCAGGCGCCGTACCCGCGAGTCCCTGAGCATCCGTTTCACCTGCCGCAATCGTCCGTCACTATCCAGCCTGGCCGATCGCAGTTCCTGGTCAGGCATCGAGGCCCAGAGAAAATAACTGAGCCGACTTGCAAACTCCACGTTCGAAACCGAAACCGCCGCTGCACCGGGAGGACTTTCTTCCAGGCGAAACAGGAACGGTGACGCTACGAATATCTTGGCCAGTGTCAGTCGAAAAGCAGCATCGTGTGACAACTCCTGGTCCCGCAACTGCTGGTAAAGACCTTTCAGTTCGGCAGCTTCGATATCGGTAAGTGGCCGACGGTATGCCCGGGCAGCAAAGGCAACCAGGGCCGCCAACTGACTGGGTTCGGAATCCAGCAACTGTCGTCGGAAGTCAGCGACTCGTTTCCGAAAAGCCTTCCTCATCGGTATGATAGCGTCATTCTGGGAAGTATCCGCCACGTTGTTACCCTCAAACGTTTCGATGAGCAGTTCCAGGGCATCCAGGAGCCTGGGGGCCTCCTTGCTGCAAAAACGGAGCTCTTCCCAGAGTCGATCAAGCTTCGCCTGCTGCGCCTCGTCAAGCAGGAGACGTCCAAGATGGTCATCTTCCCGGTGAAACAAGGTGATCGAAAGCAACTCATCAACGGGAACGATCTGCAGGTAACAAAGTGACGCCGGAAAGAGGCTCCGGTGATCATTCAATGCTGCTGCAAAACGTTTTCTCGCTGCACTCTTTTCACTGACCAGGATTGGCCGTGAATGAAGTATTTCTCGAGTATCGGGAAATACCTGGGTCACCTTGGAATATTTCACCGAGACCTGGCTGGGCAAGAGGCCAGTTCCGGGATCAGCAATTCCGGAGACGAGCTGAACCTGCACGCTTCCCTCGACACCGCTTTCCTTATCCAGCGTGGCGGTGGCAACGAATTCGCGACCTGCTGCCATTTCAGCTGGTAAACGAATCGTCATCACGGCAGGAGCTCGAATACAAAACGAGTCGGCGTCAATTTCATGGCTACCGGGATGCTTACCAAACATCGATGCTTGTAGCAAAATCGGTCCAGCGGGCTGCGGGGAGTCCTTACCAGGACTACCTGGCTCCAGCACGTTGCGTAACAGGATATCCGGCTTATCCTTGGCGACCAGTCTCGGCTGCTGGCAAACGACAAGATCCATCGCGTTACCATCCCCGGCATCGGTCACGACTAGTGACAGGATCACTTCCTCGGCTTTCTCACCTTCCTTGAGAGCAGGTATCGACAAGCGCAGTTCCTGCTGCGTTGCCAACGGTTCGACCGGTTCCATCCATCGTGTCGGGCCACCCTTGCGACCAATCAATCCAACGGGGTTGAAAATCCACAAGCCGCGCTGCCAGGCAGCAACCTCGGCAGCCAGTGCTGCCGCATCAGCCGGTTTCGCAATGGCGTAGCGCAGCCGGATTATTTCCAGCAACGGCGATTGCCGCGGTAACGACAATTGCGACCAGAGAATGTCCAGGTACCTGGCATTCAATCCCTCCTCGCGAGCAACCAGGCTGATCGACTTGCTGCCTGCTAAGATCGCCTCTCGATGCGTGATGAGGGCGGCAAAATACTTCTCCAGGGGTAACGTTCCTGCTCGACCGAGAGGTGCACCCGTGTACCGATTGATGTTTCCAACCCCCTCACCGGTGCCCAGGTCGGCCGTGTCTACATGGGCACGATAGAACGTACGAATCTCTGCAAGCAATTCGTCGGTCCAATCGCGTCGCGTGGCGTGGGGAGAGAATCGAAATCCATCTGGCAGCAGTAGTGCGTGGCTGGCAATCTCGTTACCTGCGTCAAGATATTTCCTCAGCAGCGCGGGCGACATGACAAGTGCATTACCAACGTTGGTAAATCCTTCGCCCGCCGCACCTTCGCTCGGGAATTCGCGAGCCGGATCCAGGTCAACACCCGTCAGGTCACGAACCGTGTACGTGTACTGGGCGTTGTTCAAGCGCCGGAGCACGACGGGTCCCGGGTCACCGGCATTCGCCAATGCCTCGGCCCGTAGGTATCGCTCAACCCAGTCACGCAGTTGCTTCCGTTCCTGCGGTGAAGGCTGGTCCGCTTTCTTCGGAGGCATCTCACCATTGTCGAGCATCTCGGCAACCTTGATCCAGGCCCTGGTGCCGCGCCGCACCTCGTCCAGCGAAGCAAACCTCTCCAGATCCAGGTCCCCTTCCTGCTGCTTCGTCGAATGACAATTCAAACAGAATTGTTTCAGCAGTGGCTGAACCTCGCGTTGATACTGTGTGGCCAGGTCAGCAAATGATACCGGTGCCTCAGCGGCGACGATTGGCACGCCAGCCAGGAGGGTAATCGCCAAACAGCTGAACATCCAAACGAAACTCAAACCAGGTAGCACCTGCTGCCACCGTCCGAAATATTGCCTGCGATCAACGCTCGTTTTCATTTCGGTCTCTCCTGCATTTGAGCAATCTCCCAGCGCCGGCATTATAGCCCACCAGGAACCCCCTGGTAAACGAAGAGACCCTTTCAATTCTCGCAATACCGGGATAACTGCTTGCCAAGCTCCAGCAGCTGAAAACCAATTCTTGCGAAAGCGACCTGGCAGGCACTAGAATGGTCACCAGCAGCCATAGCAAGCGACCACTTTAACCCAGGACCAGGGATCAAGGACCAGCCGATCGACCATGAGCAGCGAAAAAGAACCCCCGATCTACAAAAGCAATATCCCCTTCGAGACCAGTCGCATCCAGGCGGCGGCCGTCTATTGCAGTGATGGCAGGTTCGGCAACCAGTTTGACGAATTCATGCAGACAGGACTAGGACTGCCTCGCTACGATCGACTGGCGGTGCCCGGTGGAGCTGCCTGCATTGCCCGCCACTTCTCGACCTATCGCGAAGAGGAAGGCGTCACGGAACAACTCAAGTTCCTTGTGGAAGTGCATGACCTGGAACGAGTCGTCTTAATTGCACACGAGGGATGCGCCTTCTACACCGAGCGGCTACGCATCTCTCCCTTGCAACTGGAGGCTCAGCAACAGGACGACATGCAAAAAGCGGTTCAGCTGGTACGGTCCATTGGTCCGAACCTGCAGGTGGATGCTTTCTTCGCACGTAAACGGCGAGACCTCACTATCCAGTTTGAAGCTCTCGAATTATGACCAAGGTCAGCTTCCAGGAAGACATGCAGGACGTGATTGCCCTGCCCCGGCCAATGATCCTGGGCTGAGGTTTCCTTGCAGGGCCGGGCCCTGGGTGTCATTCGCAGCGATGCTCGTTCCGAGGACTCCAATAACCGAGCGGGCAGCCCTGCTGGAATTCCTGAAGTCGCTATAAACTTCAGACCTGGCAGCGTGGCTACTGGAACACGCTGTGCAAGCAATCTAAGATATTTAACTGCAGGTACGCATACGCGTTACCCTCAGCAAATACCTCGTGAAAGAAATTACCATGAAGTCCAAACGTATCCTCCTGTCCACGATCTTTCTCGGCCTGGCCATGACCAGTGTCGCCCAGGCTGCAGATCGCCCCAACATCCTCTGGATTTTCCAGGAAGACACGTCCCCCTGGATGGGTTGTTATGGCAGCAAGGTAAACCAGGATGAGACTCCACGCATTGACCAGATGGCAGCCAGTGGCATTCGTTTTTCCCGGGCCTTTGTTCCGTTTCCGGTTTGCTCCTCCTGTCGTTCCTCGATGATGCTGGGCGCCAACGCCATCCGCTTCGGTGCCCACGAGCATCGCTCGCGCCGCGGAAAAAAGAAAACGTACCTGCCCAAGGGAATGAAGACCATCACCGAACTGATGCGAGATGCAGGCTACTTTACGTTCAATGTTGGCAAAACAGACTATAACTTTGCCGAGGCAGGCGCCGGGATTTACAGTAAGATCCCACAGAAAAACAACAAGACTCCCTGGCGTGAACGGTCCCGGGGACAGAATTTCTTTGGCCAGATTCAACTCAAGGGGGGTAAGACCAATACCGTCCGCACACCACCGGCCCGGAAAACCGATCCGGCCACGGTCACCGTGCCGGCCGACTACCCTCAAAATCAGCTTTTCCGCGAAGTGGTTGCCCAGCACTACGATGCCATCCGCTCTGACGACAAGGTCATCGGCGGGATCCTGGATCGGCTCAAGGCAGACGGCCTGTCGGAATCGACTATCGTCGTCTACTTCTCTGACCACGGGGCTAACAACCTGGTCCGTCACAAGCAGATGCCCACCGAAGGAGGATTACATGTCCCCTTCATCGTGCTGGGACCCAGCAAGTGGGTATCCAACCCGGGAACCGTACGTGAAGACCTGATCAACACGCTGGACCTGACCGCCACGTCGCTGGCCTGGGCCGGCATTGAAAAACCGAAGTGGTGTGAGGGCCAAGACCTTTTTGCTGACAATTTCCAACCACGTTCGTTCGTGGGCGGTGCCAAGGATCGCCTCGATCACACCATCGACCGGGTTCGTACGATTCGCACTGATCGGTTTCGTTACACGCGTAACTACTTCCTGGACCGCGTCTTCCTGCAACCACAGTACCGGGACAGCCGCCCCTTCCTGAGTTCAATCAGGGAAGCCTACGCCGCTGGCACGCTCGCCCCAAAACTGGCAAAAATCTATTTCGGCGAACGACCGGCCGAGGAACTGTATGACGTGGTGAAAGATCCGGCCCAGGTCAACAACCTGGCCAAGGATCCGAAATTCGCAACTGTTCTCAAGGAACATCGTGCCCTGCTGGAAAGCTGGCTGGCCAAGGGTGACATGGGAGCCGTGGATGAACCGGACGCAGAATTGGCCATGAACGGAGAAGAAAAAAAATGGGGAACAGGTGTTAACTACCAATACGAGCGCATCAGGAAGGACAACGACGGCGACGGACTGTCCGACACCTGGGAAAAGGTGAACCAGCGCGATCCGGCAGATGGCAAGCTACTCTTTACGTTCGACTGTGGTGGCTGGCAGACCGAGGGCTGGCAGGGGCAGGGAAAGATTACCAACATTGCCGGCTACCAGGGGTACCTGGATTTTGACCTCTTGAGCGGCAAGGCCGCGCTCGTTCGCAAGGGCCTCAAGCTGGATACCTCCAAGAACAAGGGCTCGCTAGTGCTTCGCATACGCAGCAGCAACGATGCGCAGGTCAACGTTTCGGCCAATGGCAAGACCGTGGGAAAAACCACGGTCGCTGCCGGCAAGGACTATACCGACTACCGCGTGCCACTCAAGGAGACTACCTGGACTGGCACGATCAAGAACTTGAAGATCGATTTTTCCAGTCAGCAGGGGACCACGGTCGCCATCGATTGGATTCGCGTCATGCCGTGACAACGTATGACAATTTACTTGCAATCGACAACCACTATTTTCAGCAGGAGGTGAATCATATGAACAAGTTATTTCTGTCACTGGCAATTGTACTTTTCAGTTCCCTCTTGCTGCTCAACCTGGCTGGCTGTGGGGGCAACTCGTCAAATGAGAACGCGAACACAAAGAAGGATGAACTGACTGCCTCAACGCCCGAAGAATACACCCAGTCGGTACTCGCACTGTTAGCCGCCAACGAGCCGGAAAGGTTTATTGAGTTCGCTTTTCCCACCAAGGAAGAACTGCTGGCCTTTATTGCTGCCCATGTACCCGAGGACCAAAAGGAGCAGGCGAGGGAACAGGTAGACAGGGAGTACAATGAGCGAAAAGCAAAAGTCCTGGCATCCTTTGACGAAATCAGGCAAGCGGTCGAAACGGCGGGAGGCGATTGGAAGTCCGTTAAGACCAACTACGATCTTCGAGACGATAACGGTATTACTGGAACCAGTATCTACGTCGTCATCTCTGCGGGTAATAAAACCATTGAGATGGAATTGGATGACTGCCTCCTGATGAATGGTCGCTGGTACGGCATCGATGAAATGGAATTGAGGGGGCCAGGAGAAAATGCAGAGGATTCGGATACTTCCTCCGGCGAGAACACTTCCGCCGAAGAAGGTCCGGTAGTTGTACCTGGTGCCAAGCTCACTGCCTCCACGCCCGAGGAATTCGCCCAGTCAGTAATCGCACTGTTAGCCGCCAACGATCCGAACAAGTTTATTGAGTTCGCTTTTCCGGCCAGGGAAGAACTACTGGCCGTTGTCCTGAAAGCAGTCCCCGCAGATAAGAGTGACGCAGTCCGCGAGGATATCGAGGAAGAATATCTAGACAAACGACAAGAGGTACTCAGATCGTTTACCGAACTCAGGAACGAACAGGCCTCGGAAGGATGTGACTGGAAGGCAGCCAAGTTCGCAGGTGCTGAATACCGCATCGAAAAACGTGGCGGTATTTCGCAAGCCGATATCGACGTCAGGATCTTGGCCGGCGGCGACGAATATGAGTTCAGGCTTGACGATTGCATGTTGCTTAATGGCCGCTGGTACACTCTGGATGAAATGCGTTAGAACGGATACCGGACTGGCTCATGATGTGGACTGTCGCATTGTTTATAGCAAAGACTTTTCCCCTGACCGGCATGAGGCGATACGGTAGATAACCTGGTCGGATCCTGTTCAGGCCTAGTCGAAACCGGCGAAGTTGGTTAGATTTACTAGCCATGAGTCACCATGTGAGTGAATTCCACTCGCTGTTTTATTGCGATCGGAAATCCCCACTAGAGGAAGAGATTAATGCCAGTAACGATCCAGGTCGAGGGTAACCAGGTGCAGGCGCAGTTCAACGACTGCGTTCTTTACACCAGCGGTGAATTCGGTGGCAACATTGATTTCCAGATTACCTTTAGTGAACCCGTACCCGACCAGGAAGTCATCGAGAACCTGCGACTCCGAATGCCCGGGAAAAAGAAACTGCTGGATGTCACGGCGTTCGGTGACCTGGACGGCGTCATGGAAATTACGATCTTCTCGGAATCAGAATTGGCACCCGTTGGACAGGCCATTCCGGAGGGTTCCGTGCCTTCCGAGGTCGAGGTTTTCTGGCTTTCCTCAAGTACCAGCCAGCCTCTGCTCTCCATCTCCGTTGTTGCGGAGGCCGGCGATCCGGATGACATTCAACCTGGCGACTACAAGTTGTCTGATTACCGGTTGGACTCGGAATCGGGTAAAGGATCTGGCTGTGGAACCGCTGTGCTGGCGATCCTGGGCGTGATCATCACGCTGGCGTTCACACTGGGTGCCCGCTAGGGAACCGAAAGATCAGGTCGTGATTTCCAGGGCCTGGAAGCGGGCTGATGACGCCACCAACCTATCTCGTGCAGACCTCGTTTCGTAACTGCGCGGTCGATGCCACGGGCGACATTGAAATGACCAGCCGTGGGAATATGGCTACGGCATGTCCATTACAAAGCCTGTAGGGAGTATCTAAGATACTCTCGGTCCGGGGCCGTTCACCAGGAACCGACCTTCCGAAAGACAGGTAATTCTTTAGCTATTTTGACCTCACCACTTGTATTTGTTATCCAGTTAACTGGAAAATAGCAGGCATGTGTAAGAATAGGATCCAGGAAACGATCGTCAGACAACTGCTGCGGTTGTTTCTCATCGCAACCGTGGTTGGCTGTGGGACTGAAGAGCAGCCGCTCACTAGCCAGAAGCCGACAACACCAGCAGCCACGGCTGAAAAAGGTGCCTCCGAGGACCAGTATTCCTCGAACCCTGAAGATCTGCAGCTGAACGAATTGCTCGCCTCGAACCAGGGTAACAGCGCCGACGACCTGGGAAATAATAGCGACTGGCTGGAAGTCTACAACGCGGGAACCAACACGCTGCGACTCGACGGCTATCACCTGACCGATGATCTCGAGGTTCTCGACAAATGGAGTCTTCCCAGCCACCGAATTCCCGCGGACGGATACCAGGTCGTATGGATGTCTGGACTGGACCGCAACTCCCTGGCCCCGGAAGCATTGAAAACATCGGCAGCAAACGTTCCCTTCCAGGCTACCCTGGTAAAATCCGGGGCCGACTGGAAGTACCTCTACAACAGGGCCGACAAGAAAGATGCGAACCAGGGAATCAACCTCACGGGCTGGACGGACGTTGAATTTGATGACAGCAGTTTCGCGGTCGGCCCGGCCGGCTTTGGCTATGGTGACGAGGATGATGCCACCATGTTGCCGCCGAAGACAACCGTGGTCCTGATGCGGCACGAGTTCACGATTGAGGATCCCCTGTATTCCTCCTCACTGGTACTCCAGGTCGATTACGATGACGGCTTCGCTGCTTACCTGAACGGAATTCGCGTAGCAGCCGTTAACACGCCCCAGGAGGATCCGGGCCTTGATAGCGTCGCGACCGGCAGTCACGAGGCGGGAACCTCGGAACGTTTTGACCTCTCGGCACACGTCGGCCTGCTACGGCGCGGCAAGAACGTGCTGGCCATTGCCGGGCTTAACACGCACCCCGGAAGTTCAGACCTGTCCATCAAGCCATCACTCGGTACGTTGCGACCCATCTTCCACGCGAGTTTTCGCCTTAACAAGAAAGGGGGTAACCTTTACCTCGTCGCTCCCGATGGGAAGATTGTCGACCAGATCGAATATCCTCGGCAACGCGCTGACCAATCGCTCGGCCGGATCGACGCGAACTCATCCACGTGGGGTTACTTCCTGAAGCCCACGCCGGGGTCAACAAACAAGGGACCAGCCCAGGAAACACCGATCAAATCACGTATTTCCTTCTCTCCAGAACCCGGGGCTTACCCGGAAGGGGTCGAGGTAGAGATCAGCCAGGAATCCTGGGAAGCGACCGACATTCGTTTCACCCTGGATGGCTCACCACCAAATGGCACCAGTCCCTTGTACGAGCAGCCGGTACCAGTGACGGACACGTCTCTCTTGCGAGCAGCCTCCTTCGTCGGAGAGGAACGTGCCAGTCCCATTGTCTCGGCAACCTACCTGGCCGGCCACATTCCTTCCCTGCCGGTCATGTCGATCTCCTTGAAACCTGAGGAGTTCGTCGATATCCACCTGCAGCAGAGTGGCAAGGGACGGGGCAGCGAACGCCAGGCCTTCCTGGAACTGTTCACACCCGCAGGGGAACGAGCCGTGGCCACGGGTTTTGGGATGCGGCTGCACGGAGGAGCCGGACGGCGAGGCGGCCTGGAAATCAAGAAGTCTTACCGGGTCTACTTCCGTAAGTCATACGGAAAGGGGCGAGTCGACTACCCAATCATTCCAACCGCTGAAATCGAGGACTTTGACAAGCTGGTCCTGCGAGCAAACTTTGGTGATGGACGGGCTCACGGCAGCTACATTCGTGACCAGATGATCCGTGATCTGCACAGCGAGATGGGCGGAATGGCCTCCAACGGTTCGTGGTACGTCGTGCTAATCAATGGTAAGAGTCACGGTCTCTACAACGTCGTGGAACGGATGGACGAAGAATACTTCATCTCCCACCTCGGCCCGGGACAGTACGATGTCATAAAAACCGGGAACACGGTTCTCAGTGGTACGCGGCAGAACTGGGACCAGCTGCGAGATTTCATTAGCTCGACCGACTTCTCCAACGAGGAGAACTACCAGCAGTTGGCACGCCGTGTCGACATTGAGAATTTCACCGCTTACATGATCGTCAATCTCTGGGTATTGAACCTCGACTGGCCCCACAATAACTGGTATGCGGCCCGCCGGATCCCGGATGGCAAATGGATTTTTCTTTGCTGGGATAGCGAGTGGGGGTTAGCAGGTGGACCCTACGGACCGGAAGTCGACCCCTATTCCTTTATCGACAGCGGGGGTGCTTACGGACATGGCATGAGCCGAAAGCTGTTCTTTGCGCTGCTGGGTAATCCGGGCTACCGGGAGTATTACCAGCAACAGGTTCGCAAGTACTTGAACGGTCCCCTCTCATCGGCTAACGCGCTGCGCCAGGCACACCATCACCGCGATATTGTAGTCGCCGACATCGAACACGAGTTCGAAACCCGCGGGTACGGCAAAGAACGGTGGCATGAACAAATCAAAGAGATCGAAGAATTCTGCAAGAACGCCGGGGATTATTTCCAGAGACATACCGACCAGTACTTTGCCCACAAACCTTCTCCAACCATAGAAGATCGACTTACCCTGACCCAGGACGCAGAGGGAAGTCGACATGTCATCTACCGGACAGCCAAAGGACAGCTACACGAACTGGCCTCCACCGCCGACGCGAGCACCTGGAACAGGACGACTATTTCATTTCCCGGCACCGCCCCACCGGCTGCCGGACAACCGAGCCACTACACCCTGGCAGAGGGCCAGCAACAGGTACTCTACCGGGGCCAGGACAGTCACCTTCACCTCTTGTCGAAACCGGCTGCTGACGTAAACGACGATCCCTGGCAACATACCGACCTGACCGCACAACTCGAGATACCGATTGCCGCCAGCGATCCGTCGGCGGTTGTCGTCGACGGCGTGCCGCACGTTGTCTACGTCGACCAGGATTCCAGGATCCGCGAGCTCTGGTTCGACGGAACCTGGCACCATTATCCGCTACCGGCTCTCCCGCGAACTGACGGTGACGCTATCATCTCACGCGACCAATCGACTCTCTATGTCACGTATCGAACCATGTTCGGTGCTCCCTGTGAACAACGCCTTTCACTCCAGGATATTCAACCGGGTCGACGCCCCTGGATACCTCGACTGATCTACCGGCTGCCAGCGGCTGGACAACCCGTCGGCTACAACGCCGGTGGGAAGCGACACGTCGTCTTCTGGGCAGCCGAGAAGTGGCCTCACGATGACCCCTTTTACTTTGACGGAATCGAACGAAGACAACCTGACTACCGCCGCTACGACGGTCCTCGCAACACGCTGGTCCACGCCTGGGACAAGGGAGAACGTTTCCGGCGCCTGTACCAAATCGGAAACCCGCCAAACCCGGTGGTAGGAAGCCCTTGCCTGGTCCATGACGTTCAAGCAGATCAGTACCATGTTGCTTACCGTAACGCCGAGGGACACATCCAGGAAGCAACCTTCCAGAACCAGCAGGGTTCCTGGAGACTGATCGACGCCACGGCCCTGGCCTGGGCCCCTCCCGCTGCCGGAGAACCGAGCGGGCTACTTTCGACCCAGACCGGCGCACGCTACTACGTCTACCGTAGTCAAGATGGTCACCTGCACGAACTCTGCTTCGACGGTCAGTGGAATCATCGTGACCTGGGTGAAATCGACAAATGACCAAGCCGCTGCCCACTTGCAGGGAGGGACTTTTGCAGGGGGAGAGCGAAAATGGGAGCTGTCTCAAAGAGGAAACAGCAACCAGGTCTTACGAGGTGGTTCTCGATGGGCCAAAGTTACCCACAAGAAGTCCACTAACGGACGAACCGGGAGTAGAGGGTCGGACGTGTTAGTGGACCTGGACGCCACCGAGGTTGAATTAAATCCGCTCCCGGAACCCCTGTGGCGAGAAGAAAATGATTTCCATGGAACTCGAACCAACACTGCGACAATCCAAGCGACTCGTAGGCGTCTCGGCGATTGCACTCTTCGTCGCTCTCGTTCCATCGAACGAGCGGGCCTATGCCGACGCCACGACCGATAGGCCGAACGTCCTGTTTATCGCCGTCGACGATCTGAACGACTGGGTTGGTTGTCTTGGAGGACATCCCCAGGCGAAGACACCAAACATCGATGCACTGGCCAAGCGCGGCATACTTTTCGAGCAGGCCTACTGCCCCGCGCCATTGTGTAGCCCTTCGCGAACGGCCATCATGACCGGCCTGCGTCCGTCCAACACCGGCATCTACGGCAACCGGAACTGGTTTCGCGACATGCCGCAGTACAAGAATTGGGTGACCCTCCCACAGTACTTCCGTCAACATGGTTACCTCGCCTGGGGCGGCGGCAAACTTTATCACCAGGCGCATGGCAAATTCTCCGATGCAGGTGCGTGGGATCATGTCTATTCCACGCGAACAGGCGCTGTTCCTCCTCCCAAGCACGAACG
>Ga0163108_10000012_pt1 | contig 107560 bp, 85 predicted proteins | sample Fk1155metaG_FD_109644 | JGI IMG/M metagenome (GOLD analysis project Ga0163108, IMG submission 109644) | Marine microbial communities from the Central Pacific Ocean - Fk160115 155m metaG | ecosystem: Environmental > Aquatic > Marine > Oceanic > Photic zone | place: The Central Pacific Ocean...
CCCAGCGGCGGAGTCAGCTGCTAGTGCTCCTCCCCCAGCGGCGGAGTCAGCTGCTAGTGCTCCTCCCCCAGCGGCGGAGTCAGCTGCTAGTGCTCCTCCCCCAGCGGCGGAGTCAGCTGCTAGTGCTCCTCCCCCAGCGCCCGAGTCGGCTCCAAGCGACAACCCAGCGAAAGAAGCGCCTAAGGCTGGAGCAGCAACGGAATCTGACCACGGGGACTCCGATGTAGTGAAGCCGTGAAGCTCGCAGTCGTCGTCCAGCGCTACGGAGCCAACATTAGCGGAGGCGCTGAATTACATGCTCAGTACATTACGGAACAACTCTCACACCACGCCGATGTAACGGTGCTAACTACGTGTGCCACGGACTATATCAGTTGGCGTAATGAACTCCCCGCAACTAAAGAACAGGTTGGCAGGGTGCTTGTGCGTCGATTCCCTGTCCATCACGAACGGAATCCTGAATCATTCGCACGTCATTCGACACGTGTGTTTGACCGCACACATTCGATAAACGACGAACTGGCGTGGCTTGATAGTGAGGGGCCCGCGAGTCACGCACTGATCAGATATATTCGTACTAACGCAGAAGATTTCGACTTTTTTATTTTTTTTAGTTATCGCTATTATCATGCATTCCACGGAATCTTAGCTGCGGCGCATCGTGCAGTCCTGGTTCCGACTGCTGAACGCGATGCTGCACTTGGTCTCAACATCTTCGGCCAAATATTTAGAAACGCAAGAGCGATAATGTACAACTCGTTTGAAGAACAGATATTAATCAATGCTGTGTCTGACAACGCACACGTGCCAGGTGTCATAGTGGGAGTCGGTTCAAAAGTGCCACAGCATACGGCTCCCGAAAGATTTCGGCGTAAATTTAAAATTGATCACCCATTTATTATCTATGTAGGTCGTGTTGATGCTAATAAAGGATGTAAGCAGCTTTTTGAATATTTCATACGCTATGCGACTAATGTTTCAGGCAGGTTGTCGCTTGTTTTGATAGGCAACTCGGTCTTGCCAATACCGGCACACGAAAGAATCCACCACCTTGGTTTTACGTCAGACAAGGACAAGTTTGATGGTATGGCAGCAGCCGAGTTGTTAGTCATCCCTTCCCAGTATGAGAGCCTCTCAATGGCTACTCTAGAAGCATGGGGCTTAGGACGACCTGTCCTAGCCAACGGACACTGTGATGTGCTCAAGGGACAGTGTCTCCGTAGCAACGCAGGTTTGTACTACGATAATTACGAGGAATTTGCAGAAGCATTGCACGCGCTCGAGACTAGCAGTCCGTTAAGAAAAGGATTAGGACACAACGGACGTCGTTTTTTTAGTCGGCACTACGCCTGGCCTGTTATTAATCGGAAGTATCTCACCATGCTCGAACGGCTGAAGAAACATGATGTCGCCACCAACGGCACACATAAGTTGGAAAAAGTGCCTGGGTGGTGGACCCGCAGACAACGTCGCTTACCTCCGGCAAACGATATTATTAAGGCGTTACCAACTGGTCCAGCACCAAATGCTAGGCGGCCGCCAAGAAATAGTCGGCGCCGGTGAATAAACATTCATATAAATATAAGTAAGGATTCTTTATTTCTGATGCCTTCAAGAAATATTCTTTATTGACCATGGCGAGCAAGAGAGAAACCGACGATTCACAGGGAACTATTAGAGTTCACCAAGTGCTAACACAGCTCGGTTATGGAGACGCCATCGGGCACGAAGTTCTTGGCATTCAAGAAATCCTTAGATCGTCTGGCTTCGAATCAGACATTTTTGTCGAATCTGCTGATTACAGACTCAAGCCACTGACCAGAAACTGTTTCGAGCTTCCAACAGCGTGTGACTCTGAGACTGTCCTTATTCATCATTTTTCTATTGGCTCAAAAGCATCTCGAATTGCTTTTGCGCTACCAAGTCGAATGATTCTCATCTACCACAACATCACACCACCACATTATTTTTCAGGCTTAATAGAAGGCCCAGAAATTAAATCAGTGGCTTGGCAATGCTATACCGGACGACGAGAATTATCAGCGTACCGCTCAAGATGTCACCTTGCCTTAGGGGACTCGGATTTTAATCGACAAGAACTCGTAGACCTTGGTTTTCCACAAACTGACGTATTACCGCCGGTTTTACCAAACCTTCCTCACCTCAACGTTCGAACAGAAAGCGCATTGACATCATCATTTGACGATGACTTTACAAACATTCTGTTCGTAGGTCGAATAATTCCACACAAACGCATTGAAGACCTTATTCGAATCTTTGCCGCATACCATCACATGCACAACTCCAGGTCTCGGCTGATCATTGTAGGATCGCATGTCGGATTCCAAAACTATCGGGCGACGTTACATGACCTAGCTGCACGCCTACATCTCCCAGAGGTCCACTTCGTGGGACAGGTTACAGATGCAGAATTGGTGTCGTTCTATGAGATCGCCGACGTGTATTTATCCGCCAGCGAACACGAGGGGTTCTGTGTACCTCTTGTTGAAGCCTTCCATCACCAAATCCCTGTTCTGGCGTATGCAGCAACAGCTGTGCCCTCTACGATGGACGGGGGAGGCTTACTATACGACACTAAAAACCCAATTATCGTAGCCTCACTTCTTAACGCGGTCGTGTCTGATTTATCACTCCACGAGAAGGTGCTTCGCAGCCAGGATGAAGCGTTAACTCGATTAGAAGCAAAAGATTTTGTAGGCACGTTGCTAAACTTCGTCAAACAAGTGCGCCAAGCTCCTCCTTTACCAGAAGCCTCAATTAGGGAAGGCTTCTGGCAGCAGTTCGAACGCTATGAACGAATAGAAAAACTCAAGTACGACTACCCTTTAACAGACCGCGTTCGCCCAACAAATCTAACGTCACCGCGAACTCTAGAATCAATCAGGCCAGAAAACACTACCTTCAATAAATTAATGTCCTGGATTCAAACTCGATGATTATCAACCAGTGGATACCAGCAGCGCATCACGGCGATGCCATTGGTAATAGTGCGAGGCAGGTGCGAAATATGCTCCGTCTTGCTGGTCACGAGTCCAATATTTATGCACTAACAATTGACGATGAACTCAAAAGCGATGTAAATACATTTAGTAGTGAAGCTGCTACAGGTGGAGATCTCACCATTTTTCACTACGCATTACCGTCACCCATGACTGCAGCATTTGCACAACTGTCTGGTAAGCGAGTACTCCAATATCACAACGTAACTCCAGCACATTTTTTTGCACCATACGACCCAGGGATGTTTAGGCTGGCAACACTCGGAAGGCAGGAGTTAACTACACTGATTGGACAAGTTGATCTCGCTCTTGGAGATTCGGAGTACAACCGAGTTGAACTGGACTCTTTGGGGTTTGCACCCACTGGTGTCATGCCGATTGCCGTAAATACTAAGTCAATCGTAGCTCACGTCCCACGTCCAGCACTGACACACATGCTCAATGACGGACTGACGAATATTTTATTCGTAGGGCGTATCGCCCCCAATAAGTGCATCGAGGATCACATTCGATTGGCTGAACATTACAAGAGATATGTTGACAGTCGTTACCGATTCATCTTTGTTGGCAACATTGACCTCGTGCCGAAGTATTTCGGTACCATTCAGGCACTAATCTCCCAATACCAGATGCCTCCCGATCGATTCCTCTTTACAGGCCGGGTGCCTGACGACGATCTCGCAACATACTATGCTATGGCCGACGCCTATGTTTCGCTGAGCGAACACGAAGGATTCTGTGTTCCCCTTGTTGAAGCGATGGCAGCCGATGTACCTATTCTTGCCTACTCCGCTGCTGCAGTACCAGAAACTTTAGGGAATGCGGGGGTGCAGTTCGCTCCAAAAGATTTGGAGTACGCCGCCGAGACTCTTGGGATGTTAGTGTACGATGAGGATCTTCGATCAGAAGTATTGGCTGGCCAGCGTCGACGATTGCTGGATTTCGGACCTGAAAAAATAACACGAGCATTAAAAGAACTCATACTGCGGTTCTCATGATATACCGATGTAGACTATTAAATTTTCTCAGCATATTCCAGATCGCACACACGTGAAACTCGCATTCATTGTTCAACGCTACGGTACAGAAATATTGGGTGGCTCCGAATACCACTGTCGGCTGATTGCTGAACGTTTGGCACTTCGACACGAAGTGGAAGTCTTGACGACATGTGCGCAGGACTATGTAACTTGGAAGAACGCCTATCCAGAGGGGGAAGATCGAGTTCGTGGCGTTACGGTTCGACGTTTTGCGAACTCAGAAACACGAGATATCAAGGAATTTAATAAATTCTCAGACTGGATTTTTCACAATCCACATACGGACGACGACGAAGTAGAATGGCTTCGGCGTCAAGGACCGTGGTGTCCAGCCTTAATTAAATATCTTGAACAATATGCCACAACTTATGATGCCTTGATCTTTTTTACTTATCTATACGCTCCAACGGTGTTAGGACTTCGCGTAGCACCCAGTCGAAGTATTCTTGTTCCAACCGCCCATGACGAACCTGCGATACAACTGAAGATCTACAGAGATATGTTCACTCTACCAGCAGGTATTGCCTACAACACTGCAGTGGAGCGACATTTTCTTAAATCGAACTTCACGATACGAGCGGTTTCAGAGGAAATCGTCGGCTGTGGCGTCGATCTACCACAACTGCAGGGCTACCGAAAACGTACCGCCACGACTCCAACGGCAACGTCATCCACAAACGTTTCTCAAGATTTGGACGAAAAAACAAAATTGGATCAGCGTGACCATAATCGGCCGCAAGCACTACAAACTGGCAATGAGGCCTTTCGTCGACGTTACCGGTTACACGGTCCTATCGTATTGTACGGTGGTCGTATTGACCCTGGGAAAGGTTGCGAAGAATTAATCGAATATTTCGGTTCTTACAGAGAAAGTGGTGGCGATGCCACGCTGACCCTCATGGGTGCAAAACTTATGCCACTACCTGAGGAACCCTTCATTAGATTTGCTGGACTGCTCCCGGATAGGGAACGTGTACAAGCGCTCGAAGCAGCCACAGTTGTAGTTGTGCCCTCCCCACTAGAAAGCCTGTCGCTACTGGCATTAGAATCGTTTGCGGTCGGCACTCCCATTCTGGCTAATGCGAGAAGTGACGTCCTAGTGAGTCATTGTCGCCAAAGCAATGCTGGTTTGTATTATGCGGATCGTGATGAATTCGTCGAGTGCCTTAAACTGTTGCTCCTAGATAAACGATTGCGGACTGCCATGGGTATACAAGGTCGGAATTATGTCAGGCGGAATTATAGGTGGGACGTCATCCTAGGCAAATACGAACGCATGATTGCAACCGTCAGAGGCCCCTCACTGGCAACTGCAAACAAACGCCAGCGGGACTCGTCCGGACGACGGCAATGATGTAATTATTCGTCTTGATTGGCCTTCGCAACACGCGGTGACGAAATAGGAGGCTCATTCCCAGCATTGAAAGGCAACAGAGCGTCACTGGACGGATTGTTTTTGACCGGACCGCTACGACGATTGGCTTTAATATTGTATCGCTTAAGCATCAAGTTTAGAGTTGACGGCTTCAACCGAAGCAATTTGGCAGCACGTATCTGAACGCCTCCAGCCTCATTAAGAGCTGACTCGAGCAACTGCTTCTCTGATTTCGCAATTACGTCCTTAAAAGAAAGTCCTTCCGGAGGTACCGCAATGGTCGGTATCTGAAACTTCTGCGTCTCGCGGACATAGTCTGGAATCAAGTCAAGGTGGATTTGCGCTCCCGACGTTAGCACAACAGCACGTTCGATCACATTCTCTAACTCACGGACGTTACCAGGCCACGCATACTCCGTCATTAAATCGAGCGCGTCTCGAGAAATCTCGAGATCTGGTTTTTCATTTTCGTCACCGTATTTTTTAAGAAAGTGCTGAACAAGCAAGGGGATGTCCTCCCTACGTTCTCGAAGCGAGGGCAACTCGACAGTAATAACGTGCAGCCGATAGTACAAATCTTCTCGAAAGCGGCCTTGATCGACCATGTGCTTTAAATCTATGTTCGTCGCAGCAATGACGCGAACATCGACCTTAACGGTTTCAACTCCACCAAGACGCATAAATTCACGCTCTTGCATGACACCCAGCAGCTTTGCTTGTGTTTCCAGCGGCATGTTACTGATTTCATCGAAAAAAATCGTTCCAGTATCTGCTAACTCAAAAAGACCTTTTTTCGCCTGCAAAGCGCCAGTAAATGCACCCTTTACGTGGCCAAACAGGTTTGACTCGAACAAATCATGCGGTAAGTTACCTGAATTCACCGTAATAAACGGACAGCCCGCTCGAGTCGAATTCGTGTGCAATGCCCGAGCTATCAATTCTTTACCAGTCCCACTTTGTCCTTCAATAAGGATCGTCGTTCGACTGGGTGCTGCCTGCATTATTAGATCGAACACTTCTCGAATCCGTGAACTACGACCAACAATGTCTGAAAATTTGTGCGTGCTCGCCTGTAAGCTCTGGCGAAGCGTACGGTTTTCAACGACTAATCGTCTTCGTTCAACGGCATTTCGCAGGACCTTTAGCACTTCATCGTGTTTAAATGGTTTTGTAATATAGTCGAAAGCTCCCGTCCGAATAGCTTCTTTGGCGCTCTCGACCGACCCATACGCTGTTAGCATGACAACGGGCAACTCGTTATCCAGCTTTTGTAGCTTTTTGAGTGTAACCATGCCACCTTGTCCCGGCATCATCACATCCAGAACCACGGCATCAATTGATTCAGCATTCGCCAAATCGATGCCGGCCTCACCGGTTGCCGCTACGTACACCTTGTAGCCTTCTTTAGCTAGCAATGTTGCAAGAACTTCTTGCATCACGGCTTCGTCATCTACTACAAGAATAGCTGCTTCATCTGCCATTTCGGACACCACATCTAACCTTGGTTGCTTTCACCATTACACGCAAGGCTCATACGCACCAACCTGGTCATTTCACGAACTTAGATCGCCCTGACGGGCCAAAACCGACGCCGTCAGCGGAAAGGTAATCGAAAAACGAGTACCTTGACCTTCAATACTCTCGCATTCGATAGTACCGTCGTGTTCCTGCACGATCCCGTATGTTATCGATAAACCAAGTCCCGTACCTTGACCGAGTTCTTTAGTTGTATAAAACGGATCATAAATCCGAGACAAGTGATCAGCTGAAATGCCTTTTCCGGTATCTCTAATCTCGATAACAACACGATCACCATGACGGCGCGTCGCAATTGACAACCAACCACCCTTAGACATCGCATCACGAGCGTTCAGAAAGAGATTCAAGAAAACCTGTTGAAGTTTGTAATCAAGACCAGTTGCAATGGGTGGCGGAGAGACAAGATCCTTACGTACAGAAATACGTGAGGTCTGGAGTTGATGTTCTAATAACACCAATACCTCATTGACAACAGCATTAACGTCAACGGGGCCGGTTTCAACTTTAACAGGCCTTGCTAAGTTCAAAAGCCCGTTAACGATCTTGGCAGCTCGAAAAGTTTGTCGTTCAATTTTCTCCAGCACTTTGGTCTTCGGATCATCCGAGTCTGCGCCCTCCAGCAGCATCTGCGTGAAGCTAGAAATACCGGTCAATGGGGTGTTGACCTCATGTGCTACCCCCGCTGCCAGCAAACCAACCGATGCCATCTTTTCTGATATCTGCAACTGCTCCTCAAGACGCACTCGGGTGCTGATGTCCTCTAAAATGATTATCGTTCCCCCCAAGCCACCATCCGGCGCACGCAACGGTGCTGTTGCGGCATTAATTAACAGACGCTGGCCACCTTCCTCGTGCCGAGAGGTCATGGGGACACGGTATCGAATCGCACCCGTCGGCGACTCTTTTCGCGCTTCCCGGAATAGGTGTACGACGGACGGATCAAACAAGGACCCTAGGTGCTGACCTAAAGCGTCCTTACGCTCTACTCCATACAATTTTTCAAGTCCTTGATTCCAACGAATCACACGGTCATCTAGCCCTACAACAGCCAGTCCGTCATTCAATGACTCGATAACGTTTTCACTTAGTTCGCGCAGTCTATCGAGTTCTTCAGCCTTAGCACGCAATTGACCGTAAAGACGTCCATTCTCAAGAGCAGTCGCAACCTGAGCCGCAACTGCCTCGAGCAAGCTTAAGTCCTCGCTGCTAAGTGGCTCGCCGCTTTCTTTGCGTCCTAAAGCTATTACAGCGAGCGTCTTGTCTTTTGACACGCTCGGAACAATATAATGAACACCCGACTCCAGCCACACCTCAACGTCATCACTGTCGATACGTTTGGCCAGCTCATCGAGAACCAGAGCCCTGGTTACACCCAGACGTTCACCCACTGCAGATTTTCGTGACAAACGAGGAATAGGACTGTCAAATCCAACAGCATGAATCACCCGAAACTCCTGATCCGCACTGTCCAGTGGCGCTAGCAACAACGCCATCCGTTCCACCACGAAGGTTTCGGTGACCCGAGTGACGAGTCGCTCACTTAATCGTTCGAGGTTAAGATCGCGATTTAAATCTCGAGCAAAACCGATCAAGGCTCTTCGATAATCATAACGATCACGATAATAGACACGATCAAAGGCTGCTTGAATTGCATTTTTTACCGGTGCTGCCAACAACACCACCACGAGCGTAGCCAGCACAGCCACGATTGAGTTGTATTGCCTCGAACCACCGAGAAACATTTCGCTTGCGATACGAAGTAGCACCGTATAGATACCGACAATGGTAAGAATGGCCGCGCTGTAGACCACGGCCCACTTGACGATGACGTCAACATCCATTAACCGATACCGCGTAATTGCTGAAGCGAAGGCTAGCGGCACGAGACCGAGTGTCACAGCCGTAAAACCCATTTGAGGTGGTGGATTAAATCCCAATACCCATGGAATTAAGTAGCCGACCATGAACGGTAGACAACCCAGCAGGGTGCCCCAGATGATCCATCGTAACTGTCGGCGGGCTGTCACCGATTGCAACTTGCGTAACGCATGAATCATCACCACCGCACCACCAGAAATACACAGCAGCAGATAGAAGACTTCGAGGCGCTCTATGATTTCGATGGTCTGCGTAACTTGAATTCCTGCCTGCGTGCTGCCCCACAATGCGCCCGTGCGAAGCCCTCCTAGAACCAACGCCGGACCATACAGGACGGAAATCCCATAACGACCAAGTTTATTCTGCAGCCAACCAGGGGAGCGTTCTGGAAACACCAAGGCAAAGTGCATGAACGATGGCGCTAACAACAACAGAGCAACGATATCGATCCAGTAAAAGATCCAATCTAACCAATCCAGTCTGCCACTAAACGAAAATGCAAACACACCAAAGAAGGCAACCGTCAACCAAAAAAAATGCAGCGTTGCCGGAATACGTGGTTGTCTTAAGACCACCACTGCACCAACTAGAAGCGTGAAGGTAGCCAATACGGCCAACACCAAGTACAGAGCTTGATTGCCAGATGGAACTGGCTGCAATGTCAATTCGCGAAAGGTTTGTGAACCTAAACTAAGGATTGCATATCGTGACTTTGCGCCGGATTCACTGGCGTGAAGCGCTGCAAGCACCTCATCTGTGGAATCCACAGGTCGTCCGTTGATGGCAAGGAGTACATCGCCAATCTGAATGCCTGCATTGGCTGCTGCCGATCCTGGGTCAATTTCCTGAGCCGTCAAACCCTCTGGCTTAGAAACCCACAGTACGCCATCTTCAACTTCGATCCAGCTCGACCTAACAACAATGTTGGCAATCGCGAGGCATAACAATCCCAATACAAGCAGGCTGCCCAATGCAATATTGCCGGCATGTCGATATCGCTTCCAGATGCTAGGAGTGGTATCTGTTTTTGGCATTGCTCGCATCACTCTTGTGTCGCCTGAAGAGTCGTCCATTTATTTGAATTACAATTTCAATTTATTGAATCCGAAAAAAATGCAAAAATATGGTCGGCTGCCGATGGCGATTCGGATCTATTCCTCAAACGCCAACCACGCCGACCAAGACCACTCAGAAACGAACGAGTAATCCACCTACGATACGCTTAGGTGGATCCAGCACTAATAACTCGTCGTAGGCGCCAACACCAATCTCCTCTCTAAACATATTTCGAAACGCTACGAGAAATTCCCAGTCGCTATTCGAGAAACGCAAGAAAGGTAACCCTTGTTTTAGTTTTACATCAAACCGTGCCGCAAGATTTCGATTCGTTAGGCCTCGACCAGAATTAGTAAATGCCGAGTTGACACGATAAACAACAAACAACCGTGTTGCAGTCTCTGGAACATCTGCATTCAGCACAGTCGTAATATCGTGAAAGCTTTCAGTGCCAAACCTCGCCGCGGATGGTGCCCGTGCAGCGATAAGTGCTGATTCGGATGAAGATTCCCAGCGCGCACGAGTGAATGAATAATCAACCGAGCCCCCAATACGGTTGACTAGTGGCCGACTGACCGAGACGCCCCAGCCACCAGCGTCGTAATTCCCGCCATTGGCTACCAAATAATGGCCTACATCGGACTTAAAGCCAGCAATATCAGACATCCCAAACAACGTTACAATCTGATCATTAACCGCCTGACGAAAGGCCCTTACACCGATGACGTAAGCACTACCGAAGTCACGTTCAAGAACCGCTTCTATATGACGCAACCGCTCCGGCTGGAATCTGGAATCTGCCGACAATGATGAAAACGTACGTTCTGGAGGCAACCAAAGTCCGGCACCCGTAGGTGGCAAAAACTCCTCCGCACCTTGGGCTCGCACAGACTGCATTACCGTACCTCGCATACGGATGTTCTTCATGGGTGAAAGGGTTACACTGGCCTTCGGACTCAGGAGAGCTGCACCCTGCACATAATCGTGATTTGCTACTCCAATGCCGTAATCTAGGCTTACCGACGGTGACACCGTCCACGAATCGAAGGCATGTACGGCACTCACTGTTCGACTATCGGCCTGGAGCGCCGGTAATGCTACCGGATTCCCACCCTCGTACCGCTGAGTGCTATAAGACAATCCTATGTCCATAGCATGATCAGTGGACACCTCTGATCTGTAGGACCCTGCGAGAATCCACGAAGAAACATCGCCCTGGGTCATCGCTCCTTGAACAGACCATTCTCCATTACTGCTAGTAGGTGTGTTTAATTCGAGAAATGCCACACCCCTAGGTCCGGCATTCGTGGAAAACAAATCAGCCGGACTGTCGAATGACCCGGTCGTTAGAAAATTTACCTCGCCTGACAGCGGTATCTGTGACCACAGTGAAGAGGCTAAACCTGCGGATGAAGCAACAGCACGGCCAAGCTTGCCTACCACGCTACCTGACGAATTTGACTCTGCAGTACTCGCTACTGCTGCCTGCGTCGCCTCCCTTAACACGTTCCGACGAAGATGCCGCAACCGCCAAGCTAATTCGCTGTGGTCATGTACTTGTTGCACACTTTCGGCATCTAACTCGGAATCTTCGAGATCTTCACCTTGTTGCATCTCGGCCTCAGTCTCGAAGAGACTCGCAGTCAAGACGGGCGGTATCGACACATCAGATGGACTTGATTGAGAAGACAACACGAAGCGGTGAAGAATTTCGTTAGTGGGAGTTACCTCTACCAAGTTGCGACCTGACACCGTAAAACCACTCAGATGTGCACGCAGAAAATACGATCCCGGCGTGAGTGACTCCAACTCATAAACACCATCCGTCCCAGTCACCGCCATTAAAGTCGCGTCCACCCCCATTGCAGAGACTATTGCTCCTTCGAGAGGCACGCCATCTACATCCAACACAATTCCGTGGATTAATCCCCGTTCATCATCAGCAATCTGCTGGAGAGTTTCTTGCCCGATCACAAGAGCATTAGCACTAACCACGAGCAAAACGACCGCGCCAAATCGCTTCACATAACTCATTGAGTCCTCCGCGGATACATTCTCATGATTCCACTTTACTCACCAACCGTGAAGTGTATATCGCGTGTTAACAAATTACCCGATGCGTTGTCTGTCACAGTAATTCCCATACGATACGATCCAACTGGAAAGACTGACAAAGGCACATCCTGCCCGGCTAACAACTGGTGGCCAAGTTCCGCATTAAAATTTGGTCGTAACGTTTCCTTATTAAACTCCTGCGGCGAGGTGGCGTTAAAGAACTCCTCCCCAGCCTCACCTTGCCTGTGAAAATTATACTCGACTGTCACGTCAGGTTTGCCATTAGTGTCGGCTTGCATGTTATAGATGAAGAATCCAAATTTTAACTCATCAGCTGTACTAAAATTCTCCGAATTACGCACAACGAACCTCATTGATCCAATCGCATATGGATCTTCGCGCAATTGCGCAGGCGTCAAGGCTGTCGATATGCGTTCGAGTCGCTCAAATACCATCACTGAGCTCGTGGATAAATCATTCGACAAGTCCGGGATATTGACTGCAAACTTAAAAACCGCTTGGCGAACCTCAGTAGAGAGGTTCTGCATTAATTCGTCTGGGGTGTCGACGAGTTGTAAATCCTTGAGCGCGACGTAGACATCGTACTGCCCACCTGGCACTTGAAGCGCTCGACTAATTTGATACGCATCATCTTGCATTTGCGTATCGCTTAACGTGACGAAATGAAAGTCCTCAAAGGCATACGTCGGGGGTTCAGTGACAGACGATCCCATTTCAAGTCCAACCGGCGAGGCTGTCGACTGCCCCTCGGTGGAGTCCTGCGCAAGCGCGTTACTTTGAGTCTGTGGAGTGGTTGCTGAGCCAGGCACGGTCTCGCCTCGCTCTACAACACGAATCCCCGCAATGATTGATTCTGAGCCGACAACATCCGGATCAATACGGAGTGTGTACGGCACATACGCGGTTCCCTGAGCTCCCTTTAGTACATCTTGATCCCAGTCTAGACCGCGTGAAAACGCTACCTGCGGGTCGGACATGGCTTCATCGAGAATCCTAGCCAATAAAGTAGCTTCTTGATTCTGCAATGCCGTTAAGGTCAGATCTGCCTCGCTGCTAGTTATGTTGCTGGCTTCCTGCTGCCCTTGGTTCTCCGTGTGAACCGAGGACAACTCGTCAGCCGCTAGAACAACTAGCTGGGCTAAACCAATTGTTACTAACAGGGAAAGCCTGCCAAACCCGCGAGGAGTTAGCCGCCGCACGTTGATATTCACCATGTATCAGTCGATATATTAAGAAGTTCTGCGATCATAGGCGACCTCACTCGGACAAGTCAAACCATTGCAAGAGAGTGCTTTCCTTAGCTCTCGCGCAATACAATATGCAGGTAGCGTGCTATCATCCATCCTAGGTCGTACGGTTCCCATGCTACCCATGCTGCCACCCTTAGTACTAGTCGTTCTCGATGGCTGGGGCCTTCGTCGTGAGCACAACCACAACGCGATTGCCGTCGCTCAAACTCCACACTACGACGAACTCCTAGAAAGATTTCCATTTACAACCCTTGAAGCCAGTGGAGAATCTGTTGGTCTCCCTGTAGGCCAAATGGGCAATTCTGAAGTGGGACATCTGAATCTCGGCGCTGGTCGAGTCGTTTATCAGGATATTAGTCGTATCGACGCAAGTATTCATGACGGCACTTTTTCCACGAATCACGAAATCTCATTGGCAATAGATCGATGCCGCGATCGGCACGCACTTCATCTAGTGGGCCTTTTATCAGATGGAGGTGTCCATAGTCACCAACGTCATCTTCATGCTCTACTCAGGATCGCTGCCGAGCGGAAAGTTGCTCGCGTGTTTGTGCACGTGTTCATGGATGGGAGGGACAGTCCTCCAACTGGAGGCATCGACTACTTGGCTGCATTAGAACAAACGATGAAGGAGCTTGGAGTGGGCCAAGTCGCAACAGTTTGTGGTCGTTACTACGCCATGGACCGAGATCGTCGTTGGGGACGAACACAACGTGCTTACGATGCACTTGTGCTCGGTTCCGGTTTAGAAACAACGTCTGCGACAGACGCAATTACAGCATCCTATTCACAAAATGTAACTGATGAGTTTATCGAACCAACAGTGATTGTTAATAGCGAGAGGCAACCTTTGGGCCGCCTTGCTGCGAATGATTCAGTAATCATATTTAATTTTCGAGCCGATCGAGCGAGACAGCTTACACGAGCACTCACGTTTGAAAAGTTTGATGGATTTACACGCCAAGACCACCCCTCGTTGAACGTCCTCACCATGACTCAATACGATGCTACGTTCAAGCTGCCTGTGGCTTTCGTCCCACAAGCTTTCAGTGGCAATCTGGCCGAGGTTCTTGCTGCTAACCAGGTCACAAACTTGCGACTAGCAGAAACAGAAAAATATGCTCATGTAACCTATTTTTTTAATTCCGGTGAAGAGCAGCCTTACATTGGCGAAGACCGCATCCTGGTGCCCTCACCGAAGGTTCCCACGTACGATAAGCAGCCTGAAATGAGTGCTGCCCTCATCACGGACCAGCTCGTGCAGGATATTGATACGCAGCAACATCGCGTTATCGTGTGTAATTTCGCCAACGCAGACATGGTGGGACACACAGGCGATTTAGCAGCGACTGTCAGTGCAGTTGAAACTCTTGACCGATGCCTTGGGCGAATTGCAAAGTCCGTAATAGCTGTAAATGGCACTTTATTCGTAACATCTGACCATGGAAATGCTGAACAGCTTTGGGACCGAGAACGGAATTGCCCACACACCGCACACACTACTCATCCTGTGCCATTAGTCATGGTTAAGAAAGACATATCGAAGGAGCAAGGTCAGCTGCGTCGAGGTTCCTTGCGCGACGTTGCACCCACAATGCTGTCAATACTGGATATTCAACCAGCTTCAGCTATGACGGGAAGTGACTTGCGAGGCTCTTAACTAGTACGGAGTTACCAACAATAACCGAGACCGCCTAGTCAGAGTCTGTGGGGGTCTCGTCCACCGCGATCCGAAGCGAACGAAGAAATCGTCGGTCGTTCGCATTCATCTCCATGCTAGATTCCGGTATTGTTTTCTGAGCCGGAGCGCCAACTTTCGCTAACGCCTGTGGTTTTAAACGATTAACGAACCCAATCACGGCTTCAATTGAGATACGCATTTCAAAACCAGCGGCGCGACTCTTTTCTCGGCAGGCCTCAACTTTCGCATCATTAGCAATAGCAGCAGCTATGGCGCTGGCTAACTCGCGAGACAATCTGCTGGGAACGTCATCCATGCTTCAGACTCTTTCGGAATCGGAGTGTCGGCAATATAAGAATTGGTGATGTCACGATGGCGAAGACATTCTTTCTACTGTTGTGAGATATGATTAAAAACAGGCGCATTGTAAACGTGGAAATTGAGGCTGTCAAGACGATCCAAATCTTAAACCTAATTCCCCTGCAATATCAGATAAGTGACTACCTGGCGTCTCTCGCTGGATTACAATGCGTGCACCATGACCACGTCAGCCTTTGGACCTAGTCATCTGAATAACTGGGACCCTGACCGCGATCTAGGGAAGCCTGGCGTTTTCCCATTTACGCGAGGTATTTACCCGGAAATGTACCGACGTCGCCTGTGGACGATGCGGCAATATGCAGGGTTCGGTACGGCTACCGAATCGAACGAGCGCTACCGATACCTGCTTTCAAGAGGCGTCACCGGGTTAAGTGTTGCCTTCGATCTGCCAACGCAGTTGGGATACGACTCCGATCATCAACTGGCTGCTGGCGAGGTTGGGCGTGTGGGCGTAGCCATTGACTCTCTGGATGATATGGAAGAGCTGTTTAAGAAAATTCCGCTCGACCGCATTTCCACATCAATGACTATCAACGCAACTGCACCCATTCTCTTAGCTCTTTACATCGCAACGGCTCGCCAGCGTAGTGTACCGCTTACGTCGCTGAGTGGCACGATTCAGAATGACATCTTGAAGGAATATATGGCTCGCGGCACTTATATCTATCCTCCGCGCCCTTCCCTGCGGCTTATAACTGACGTCTTTGCCTTTTGCCAAGATGAGGTGCCAAGGTGGCACCCTATCTCAATCAGCGGCTACCATATCCGTGAGGCTGGCGCCACCGCTGTTCAAGAAGTTGCATTCACGTTGGCCAATGCCATTACCTACGTGGAAGCTGCCGTTAGAACAGGCTTGGACGTGAACGCATTCGGCAAGCGACTCTCATTCTTCTTCGCTGTGCACAACAATGTAATTGAGGAAATCGCTAAATTCCGTGCAGCCCGGCGACTCTGGGCACGTTTAATGAGGGATCGGTTTGGTGCGTCCGATCCACATGCTCAGCAGTTACGCTTTCATAGCCAGACTGCTGGGAGCACCTTGACTGCGCAACAACCGAACAACAACATCGTTCGCGTAGCCCTACAAGCACTAACCGCTGTCCTCGGTGGTACCCAATCGCTCCATTGTAATGGACGAGACGAAGCACTTGGATTACCAACAGAGGAGTCGGCACGAATTGCACTCCGTACCCAGCAAATTCTTGCAACAGAAACAGGGGTTGCTAACAACGTAGACCCAGTGGCAGGTTCCTATGCAATTGAACTCCGAACAAACGAACTGGAACGTGATATTCAAGCGCTCCTAGGCAAGATCGATGAACTCGGTGGCATGGTTGTTGCAATTGAAAATGGAGAGATCCAACGCACATTGCAAAACACAGCATTTCAGACGCAGCAACAAATCGATGCTGGGGAGCAAATAGTGGTGGGGGTTAATAAATTTTTAACTAAAACTCGACCGAACATCGACAGTCTACAAATAGATACCAGTGCCGAGTCAGTACAGCGATCACGCCTTCAACGTCTCCGCGCCGACCGGGATTCTGCTCAAGCCTCCGCAGCCCTAGTCAACGTTACTGCCACAGCACACAAAGATTCGAACCTTATGCCCCCGATTATTGCTGCTGTCGAAGCAAGATGTACCGTGGGTGAAATAAGCGATGCGTTACGTGTGGTATTCGGTGAATACCGAGACGTGGCATAACAACAGGTAGTTCGTCACAAACAGGACTTTGTCGTTACGGAGTGCTTTAAAACAGTGAATTAGTTTTTGAGAGACGCTTCTTCTGAATCTTTTTACTTTGTCCATCTTGCAATCACAAGCCATGCATATGCTGTCACTGCAATTGTTAGCATCAATCAAATGTAAAAATTTATTTCCATAACTATCTCCTTTTAATTCACTGTCTAAACCTACTCGACCGTAACGGAGTGGAATTAACCCGCTCCTTCGTCACGCTTCGTCTTCATATTTTTCTTTCAACTTTGCGACAACATTGGGATCAGCCAATGTAGTCGTGTCGCCAAGTGATTTCCCATCAGCAATGTCCCGAAGTAAACGTCGCATAATCTTACCCGAACGCGTCTTCGGTAAATCCGGGGCAAATATAATGACTTCTGGTCGAGCGATCGCCCCAATCTTTGAGACGACATGTGCTTTAAGCTCATCGCCCAGAGGGTCCGAGGTGGTCACGCCATCCTTGACTGTGACGAATGCTGCAATTGCCTGACCCTTAACCTCATGAGCTAGACCTACAACAGCCGCTTCAGCGACAGCATTGTGATCGACCAGCGCGCTTTCGACCTCCATCGTTCCGATACGATGTCCGGCTACATTCAGTACATCATCAACCCTACCAAGCACCCAGAAATACCCGGAGGCATCTATCTTGGCACCGTCACCGGTGAAGTACGCTCCATCCGCCCACTTACTCCAGTACTGCGCGACATATCTTTCTGGATCACCATAGATACCCCGGAGCATAGCCGGCCATGGCTTCGTAAGTGCCAGCAGGCCACCACCTTGTTCAACCACACGACCGTCATCGTGGCGAATTTCAGCGCTGATCCCAGGAAATGGTTGTGTGGCTGAGCCTGGTTTTAATGTAGTCAGGCCAGGAAGTGGTGTAATGAGAATCATGCCGGTTTCAGTTTGCCACCATGTGTCCACTATGGGACACCGTTCTCGTCCTACGTACTGGTGATACCACATCCAGGCCTCTGGATTAATCGGCTCTCCAACGGAACCTAGTAGACGAAGCGTTGATAAGTCACGCCGCTCAAGCCAAGACGTTCCCCAGCGCATGAACGCCCGGATGGCTGTGGGTGCCGTGTAGAACACGGTGACACCGTATCGTTCCACAATTTCCCAAAATCGATCTCGCTCAGGCCAATCGGGGGCTCCCTCGTACATCACCACGGTCGCACCATTAGATAACGGCCCATAGACCACATAACTGTGCCCAGTCACCCAACCAATATCCGCCGTGCACCAGAACACGTCCTCATCTTGAAGGTCGAAAATCCACTTCGTAGTGGCATAAGTGCCAACCAGATAACCCCCCGTGGTATGCACGATCCCTTTTGGCTTTCCAGTCGTACCGGATGTATAAAGGATGTACAACATATCTTCGGCATCCATCACTTCCGGCTCACACACGACGGAGGCATCGCGCATCAAATCGTGGTACCAACTATCGCGCCCCTCTTGCATGTCGCAGGGCACTCTCGCATGGGTCTCGCGCTGGATGACTACGACGTGTTGAATTGACGGCGTACCAGCAAGCGCTTCGTCAGCCATGGCTTTAAGCGGCACAATCTGACCACGACGGTATCCACCATCAGCAGTTACCAGTAGACAGGCTTTGGCATCATTAATGCGATCCCGAAGCGATTCCGCACTGAAGCCTCCAAAGACGACGCTATGCACTGCACCAATCCGAGCACAAGCCAACATGGCAATCGTCAATTCTGGAACCAATGGCATGTAGAGTGCTACCCGATCGCCTCGTTCCACTCCAAGCGACTTGAGAACATTTGCGAAAGCACTCACCTGTCGGTACAGGTCGAAATAAGTTAGTGTTCGCCGATCCCCAGGCTCACCTTCCCAAATGAGAGCAGCTTTATTTCTTCGAGCAGAGGTAATATGGCGGTCCACGCAATTGACAGAGACATTCAACTTCCCACCGACGAACCACTGTGCATGCGGTGGCTTCCATTCAAGCACTCGATGCCACGGTTGGAACCATTCGAGCTCCTTAGCAAAGCTCTCCCAAAACCCTTCAGGATCCTCAGTGGCTTTTTTATAGACCGAAGCATCAGAAACCCGCGCTTCCTGACGAAATTTGTCAGACGGAGGGAAACTCCGTTGCTCGTCGAGTAATGCGTCGATTTCCTCTAACCTGTTGGGCTTGTCTACCATGGAAACTCTCCTGAATGTGGTCGTCGCAGGTGTCTCTCGATAGCCAATATTGCTTGCCTAAGAATCAGCTTCCTCATGCAATATTGGGACTGCAAGCTGTGCGCCCAAACAGCAGCTTAGTCGTAGTACTCGCGTCCAAGGTGTGTGATGAGCTCTTCACCTCGCAGATGGCGGAGTGTGTTCTTGAGCTTCATCAACTGAATAAATAAGTCGTGTTCAGGATACAGCCCTGGAGCATGCATTGGACTCTTGAAATAAAATGAGAGCCACTCTTGGATGCCCGTCAGACCAGCACGCTTCGCCAAATCGAGAAACAACACGGTATCCAGAACGATCGGTGCGGCCAATACGCTGTCACGACACAAAAAATTAATTTTTAGCTGCATTGGATAACCAAGCCACCCGAAGAGATCGATATTGTCCCAGCCCTCTTTATTGTCTCCTCGAGGCGGATAGTAATTAATGCGAACAACGTGGCAAAGTTTGTCATACAAAGCTGGATAAAGTTCAGGTTGCAGTATGTAGTCCAAGACTGATTTCTTGCTTTCTTCTTTCGTTTTAAACGACTCAGGATCGTCCAGCACTTCCCCATCTCGATTTCCCAAGATGTTCGTCGAGTACCAGCCGGACACGCCAAGCAGACGAGCTTTCAACCCTGGCGCCACAACAGTCTTAAGCAATGTTTGGCCAGTTTTAAGATCCTTGCCGATTACGCATGAACCCGTTTGTTCGGCTAATTCCAATAACGCGGGAGTATCAAGACTCAGATTGGGTGACGCATTCGCGTACGGTAGACCCTCTTTCAACGCCGCGTAAGCATAAAGCATGCTAGATGAGATAGCTGGATCGTTAGCATCCATGGCCTGCTCAAACGCCTTAAGCGATTCGTGCGCTTTCCCAGGAGTCATGAAAATCTCAGTGCTACCGCACCACACCATAACAATGCGATCAACGTTATGAGTCGTCTTAAATTTTTGAATATCAACCCTAATTTGGTCAGCAAGATCGCGCTTGGTTTTCCCGATCTTTACGTTCGGACCATCGAGGCGCTTAACGTATTGCCGATCAAAAACAGCTGGCCACGGCCGAATCTGTGACAGTTCGTCACGTAGCTTCTCTAAAAGATCAGTCTCAAGAACACCTGCCGTGCAGGCTGCCTCGTAACAGTTATCTTCGAAGATATCCCACCCGCCGAACACAAGATCGTCGAGACCGGCCAGTGGAACAAAGTCCTTAATCAGTGGAGATCGGGCTTCAGTCCGCTGACCGAGTCTGACCGTGCCCATCTGGGTAAGTGATCCGATCGGCTGAGCAAGACCTTTGCGGACCGCGAGGACACCACCAATAAAGGTCGTGCTAACTGCGCCGAGCCCTACGAGTAAAACGCCGAGTTTGCCTTTTGCAGGAGTAATTTCTGTCATGTTTTTCACAGCGAAAAACTATATCATGATGACCGATTCATTCAGTATGCACTCTTTATGAAAATTTTTCGATCAAGTATTGGCCCAAACGACCTCGCGATGGCAATGAGTGGTGTCAAAATGGGCGACCAATTACTTCAACTGGGATGCGGTAACGGCAAATTGTTCGCTGTACTGGCGTCCAAAGTCGGATTAACAGGGCATGCACTGGGTATTGACGACAAACTTACTGCCTGTGAACGAGCGAAGGCCGCAGCTAAAAAAGCTGGCGTTTTTGTCGAGGTTGGGCACGGTAGTTATGCGGCACTCAATTCTAACGACTCGCTGTTTGATTTAACGGTCATACATCACATCATCGGGAACATGGAACCAGAACAACGGGTAGCATGTTTACAGGAAACCTATCGTGTGCTGAAACCGGGGGGTCGCTGCCTCATTATAGAACCGGCTCTTCGAAGTGGACTCGGTGCTTTGTTTCGACCGTCGGCAATCGACCCAACTTACCTTACGTCTGGTGCGGAGCAAGGACTTAAAGCAGAAGGCTTTCGAGCCGTGCGACGCCTGGCCGAACGAGAGGGTACTGCCTTTATTGAAGGAATCCGTCCACCTGATTAGCCTTTCGTCTTTCCTTAATGGTTAGACCTGAAAAGAAGCCAGAGACACCGCTTAAACATTGCGGCACTAATTACAATAGTCGACTCTTGTTGACGCTTGGTTTATCATCCCCGCGTGCAAATTCTCTCGATTGTAATCGGATTGAGCTTAGTGGGAAGTCTCGGTGGACTGCTCGTAGGCTCAGCATTATTCCTGCTCCCAACCAGTGCGCGCACAAAACTCATTCCCTGGCTCCTGAGTTATGCGGTGGGAACGTTGCTGGGTGTCGCGTTACTCGCTTTCGTGCCAGAGTCGCTCGAAAACTTGTCGTCAGTACACGCAGGTGGTGCGCTCTTGGCAGGCATTCTTGCACTCTTTGTAATAGAGAAGCTTGTGCTGTGGCGTCACTGCCACACTGAGGCCTGCGATGTTCACGATAGTAGTGCCACCCTAATTTTAATAGGTGGCGGACTCCACCTGTTTACCGACGGTGCCATTATATGCGCCGCAACGCTAGTCTCGGTACCTCTGGGAATCAGCACGGCAGTCGCTGTAGCAGCTCATCAAATCCCTCAAGAAATCGGTGACATCGCCATACTGCTTAATGCTGGATACTCGCGTTCTCGTGCTTTCCTACTAAATGCTCTCTCCAGTTTATCGGCTGTCGGTGGGGCACTCGTCGTCTATGTCTTAGCGGGCACCGTGCCTGATGCACTCCTCTATATCCTGCCAATAGCCGCGGGAAGTTTCCTTTATGTGGCTATGGCTGATCTCATTCCAGATCTACACCGCGGTGAAGCTAATGTTGGAGCCCTGCGTCAGATCGTTATGATCTCTGCAGGCGTTTTGACAACATTCATTTTTTTAACGGTTAAATGAAGAAAGCCTTACGCCCACAACTACTGCTGATTGACGGCAGTGCACAAATGTACCGCGCGTACCACGCACTGACAGGCCTCACCGGACCTGATGGACAACCGACTAATGCCGTCTATGGATTCGTCACGATGCTACGTAAACTCCTGGACGATCAAAAACCTGATTACGTTGCTGCGGCATTTGACCTTTCCGAACCAACCTTTCGAGAAGAAATAGACCCGAATTACAAAGCCAACCGAGCAGCAACACCGGATGATCTCGTTGAACAGATTCCATGGATACACGAAGCATGTGAGGCATTAGGAGTGCCTGTTTTCACGCTTGCCGGATACGAGGCCGATGATGTCATCGGAACGCTGACAAGGCAGGCATCAAACAAGAAAATTGATGTGGTCATCGTGACAAGTGATAAAGATTTTTTCCAACTTGTTAATAAAAACATCACGGTCTTCAACCCACGGGATCATGGCACTTGGTACGACATAGCAGGTGTCGAAAAAAAATTTGGCGTGCGGCCAGACCAAGTCATCGACGTCTTAGCACTCATGGGTGACGCGGTCGATAATGTCAAAGGCGTCCCTGGAATCGGTGAAAAAGGTGCACGGACATTGATTGGCAAGCATGGCAGCCTAGACGACTTGCTCGAACATCCTGAAGAAATCGCGAAACCGAGCCACCGCACCGCACTCACGGAGCACGCCGATTTAGCTCGACAATGCAGAGAACTCGTCACGATTAACACAGAAGCACCTATTGATCTCGATTTGGAGCACCTTCAGTTTGTCGGTCCATCACAGACACGATGCTTCGACTTATTTTCTAAACTTGGTTTTCGAAAATTGATCGCTGAATATGCACCCAACGTCAATACGATTAAAACAAGCTACCGTGCCATAACAACCAGCAACGATTTACGTTCATTAAGTAATGAGCTCCTGCAGGCAAAACGTTTCGCTGTGTACGTACTGACCGACACGTCCATTGCGATGCGTGCAGAAATTATTGGACTTGCATTTTCAACAACTCCACAGTCTGGCTACTACGTACCCTGCACGCATACAAGTCTTGAGTTGCCAGTAGCATTCCGCCGCACTGAAGCTCTCGAGATCCTAAAGCCCGCACTAGAAAATCCAACAAGCAGCATCGTCGGACACGACTTAAAGTGGTTATCGATCGTGCTTCGGCGGCATGGGATTCAGTTAGCCAAGCTGACTGACGACACCATGCTGGCGAGCTATGTCCTTGACTCGACGAGGTCAACACACCGAATCGAAAACGCAGCGCTTGACACACTTACTTACCAAGCAATCACGGACGAATCGATTCGGGGTAAGGGTGCAAAAACTAAATCATTCACCGAGTTACCGTTGGAAGTTGTTCTGTCCTTTGCTGCTGAACGTGCTGACCTGATACTGCAAATCATGGATGCTTTCAAAAACTCTCTGGAACGTGAATCCTTGTCGGACGTTTATCATAATCTCGAACTCCCGCTTATCCAGACGTTAGTGGATATTGAAGTCGCCGGTGTCCGAATTGACAGCAAGCAACTCAAGGAGCAATCAAACCGCCTGGAAAGCAAGCTCTCAAAGTTGCGTGATCGTATCTACGAACTGGCTGGCGAAGCATTCAACATTAACTCCCCAAAACAATTGGGGGGGATCTTGTTTGAGAAACTTAAACTTCCCACGCTGAAGCGAACCGGTAAGACGAAAGTCGCCTCCACTGCAGTTGATGTACTAGAAGAACTTGCGATAACACACGAATTGCCTCAGCTGGTGCTTGATTGGCGATCGTTGCAAAAACTTAAGAGCACCTACTTGGACGCCTTACCACAACTTGTACACCCTGAGACCGGTCGCCTGCACACCTCTTTTAACCAGGCGGTAGCGGCAACCGGTCGTCTTAGTAGTAGTGAACCAAACCTTCAAAACATTCCTATCCGTACAGAGCTCGGTCGAGAAATCCGACAGACCTTCATCACCGATCCAGGCAACGTCCTGATTTCAGCTGACTACTCCCAAATCGAATTACGCGTCCTTGCACATCTGTCCGAAGATGCCACACTCATCGAAGCTTTTAAGAGAGGCGATGATATTCACGACCAGACGGCTTTAAAAATTTTTGGTTCAGAAAGCACCCTCGATCCAAAAGAACTTAGACGACGGGCAAAAATCGTAAACTATGCCCTACTCTATGGAAAAACAGCGTTTACCCTTGCCAAAGACATTGGTGTTACACAGCAAGCAGCACAGCAGTTCATTGAAGCCTACTTCGCAGGCTTCCCTGCCGTGCGCCAATTCATCGATAAAACGCTTGATGCAGCTCGGGACAATGGCGTGGTTCAGACCATGTTCGGCCGCCGACGACTCGTGCCAAACGTAAATAGTCGCAACGGCCAAGTTCGTGCGGCGGCGGAGCGGGAGGCAGTTAACATGCCTATCCAAGGGTCGGCCGCTGATATCCTCAAACGAGCCATGATAGATATTCAGCGGGAATTGACCAGTGGTGAGGCCGTTGATCTGAACGCTCGCATGATTCTCACCGTCCACGATGAACTGTTGTTTGAAGTGAAGGAAGCAGCAGCCGATGCACTCGCCTCAATCGTGCGAAATCGCATGGAACAGGCAGTACCACTGCGAGTGCCAGTGATCGTCGATCTCGGGATTGGACCTAACTGGAAAGAGGCTAAAACATAGGGTCCTGTGCCGATTTTGGGCCACAATTGCCATGAAGCTGAGTCTCGGCCCGTTTGGTATGATGGCAGAGTATGGCACAGCCCCTCACCATTCCCCGTAACGAGCATTCACTTTCCCGTAAGAACATTGATGCGGATGCTTTAAAAGTCCTTCACCGTCTCAGTAAATTCGACCACATTGCCTATCTCGTCGGTGGTAGCGTTCGAGATCTTTTGTTGGGTAGAAACCCGAAGGACTTTGACGTCGGCACGTCAGCTCACCCTCATCAAATTAAACAGTTGTTTCGTAATTGTTGGATTATCGGTCGACGATTCCGCTTAGCGCACGTCAAATTCGGTCAGAAAACAATTGAGGTTGCAACTTTCCGACGACTCGTCACGCCAGGATCCGAACGTGATCCGGACACTGAACCGGTATCGGCCGAAACCTCACCTCAGGCAAAACAGGACCAGCTAAGAAACAGAATCATCCGTCGCGATAACACGTTTGGTACGCCAGAAGAAGATGCCTTCAGGCGAGACTTTACCGTGAATGCTCTTTTCTACGACATTGCAACCTCTGGACTCATCGACTACGTTGGCGGCTTGAAGGACCTCGACTCCCGCCTGATTCGTTGTATCGGGGATCCAAACGTGCGATTTCTCGAAGATCCAGTCCGGATGGTGCGTGCCGTTGCTTTTGCTGCCCGCCTGGATTTCAGGATTGATAAACCGGTGCTTGACGCTATCACCAAAAACCGAGGTGAAATACGACATAGCGCTCCTGCCCGCATGCTCGAGGAACTCTATAAGATCTTGCGGAACGGGTCAGCGGAACGCACCTTCCGCAGTTTGGCGAGAGTCAACTTGCTTAAATACATCAGCCCGGAACTCCACAAGCACCAGAACGACCACTTATGGCAATCCCTCAGAGCGCTTGATACCTATCGCGCCAGGTTTCAGGCAGCACCTGATACGCTAACAAACTCGATTCTCCTTGGCAGCCTGATAGTCCCGAGTGGCCTCTTACCCCGACGTGCACGACCAAGCGATACCGTAGCACCGTTAACGCTCGGTGCACTCCCAATTGCTCGAGGACAGGTTGACAAAGTGCAACAGATCATCAGTGTCCAAGCCCGCTTGCTTGATCCAGAACTCCCGCAACACCTGCAACGCGCGCTTCTGAATCGAAAAATCTTACCCGAAGCTTTAAGTTGGATGGAAATTCAAAAGCACACACCAGACGCTTTGAAACATTGGCGCGCACTGATGGCCAGCAACCGAACTCAGACATCCCCCAAGGGAGTTCGGCGAAGGCGACCTCGGAGACATCAACGTCGAGGTCGTGGCAAGACTCGTCCGTCTACATAATCACGGCTGATCGTTCCTAAATCAAGCACCGAGCAACATGGTAGTTACCTTGGTAAAGGATAGAAAAATGCCTAGAAGCGTCACAAGGATGAAGGCTAGAGCTAAAAGGGTCATTCCGTTGCCCTCACGCTCCTCGTCAATAAACCCCATCACATGCGCACCAATCCAGCCGGCCGCGAAACCCCCGCCATGCGCCCAATTATTGACACCCGACATTACGAATCCAAGCACAAAAATCGCAATCGCCCATTGCCAGAGTTGCTGCGACATCAGTGAACTACCCCGGCGATTACCATAGACAATGAGCGCAGCAAAAAGACCAAAGACACTACCCGAGGCCCCAATTGACGGTGTAGCGGGACTAAAGATATTGGAGAGGAGGAACCCAAAAGCACCAGCGACCGTGAACAACACGAACGTCCTCGCTGGACCATAGACCTCAATCGCTACCGGACCAAGGTTTCTAATCACCATCACGTTAAAGACAATGTGTAACAAGCCACCGTGCAAGTAGATGGCAGTAAACATCGTCCACCACCAGCCTAATTGCCAAGCAAGACCACCGGTCATACCCAGTTGATACAGCGCGCGTGTGCCAGGCGACAGGAAGGACATGAAACCGCGCGATTCGGTGATAGCTTCCGGCTGAAGTAGCAACGACACTCCGAACAGCGCGACACAGGTTGTGACAATCGCCGCAATCAGGTCGAGGCGGCGGCCAATGAGCGACTGCAACACCGGCGCAAGGCCGTACAAGCCAGGTCGCCACGCACCACAGAATGGACACGTCGGCTCATTCATACCAACGAGCTTTCCGCATTTACAAACTAAGGAACCTTGGTTCTGCCGCATGGTAAGCACTCACGGAACAACGACCAGAACGGTGAAGGAAACCGCGACCTATTCCGACAAATTTGGAACCGCTAGAGACCAGCACCTATCCGAAAGCCAACGTACACTTCACGGCCCGGGGCTGGTTCATAATACCGTCGGCCGAAGGCATTCGGAATAGTGGAAGCGTTGTACCGCTCGCCGAACAGGTTGTCGATGCCGAAAAACGGTCGCACGCGAACACCGTTCCATTCAGTATCCCAGCCCAGTCTGACATCCAGCACCTTGTACGACCAATTAGAAGCCGTGTTAGCGTTGTTCACGGAATAGCCATCCACCCACCGAAACTGTCCAATAGCTCGCAAGCCAAAGTCGGTTTCATAACTGCCTCCAAGAAACAATTGATGCGGCGGTGCACCAGGTTCCACGTTCCCAGAGTAGTCAGTGGTCCCAGTTTGAAAGCGTGTGAACGTAAAGTCTTGATGAGTGTACGACAGATAAGTGTTCGTGCGGGAAAACGGGGTCCAGTCGATACGGGCTTCCAGTCCGTTCCGTGAGGATTTCGCGGCATTCCGAAAAAATGTCTGCTCGTCAGCCCGTTGGAACTCGACAAACGCATTATCCAATGTCGCAAAATAGGCAGCTAGTTCGTACCGGACACGCCCTTCACCCACCGTTCCCCTGGCACCAACTTCAACATTTCGCAGATCTTCGGGATTCAGGTCTTTATTAAACCCTCCCTCGCCGGTTGGTCTGTTTGACAACTCTACGGTCGTCGGCGTCTGGTAAGCCGTTGAGAAATTAGTGTAAAGGTTGAACTCATCCGATGCGACAAAAGTGAGCCCCAGCATGGGACTCAAGGCGTCAAGGGTCCGCGAGCCCGACTGGTCCCCATCACTGAGGAATCGGTCGGTCGCGCTGAAATCATAATAATCGTACCGAACGCCCGCCGTAGCAAGCCAGCGCGGGTGGAACGTCAATGTCATTTGTGCAAACGGTGCGAGAGAACGCACCTCTTCAAGTTGCTGAAGTATAAGATTGCCTTGTTGGGTACGCGTGCCACCACTAGGCACTCCTGCATTCCTGTACTCGGCCCGGGCATCACGTTGATATGACACGTCAAAACCTGTTGTCCAAGTAACTGGGAGCGTCCCAATTTCGCGAGCGCCAACATACTCCGATCGAAAACCCGACGCAGCCCGACCGAGATCAATAATCCGAAATGGAATTGGGTTCCAGAGATCTCGCCATGTTCCCCAGCCTGTACCGCGAAACACGTCCCCGTTACTGAACCTGTGCTCAAGGGTGACTCCCCCTTGTCCCTGGGTTGCGTCTTCACCCCATCCCTGGCTAATCGCGAGGCTCCGCACGCTCTGCGGTTTCTGAAGCGCATCGGCCTCGTTGACCGTACTGGCACTTTCTCCAAATGGCATATCAAAGAGATTAAACATGCCTCGGATTTCCGTGGACGGAGAAAGTTCAACACGCATCACGAAGTTAGCTCGACGAACTTTCGCCGCACTGTGTTCACGGAATCCCTCGGTCTCTACCCTATTGACGTTGAACAAGTAGCTAAAACGGCCAGACGTCCCATGACCTTTAACCTGCTGCCTCCGATACTTGTGACTGCCAAATTGAATGTCGGGTTCGATCCAAAAAGGATCCGATGACGGAAATTCCGTCCGAAGATTGATCACCCCGCCAGCCGCATTGCCATACAGGACGGAATTCGGTCCACGGATCACTTCTAGCCGACCGGCAGCACCCAAATCGAGATTCGTCGGCTGTGTCGTCCCATCCGCAGTAGTAAGTGGGATGCCATCCTGCAGCAGCTGAATACCCCGCATCCCGAATCCCACCATGGGCGCACGGATTGTTGCTTGCACGCCACCAGCAAGACTAAAATTCCTTCGATTTTCTACAAATAATCCAGGAATTCCGCGAAGCGTTTCAGCCAAGGCCTCCTGGCGCTGAGCAAATTGAATTTCATCTCCCCCGATAACGGAAACGGCCGTAGGAACCGCACTACGATCTTGATCGGTGCGAGTCACCTTGACAGTTTCTGCAAACGCTGCGATGTCCAGTGTGATATTCAGTGTCGCCGAAGCCGCCGCCTCAATCGTGATTGGTCGTGCCCAACCACTAAAGCCTGGCAGAATGGCCTGGAGCTCATAGTCGCCCGCAGGTAGTAGGAGAAACTCGAAGCGACCTTGTATGTCGCTCACCGTACTGTTTGAGATCTCCGTTTCGAGATTTCTTACATTGATCGTTGCGCCAGGCAGCACGGCACCAGTCTCATCTCGAATCACACCAGCAACAGCACCTTGGTCACTTTGTGCAAACCCGTAAGGTGTGCACACGAAAATCATTATGTACGTCAGTAATGCAGTCAGGAAACAGGTCCTTTGCCTCATCGAATGCCCTTGCGCTTTAAGAATAAGCTTCTCTCGTGGTAAGTATCGGTTGGATTAATAGGGACAGTAGTGAATACGGACAACTGGCATCTCACAATGACGGTTGTGTTTGGCCAACAGCCCGCAAGTGAACATTCGTTTACGGTCCCTAAGGTTGGATCTCCGATTCCACAATCGTCTTGTAAGGCTGCGCGAGCTTCAGCATAGTTAATAGCCGAATCACGGGCCATGCGGGATCGAACTCGCTACGGCGGTAACTAAACTTTGGACTCCTTGGAAAACCATGGTGATTATTGTGAAGTCCTTCACCTCCAGTGAGGAGCGCAATTGACTGAAGATTCGTGGCGCTGTTCTCAAAATTTCTATAGCCCACCCAGTGACACAATCCGTTAATCGATGACGAGAGAACGAATACATAGAGTAAGCCATGCGTAAATGCTGCGGCTAGTCCCCAGCCCACACCAAGCACCTGACAGAGTCCAACGATACCTATCAAAACCCCGACCGTGCCCTTATCAAATACCCATCGATCCCAAACATCTGGTTGGAGATCCTTCGCATACTTTTCGACGACCTCTGGGTCACGAGCCGCACGAACGTAATGAAAGAAATTGCCCACCTGAACGGACCAAAATCCTTCGAGATGGGGACTATGCGGATCGCCTTCCTCGTCAGAAAATGCGTGATGCTTCCGATGCACGGCCACCCATTGCCGCGGCACAATACCGGTAGTCATCCAGATGAAGAAGCGGAACATCCACTCCACAACTGGATTGAGCACCAGCGAGCGATGTGTAGCCGCTCGATGTAAATAGATAGTTGTACTAAAGACCGCGACTTGTGTTACGGCTGCTGAAACCAGTAACGCAACGAGCAATGGTGCCACTCGATCCTCCATCAAGAATAAGCACGGCAACAATAAACACTTCCACCGCGCGGGGATATACTTCTCAGGCTAACACACTCGCCGCTTCGGTCGCAAAAATCGGCTTAATGCTAACGGGGTCGGCCTGCATCATCCATGCCGCCGTTCAAAATCCTGCATAAATGAGGCCAGCGTAACTGCCCCACTTTCTGGCATCGCATTATACAGCGATGCACGCTGTCCCTCGAGTAACCTATGTCCCGCGATCCCCAAGAGTCCAACCTTGGCCGCCTCCTGCGAGAAAACTTCGTCCAGTGATTTAGTCGGTAACTTAAACGTGACATTCATGAACGATCGACTATCGTCAGTGGCAATGCCCTGGTAAAACCCCGTCCTATCGATCTCCGCATAGACCTTAGCAGCCTTGCGCTCATTACGACGGGCAATCCCGGCTAAACCACCCTGTTCCTGTAACCATCTGACGACCAAGTGCAACACGTAAATGCCGAACACCGGCGGCGTGTTGTAACGAGAACCATGCTTAACTAGAGTCGCATAATTCATCACCGACGGTAAGGAAGGGGATGACCGCTCTAGGAGATCGTTACGAATGAGCACCAATGTCAAACCAGCCGGCCCAAGATTTTTCTGGGCGCTGGCATATACGAAACCGTACCTCTCAATGTTCAGAGGACGACTAAAAATATCCGACGACATATCACTGACCAGTGGCACCGTGCCAACATCGGGCGCGTCCTGCCACTGTGTGCCGTAGATTGTATTGTTTGACGTGAAATGGGCATAGGCCGCATTTGGTGAACAGGACAGCTCGTCTTGACGTGGAATCCGTATAAATCCTTCCGACTCGGTCGATCCCGCAATCCTCACTGCACCGACCTTTTCAGCTTCGTGAACGGCCTTTTGTGACCAGACACCAGTGACCAGATAATCGGCCGGCTGATCTACCGATAACAGATTCATTGGAAGCATAGAAAATTGCAGGCTCGCGCCTCCTTGCAAAAACAGCACACTATAATTTTCTGGAATGCCGGCAAGGGCTCTGACATCCGTTTCAACATCATGCAGTAGTTGGTCCACCGTGCGTGATCGGTGGCTCATCTCAAGAATCGACATGCCGCTATCCGCCAAATTCAGCAGATCCTGCTGTACGATTTCAAGCACTGAAGCCGGTAGTACTGCTGGGCCCGCGCTAAAATTAAATATCTGACTTGATTGAGACATGGGAGTAGGCCTCTGTCACTTAATCATGTGAATCAAGAGTCCGTCACGGAGCTTTGGTTCGAACCAGGTCGACTTCGGTGGCATCATGCCTCCCTCGTCCGCGATCGTCATAAGATCCTCGAGGTCCACGGGATGAAGTGAAAAAGCAATTGCTGCCTGACCAGACTCAACACGCGCCTCAAGTTCAACGATTCCGCGACTACCACCAACGAATTCCACCCGCGGATCTGTGCGGACATCAACAACTTTCAGTAACGGCTCAAGAATGTTCTCCTGTAACCGAGCCACATCTAATCGAGCGACGCGTTTATCCTTCGGTTCTTCATTTTCTGCAACGTTCAAACTAATAACGTGCCACTCTCCCCCAAGGTACATCGAGACATTTCCACGGCAAGTTGGCATTGGCGAGCCAAGCCGCACTACATATTTTGATCGTAATCGGGCAAGCACTTCTTCAACGTTCATTCCGGCCAGATCCCGCACCGTCCGGTTATATGGCAGCACCTGTACTTGTTGATCCGGAAACGCAACGGCGAGAAACACATCGGGACGAACCATCGATCCGCTATCACCCTTGCTCATACCCCTCTTCCGTAACTCAACACGTGCACGAGCTGCGCTCGCAACTCGATGATGTCCGTCGGCTATGTAAAGCGCTGGCACAGATCGGAATTCATGCACTATTTCTTTTTTTAACTCGGAAGAGACTCGCCACAGTCTATGGCGTACATTGTCAGACGCTTCAAAGTCATAAATCGGACCCTCCTCGCACGTGCGGTCAACCAGGTCGTCGATCGTCGTCAACGCCCGATAGGTAAGAAATACCGTGCCAGTCTGAGCTCCAAGAGCCAGCATGTGACGCGTACGATCGTCTTCTTTGTCGCGACGAGTGTGTTCGTGCTTTTTAACCAGCCCGTCTTCGTACTCATCAAGCGAACAGCACATGGCCACACCAGTCTGCTCGTGAGTGGCTGTCGTCAGTTGATAGCAATAGAGTGACGGCTCCGCTTCGAACGTGTACCGCCCAGCCTGGGTTAGTGTTTCAAAATTCTGAACTGCCCGATTGTAAACACTTTGCGCATAAGGATTTTCAGTAGACGGTAGGTCGATTTCGGCTCGCAACACTTTCAGAAAGCTCAATGGTTCTGCGTCCGCTAACCTGCGTGCCTCCAGAGTGGTTACGACGTCATACGGTACGGCTGCAACACGCGCCGCGACGTCCGGTGCTGGCCTAAAGGCCCGAAACGGATGAATGGTTGCCATATGGTTAGCTGGGGTGAAGGGGTTGACCCATCAATCAAGGCGCATTATCGACCGTGCCTTCAATGGAGAGCACGAGTTCGTCTGGAAACAATCTGGCCATGCGATCGCGTGCTACCTTGAAGTCTGACAGGTGTTGTTTAGGAATTGGATCACCTGGCGGCATTTTGCGGTGTTCAACAAGTGGATTGACAAATACGCCATTCTTCTTGAGACGATAATCCAGATGAGGACCTGTAACCAACCCAGTCGCTCCAACTCGACCGATAACTTGTCCCTGGTCAACCCGAGCGCCTTTGCGTATGCCTTGGCCAAATGATGATAAGTGTAAATAGTACGTTTCGTAACCACCACTGTGCCGCAATCGCACCATTCTACCTGAAGCCCCACTCATCGCAGCCGAGAGAACCACACCGTTGGCTACAGCGATAACTGGGGTTCCCGTTGGTGCACCATAATCCACACCAAGATGCGCTCGGCGTTCTCCAAGAATCGGGTGCATTCTATTTCGTGAAAACCGTGAGGTAATGCGGGGCTCAAAGCGGAGTGGCGATCGCAAGAAAAGTCGCTTGAGCGAATTCCCGTTCTCGTCGTAGTACCCGGGCTTACCATCAGGCGGGGTATAAAGAAAAGCTCTAATACGTCGACCATTATTGTCGAATGCTGCAGCAAGCACATCACCATAACCCGCGAATTGGTCTTCCCGGAAAAATTTCTCGAACACCACCTGAAAACGATCACCTCGTCGCAGATCGTTGTTGAAATCGATCTCTCCACCGAGGACATCCGCCATCGACATGGCTAGCTGAACCTGTTCGCCACTATCATTGATGGCGGCAACGAGTGAGGTGCGTGTCTCGTCAATATCACCACGCATAGCCAGCACAGCTCGCTCTTTGACGTACGGAACAATTTCCGCCGAGAACGTATCTGGGTTAAATCCAGCGTGCTTGACGCTAAGAAAGCGATCTGAATCGATGTGGTACTCGAACTGACGAGGTAATCCGTCGAGCGTCTGGACCAACCGATACTGATGCTGGGCCTTAATTTGACGTACATCAAAAACTGCATCAACTTGCTCAACAATAATCGCTACGTTCCTATTGCTGACTTGATGTGAATGCAGAATACTCGCCAGCGTGGCATTCCGAGGCACGAGTGCGTCAATGACGTCAACATCTAATGGAAGAATGATGTCATTCGCACGCCTCACCGCCTGAACTGGGACTGTTTCGGAAACCACCTGCCCGCAGGCAGCCAAGCCTAGCCCTAACATCAGCACAAACAAATTCTGCAACCGAATCTTATGCACTAGTACTAGTATCGGATGTTGGGTGGAATGCACTTAGGCCTGGATACTTAGCTCGCGTGCCCAGTTCACCTTCAATACGAAGCAGTTGGTTGTACTTCGCAGTGCGATCCGAACGGGAGAGGGAGCCCGTCTTAATCTGGCCAACGTTGTAAGCCACAGCGACGTCAGCAATTGTCGTATCTTCAGTTTCGCCAGACCGATGCGAGATAATCGCCGTGTAGGATGCCTGCCGCGCCATCTCAATCGCAGCACGAGTTTCCGTAAGTGTCCCGATCTGGTTGAGCTTGATTAAGATCGAATTGCCAACACCTTCGTGGATACCTCGCGTCAGCATCTTGGTATTGGTTACAAACAGATCATCGCCCACGAGTTGTACACTTGCGCCAAGGGCTGCTGTCAACTTCGCCCAGCCGTCCCAATCATTCTCTGCAAGACCATCCTCAATCGAGATGATTGGGTACCTATCGACGAGGTGTCGACACCAATCGACCATGTCTGCCGAACTACGTTCAGCAACGGTCTCATTGACCAGACGATAGCGACCATCTACATACAGTTCACTGGCCGCGACATCAAGCGCAAAGAATACATCTTCGCCAGGTCGATACCCGGCTTGTTCCACGCTCACCAGAAGCACATCCAAGGCGTCTTCATTGGATTGTAAGTTCGGTGCAAATCCACCTTCGTCACCAACCGAAGTGTTGTATTTGCGATCACGCAGCACCGTCCGCAAATGATGAAAAATCTCTGTGCCCATTCGCACGGCTTCAGCAAAAGTCTCTGCCCGTGCCGGAATGATCATGAATTCCTGAATGTCGAGGTTATTGTCAGCATGCGCTCCCCCGTTCAACACATTCATCATTGGCACTGGTAACACGCGAGCCGCTTCGCCTCCCAAGTATGCATAAAGCGACAGGCCAGAAACAGCTGCTGCTGCCTTCGCGGCAGCAAGGGAGGCTCCCAAGATGGCATTAGCACCAAGCCGCGATTTATTCGCCGTTCCGTCTAGAGCAATCAAGGTGTCATCAATTCTCGCTTGGTCTGTCACATCCATCCCAAGCAGTGTTTCTCGTATCTCCGTGTTAACGTGTGCAACAGCTCGTAGGACTCCCTTACCAAGGTACCGGGTTGTGTCGCCATCTCGTAACTCGACTGCCTCCTGTGTACCCGTAGACGCACCAGATGGAACTGCCGCACGTCCGGCGGCGCCGCCACCTACGGTGACTGTCACTTCCACAGTTGGATTGCCCCGACTATCGAGAATTTCATGGGCAAAGACGCTTTTTACCTTATTGCTGCCTGTCATGAACTCACTCCAATACCACTTACCTGAGCACAGGCCGTCATGCCTGCCTGCGAATTAATCATCTACTATTCTATAGAACAGTGACGGCATTAGTAGTACGCCTGACCGGATTTAGCATGACTCTCATCTACTTCTTCTACAACCGGCTTCGCCCTGGAACATCACGGTTGTGTCGACTCAAGTTGTTGGAGTAGTTGACGAGCCGCAGGGTCCTGCGGCGTAAGTGCGACCAACTTACGAGCGTACTCAACGGCTGATTCATGTGACCCGCTTTCCCGATGCATCGTCACTAATGCAATCAAGAGGTCACGGTTTTCCGGAACGCGCGTGTGAGCCTCTGACAACACCGAGAGTGCGGACTCCACATCACCAATTGATTCAAGTGCCACTGCGTATACGTAAGCATATCTTGCCATCTCCGGTCGCAATTTCGCCGCCCGCCCAAGAGCTCTGATCGCCTCGGGTAAACGCTTCTGACGAACGAGTAGCAGACCAAGTGAATGTTCAACCGGTGCAGGGTCATTCGTGATGGTCAGTGCCTCGCGGAGCACCGCCTCACCTTCTTGGTCACGTTCTAGCTGTCGATATAGGTCAGCCAAATTCAGATAGCCCGCCATAAAGGACGGGTCAAGGCGCAACGCAGTCTGATAGTACTGCTCGGCTTCGTCGAACTCGCCCAATTGCGTATGTAAAACACCAAGATTAAGGTGTGCCTCGGCCCTGTCTGCATTGACCAACTGTGAAGCTCGATACTCATCGAGCACCTGGTTTAGCCTCGACACCTGGCTCCCAGACAACACGTTTGTCGAGACCGAAGCGAGCACACGACCTGCCTGTAACCGAACTGCACGGATAGGGTCATACAAGAGCGGAACTACCAATTCTGCACGCATCGGAGGTGGAAGAATCTCACTTGCCGATACCGAAGCTGCCCGAACTATCGGATCATCGTCATTAAGCGCCCGTCGTAACACCGGTACATCCTCTGCACTGAAGTAGCCTTCGAGCAGCGAGAGCGCTGACGCACGTGCGATTCCAGGTATGTCTGGATCATCTGCCAGTTGCCTAAGTGCCTGTCCGGCACCTGACAGTCTGTTTCGACCAGCATAAATTGCTTCACCATAGTGCGATGCCACAGTTTTATTAGAACCGTACCATTCAGTAACCGCCGCAAAAGCCCACTCAACAGATTCTTCGGTGTGACAACTGTTGCACGCATTCGGTGTCCCCAAAACCAAAGACAGATCGGGACGAGGAACCCGCAAACTGTGATCCCGACGACCGTCTATCACCATGTAGTTTCGCTCTGGCATGTGGCAGTTTACGCAACTAGCGCCTGAAGAGCCGACTTGGTGAAAATAATGATCGGGCGTGTCGAACTTGTCTGGAAGGTGACAACCACTACAAACCGAATTACCCGTACCGCGAACTTGCAAACTATGCGGATCATGACAATCGTTACAGGACACTCCCTCGGCGTACATTTTGCTCTGAAGAAATGACCCATACACGTAAACTTCGTCAAAAATTTGACCGTCTGGGTAGTAAAGAACGTCTTCCAGTAATGCTGGACTATGGGTATCCATCAAGGGTTGTCCATGAACGTACAGATCGCTCACAACCGAGCGACGTGAATGGCATCGTGCACATGTTTCAATTTCAGCACGTTTTTCACGTGGAGGAGTGCGTGTTGCTAAGCCAGTGTCAATGTCGATAACCCAAGCTGCCGGCGCGTTCTTGAGTCCAAAAGTTAACCCTTTCGATGTGTCGGCATTGACCTCACTTGTAACCGCAGCAGCTCCTGCCCAAGCCACGTGGTTTGAGGCGGGTCCGTGACACGCCTCGCAGGATACGTCGATTTCCGACCAAGTTGTTTCATAGCGATCTTCAGCAAAAATAAAATTCTTGTCGACATTAGTCGAATGGCACTCTGAACACATGAAGTTCCAATTCTGGTAATGATTAGTCCAGTGCAACGGATCATCATAGGTAATTCGTTCGTCCGGATATAGGTGGAACCAACGCTGGCCACCAGCGTCACCTGGGCGCGAATCCCAGGCAATACTCAGCGCCTGGAGCCGACCGTCTGGAAATTCGATGAGGTACTGCTGAAGCGGATCGACGCCAAACGTATAGGCAACCGGATATTGCTCAAGTGTTCCGTCCTGGCCTTCGGTCCTTACAAAGTATTCACCGTTGCGCTTTGAAAATGTTGAAGTAACACCGAAATGGGTAAAAGTTGTTTCATTAAAATTGCCAAGTACCGTGTCCGAGTTTGCGGACTGCATGGCAAGATCGTGGTGGGAACTTGACCAAAGCTGCGTTTCCTGCATGTGACAGGTGCTGCATTTTTGATTACCCACAAATGTTGCCGGAGTGGCGATGAAATCCGCTGACCTGTCTAGCTCACCAGGAGGAATAGTTGTATTACGGCATCCCGACATAAAGACAACCACCAACACTGCAGTGCATATTCCTAGGAGGCGCAAGGCCAAATGCCTGAACACGACAAGTTTGGTTCGAGTCATAGCTATTACTACCGCACGCCAATAAAGAGTTCGCTCACTCACCTAGACCTTGTGCTCAACGTCCGGCTTCATTGTCACTCTTCCGCCAAGTAATTTGAATCGCTATAGACCCGACGAGACCACTACCTCAGAGTGTTGTTAGACTACTAACATCCTGTGTATCAATATGTTGACAGCTATTAACAGTGGCGGTAGCATGCAATAATTATGACAATTTTTCTTCTAGCGACACTCCTAACAGTAATTCAGCCAGCTACAACAGAGATCTCAACCGAAGTGCCATTGCGGGGCGCCACCATTTCGGAGGAGGCACTCGAAGCTTTAAATTGGTTGCCCGGAGTCACTGCTAGTAACATCGACGGCAAATCGATTTCTGTTGATGTGGCTGATAATGTGGAGTTGCGGATCAGTGATATCAATCAGGTTCTCGCTGTGCACTCTCCTGATACAAGAGTGGACAGAGATCGTCTCATTATCAGCCCTCATACGATTTTCCAGCTAAACGCAGGTGTCTGTTTCTTTTGCGCGGAGCAACCACTCGGGCAGACGCTCGATCGACGCCCATTTGTAAAGACATGGTCAGTCGTAGATTATTGGCAGTTGGGTCGACTTCTCTTCCGAATCGAACCGAATCGTGTCGTGCGTGTCGAAGAACTAGGTAGAACCAGTGCGTTTGAAGACATCGTGTTAACGAACCAATTCGACGATCGAGGGGCACCAGACCTGTACTGGCCGACAGGCGGAGTTGAATGGCGAAAGGACGAACAGGCGGCGCGTCACGAAGCCACCGCATCCAAAAAACCCTTGATGATCTTTCCAACAGCTGGCACCTGAGAAGGTGGCCTTTTTGTGAGAACGGGTCCGTTCTCAGATCCCACAGTTGTCACTTTGATCAACCGATATTTCGTGCCAGTCCATATCGATAATCTGGACGGCTCTGGTATCCGCTACGGTATGCCTCCTGGACACGAAGACGCTTACATGATTCTCGAAACTCCTGAAATCATGAACGGTCCGCCAGTCGAATCTGTCATTTTCGGACGCATCGAAGGCATGCGTGGGCGTGAGGCTGCACAAACAACCGGAGTGCTCGACCCACAGTTCGTTAAGCGCGAGTTAGTAAAATTCCTCGGCCAGCATCCTGAATATGACCGAACGTGGCCAACAATGGCTAAATTAAAAGACGCTAAAGATTTAGATTCGGTCATGCGGTATGTCGAGCTTCTTCTTGATGAAGGCGCTGTAGACCGCGTGTTGGCGTTATTGGACAACCAGTCCACATCAATTGTTAATTCAGCACTTCTACGGTCACGTGCGTATCGTTTACAAGGGCAGTGGTCTAAAGCCCTTGCGGCACTTGAGGGTGCGCCAGCCGGACCTGACTCCGATTTGGAACGAACACGGATCGCTTATAAGCGTGGGAACATTGAACGCGCCATACCTTTACTCGATCAATTTATTGATCATCATCCGGATCATTCACATGCCAGTGAGGCGTTTTTCATGCGCGGGTGGCTCCATTTTCAAGCAAACGAAACCGATCAGGCGCTGGTTGTGTGGCGCGACGGGATCGCTCGTCATCCGGTCACAGAGTCAATCTTCAGTCAGAAGGCTCAGTTGACGTTGATCCGACAGAACTGGTCACTCGACACCGTAGCGTACGATGAGAGCGACCATGAACATGAAAACGAACTCAAGCAATAGAGTTCCTTGTAATGTAGACGGCTCTCGTCAAAAGCCAAATTCGGTTTCAAGTTGCGCGTAACGTTCGCGAGCTTCTGCCCATTCCATCTGTTCACTAGGCTCACTGTGTATAACTGGCACGTGTCGAGCTAAGAACTCTCTAGCTTCAGTAACATCAGTAAAGCGACCATCTGCAATCGCCTGTACCATAAGATTGCCGAACGCTGTGGCCTCCACTGGACCGGCCTGAACCACGCGATTCGTCGCGTCAGCTGTCGCTTCGTTCAAGAAACTATTCTGAGCGCCACCGCCGATAATCTGAATGCCACCGATTGCGCGACCGGTGACTCGTTCAATCCGACGAACAATAGAACCGTAGCGAAGGGCCAAGGACTCAAGAATCACCCGAGCCAGCCAGGCCGGATCGTCCGGAACTTCCTGTCCACTGTCTCGAAGGAAGCCACGCACCTCTTCCGGCATGTTCGAGGGATTAAAGAAACGGGACATATCCGGTACGATAAACGCACGCCGAGCAGGTGCTGCACGTAACTCTTCAGCAAGTGTCTGATAGCCGATCGGTGTTCCGTTATCAGCCCAAACCCGTCTACAAGATTCCAAAATCCACAAACCCATAATGTTCTTCAGTAAACGATTGGTGCCGTCAATTCCTCCTTCGTTCGTCAAATTCTCACGTGCCACAGCTTCAGTTAACAACGGTTCACGCGTCTCCACACCGACCAATGACCAAGTCCCTGAACTGATATAGGCCCAATTATTCTGAAGCGGCGCTCCCACGACGGCACTAGCTGTGTCATGAGTGGCTGGCATCACCACCCCGATGGGTGGTAGTCCTAACGTGCGTTGAAGATGGGAGCGCAGTTTACCGATCGCGCTTCCTGGTTTCATCAGGGGTGGCATAACTTCGAACGGCAACCCTAGGCACTCGAATACTTCTGGGGCCCATTCCCGCGTTGTGGCCGATGCTAATTGCGTTGTACTCGCCATAGTATGTTCACCGACCAATTCGCCACACAGATAGTGGTGCACAATATCTGGCATCATCAGTAGATGTGCCGCAGTGAGCGGCCATTCACGAGCCTCGCGCTGTGCTACCAGTTGATAAATTGTGTTAAGCGGGAGTGTCTGGAGACCAGTAATACGAAACAACTCATCGCGAGAGATCAGTTGGTGAACATGCTCAACAATGCCATCCGTGCGATTATCACGGTAGCAGATCGGATCCTCAATTAATCGCTTACGGCCGTCGAGTAAGCCATAGTCGACACCCCAAGTATCCACGCCGATCGAAATAACGTCACGACCACTATTAGATATCTTTGCCAAACCGGTCGTGAGTCCATCAAGAAGTTCACCCACATTCCAGCGTTCGTGCCCATCATGGAGTCTCGGGTTATTTGAAAAACGATGTAACTCTTCAAAATCAACATGCGCCTCACCGAAGCGGCCCACCACAACGCGCCCGCTGCCGGCTCCAAGGTCAACGGCAATATAGTCCCTTGTCCGCTTCTCGGTTTGCAGCTTCCCCCTCCAAGTTTCAGCGTACGTTTGAATCAGACGATGCCAGAGCGAGATTTTGTTTCGGCAGGTCGTTCCGATGCCACTAACTGCCGGTAACCGCTTCGGCGATAAACGCCGATCGGATCGATAGCACCCTGTGAGCGGTAGCGCGCCATTTCCAGTATCGGATCAACGTTTTCATAAAACGCAGTCTTGAGTGTTGTAAGCGCCATGATGGCATCGTTCTGTTCCTGATATGCGCTCAGCGCTTTTCGATCAACAAGCAACGCCTTAACGTAGGCTCTCTGTACTTCAATTGCACTCATGGTTAATGATTCAATCGGGTCGGTCACATTGTGCGACTGATCAAGCATGTATTCGGGATAAAAACCGTCTACACCCTCAGAGGCCGCATCAATCAATTCATTAAAAACCAGAAAGAGTTGAAATGGCGCGATCGAACCAGCATCCAGATCGTCATCACCATACTTACTGTCATTGATATGCAGCGCCCCAAGTTTGCCGAACTGAATGAGACGAGCCACAATCATTTCGATATTTACATGTGGAGCATGATGACCTAAATCAATCAAACATTGTGCTTTTGGCCCGAGTGTTTGCGCACACCAATAACTCACTCCCCAGTCATTTACTACCGTCGAGTAGAAAGCTGGTTCGTACAACTTGTACTCCAGCAAGATCCTCCAATCATCTGGAAGAGCTTCATAGATACGCTCCATGCTACTGATGTAGCGTTCCAACGCCTGTCTGACATGCTGTTGACCAGGAAAATTCCCGCCGTCAGCAATCCAAACTGTTATTGCATGCGATCCTAAAGCTTGCCCAATTTCAATACATTCAAGATGATGCTCGATCGCCTGTTGACGAACCGCTTCATCGACATGCGTGAGTCCTCCAAACTTGTAGCTATGAGATTGTCCGTCTTGATCTTGAAACGTATTTGAGTTTACTGCGCTAAAGCTCAGGTCAAGTCGAGCTGCTAACGCCAGAAGTGCAGCTAGGTCGCCTGACTTGTCCCAAGGAATATGCAATGAAACATGAGGGGTTGTTCGAGTTAATTGGTTGACAATGGCACAATCGTGTAACTTTTCCTCAACGTTGCGGGGTTCCCCCAAGCCTGGAAAACGCGCGAAGCGAGTACCGCCAGTCCCCACTCCCCAAGAGGGCAACGCTACTTCGAATGTTTTCGCGCTCTTCACCAGCGATTCTATTTGGATCCCACGGCGAATCAGCCGTTCACCGAGCACTTCATAATCCAGGTCAAGATTCTGGCGTAACGAACTGTTGTGGTCTGCGATTCTCTCGACAAACAATTCCAAGGAATTTGCCATTTTATAATTTCATTCTCACAAAACACTTAGCAACTTAGTCGCCAGTCTGCTTGATAAGAGGAAGTTTTACTGTTCGCCCATTGTTAGTTGCCGAACGATCCGCAGCCAAACAGACCTCCATGGTTTTCTGCGCGTCGAAGACATTAAGATGTGATTCCCTATTTTGACGTATACAGTTTACTAATTCGTCAATTTCACCTTGAAAGGGATGACTCCGAACATTACCCGAGGCCGGCATCTCGCAGTCGATTCGAATCGTCGAACTGCCATCAAGCGCACGATCTGGCTTCAACGTAACTTCAGGAAAGGGGTTCGCCTGACGTAACTCATCAAGATCGATAGGCTCGTCCTTCCAAAAAATCGTGTCATCCCTAAGTGTGGCTCGATCACCCATGAGTTCAACACCAAATGTATAAGGCATCATGTAGTCAGTCGAACTGACAATTTGTCCGATCGCACGACGTCCAAGCTGCAAATTAAGTACGATCGAAGTTGGCCACTGATACCCCTTCGTGAATTGGGTGTGATACGCACTCACTGCCGTTGGTTCAAGTCCAGAGCACCAACGCAATGCATCGACAGCATGACATCCCGCGGCCAACAAATGACTCCTCCCACTTCTGGCTGTTTTTAGCCAAGACCAGCCAGGATAGGATTCCAATATTCGCGAAAGGTACTGGCAACGAACATACCGAATTGCCCCGAGTCGACCTGACTCTCGCAGCCAGTACGCAAACTTCAGAAACGGATTGTAATGCAGCACGAACGAGACGATCGTGCGCACTTGCGCACGGCGTACGGCCGTTCCAATTTTTGCGAGTTCTCGGACATCCAAGCCTGTTGGTTTTTCAAGGACGAAGTGTTTCCCCGCTTGTGCTGCTTGGATAGCTTGCTCAGCGTGCAGATGATTCGGTGTTGAAATCGCTATAATGTCGATATCCTCTGCAGAGAGCAAATCATCATACTTACGTGTGAAGGACACGTCAGCTACTTCCGCACCAAAATCCTTCAACTTTCGCCTTGCTCGTTGTTCATTGCGCCCGCACATTAATACAACGCGGGTATACGGATTACCAGCGAACGCCCGAAGGTGTGCTGCCGCACACCATCCAGTGCCAACAATTCCTACACCAAACTTGCCATCTGCAGTCGGCATCTCAATACTTTTCCATGCGAACTAATCAACTAGCACAATATGAACATTGGTTGGTCCATGAACCCCTCTGGTTAGGGTCTGCTCAATGTCCGCTGTCCGACTAGGTCCAGTCACAAATGCCACATGACTACTGCGACGGACGCAATCCTCGCGTTCCGAAAAAAACGACGAGAGAGTCGGATAGATGGAATGTGATGATAACAACACAACGTGCACAGGAGGTAGCAACCATGCGAGTCGTGCCCGGTCAGGACCGCTCGCCAGGACTACTGTGCCTGTAGCAGCAATGCCTGCCAGGGCGCCTGTGACACCAACCTGAGCCTGTGCGAGTTGACCCAACTTGACCTTTCGTTCGTCGGCCGATTTAGGCAACACGGCATCCAGCAAACGGTATCCACGCCGAATTAAGGTCTTATTTAATTCTCCCATTAACAGGTCAGTTGAATTCCAAGCCAATATATCCGAGGCGTCGTTATCGCATAAGATTTGATGGACAACTTCAACAGCATCTTCTTGCCCTAGAACACGATGTTGTTGAGCACCGGCCACTTCAGCCTCCCGGCTAAAGCGTTCGACGAGGTTCTCGGAATCACCTCGGGTATCACCGATGGGTTCTACCTCGACTTTATTACGAACTGGCTCCTCCAATCGTGTCTGGCTTTGCCGAATTTGACTGAGAATGGCCGCACGACTGTCTAGACTCATCAGTGGGTACGCCTCGACTGCCATTGCTCACTAAACGATTGGTCCGCAAATACTGGAAAATCTCGAGAGCTCGTCCAGCCTGAAAGGGGTGATGGTAACCATCGTAACCACCCACCAGCACTAAATTTCCCTAAAACCCACCGGCTCACACTTACCATTGCTCGAAAAAGTTGAGGGCGCGTAGCGGTTGCGGCGTAGAGCTTTAGCCCAAACTTGAGCCACAGGGGAAGACGGTTGGCGTTGGCTCGCTTGGCCCGAAGTTCTAGAAGCATGCGAGGTAAATCAATGCGCACGGGACAAGCGTCACGGCATGCACCGCATAATGAACTCGCCATCGGTAGTGCTTCCCAACGTTCTAAGCCACCAATAGCCGGTGTCAGAACAGCACCAATTGGACCTGGATAAACACTGCCGTAAGCATGTCCTCCGATTTCCCGGTAAACCGGACAAACATTGAGACAAGCTCCGCACCGAATACACGCTAGGACCTCGGCCATCGAGGTGCCGAGTAAACCACTTCGACCGTTATCAAGTAGCACCACATGTAATTCTTCTGGACCATCCTGCTCATCATGTCTGGGACCTGTGAGCAGATCGGTATACACCGTAAGCTTCTGTCCCGTAGCTGAACGAGCCAGTAGTTCCAACATGACAGTCAGATCATCAAGCGTAGGCACGAGTCTTTCAATACCCATCATCGCGACATGAATTCTCGGCGCACTGACTGTGAGTGATGCATTGCCCTCATTGGTCACGATCGCGATTGTGCCCGTCTCTGCTACGCCGAAGTTCACACCACTGATACCCAGATCTGCCCTCAGAAACACATTACGAAGTCGCTCGCGCGCAATCTTGGCCATTTGCTCGGGATCATGTGTTAGCGGGACTCCAAGTTTTGCTGCGAAGAGTCGTCCTACTTCTTCCTTCGTCTTATGGACAGCAGGAGCAATGATGTGAGATGGCATCTCATTAGCCAGTTGGATAATGTACTCACCCAAGTCGGATTCGATGACATTAAGACCGGCATCAATCAAGGCTTTATTGAGCTCGATCTCTTCGCTAATCATGGATTTTGATTTCACCACGCGTTGAACTTTACGTGACTTCGCCAAATCCAGCACGATGCGACTCGCTTCGGTCGCGTTCTTTGCCCAGTGAACATGGCCTCCCGCTGCACCAACAGCCTCTTCAAACTGTTCGAGCTGTTTATCCAGATTCTCTAACGTCCGCATTCTGATAGCACGAGCCTGATCGCGCACGTGCTCGACGTTGGGCAGTGATGCTAAACCCTCTAGACGTGAGCTGGCAAAACGGTTGGTGGTGCGATCAAGCGCGACACGAAGCTGATGGTCTGCCAAGGCATCAGTTACACGCCGATGAAACGCCACCGTGCTCTGCGTCACACTTGCTCCGCGAGAATTTCCGCGAGGTGGCAAACTGACACCCGTGCGCCTCGACGGTGTAACCCACTTTCGATTTGCAACAAACACCCAGCATCACAAGCAACCACCGTGTCCGCACCAGATTCTACGATGGAGTCGAGCTTGCGGTTTAGCATTGCACTGGAAATGTCGCTCATCTCTACCGAGAACAGTCCGCCAAAGCCACAACACTCATCAGCTCCGTCGAGGGGAACGCATTGGGCCCCTTCGATGCCATTCAGTAGTTGTTGTGGGGCCTCGCGAATACCGAGACCCCGCGAGAGGTGGCAGGAAGGGTGATAGACCAGCGTGCGATCTACACAACGTCCAAGCGCTGGCGCTTTGAGTTTCTCGACAACAAACTGACTAAACTCTTGGGTGCGTGCTGCCACCCGCACTGCCTTAGCAGCGTAAACCGCATCGTCCTGCAACAACTCTCCGTACCGATGCAGAATCATGTCGGTACACGAACCCGATGGCACGACGATCGAGGCTTCTGACTGTTCAAGGGTGTCGAGCGTGTGCCGAGCCATGGCACGGGCTTCGTCCCATGCGCCGGCGTTAAATGCAGGTTGCCCACAGCAAGTCTGCTGATTGGAAACCTGGACTGCCACGCCTAATTGTTCCAGCACGCGAGCAACCGCCATCCCAACCGCAGGACGTATAGTTTCGACCAAGCAGGTAGCGAACAGTTGCACTGTCCGCAAGCCACTTGATTCACTCATTTATGCACCTCTATTTGTACTGAATCAGCGCAACGCCAATAATCACAAGCAGCATCCCCATAATCCGCTCTACGCTGAGGTCATGTTGCGGGTATCCCACAATACCGTAGTGATCAATAATCATAGATCCAACCATTTGACCAGCTACCACTGAGGCAACTAAGGTGGCGGCCCCGAGCCGGGGCGCAAGTATGAGCGCGGCCGTTACAAACAGCGCACCAAGCAATCCACCAGTCAACTGCCACCAGGGCACGCGTTCAAACCACCCAACCGGCGGCAACGAGACACGGCTCAACGCAAGCAGACAAACTAGGGCAAGGGTGCCTCCAGTAAACGACACCAAGGACGCCCAAAGCGGGTGGCCCATGTGAAGTCTCAATTGTGAGTTGATACCCGCTTGTAGTGGTAATAGAAAACCGACCAAGAGAGCAAACAGTAATAATCCAGTCATGGTTCCATTCCTGTACGCGACCGTGCGTAACACGCGCCTAGCGCTTTGCCTGCATTGACCGCTGGACTTTAGCCCAGGTATCACGAAGTAACACAGTACGGTTGAAGACGATACGATTGTTTGTCGAATCAATGTCCACACAAAAATACCCAAGTCGTTCGAACTGGTAGCGACTCCCAGATTGTGCATTCTTGAGGCTGGGCTCAACCTGACACGACCGAATAACTTTGAGAGAGTCAGGATTGAGTGATTTAAGAAAGTCCCTGTTTTCACCGGGATGTTCATCCAAGAACAGTCGATCATATAGCCGGACCTCAGCCTCAACGGCATGGGCTACGGAAACCCAGTGCAGAGTCGCCTTTACCTTACGCCCATCTGGTGACGACCCGCCACGGGTAGCCGAATCGTAAGTGCAACGTAATTCAGTCACTTCGTCCGTCTTTGGATCCCTAACAACCCCGACACATTTAATGAAGTATGCGCAACGCAACCGCACCTCACGTCCTGGTGCCAAGCGAAAGAATTTTTTTGGTGGATCTGAGTGAAAATCGTCTCGCTCAATGTACAGCTCACGAGAAAATGGCACTTTCCGTGTGCCTGCAGTCGCATCCTCTGGATTATTAATGACATCAACTTCATCGACTTGATCTTCAGGAAAGTTTTCAATGACGACCTTAAGTGGGTGCAGCACCCCCATCACACGTGGCGAATGTCGGTTTAAATCTTCCCTCACCGCATGCTCAAGCGCTGCAATGTCAATGACGTTTTCCCGCTTGGCCAAGCCAATGCGGTCACAAAATACCCGTATCGCAGTAGCTGGATAACCCCGACGGCGCATTCCAGAAATCGTTGGCAGTCGTGGATCATCCCAGCCCGTCACATGTTGATCTTGGACTAACTGCAGGAGTTTACGTTTACTGAGAACCGTGTACGTAAGATTCAATCGTGCAAATTCAATTTGATGAGGATGACAAGGTACGGTCGACTCATCGAGAATCCAGTCATAAAGTGGACGATGATCTTCAAATTCCAGCGTGCAGAGTGAATGCGTAATTCCTTCAATCGAGTCTGATAAAGCGTGGGTGAAATCGTACATGGGATAGATGCACCAACGGTCTTTGGTGCGATGATGTGATGTACGGCGAATCCGATAAATCGTGGGATCACGCATGTTAATATTGCCCGACGCCATATCAATTTTGGCGCGGAGAACATGTGAACCGTCTTCGAACTCTCCAGCACGCATCTTTTCAAACAGTAGAAGATTTTCACTGGTAGATCGGGTTCGGTGCGGACTATTGCGGCCAGCTTCCTGTAGAGTGCCTCGATATGTGCGGATTTCTTCTGCATCTAAACTGTCTACGTACGCTTTACCAGCGTTAATTAGTTGCACCGCGTACTCATACAGTTGATCAAAATAGTCAGAAGCAAAGTACAAGCGGTCAGTCCAGTCAAACCCAAGCCATTCCACATCCTCCTTGATGGCCTCTACATACTCAACTTCTTCCTTAGCGGGATTCGTGTCGTCGAAACGCATGTTACACATCCCGCCGTGTTCGGCCGCTATGCCAAAATTCAAGCAAATCGATTTCGCATGTCCAATATGCAAATACCCGTTGGGTTCTGGTGGAAAGCGAGTTATGACACGACCGTCGTTCTTCTTCGACGCGACGTCTTCAGCCACGATTTTTCTTATAAAGTCGAGAGAAGCTGTTGCTCCAACCACCTCAGTAGGACCGTTGGAATCAGCCCCTGAACGATTAGTCGATTCAGGCATTGCATCATTGTTTAGGATTTCAGGCTAAGCGACAAGAGAGTAGGTGGAAGTTGTTAAAAAAGAGGATAAGGGTAGAGTGTTGTGTCCGCTGGAAGAACCACCTACAATCGTGAGGATTTTCTATCTAAAATGTCCAGCATGACCGCGCGCTGCAGCGCAAGAAAGCTAATATCTCCATTAAGTTACTAGGGTTAAAAGGAGGTTTAAACCATGAAGTTTAATGTCAAGGCTACGGCTGTAACGTTTGGATTGTTCTGGGGAGGAGCCATCTTTGTATTAGGCCTTGGAAACTTGCTGTGGTCGGGTTACGGACAAGCAGTCCTCGACATAGTCACTTCGATTTATCCTGGCTATCAGGCAACTGCGAGTTTTGGTCAAGTGCTTATCGGCACCTTATACGGACTCTTGGACGGCGCAGTTGGGGGAGCCATCTTCGCCTGGCTTTATAATTTGTGTGCCGATAAATTTGCAAAATAAGGAGAACTCCTCATGTCGTATGTAACTCGTGCTTTAATCGCTCCTGCGATTATCATCGTGTTTGCCCTTGGAAACGTCGGATGCGAGTTTGCTCCCAATATCGGACCGAATGTCATCGACGCGAGTTCGCCGCGCCCTGACCCAGACGTGGAGTACATCCCTGGCCCACCAGGGTTACCCTTCTCGTCTGCAGTTCGAGTGGACAATATGCTCTACCTATCCGGACAGCTTGGTGCCGAACCTGGCGCAACGAGTGTCGTAGAAGGCGGGGTTCAAGCCGAAACACGACAAACAATGGAAAACATTAAAACCGTGCTGGAAGAAAACGGCTCGTCCATGAATCAAGTAGTTAAATGCATGGTGTTTATGGCGGACATGAGTCAGTGGTCTGCCATGAATGAAGTGTACGTAACCTTTTTTCCAGAACATTTTCCCGCACGGAGTGCATTTGGTGCGACCGCACTCGCATATGATGCGGAGCTTGAAATCGAGTGCATGGCTACAGTCAATAACTGATTGCTGTCAGCCAACCTTCTCGACAAATCGTCGAACTGAGCTTGGTACACGACTATCTGCATGTGCATCAAGTGCCGGCATTGAGTCTACCGTTCGGATCTGAATAGGTGTCCTGTGAATCAACGACGTGTCGCTACCCTGCTTCTCACTACGTTATGCATCGGATGCCAACCATCCGCACGCCCAGCACAGATAGCACCGCAGACTGACTCACACTCTTTTGAGTTTGCCCTCATCGGGGATAACCCTTATCCGCCAGAGCATGTGCCAAAATTCGAACGTCTGATCGAAGATGTGAACGGTCACAAGAATCTACAGTGGGTTCTTCACGTTGGCGATATCCGCTCAACAGCGCAGAGTCCGTGTTCCGACAAGATTATTCAAGGACGTTTCAATCTCTACCAAGGTTTCGATGCACCCTTCATCTTTACTCCTGGCGATAACGACTGGTTCGACTGTGGGACCACACTAGCGGGCGGGTTCGATGAAGTCGAACGGCTCAGCTTCCTGAGAGAAACGTTCTATCCCGAGCCAACCCAAACCACTGGTGGACGCACCTTGACCGTCGAAACACAGGCAGCCGATCCTCAATTTCCATCCATGGTTGAGAACGCTCTCTGGGAACACCATGGCATTGTCTTCGCAACAATTCATCTGCTCGTGCTGACCGGTAACGAATCCACCGAATTGATCACAATGCAATCCGAACTCATGGATGCCGCGTTGGCCTGGATTGACCGAGCCTTTGAACGAGCCAGGGCGATCAATAGTCCAGGATTATTCCTCGCGATGCAAGCAGATCCGTGGGTCGTGTCTGGTAACCCCCCAGTAGTCAATCTACTGTGCGAAGGCTGTCTAGCACCACGTCCAGGACTTGAACGCCTTTACGGTCCACTAGCTAAAGCAACAATCGCTTTTGAACGTCCAGTTGTTCTTGCCACTGGCGACACGCACATCTTCAGAGTTGATAAACCGTTGCGAGAACCAGAAACCGGGAGAGTCATCAACAACTTCACACGAGTAGAAGCGTTTGGCTACCCTAGTGTTCACTGGGCGCACGTCACCGTGAACCTCGATGAACGAGAGGTTTTCACCATTCGGCAACGCGTGATCGATTCCAACATCAACTGAGACGACTTTCCTGGAGAATAGCGATGACCCTCTGGCAAGACGGCGATTATCAGATCAGCACCGACAAGATGCGCCTTGACATAACAGCTATTCACGATTTTCTCGTCAATGCATACTGGTCCAAAGGGCGATCGCTAGATGTGGTTAGACAGTCGGTTGAGCACTCACTTTGTTTCGGTCTCTACTATCAGCAAGATCAGATTGGGTTCGGCAGGGTCATAAGTGATTTTTCAACGTTTGCCTATATCGCTGACGTCTATGTGCTTGATCAACATCGTGGCCATGGACTTGGGAAGCACTTGATCACATGCATCACACAGCATGACCAATTACAGGGGTTAAAGCGGTGGCTACTTGTCACTACGGACGCGCATGGTCTGTACGAACCCTATGGATTCTCGCCATTGACTGCACCTGAACGATTTATGGAAAAACTAGCATCCCAGCAGTAGCTACTACGCCCACCGCTCACGACTCACTATTGCTTTCAGAACGTGCCTCGCGATCGCGGGATTCTTTCGAAGACGACGTACCGAATATGGGTACCACTCAGCGCCAAATGGCACAGCAACACGTAATCGATGTCCTGCCTCAAGTATTCCCCGGCGCAGTGACCCTCCTACACCCAAAAGCATCTGAAACTCGTACTGAGAGGGATCCAAGCCCAACCGATCGATGATCCGGAAGGCCTCCCACACCAGTTTTTCATCGTGGGTAGCAATGCCAACATAACAGCCAGCGCTAAGTAGTGTTTCCAATAACGACGTGTAGTTGTCTTGGACGACCTTGCGCTCCTGATACGCAATTGCGCTTGGCTCGATATACACACCCTTACACAAACGGACATTGGCCTTGATCTTCGTTAACCCTCGAACAATGGATGGGCTGCGCCGCAAATAAGCCTGCACCACGGCGCCAACATTATCGAATTCCTCGTGCAACCGAGCATGAATATCCAACGTGTCATCGACGCAACTCGAATCTTCCGTGTCGATCCGCAAGAAATTCTTGCGCGCGCGAGCAGTTTGCACCAGTCTTCGTATGTTCTGATAGCAGAATTCCTTGTCGAGCTTCAAGCCGAGGTGGGTCGGCTTGACATGAATATTGCTATCCAATTGCTGTTGCTGCATCGCGTCGAGCACCTTTTCGTATTCGCGCACAACCTCAGTCGCCGCAGGGCGATCTTCGATAAACTCGCCGAGCATGCCAGCTGCAGCAATGCATCCATCTGCATTTAATTGCGTGATGACAGTCAAAAGATCGTCAATCGTCTCACCGGCAATGTACGGGTTCGCAATAACACGAACGACTGGCTTTGGAATGAATGGGAGCGTTGAGGAAATGAATTGATCGAAGAGCGACATGAACGTCGAATCCTTACTTCTTGCACCAGCTATCGGCACGCTGCCGATTATTACGAAAGAGCACTTTGAAAACTTTTACCTTGAATTGCAGTATCCGGTTCCCATTGAACCTATTCCTCCTGAGTGATTCAGACAATGACCAACTTAGACATCACACAGTGCAACCGCTTCACGCAAGGACGTCAATGGGTCTCGCGTCGGAACGAACTCGTGCGCAACATAACCATTAAACCCCGTCTCAACGATTGCTCGACAAATGGCGGGCCACTGCAATTCCTGGTTTTCATCCAGTTCGTTCCGCCCTGGCACGCCACCCGTATGGTAATGCGCAATGTCGTCTGCATAATCACGGATCGTACGTATAACATCACCTTCCATGATTTGCATATGATAAATATCATTCAAAAGCTTCACCCGTGGCGACTCAACCAAACGAATAATTTCTGCACCGAACGGCGTTCGGTCACCATGATAATCAGGATGATCAATTTTACTGTTCAGCAGTTCAACACAGATCGTCACGCCGTGGTCCTCGGCAGCCGGCGCCAGCCGGCGCAAAGCATCCACACAATTCTTAATGGCTTCAGCATCACCCATACCGCGCCGATTACCGAAGAAAGTGATGAGGTTTGGCACGTTATGCGCCACTGCGAGGGGCAGCGCCCGTTGCAGATTCGCAACGATTTCGTCATGGTTCGTCCGGACATTAAGTCCGTCTTCGATCGTGCCGCCACCGCCATAACCCATTGAGCAGACAAGACCATATTCCGCCGCAATACTCCATTCGTCTTGTTCCAAGAGGTCTATCGCCGGCAAACCCATGTCAGCAACGGCTTCGCAAAACGATCGAAAGGGAATGTTGTTATAAGGCCACCGCGACACCGACTGCTTGAGCCGACTGTTCCGCACGACAGGCCCCTGGGTTGTTGAAGCGACCGACGGTGAACCAAGCGCCGCTGCCCCTAATGCTACCCCAACCGTGTTAATAGCTGTCCGTCTAGAAATCTTGTTCATACTCTCAACCCTCCGGTCTAAATGGCTAATCCGTACTAACTGGGGTCGGCGCCTTCGTAATCTCAAGCACCAACTCGATCAGTGCAGCCTCATCAATGCCGAGTTTTTGGTAGTTGGAATAGTAATTCTCCACGGCACGCCTGCTGAATCCGGTGTCAATCTGTGATTCTCGCAACTCCTTGATACGCTCCAGTGTCTGTTTCACTAAGTCCTCGCTCAGAACGACGCCTTGTGCTGCCAATAACCGCTCGTGCTTCTTTAAGATTTCTTCGATCGCGCTTCCACCAGAGTGTTTACCAAACACAAATCGATGGGTCCCACCAACATCTTGTTCGCGGATGAACTGATAGATGGCCGGATGCACAAGAATCGCTGCCGTGTGCAAACCTGACTCGTGTGAAAATACTCCTTCTCCAATAATTGGTTCGTGCGGCTGTATCGGAATGCCTGATGCGCGCTCAACGGCATTGCGTAGTTCTTGAAGGCGCGCGTACTTAAACCCTGGCAGTGTTACACCGTAGAGTTCTTTCAGCACCATGACGAATTGGTGAAGTGATGTGTTGCCAGCTCGCTCACCAATTCCATTGGCGGTAAGACTCGGATGGGTAGCGCCATGCATCACGGCTCGTACCGTGTTAATGGCGCCCAAGCCGAAATCGTTATGAAAGTGTGCCGTCAGATCCAACTTGCCGTCTCGAACACCTAGTGTGTCAACAATCGCAGGAAAATAATGATCGACGCCCTCTGGAGTGAATACTCCACATGTGTCAGAAAAACAGAACCGCGTTCCACCTGCCAGTTGGCAAGCGTTCGCCCATTCAATCGCGTAATCAAGATCACTCCGACTCGCATCCTCTGCAGCAAACTCTATCTGCTCAATGCCTTGCGTCCGCGCATAGTCAATTGCCCCACAAATCATCCGAATATTAGCTTCTCGATAAAACGCTAACGATGTACCAAGCCATTCAGATTCAAGGCGTTGCTCTCGTTTCAACAACGTTCGACCGAGTTTGTATTTCAGATGTAAATCGGACAAGGTCGATAAAATCAATACTGATACATCGCGTGGTTGACATCCGGCCTCCTTGACGACCCGTAAAACAACATCAATATCGCCTTGAACTGCTCGACACATCGCCAAGATCTCGACATCGTCACGGATCTTGCCGGAACGACGTGCTTCCAAAATGAGTTTGAGTGCTTCCTGGTCGCTTGCTGACGAGATGGGAAACGCCACGTCCATGACATCAACACCAATTTCGGCCAAAAGATTTGCTAGTTCGAGCTTCTGTTGTGGAGAGAAGGCCACGCCTGGCATTTGCTCACCGTCCCGCAAGGTATCGTCATACAGCGATATGCGTTTGGGATCGGGAAAAGAAAGATGTGACGTAAAAGTTCGTGGGAGTCGAAGCAATTGATCTAAGGGCTCGCGCAACTTTACCATTGCCGGTCCTCCGAAGAGTCTTTCTGACTCAGTTGCGGCAAATCTGCTGACATTACGGCACCTCAAGAAAAAACAAGAATCGCCAATGTTTGCGTCTAGTGCCGCAATCGAGATTTAGTTCACACCATGAAATAAGAACCGGATTATATACTCATTCTTTAATTGAAGTTCCAGCCTCTTTGATAGGGAAGCTTCACAGCTGCTCCTAGTCCCCGAGGTCAGGAACCTAATCAGTCACATATTCCTGTATTCTGAGAAACGATGGGTCAACCGCGCTACCCCCAAATCCGCTTATGTTTTGTTTGCATGGGCAACATCTGTCGATCGCCAACAGCCGAAGGTATTATGAAATCGTTGCTTAATGCAGCAGGCTTCCATACGCAGATTTCAGTCGATAGTGCAGGCATGGAGTCTTATCACGTTGACCAACGTGCGGATTCCCGTGCTTACGAAATGGCACGGACACGCGGTGTGGTCCTCGACAGTCGTGCCCGTCAGTTCACAATCGACGATTTTGCACAGTTCGATTATGTCCTAGCGATGGACCATGTGAATCGAGACGACTTACTTGAGCTGGCACCCGACAAGTCTGCCCGAGAAAAAATTTTCCTGCTTCGATCATTTGATGCTTCAGCTCCACCAGAGGCTGAAGTCCCAGACCCCTATAGCGGCGGGCGAACGGGCTTTATAGAAGTTTTTGACCAGTGTGAACGAGCATGCCGGGGTCTTCTCACCTTGCTAGGCTCCGAGCACAACTTGTCTTGACGCGCATCATGCTTCCTAATGTACAGCGGAAAATCGAGACCGTCCTCGGTATGGGTATCGCCTCAACACAGCGTCTTACTGGCGGCAGCATCAATGAAGCGTACTCCGCACACCTTGCTGATGGACGACCTCTTTTTATTAAAACGAATCCGCACGCTAACCCAAGGATGTTTACACGCGAAGCCCAAGGCTTGGCCTGGCTTGCACAATCTCGTGCTATTACGATTCCCGCAGTTATTGCCGTCAGCGATGAAACAAGTCAAGGACCACATTTCTTGGTGCTGGAATGGATTGCATCAGCCGAACGATCGGTAAACTTCGATGAGCAACTTGGTGAACAATTAGCCACACTACATGCAAGTCTTCCTAACACGTTCGGTCTTGGGTACGACAATTTTATCGCTACACTTGAGCAAAGTAATACCCCTCACGAATACTGGGCTGACTTTTACGTAACATGCCGGCTTGAGCCGCTGCTACAGCGGGCCGTAGACACCGCGGCGGCTCCGCGTGCCTGGACCAATTCATTTGCAAGTCTGTTCTCTCGAATGGAAGACCTTGTGGGACCACCTGAACCTCCCGCAAGATTACACGGCGATCTTTGGAGCGGGAATTTACATACCGATACGCAAGGGAACCCTTGCCTCATCGACCCAGCAGTTTATGGCGGACATCGAGAAATCGATTTAGCAATGTTGAATCTTTTTGGCGATCCTAGACCACGTTTCCTTTCAGCCTACAATGCATGTTATCCCCTCGAGTCTGGTGCGGAAGAACGGGTCGCCCTATACCAGTTATACCCATTATTGGTGCACGTTAATTTATTCGGCGGGCACTACGTTGGGTCAGTGGAACAGGCACTAAAGCAATACCTCTAACATAACCATCTGATTCAAGGCCTATGCCTACAGATTTTCCACACACCAACTGTTAAGACCGGAATGACGAAAACCATAACGAAACCCCACGTAACCGTTGCATACCCACGTGCAATCAAATCTATTAATCCAATTTGCGCCGAAACAGCGCCGACCGCAACCATCGCGATTGCAATTAACGGACGTAAATGGTTGGGCATCTCGCGGCCACGCTCGACATAGGTCGTCGCCAACCGTTCATTGAAACCATGGACAAGTCCAATACCTGTTTCGACCAACGTACCAAAAAGTACGACCTGAAACACGATCTGAAAGATGCGCGATCCGATCACTGTGAGTAGAAAATTCGCTGGCACAGTTTCGGACAGAATGGCCGGATACTGCCCTACCATGGCAAGATAGAACAGAAGGCCTGGCAGCATCGCAATCGGCCCTGTCAGCACGCCGGCACCAAAGGCTTCGGTCCGCGTCTTCACATGACGCATGCAAAAAAGAATAGCGGGGATCATCTGTAGGTTATAACCGGCATATTCCACACCACCCCGAAACCACCCGGCCTCGATCTCGGAACTACTGAGACCAGCAGAGATCGCATCGCCAAAACTAGCCCAAGCCGAAACAAAGAACGCGCCGAAAACGGCATAGAGCATGAACGACCAACTCGCCAAGAAGCGTTCGATCGCCGGAGTCCCGCGAAGTGCAAGAAACCCAACAACAGACATCATCCCGATAACACCAACCAGTGTCGGTGTGCCAAACGTTTCGCGTAAGATTGCACCGGCCGCGGCGGCAGTCACGGAAAGCACTAAAAAAGCCGTAAGAAAATAGAGTATCTCGTATAAGAACCACCCACGACCTAGTAAGTGAATGAAGAACGTTCGGTAATCGTAACTTCGTGTCAGTCTGGCGAGTTCAAAACTTGAGGCTGCAACAGCGCTCCAAATGGCGGTCGCAACACCCATCGCGAGTAAACCAGTGAGAGGACCAAGATCAAGGAAAAACTCTACTAGCTCGCGACCCGTGCCATAGCCCCCGGCAATCACAAGTGACTGAAAAATGAATCCCGGCAGTAGGTACTTCTGAAAAAATGTTGAATGCACGGCAACCTCACCGACCAACTTCTCGTCCTTTACTGCGACTCAAGCCGCGCTTTTACCAGACGACTAAGAAACTCAAAAGTTCGCTTCCCGGCTTCTGTCTGAGTCGCCGCCCATTCCACATGCTGGAATGCGGTGGGCGATCCATTCTTTCTGATCTCTGCAAGGTGTGGTGCGATCTTGGCAAACACGAAAATGCCTTCGCCGTTATTCTCAACCCAGTAATCAGCATGAACAATACCGTGTTTAGCCATGCCATACACCATCTCCCAGTACGAGGTCACCTGGCGCCACGCTTCGTTCTGCTCATGCCCGTGGTCTCCGATAGCCTTGCAATCCTCGTAACTCTTTGGCCAGAAATTAGAATTAACCATGTCGCGTGAGGCACGCATTTTAGTCTCACGGCGCATGTCATAAATTCGAAGCAAGAGGTCGGCATCCTGATATGTGGGGTTCTGTTTAGACATCAATATTATTCTCCTGTGGTTTGTAATTAATGGATAACAACTAGCAAAAACGGTCGAAGTGACGCTTACATTTTATCGAGTTTCGCCTCAAGGTCGACGACTCGATCTTTGAGTTTCGCAAGATCGGTACGCCACTTCGGTAGCCGCGACAGTGCCGCATACTGTGTCTTAAACTCCGTCAATGGCCGAGCCGGAGTACCCCAAACGATCTGTTTTGGTTGGACTCGTTTTCCGGTCGGTACCCCGCCTTGTGCTCCGACGATCGCCCCTTCCATGATAGTTACATGGTCAGCCACACCCACTTGACCGGCCAGCGTGACATGATTCTCAAGGCGCGCGCTACCTGCAACACCCACCTGAGCCGATAATGCGCAATGTTCGCCAATGAATACGTTGTGCGCAATTTGTGTCAGGTTGTCGATTTTCGTACCCTGCTTGATGATTGTTGCATCTAAGGCTGCGCGATCAATCACGACATTCGCGCCGATCTCTACATCGTCTTCGATTATCAGTCGACCGATCTGCGGAAATTTATGATGCATGCCATCTTTCTGAACATAACCAAAACCATCACTACCAAGCACACTGCCAGCATGCACAATGATTTTGTCGCCAAGTGTCGTACCGGAATACACCGTGACGTTTGGATGGATTACGCATCCGGCTCCAATCACACAGCCCTCGCCCACATATACGCCGGCACCAATGATCGTGCCTGAACCAATTGTTACTTTGGGTTCTAGAACCGCACCCGCACCAACACTCGTATCATCAGGTAATGTCACGCCCGCGGCGACAATGGCCGAGGTGTGCACACCGGCCGTAGGTCGGTGATCCGGATGAAAGAACCTCATCGCTTCAGCAAACGCCAGCTTTGGATGGTCCACTTGGAGCAGGGTTTTGAGGTCAGATGTGAAACTGGTGGGCACGATAAGACAACCGGCAGCTGAGTTCAAGGCCATCTCAGCACGATCCTCCGATTCGACGAATGCGAGCGTCTCGTGTCTGGCGGATTCAAGTGACGCCACGTCGGTAATAACAAGTGACCCGTCACCGACGACAGTAGCACCGATGTGCGCCGCGATTTCCTTGACTGTCTTCGTCATAGTCCGACCCTCTCTGAGCGTGTTCTGCACCCCGCTCTGGTGTCCCTACATTAATCAGTCTTCATTGCAACCCACCAGCCTGGGGACCACTCGTGGTGTTGGATGTAATTGATTCGATAATCTGCTTATAAAATTCATTTGAGGGGCGGCCCTGATGCCACCGCCACACCACTACCAGATCATGCTCTGGGTCAATCCAAACCGTGTTTGAACCGTGTCCACTGGCACGATAGGCCGAACGAGGCGCATCGGGCCAAGCTTTACCCTCTGTGTTGAGCCACCACAAGTAACCATAATCGGGACCGACGTCACCACGAGTCGTCGCCGCCTCGATCCACTCCGTTGAAATCAGTTGCTCGCCGTTCCACCTTCCATTTCGCAAGAAAAGTAATCCGAAGCGTGCGTGGTCGAACGAGTTGATCCAAATCCCACCACCCCAACGTGTCCCACCGGTCACCGACTTCATAGTTTGTCCATCTAGAGTAATGTCTGAATTTCTGTAACCGTGGTAAGACCAAGCATCCGAGGCGCCAATTGGATCCATAATTTCGTCATGAAGCACTTCGGGCAGCGGCTTTTTAAAAAGTCGCAACAAAGAAAGGGCCAAGCGATTAATTCGCACGTCGTTGTACTCGTAATAGTTACCGGGCGCCTCTAACTCACGCGGCTGGCGCTCCGCTGATCCAAACTCAACGCTTCCAATAAAATCATGCCGGCGATCCCATAAAGTTCCCTCCCACTCGGTGGTCTGCTGCAAATGGTGGTGCCATGTTACTTGTGCATTATGAGTCGAATCGTAACCTCCATCCTTGATGTACTTACCAACCGGATCATGCACGTTATCAATCAGTCCTTGATCAACCGCCAGCCCAGCAATCGTCGATAGATAACTCTTGGCTGCGCTATAAGTGGGATCAACTTTGGTCGTCTCACCAAATTCCGCCACGATATAACCGTGGCGAAGGACAAGACCGTTGGTGTGGGCGCGTCGTTTTGGTAGCGGACCAAGCGGTTCACCGAAAATTCGCTCCTGATCGGAAAAGTCCATTGGCTTGTTTGTTTCCTGAGTCATAGCAAATTCCACGGCCTTAGCAAGCAGTGCCGCGTCCATACCAACCGCCCCAGGTGGTTTCCGTTCCCACGAACCTGCCGGTGGATAGTAGGGCTGTGACTGGGCCCACACGACACCCTGCACCAATAAACAGGAGACAACCGTAAGAAAACAACTGGCAATAAAACGTTTTGTCTTCATGGCAACTTTTCCCTTCTAGGTGTAATCGCTCGCTAAGCACAGTTTACTGCAGAGTTCCTTAACACCGACATACCTAAGAATCCCATGCGAAATTCGCCCTGCGAGATATAGTATTCCAGTGGAAATAATGGATGCCCCCAACCCTAGGAAGCGCATTATGCGAGTAACACTTGCTACAACAGTCCTCTGGTTAATTGTCGCAACCAGTATGGTGGAAGCCCGCCTAGTCCGCTTACTTATTGAACGTCGTGAAATCGTCGCGAACGGTAAAGTGTTTGGCTTAGCTGGTCCCTACGAAAAGCTCATCGGTATAGCTGAATTCCGTTTAGATCCTGATCAACCACAGAATCAGATCATCGTCGACTTGCCTCTGGCACCAAGAAATGTTGATGGGGACGTCGAGTTTAGTGCAGAGTTCTACCTCCTTAAACCTGTCGAACCGACTCGTGGTAACGGCCGGCTATTTTACGAAGTGGGCAATCGAGGTAGTAAGCGAATCCTGCGTACATTTCAGAAAGCTCCGCGCTCTTCAGATCCAATGACGGTGGAAGAGTTTGGTGATGGTTCACTGATGCGTGAAGGGTTTTCGTTACTCTGGATGGGTTGGCAGTGGGACGTACCCAAAGGACGGATGCGAATGACAATGCCGATCGCAACCGATGGTGACGAGACCATTACGGGCTTGGTCCGTGGTAACTTCGTCGGTCCCAGGACCGAGACGGCCCTCCTCGCAGACCGAGGACATCAAGCTTATTCTGTGATCGATCCCGAAAGTGATGAGCATGTGATGACCGTTCGAAACCTCTCGACCGACCCGCCCGAGATCATACCGCGTGCCCGTTGGCGATTTACCGAACCGGGTGTTGTAGCACTCGATGGCGGATTTGAGCCAGGTCGAATTTATGATGTGGTCTATCTCAGTCAAAATCCACGCGTTGTAGGCACTGGCCTTGCCGGCACACGGGATATTGTGAGTTTTTTCAAGTACGACACGAGTGAAGCAAACCCATTACCTGGTATTAACTACGCACTTGCCTGGGGTGTGTCACAGAGCGGCCGCTTTTTGAGACATTTCGTGTATCAAGGCTTCAATGAAAACGAGGATGGTCATCAAGTTTTTGACGGCGTCTTCGATCAAGTCGGCGGTGCAGGTCGGGGTTCATTTAACCATCGATTTGGGCAAGCCTCTCGGGATGCATTGCAGCACTTCAATTTTCTTTACCCAGTCGACATGTTTCCGTTTACTGACGCGACGACTACTGACCCTGTAACAGGCCAAAGTGACGGTCTACTGCGGCAAGCCGATGCAACTGGCACCACGCCGAAAGTGTTTCACGTGTTAACAAACTCGGAGTACTTCAACCGCGCCGGATCGCTTACTCATACAGACGTGACGGGTTCGCGTGATATCGATCCGGCGGCCACAAGCCGAATATACTTTCTTGCCTCAGCACCACACATCCTTGGACGCTTTCCACCACAACCGAACTCTAATGAAGTGTTTCTCGGTCAAGCACCAATGAATATTCTGGCCTACACACCTGTGATACGTGCCTTGTTCAAAGCGCTTGATGCGTGGATCGTTGAAAAGCAGGAGCCGCCACCGAGTCTCTACCCTCGCATTGATGCTGGGACTCTCGTGTCACCTGCGGACACGGGTTGGCCTGATCTACCTAATGTCAGTCTGCCGAGGGAACCACTAACAGCGCTCCGTCTCGATTTCGGTCCCAACTGGCATCGAGGCATCGTCACACATGAGCCACCCAGAATTGGCGCACCCTTCATCCAACTTGTGCCGGCCGTCGACAGTGATGGGAATGATCGTGCCGGTATCCGGATGCCCGAACTAGTGGTACCGCTGGCCACCCAAACTGGATGGAACTACCGGCACGAGAGTATTGGCGCTGCAGATCGTCTGTCGAGTGAAATTGGTTCTTACTTCGTGTTTGCACATACGAAAGCAGAACGCGAGAATTCTGGAGATCCACGTCTATCAATTGAAGAGCGCTACCGAAACAAGCACGATTATGTCGGACGAATTACTCAAGCCGCACTCGATCTAGCAAACAAGCGTTATCTTCTAGCCGCCGACTTACCGGAGATCATCAATCAGGCCGGTGTACATTATGATTGGGTAATAGGGAAACACTAACTATCTTGTAAGAGACACGAATTTTCATGTCGGATGAACACGCAGTCCTCATCACCGTAGCGGACCAGCCTGGTGCACTGAACCAAGTGACCGAGGTTTTCGCAAAAGAGAAGGTCAACGTTATCTCGCTGGAGGTCGTGCCCCATTCAGATGAATTACGTCAATTATCGGTAGAATTTGCCACCGACAAACTTCCGGAAACTATCAAGAAATCTCTTGAATCCCTATCCGTTGTGCGCTCAGTTGAAATGGCCTCGTCGTCGTCGGCAATTTACGGAAAGCGTATCATCATCATGGGTGCCGGCGCTCAAGTTGGCCAAGTCGCTGTCGGCGCCATCTCGGAAGCTGATCGGCACAATATCCGCGGTGAACGGATATCCGTTGATACGATTCCATTAATTGGAGAGAAGGAATTGAGCGACGCGGTTAGGGCGGTCGTGCGTCTGCCTCGCGTGCACCTTATTGTTCTGGCTGGCGCGATTATGGGAGGCGAAATTGCCGAGGCAGTCAAGGAAGTCCGTGAGCAAAACGTTAAGGTCGTCTCGTTGAATATGGCTGGCAGTGTTCCCGACGTCGCGGATTTAGTTGTAAGCGACCCAGTACAAGCGGGCATTATGGCCGTGATGGCTATTGCCGACACCGCACAGTTCGATATTCTGCGCCAACAAAAACGACGTTACTAGAATAATCAACCTTTCCCGCCGTCTATCTTCGAGTTCCTTTTCCAAGAAGATCTCGGCAATAGTGAGGCCATGCTGGAGTGAAACGAATGGGCCTCAGTTGGTACCAAAAACCGCTGATATTTTTCACTAGCGTCTCACCAGGATCGGGTTGAAAATTAAGGCGTGCGACCATACGTATGGAATGTCTCTAGCGTCTTGATCGGCGCAGCTCTTGTCTGGGCTTGGGTGGCACTCCGTCCAGCCCCTGATCTTCAACTGCCGTCACGCGTCGTTGTAAATATCCCAGCAACGCATGAACTCCTAGATGTAGCCATTTCTGCAGACGGAACAAACCTAGTCTACGTGGCATACACAGGGTCCCGGACCCAGTTGTTCTATCGCCCGGTCGATCAATTCGATGCAATACCGCTCTCAGGAACCGAGGGAGCAGCAAATCCGTTTTTCTCTCCAGATGGTTTATGGGTGGGATTCTTCGCCGACGATACCTTAAAGAAAATCTCTCTGCTTACGGTTGGGACTCCAGAAACTATCTGTGACGCACCATTGGGCAGCGCCGGTGCAAGTTGGGGTCATGACGATGTAATTATTTTCGCGCCGGTTGGAGGTCGTGGTTTACGGCGCGTCACCGCCAGTGGAGGCACCCCAGAAGTTTTAACCGAGCCCAACACTCAAGTTGGTGAACTTGAGCACGGTTGGCCTCATATCCTTCCGAATGGTGCAGGTGTAGTGTTCACGATCACCAGAAAAGGGCACGACGCCCGCCTCGCCGCACTCAGTCAGGACTCACAACAATGGACGCTCCTAACGCCTGCGACTGGAGGTGCCCGATACTTACCAACCGGACATCTCGTCTACGCTTTTGATGACGAGTTGCTCAGTATTGAGTTTGATCCGAAAAAATTAACTGTTCAAGGATCACCACGTACTGTTGACGAACGTGTGCTGACTTCAACGACTAGCTTCGCTCGACTAGGAAAGGCTTATTTCGACCTTTCCACGACTCGTACCCTAGTTTCGCTACCCGCACCGTCGGTCTTAGAGAACAAGCCAGTCTGGGTAGATCGAACTGGCAAGATTACCGAAACGGCGTTTCCACCAAACCCCGGCCACTATTCAACTCCACGCTTATCACCGGAGGATGGACGACTGGCGATTGTTCGCCAAGCTGACGTGTTAGGTCGTGAAACTTGGATACAAAGCCAGGATCGAGAGCAGTGGATACAGCTGACTGAAATGGGCAGCGACAACCGATCTCCCGTCTGGGCCAGTGACGGACACTCTTTAATATTCGCGTCCAACAGACTTGGACCACAAAACATTTTTTCTAAAACGCTAGTCACAGGTGAGGTAACACGCTTGCTCGCCAGCAGCGATCCGCAGAATCCGGTTTCGCAAAGCCGCGACGAACACTCACTTGCGTTCTACACTATCCACCCCGATAGCGGTCGGGACATCGGGATCCTTTCTTCAGACGGTCTAGTTTCAGAGATTGTGAGAACACCGTTTAATGAGCGATCGCCTGCTCTGTCGCCCGATGGACGCTGGATTGCCTACGTGTCTGATGCAACTGGTGTTGACCAAATTTACCTGCAACCTTATCCGGCGACCGGCGACCGTTGGACAGTGTCACCGGAACGAAGTCATGAGCCAGTCTGGTCATTAAATGGAACTGAATTATTCTTCCGCCGTGGCAATCAGATGCACGTCGTTAAGATCGCCTTCACCACAGAACTCGTCGTGGAAACCCCACACCAATTGTTTGAGAGGAGATTTGACCGAGACCCAGGCGGGAACTTACCTAACTATGACGTGACTGCTGACGGACAGCACTTTGTCATGCTGCGCCCTACCCAGACACCTCATGAAATCAGACTGACCCTGGACTGGATTCCCGCGCGTTGACTATGAATGCTCATGGTGGGTAAACGGAACCTATCGAAGCATCGTCACCTAATTGAATTGTAAAATGCATGGCATTGTTGTCTTGGAATGCCAGCCAGGAGAAGGCAATGTTACAAGTAAGGTATCAGACTTCCAAGTTCGCTCGATGGGTGATCACTTGCACAATTATTTGCACTGTTGGATACGGCACCCTCAGGATAGTTGATGCGAACTCTCAGCCAAGACCAAGATTTGACCGTCGTGAAGCAGATGGTGGCGCAGGCATTCTTGGCCTCCGACAACTGGATTTAACTCGTGCGCAGCGCGAATCGATTCGCACAGTTATCCAGACGCATCGAGCCGAGTTGCAGAAACTCCGACGACAATCGGTGCTAATTCGTCAAGCACTCCGGGAAGCCACGACCGGAACGGCAATTGACGAATCGGTGATTGAAAACATCAAAGACCACAGTAACAGGCTGGCAGAGACCATCAACCTGTCCGTGCTGGAAGTTGCGAAGCTTCGTAGTGAAATCTTTGCATTACTGACACCGACCCAACAGGATAAAGCTAGAAAACCTCAAGCGAGGCGTGGACCTCGCATGGACAGATGGATGCCTGACGGAAGAGAGTTTATGGATCGCAATCGGGAACGTCGTCCGCAAGACCGGCGGCCTCGCCGATCCCGTCGCCCTCGTCGATAACCCTGATAGATGACGACCCGCAGGCGCTCAACTCGCGTGGTGATGCGGGTTGCACGACATTGGATTGTTGTTTTTCAAAAAGAAATGCGTGGAGACTTCACCCTTAGTTCCTAACCGGCTCTCGAATTCCACGAAACTCACTCGATTCACTCCACTCCGGCCAAGAATCACCCGTCGCTAATGAATATCCCATCTCATAAAAAAACTCCAAATCCTTAACCGCACCTGCAAGATCCCAGTAGGGTTTCACCTCGTCTGATACTTGGTGATAATCCTCATTGGTGTAGCGATCCCGCATTTCAATACCCCATTGTTCGGACTTACCAACAACTTCGACACCTCGATGCGGGTCAAATGCCGGAACACCAACCTTGGCAAATTCGAAATGATCCGAACGATAGTAAAAACCCTTTTCCGGTTCAGAGTCTGGTCGTAAGACCCGGCCTCGTATTTCAGCTATCTGCTGCGCCAGATCGTCGAGTGTGGACTGTCCCATGCCAATCACAGTCAGATCACGAGTGATGCCAAATGGATTAAGTCCATCCATGTTAATCACTGCAACCGTTTTCGCTAATGGGTAGAGGGGCTGCTTAGTATAGAACCGTGAACCTAATAGTCCCTGTTCCTCCGCGGTCACAGCAAGGAATACCACACTGCGACGAAGCTGATCGGCCACCCCAGCAAACGCGCTACCAAGTTCAAGTAAGCCTGCAGTTCCACTGGCATTGTCAAATGCACCATTAAAAATTTGATCACCCTTGCGAGTAGCGTCACGTCCCAGATGATCCCAATGAGCCACGTAAATCACCACCTCGTCAGGGTGATCTACTCCTTTAATCATGGCTACCACATTGTTCGAATCTACGGTACGGAGTGTATTGTCTATCGTCAGTCGTGCTGTAATCCCGAGTGGCACCGGATTGAAGTCGCGTTCCGCAGCCGCCTTCTTGTACGTTTCAAAGTCGAGACCTGCCATTTGAAAAATCGAGTCGGCCGCAGTGTTTTGTATCCATCCTTCCACCGCAACGCGACCTCTATTACGATCCTCGACTACTAAATCAAATTGTTCTCCATACGGTGCGCTGCCAATTACCTCCCATGGATAACCCGCGGGGCCGGTTTCGTGAATGACAAACACACCCGCGGCACCACGCAGTGCGGCCATCTCGAATTTATAGGTCCAGCGCCCATAATAGGTCATCGCCTCATCCCCAAAGAGGCCGGCGGCCGGCGGATCGTTAACGAGCATAAGCAACACCTTGCCCGTCACATCCACATCCTTAAAATCATTCCAGTCGTACTCCGGTGCAACTACACCATACCCAACGAAAACAATTTCTCCGTCCAGTTCTACACGATCAACAACCCGCTTCGTAAACGCTACGTAGTCAGCACCTGGTTCAAGGAAAACGACTTTGCCATTCTGAGGTTGCACCTGAAGCGCCTCTCCAACCCGAGGCGTAATTCCTACAAGTGGGACGGGTTGAACATAAGTGCCATCAGGATTACCAGGCTCCAGCCCAAGTGAACGGAACTGGTCAGTAAGATAGGTAACAGTTTTTGCTCCACCTTCAGTTCCTGGAGCGCGCCCCTCAAACTCATCCGACGACAATTGCTGGATGTGTGCCATTAGTGAATCAACACTTATCTCCTGGGAAGGCGTTGAGCAGCCATGTGCCGCACCGCATGCCATCACCAGGCATGTCAGCCAGACACCTCGCCGATTCAACACACACTTCGTCAATATGACACTCCCCTTTTACTGTTGCTTCACACTCGACTACAGTTGTGCTGCTTCAGCTCGTAACATTTCAATTCGACGGAGCAGTGGTGGATGCGAGTGGCCTAGCATGACCGTAAGCGGATGCGGAGTCAGGTTTGCAAGATTCTGAACGCTAAGCTGCTTTAGTGCATTTACAAGCGGCTCACATCCAGCCGTCGTCGTCACAGCAAATGCATCCGCCTCAAATTCGTTTTTCCTAGATCGGGCGAGGACGAGAACCGAGAGGACAAGTTCTACTGGCGTGAATAATAATCCAAAAAATAGAAGCGCTGCATAAACCGACGGTTCGTTAACGTCGAACGCTTCCAACAACGCAGGTTGTTCAAGAAAAAACGATAACAACCAGAACATAAGCCCCGTGTGGACGATGCTCAACGCCATCCGCTCAAACACATGTTTGCGTTTATAGTGGCCGACTTCGTGTGCCACAATCGCGACCACTTCTTCTGTTGTCTGTTGTTCAATCAGTGTGTCGTATAGAGCAATCCGCTTGCGCTTGCCAAAACCTGTAAAAAACGCATTAGCTTTTGTCGATCGCTTTGACCCATCAATTACGAAAAGCCCGTCGAGGGGAAACTTAGCCGTGCGCGCATAAGCCATGATCGCCTCACGCAATTCGCCAAGCTCAAGCGGTGTGAACTTATTAAACAAAGGCATTATCCAAGTGGGCGCGACAAACTGCATCAGCACCATAAAAATAACAACCGTTAACCAACACCAGACCCAAGCCCACGAGCCCACCCAGTCAAAGAAAAAGAGGACTGCTCCCACGAGTGCGCCCCCGATCACTACTTGAAGAATCAATTGCTTCAATTGATCAGCCACAAACGTCCTTGCCGTCGTTCGGTTAAAACCGAAACGTTCCTCAATGTTAAACGTGGAATAAAGGTGGAAGGGCATCCCGATTACGTACGAAGCCAGCGATAAACCGCCGATATACATCAGTCCCGTTGCTACCGGACCAACGCCCAGACTACGAACCAATACGTCAAACCAGCCAAAGCCACCGAACTGCCAAAATAAAAGTAGCGTGGCCAAACGAAAGGTGTTGTGGATCAAGCTAAATTGGGTTCCAACACGAGTGTATTCTTGCGACTTAGCATACCGCTCGGCATCGTAAACCCCTGCAAATTCGTCAGGTACGTTGGGAGACATCGCGCGTACGTTTAGCCAACTCGCTGTCGTCGAGAGCACATACTCTCCAAGGAGTGCAGCCAAAATAATTACCGCATACATATTCATTGAAGAGCCTCCGCAAGCACTCGACCATCAACTTGTGCCAACGTGACACCGACCAAATGGGCCATGGTCGGTGCAATGTCTGCCGGTGACGCCACTGAAGCATACCGGCCGGCCTTGATATTCGCCCCAAACAAAACGACGGGCACGCGGCGATCGTAGAAATTGGCAGTCCCATGCGACGCTGGGTTACCACCACTCATCCAGTAGGGTTTTGGCACAAACACCAGATCGCCAGTTCGACCCGGGTAAAAGCTTAATGCTGCTGCGCGTTCAAGGTCATCTTCAGACCATCGTCGCTCAGGCAGTGTGTCGGTAAAAAACGCTTTTTGGATTCCTGGAATTTCTTTAAACCCCTCCAAGACACCAACACGCAGTTGAGGATTCTGGGCCAACTGACGCTGCGCGTTTGGCACAAGATAAACGCTGTTGACCGCCATGCCAGCCACGTGTGGTCCTGGACCAAGCAACTGTTCAAGCACGTTCTCAAGATGCTCACGAACGGGTCGAGACCGAATCCGCCCCGCATCGAAGCCTAACGCAATCATCTGTTCTGGAATCGGTGAGACCCCATGATCCGAAGACAGTCCAACCACGTACCTATCTTGACCTACCCATCGGTCGAGTTCGTCGAGTAGCTTGCCAAGTGTGGCATCAAGTCTAATCAACACATCTTGTACTTCATGACTCTTGGGTCCGAAACGATGACCGACTTTATCGAGCGCCGAAAATCCAATCGCGAGGTAATCAGTTGAGGCGCGCTGTCCCAATTGCAGCTGTTCAAGAGCAGCCACGGCCATTTGCCCAAGCGCGTCATCCGAGTAAGGACTGTGCTGCCAACGTTCGTAGAATTGCTCATCAGGCAGACCCTGCTCGCCCTCGAGTAAATGTGGAAAAGTTCCTTTCGAATATGGCCAGGGTCGTTCGCCGTCGATGGCATCCTCGTACAGGTAGTTGGTGGCCGCAAGCGTTCGACTCCAACGTGTCCCATGCAGCACCTCAATTGGAGACGCCTGTATGAAATCAGCAAGAAAAGGGATCGGTCGTTTGGTGTAAACGGATGAAGTGACCCAGGCATTGTTGCGTCCGAACCATGTCACCACGTCTGCCAAGTGGCCCCCAAGCATGATGGCAGATCGCTCTTTCAGTGAAAAAGTCACCACACGCGCATCCGAATCAAGTTGTAGTCGTAGCTCATCTGACAGCGTTGGGATCAGGAGACGATTCGGGCTTTCGCCAGGTTGTTGAGGAATCCCGTAACTCACTACCTCCGCATCAGGATCGAAGGTACAGCGGACCTCCTGGCTCAATGCCCGGTCCCACCATTCATTGCCAATCATGCCGTGGGTCGACGGATACGTGCCTGTGGCGATTGTCGCATGACCTGCACACGTGACGGTGTTGAGATAGGGGTATGCCGCCTCAGTAAACCATGCCCCGTTGTCGATAAGTCGCCGTAATCCACCGGACCATTGCCTGCCGTACGTTTCGACGTAGTCCGCTCGGAATTGATCGACCACCAAGAGGACCAACAACTTCGGGCCCTCCGCCGAAACGGGTGCCACACTCGTAAACCACAACAACCCTGCAATCAGCCATCCACCTACATATGTGAACTGTTTCATTGGGTATTCACGCTTTCACAGGACAAGTCTCCAGGCTTTCCCTGCTAGTTAAAACAAGTGATAATTAGACCTCACCAAGGACAAATCGGAAACGGTTAAGATTCCCAGGCGATCTCAGCAATTGCTGCATCTTGTGCACCCACACCTGTGAGATCGCAGACGATACGTTCGTTACCCTCTCGGCCCGGCTTCTCACCAATCAGGATCTCTCCAAGTTCCGCATATACTTGTTCCGCACGCAAGACTCCGGCACCTACAGCATGATGAATTTCGCCAAGCTCAAGGCATTGCTTCAAGCGATCTGCCACGACCTTGTCTGCCTCTCCCAGAACCGAAGGTGCAAGTTCCTGCTTATCAGGACCATCAGAACCTACAGCTAAGATCGTGACACCTGGCGCGAGCCAAGCGGACTCAACCACCGGCGTGCGACTCGGTGTGACTGTCACAACGAGCTGTGCATCTTTTACCGCCTCCTCCACACTGGCCGCCGGCACGAACAATCGCTCAAGTTCGTTGGTCAATTCCTCACAGCACCGCTGTGCGTTTATGGGATTGCGACTCCACACAGCCGCCTCTGTCCACTGACGTACCCGCGCGATCGCACGACTCTGAAAGCGTGTTTGGACACCACTGCCAATGAAGGCAACCTTCCGAATATTTTCCTTGGTGAGAAGGCGTGCGGCCAAAGCACCGGCCGCAGCCGTACGCAAATCAGTCAGATAACCATTATCCTGTAACACTCCTAGAGGAAATCCCGTTGTCGCGTCAAAAACAAGTACCAACCCAGATCCGGTAGGTAAATCACATGCTTGATTACCATAGAAGCCAGAGGCTACCTTAATGGCGAACACCGGTGAACCGGCTAGACATGCACCCTTAACATGCACTTCACCACCAGCAGGTTGGACGTCGAGACTCATCGGTGGCGGTTGCATTACTCGTCCTTCTGCTAACGCCCGAAATGCTCGGTCAACCGCCTCCAACGCTTCAGCCTCGCCAGTGCGGCTCTTGATTGTTGTTTCGTCAATGACCTGCATCACTGTGCTCCTTCGAAATGTTGGGAAACTGCTCCTATTCCCTATGCATCCTATTGAATCTTTCAAAGACTCAGAACTATCATTTTCCAGATTGCGGTTTTAAGGTAGCATCTTAGGTATTGCCTGCTTATCTGGAATCGTTAACATGGATTTGCCCTTCGGAGGATAGCCATGAAGTATTTGAGTTTGCTGTTGCTGCTTCTTGTAATCCCCGTTAGTACAGCCACGACTGAGCGTACCACGATCGATATCATGGAGTGGACTGTTCCCTGGGATGATACCCGGCCACGCGATCCTTACACTGAGAGTGCAAATCGTGTCTGGTTTTGCGGTCAACAAGGCGAATACCTCGCGAGGCTCGACCCGATGACCGGTGAATTCCAGCGCTATGAATTGGGTTCGGGGGCTGGTCCACACAACCTGATTGTAGACAGCGATGGTTCAGTCTGGTTTGCTGGAAACCTTAATTCTTATATTGGGAAGCTCAATCCCGAGAATGGTGACATCAAAAAGTATCCGATGCCAGACTCCGCCGCACGTGATCCACACACACTAGTCTTTGATGATCTGGGTAACATCTGGTTCACAGTGCAGGGTGGAAATTTTATCGGCCGGTTGAATAAAGCGAGCGGGGTAATTGATTTAGTGAAAGTTCCAACCTCGGGTGCAAGACCGTACGGTATCAAGATGGATTCAAACAATGTGCCTTGGATCGTTGAGTTTGGTTCGCATAAACTCGCAACAATCGATCCTGAGACGCTAGTACTTCGAGAGATCGCCCTGCCGCGCGAGGAAGCAAGACCGCGTCGGATGGAGATCGATTCGAACGATGCGATTTGGTACGTCGACTACGCCAATGGAATGATCGGCCGATACGATCAAAACACCGCACAATTTCAGGAATGGGAAACACCTGGCGGGGCGAATTCTCGTCCTTACGGCACAGCGATGGACGACCAAGATCGCCTCTGGTTCGTAGAATCTGGTTTACAACCCAATCAGTTCGTCGGTTTCGATCCATCAACGGATGATTTTTTCAGTATCACACCGATCGAAAGTGGTGGCGGCACCGTGCGTCACATGTACTACTACGCACCGGCGCAAGAAATCTGGTTCGGTACCGATACCAACACCATTGGACGAACGAAAGTTCCTTAACGCTACTTTGGCAAGCCAACGTATTTACTGCCTGCTCGCGTGCTTCACGGTCGTGGGCCTTAGTATCACATTTCCGGTGGCGGGCTATCTCGACGGGCCACCACCGGCGCACACGGGCGGCTTCGGCGAGAATACATGTCATGAATGCCACTGGGAACATGAACTTAATAATCCGGATGGAACTCTGACACTTAGCGGTATACCAAACGGTTACCTTCCGGGACAAACTTACCAAATGAACATCATGCTTAACCACGTCGCGATGAGGCGCGGAGGGTTTCAACTAACAGCGCGATTCCTTGAGGGGTCAGACGTCGGACAGCAAGCTGGCACTTTACGACCTCTTGATGCACACACAACAACCGTGGTTGGTGATACAAGTGATGTAGAGTACGTGCAACACACAACTGTTGGAAGCAGGCTGCCCACCCCAGGACTGGCCAATTGGGTCATCGAATGGTCGTCGCCGGTTACACCAACTAGTCCAATTATTTTTCATGTCGCAGCCAACGCTGGGAACGATGATGATTCTGACCTCGGTGATTTTGTCTACACCGCACAACTAACCGTTGGCCGTGAATAAAGTGAAAATTTGCCATGTCATTCATAAGTAAGCTACGGATGCTGCTATCGCTCGGACAAGGAGTGAAAGGACTCACAGAAGGTTTGTCTGAAGAAACAGCCGGGCCGGATCCGTTACGTCTTTTCGGTGAGTGGTTCGAGCAGGCCAAAGCCAGCGGCATTGCCCTTCCTGAAGCGATGACGCTCGCCACCGCTTCCGCGGACGGTGCACCTTCAGCGCGTCTCGTGCTCCTTAAAGGCTTTGATGAACGTGGATTCGTTTTTTTTACTAACTACAACAGCCGAAAGAGTGCGGAACTTGATGCGAACCCGCGTGCGGCCCTCGTTTGTCATTGGACAGTACTACAACGGCAGGTACGCATTGAGGGCACAACCGCGCGCACCTCAAGCGATGAATCCGACACCTATTTTCACACACGGTTGCGTGGCAGCCAGATTGGCGCTTGGGCTTCATCGCAGAGCGCGACCCTAACCAGCGTGGATGAACTCCAGCAACGGGTGCGCGAACACGAGAAACAATTCGCCGACCAACCTATTCCGCTACCACCGTTTTGGGGAGGGTTTCGGATCATCCCGCAGCGAATCGAGTTCTGGCAGGGTCGCACCAACCGGCTACATGATCGGCTGTGTTACGAATGTGTTAACAACGCTTGGCTCTGCCGCCGGTTGTATCCATAGCGCTACTCGTTGCGACGCAACGAAAAAAAGTGGAACGCTGTGGCAACGACCACCGCGAACCATCATCTGGACCGAAGCTTCACCAACAGGCGAAGGATCTCTAGATAGAGCCAGACGAGGGTCACAAGGAGGCCGAAGGCGCCATACCATTCCATGTACTGGGGTGCACCACGCTCGGCTCCTTCCTCGATGAAGTCGAAATCGAGTACTAGGTTCAGTGCAGCGATGACGACCACAAAGAGACTAAACAGAATCCCAAACGTGCCGCTGGAGTGAATGAGCGGAATATTGATGCCGAAGAACCCGAGAATAAAGCTAAGAAAGTACACCAGCCCGATACCCCCAGTGGCAGCGACCACACCGAGCTTAAAATTCTCGGTTGCACGAATAACCCCACTACGGTACGCCAGCAGCAATCCACCAAGCGTTCCAAAGGTCAAAAAAATCGCCTGCGACACAATACCAGGATATTGCTGTTCAAAAATAAACGAGATTCCACCTAATGCAAGGCCTTCCAAGCCAGCATAGAGTGGTGTGGTATAGGGAGCCCATGTCTGTTTAAAAACCGTGACTAGCGCCACAACAAACCCACCAATAAACCCACCCCAGATGAAACCAGTTGGAAGCGCACCGGCTGCTCCTTGGCTCCAAACGTAAGTCGCTGCCACAAAAAGAATGGCGAGCGCTAAAGCCGTCTTGTTAACGGTCCCGCTGATAGTCATAGCATTCTCGCTACTCGTGCGAGGAATGCTCGTGAAAGTATCAGCCGTCAGTGCCGGATTACCGGAACGCAACGCAAGATGAGCGGACATATCAGGCTCCTTTATGCAACATCAAACGCAACCTTTGTAAAATAAACTGTTGTATTCACTTCAATAGACTTCTTCTTAACCCTTAGCATTTTACTGACTCTCTGACGCACCTGAAGCACCGCCATTCTGGTTGTCTGCTGCACCAATAAAAGTGCCATCTTCAACAAGAATCGAATTGGCATCACCTCCACCTCCACGTGTCACGGTATGACCCATGGCACGGAGCGCATCGACAAGATCAGCGTATTGTGGATCCTCCGCTGCCTGGAAACCAAGGCGGTCTGGCATCCACTGCATATTGAGGCGTGGAGCATCAACGGCCTCCCGCATATTCATTTCGAACTCAAGGACATTCAACGTAACGTTGAGAACAGTATTGATGATTGTCCGACCGCCTGGGCTACCGGTAACCAAATAGACTTTGCCGTCACGTGACACGATGGTCGGCGTCATAGAACTTAGCATCCGTTTCTCGGGAGCAATTTGATTGGCTAACGTCCCAATTTCGCCGCGTGGTGAAGTTAATCCAGGCTTCTTATTAAAATCCCCCATTTCGTTGTTTAGTAAAAAGCCGGCACCCGTGACAACAACTCCTGCACCATATCCATTCTCTAGTGTGTAGGTGTTCGACACTGCCATCCCAGTAGAGTCGATAACCGAAAAATGTGTCGTTTCCGGGCTTTCAGCCACTAGAGTGATCGGCGGACCGAATTGTTCACTCCTCGTCGCCCGGGTTACGTCAATACCTTCAGCCAATCCCTTGGCATAGAGCTTGTCCGTGAGGTGTGTAGGAATGTCGATAAAGTCAGAATCTCCCAAATATTTCGCACGGTTGGCGTACGCACGACGCATCGTTTCAACGATGATGTGGACCGTCTCACTCGACCAACGCCCGCTTGCCTTTAAATCGAAGTTCTCAAGCACATTCAGCATCAACGTGAGTGAGATGCCACCAGAACTTGGGGGTGGTGAAGAATAGATGTCGTAGCCGCGAAACATGCCGTGAGTCGGCTCGCGAATGACTGCTTCGTATGCTGTTAAATCCTCGCGCGTGATATATCCCCCACCACGCTGCATTTCCTCATGCAAGAGGTCGGCAGTCTCACCACTATAGAACCCATCTAAACCCAGCTCATTGATGCGACGTAATGTGCGACCCAAGTCAGGCAACACAAGGCGATCGGTCGGCAACCATGGTTCGTCTCCACCAGATTTACCATAGACCCGCTTGAATTCATCGTTGTTTGATCGTTCCAGCACGCGATTGAGCTGAGCAGCCAGGTGATTCAAGACGAAGCCGTCTTCAGCTAATATCACGGCTGGCGTGACCAGGTCAGTCCACGCTAACGAACCAAATTGTTCGTGAGCCAGTACCATACCGGCGACTGTGCCTGGCACCCCTACATACAGATGATTCTTCCTGCTGCCGCCATCAACATAATCACCCTGCTCATCGAGAAACATCGTCTTCGTTGAACTAAGTGGTGCTTTTTCGCGATAGTCGATGAAAGTTGGCGCACTGCCGTCACCAGGATGGACCAACATGAACCCACCGCCACCAATGTTTCCGGCAGACGGATGAGTGACGGCCAAGGCAAACGCGGTCGCAATGGCTGCGTCAACCGCATTACCACCCTGTTCTAGAATTTTCGCACCGACGTCACTCGCCTCCACCGATATAGAGACCACCATACCGTGTGCACTTGTGGCGTTGCGATGATCCTGTGCCATGACAGTCGTGCCCTGCACAACCACCAGACTCAAACCGATAAGAACTACAGCTCGGTGACCCATACCCAAAGAGAAACGGCGAAACATAAAGCGCTTCCTTTCAGTTAATAAAACAATGCAAACTGTTCTCAACGTACAACGGACAAAAGGCTTATTGTCAGAAAAGCAGAACGATATCAGGATCGGCGAGGAGAGTCGATATTCTGGCCGGCAATAATAATATTGAGACTGGGAATAAAGTTAGCAACAAACAACACCACTACGTCGTTTATAATGATGAGTTGTTAATATCGGGAAATACCTACTCGCACTCGACCTCATTCATGAAATCTGAACCCCTCAACAAACTCAGTGCCACCGCTTTGCGCATAACCACCTTCGTGGGGTGCCTGCTCACGTTGTCGTTCGGCGTGAGTACGGCTGCCGCGCAAATCTCGACGCAAGCACTCGAACTAGCGGCCGCCGAGAATTTTCCTTATACGCAGCAGCAACTGCAGCAATCGGATAAGGTTCAATTAGACGAAACTGACGTCGAGGACTCAGACACCGACGTAACAATCGACGGTCCCCCAGCACCCATCGCACCAAACGTCGTCTCTCGCGATTCTCAAGGCCGAGTTACCGTGCGAGCTGTGCGATTACCCGAAGGGTTAAACGTTGATGGACGACTTGATGACCCAATCTATTCCACTGTGCCAAGTGTCACGGATTTCATCCAGCAAGAACCAGACGAAGGTGAGCCTGCGACTGATAAGACGGAATTGTGGATCTTCTTCGACGATAAGAATGTCTATGTCTCGGGCAGAAATTGGGACACTGGCCGAGATAAAAGATTAGCCAATGAATTACGCCGTGATAACCGTGCGATTGGCCAGAATGACAATTTTTCCCTTGTGTTAGATACCTTCTACGATCGGCGTAACGGATATCTCTTCCAGACGAATCCACTCGGTGGCCTGCGAGATGGACTCATCACCGACGAAAGGAATGCAAATTACGACTGGAGCACGGTGTGGGATGTCCGAGTTCACCAAACCGACCAGTACTGGGACGTGGAGATGGAAATCCCATTCAAATCACTTCGCTTCAAGCCTGGCGAGGGCCAGATTTGGGGTATTAACATCCGCCGCGGTGTGGAATCCAAGAAAGAGGATTCGTTTCTGTCACCGATCCCACGATCAGCAGCGTGGGGAGCCCTGCAGCGGGTGTCCGATGCCGCCACACTGGTCGGCATCTCTGTGCCAAGCAATTCGCGGAATCTCGAAATAAAACCCTTCGGTATTTCCTCAGTGACGGGCACACGCAACACCACAAACGTAATAGACAACAATTTCCTTGGTGATGTCGGCTTTGATGCTAAATACGGATTGACGCAAGGATTGACGGCAGACTTCACCGTCAACACTGATTTCGCTCAGGTTGAGGACGACATGCAGCAGGTAAATTTAACCCGCTTTAGTCTGTTCTTTCCAGAAAAGCGTGAATTTTTTCTTGAAGGTCAGGGCATTTTTAATTTCGGGGGTGTGAACAGTGGCTATGGCCGGGGCGGTGAAACCCCTCTCCTGTTCTTCAGTCGAAACATTGGTTTGGCAAACGGACAACCGGTCACGATGCGTGCTGGTTCTCGCGTGACCGGCCGCGCCGGGCGATACTCCGTCGGCCTCCTCAACATCCAGACGAGCGAGGATCAATCCCTCAAAGCTGCTGCCACAAACTTTTCTGTGGTCCGTCTCCGGCGTGACCTCTTTCGCCGGAGCACGATTGGGTTCATGGCCACAAATCGGTCAGCCTCGCTCGACGGCAACGGCGCGAATCAAGCTTACGGTGTCGACGCCAACTTCGCATTCTTTCAAAATTTACAGATGAGCACCTTCTGGTCGGGTACAAATAGCCCAGGATTGTCTGGGGACACGACTAGTTATCAAGGCCGCATCCAAAATGAGGGAGATAAGTATGGATTCACTCTCTCTCATTTGAAAGTTGGTGATAATTTTAATCCTGGGATCGGCTTTGTGCGGCGGGATGACTTTAGGAAGAATCGCGCGGAACTCAAATTTTCACCGCGCGCACCGTCAATCGCGTTAATCAGGAAGTTTGAGATGCAAGCGAGCGTTGAACACCTCGCATCCATATCGACCGGAACGCTTGAAACCCGGCAATATCAGGGCCGGTTCCAAGTCGAAATGGAGAGTGGAGACCGCATCATTATCAACACTAAGGATCAATACGAATTCTTGCCTCGGGATTTCACTATCGCTGACGGTGTTGTGCTGGGAGTTGGCAGTTACAGGTGGCAAAATACAAACGCTACATACATGGCCGGGCCGCAACGGAAACTTTCCGGGCGAGTCACCATTGGCACCGGTGGATTCTATAGCGGTCATAGTACCCATTTCAGCGCCGACGGCCGTGTGGAAGTGACCCCGAAACTGTCAATGGAGCCACGCTTCCAGCGAAACTGGATTGCCCTGCCTGAAGGCACCTTCACGACAAACCTTCTAAGTACGCGAGCGACCTATACGATGTCTGCGCGTCTGTTTGCTGGTGCGCTTGTCCAGTACAACTCCAGCAACGACTCAATCAACACCAATGTCCGGTTCCGATGGGAGTACGAACCCGGCAGCGACTTGTTTGTTGTCTATTCCGAAGGCCGCGCAACCGACCACCATGGCTTCCCACTCCAGAAGAACCGTGGCTTCGTCGTTAAATTCACAAAGTTGTTCCGCTTTTAAAACTTCGCTGCACAATCGAGCAGTTCAAGTGCAAGTCCAGCCTTCCCCGCTACGTCCTCTCTCCAAAGGGATTATTGAGTGGGAATGCCGCCAGTCTCAGCAATTTCCTCCATCGCGTTAGTGAAGGTGTCGATGTCTTGAGGGCGGGTGTAGACATTGGGCGTCACACGTAGTCCTTGATATTCGTCGCGCACGATGGCGTTAATGACAATGCGGTACTTGTCCCACATGTACGAGCTAATTTCACGTGTATCGACACCGATAACTTCGACGTTGGCAAGCCCCCAGGTTTGACCTGGTGCGAGGTTGGAGTGAATGCGGATCCGTGGATTATCTTTTAACCGATCGGCCCAGCGCATGGTCAAAAAGCGGAGCCGCGCGGCCTTTCGTTCAGCGCCAATTGCTTGGTGAAACGCAAGGGCTTCGGCAATGGCTGCTTTCGGTGCCGCTGGATGAGTCCCGATTGCCTCAAACTTCCTGATGTCACCATCCTGTCGGGCCGGAGCAGCCTGCAGTGGCCAAGTTTTTTCGATGCGTTCTCGACGCACGTAGAGAAATCCGGTGCCGTGTGGGGCAAGCAACCACTTATGCAAACTGGTGCCATAGTAGTCACACTCAAGATCACGTAACTTAAATGGAAAATGTGCAAAAGCGTGTGCACCATCGCAAATTGTCACCAGACCGCGTTCGCGGGCCAGTCGACTGAGTCGCTGGACCGGAAATAATTGACCGGTCAGATTCGTGATGTGACAGAAATGCAAAACCTTCGTGCGCGGCGTAATCGCCTGCTCAAATCGAGTGTAGAGATCATCTTGGGTCGTGGGCACTGGAAAGGGAAGCCGCGTCAATGTGATCCCTTCACGCCGGACTCGCTGGTCCCACGTTGTCAGCATCCGCCCATAATCCTGCTCGGTTGTAATCACCTCGTCCCCAGCTTGCAGATCGAGACCGTTCTGCGCAATTTGCAGTGCTTCACTTGAATTGCGCGTGATGGCGAGCTCTTCGGGATCGCATCCAAATTCTTCAGCCAATCCTCGTCGAACAGTTTCGATATTGCGTTGGAGTTGCGCGCGGTAATGGACTGGAAGTTGATTGGAAAAATCCAGATAGCGCTTTAAAGCTTCATGGACCACCCGTGGCGTCGGACAACTATTTCCATTATTCAGATTCGTTAGCGTTCGATCGAGTGTGAAAGCCGACTGAATCTCACGCCAGTAGAACTCATCCTGAGCAACTTGCTCTGGAGTTTGGCTGGACACCGACTGCGTGGCCGCCACCACATCCTCCAGACCATGTGCCTTAGTCGTGAGCACTGCTCCACCCAAAATACCCGTACCACGCAGGAATGTTCGTCTACTTACCATGTGTTTGCTCCCCTCAATGGCCAATCAGAAATCATTAACAGCTCGATAGGCATCAATCACAGCCTGCTCGCCGGCGCGACCGGCCTGCGAATTACCATGCTCCATGCCTAAAATGCCGCGGTAGCCCTTGTTGTAGATATGCTCAAAAATACGCCGATAGTTAATTTCTCCGGTGGTTGGTTCATACCGTCCAGGATTGTCGCCGATTTGGAAATACGCAACTTCATCCCACGCCATGTCAATGTTTGGTATGAGATTTCCCTCAGTAATCTGCTGATGGTAAATGTCGAACAGGATTTTGCAAGACGGGCTATCAATCGCCTTGCACAGCATATAAGCCTGCGGAATCTTCGAAAGGTACATGCCGGGATGATCCCATCGATTCAGAGGTTCGATGACCATGACGAGGCCATGCGATTCGAAGATTTGAGCGCCTTGCTTCAAAGTTTCAATCGCATGGGCAGTTTGATAATCGATTTCCAAACGGGGATACAAATCGCCCATCACCACGGTCATCCAAGTCGCGTTCACACGCTTAGCGACATCCACGGAATCTCTAACGTCCCGCAGAAACTGCGCTCGCATCTCAGGATCGCCCTGTGTGAAGCTGGGCTGCCCGAAGCCCCCACTTATATTAATGACAAACACTCCCATGGCCATGCCACGGCGCGTCAGTGCACGCGCTATCCGTTCCTGTTCCGGAATCGACCGGTCTCGCATTCCATTATCTTCGAAGGCCGTGAACCCCTGGTCAGCCATAAACTCAATCTGCGCAACTGGATCGACACCAGCATGTTCGACAAACATGCCAATATGTGGTGCATACGCCATGTGGAATGTATGCGACACCGACTGCTTAAATCCGAGGAGTGGACCTCCAGTACTGCACAACATGGCAGTGCTGCCCAATGCGAGACTTGACCGAAGGAATTCGCGCCGATACATCGTGTCCTATCTACCTTTACTCTGCCTACTTAAGAAGTGCGTCACTTCGTATGACAACCGCCAAAACCACAGACTTACCATTTGTTATGGTCGAGGGAACGAGATGTAAGTTAAGAAATGCGTCGATACACGCCAAGAGTCGAGTTGACCGGTCACCTTTCCGGCTCCCGTTTGAGATTAGCCGACGACGTTGTGCATCAACGTTCCCATGGGAGTCGAACCAAACTGCGATTGATGGCGGCGAGATTCGGCACCCCAGCCAAACCCATCGCAACCTTTAATTCTCCAGTCAGCATCTCAACAACGCGCTGTACACCCACCTGACCAAAGGCCGCCAAACCGTAGACGTAGGCTCGACCCAGCATGACGGCGGTGGCACCAAGCGCCAGCGCTTTCAAGATGTCGCCACCGCGACGAACACCTCCGTCAATTAACACGGGAATCCGCCCTCCAACCGCCTCAACGACCTCCGGGAGTGCCATCAGCGTTGGGACAGCACCATCGAAGGCACGCCCTCCATGGTTTGACACGGAAATGGCAGCCGCACCGTGTTCAACTGCCAGCTCTGCATCCTCACCAGTCAAAATGCCCTTCACAATCAAGGGCAGTTTGGAGCCACTGCGGAGCCACTCAAGATAATCCCATGTGACACTGGGTGTTGTCGGTCTGAGGACGCCGGCCGCATAATTTCCGTAGCCATTCCGGATGTTCCGATCCCGACTTGGTGTGTATTGATGATCGACGGTAACCACAAGCGCCGACGCTCCAGCCTCTTCATGACGACGCGCCCATCCCTGTGCCAGTCTCGATGTTACGTGGCCCAAGGTAGCACCGATCCAGACTGGAGCCTGATTCGCTTGGTACAATTCGTCTATCCATCCTAGAGCATTGCTGACATGATAAATCGTATTGGTAGCATGAGCGGCTTGCGCAGAAACCCGATCACCATTCGGGACAATCGCATTCTTAGTCGTCGGACAGAGCAGAATTGGCGCTTGAAGCTGTTGCCCGAGGTACTCCAGTGAGGTATCGATTTCGCTAACGTCCACCATGACCCGTCGACGCAACGCAACACGCTGGAACGCCTCAACGTTCTGTCGCAATGTAAGCTCATCTTCTGTGCCGCCTTCGATATAGTCGAACGTCGTTGGATCGACGGTCCGCCGAGCAACTTCAGCAATGTCATGCACGTTCGCCGGCCGCATGACCTTCGCACTGTATTGGGGCGGATTGATACTTTTCTGCTGCGCGAACAGTGGCAAGGCACCGGCTGAAAGCACCACAGTGCTCAAGAATTCACGGCGGCTACTCAGTTGTAAGCGTTCAGCAAAGCTCAGCTCGCGCTCGGTCTCAACTACCATCATGTTAGTCGCCATGTTCGTCCCAACTCTCCATTTATGCAGATCTCGCCAGCGTTCGATGCTTGATGAGCGTTACCATTCCCGAGGCAACCAAGCTCTCCTAATTAAACTCCGGTCAAGATTGCTCACGCTAGTCTGACCAGCATTCCCCAGTGCGATCCTAAGTTCGCCATGCAACAATTCGATGACCCGTTGCACACCTTCCTGACCAAAGGCACCTAATCCCCACATATAAGGCCGTCCGATTAGGATGGCGCGCGCGCCAAGTGCTAAAGCCTTCAGCACATCTCCGCCACGACGCACACCACCGTCGACTAAGACGGGCACACGCCCGGCAACTGCATCCACGACTTCCGGCAACACCTCCATCGTGCCCCGCATACCGTCAAGCGTCCGGCCGCCATGATTGGATACCACCACAGCCTGCGCGCCGTTCTCAACTGAGAGGTGCGCATCCTCAGCAGTGATAATGCCTTTCACGACGATTGGCAGATCTGTCGCGGCATGCATCCAATCCATATATCGCCAAGTCATATTCGGCACATACGCCTGGATCATGCCGGACTGGAAACCATTAGTGGGAGGCTCCGAGGTTGAGTAGTTGCGCTCGGGAATCATGCCCATGTCAAACTCGTTTCGAATGACTCGATCTCGGGCACCCGTATAGGGATAGTCGACGCTTACACAGATAGCGCTTCCGCCCCCATCCTGTACACTTTTTGCGAATGTCGCAGCCGTCTCCGGTGTGGGTGATCCCAAGGTGCTCGCCCACCACGTTGGAGCTTCGCCAGCCTGAGTGACCTCGGCCATGTTCTCCGCGCCCCCGACATAAATCGCTCCAGAATTCTTGGCCGCTCGGGCGATCGTGCTATATGGATCTTCGTGCAGCATATGCATCGCCCCTGCAGGCCCTAGAAGAATCGGATGCTCCCGCCGCTCACCCAACAACTCAATGGATGTATCGATTTGCCTAACGTCCGTCATGGCACGACGACGGATCCAGTAGTTATCGAAGGCTTCTGAATTCGCCTGTTTGGTCAACTCATCAGCCGCCCCAGCTGCAATGTAGTCGTAAGCCATGGGGCTGATCTTCGCCTTGGCCAACCCCTCAAAGTCATGGAGATTAACAGGCGCCATAATCTCGTCACTGTACTCTGGTGGCCGAATGATTCGAGGACGACCACGAAGTGGCTCTTGACTTAGATACCCAGGTTCTTCCTCAGAAGCCGTGGTTTGAGTCTCCTGTTGAGCGTCGGCGGACCCTTGTAACAACGGTGACGCACCAGTAAACGATGCGAAGCGTCGCAAGGCATCTCGTCGACTTGCGCGTCTTGGAGAGCGATCTGGAATCTTTGTGCGCGACGTCTCGTCCATGCAAATCCCCTTTAACAAGTTAGAACAAGAACCCGATTCTGAACTCTTCAACAGTCAGTGTCAAGGCATCAAGACGCAGTGTCACGGTTGTGAGTGAACACGCTGGGCGACCTGCGCAATACGCGCCCCGAGTAAACGGCCTTCGCCTAAAATGTTAGGTGTGATTTCTTCTCCTGGAGGTGGAGCAACCCCACTCACACCTAAAGCGCCGACACCATTTTCTCGAATCGGACCGAGAACAAGCATTCTTTCGCCAATCATCGCGAGAAGAAGTGAAACGACAACGTGTTCCTTGCCTGCCGTGTGTCCACCGCCTGTCGAGAACGCAGCCCCAACCTTATCGGTCAGATCAACCCGATAACGGAAGCTCCAATCATCAATAAAGCTCTTCATTGGACCCGCCATGTTTGCGGAATAGGTGGGAGACCCGAGGACGATGCCAGTTGCTTCACTCAGGTCTCCTGCCGTCACGTCGGTCAAAGCTTTTAAAAGGACACGGGTGCCCTCCACACCACGTGCTCCTTCAGCAACCGCCTCGGCCACCTGCTCCGTTCGACCAGTGCGACTATAGTAAGCCACAAGGATGGTCGCGTCATTTTGGTGCGCGTATTCAACACTAAGATGAGTGGTCACCATGAGACCAAACACCACACTCAACCAAAGTTGACGCGTTCGCACTAAATTAATCATCATCTCTCTCATTGTTAACTACACTACGAGGCGTTCAACCCCAGTCTCCCTCTAGCAGGTGGTCCCAATACCAAAACCATCGACTAGAGACTAGTCGAAGTCGCAGCTACGGTTTTATACCCCTCTGTAAAGAACTGGCGAAGCCATCGCGCAACGAGCACCTCTTCACCGTCGCGCATGCAACGGGTTTGGATGCGCCGGCTACCGTAGAGGCTTGAAAGCGCCACCCGATGTTCGGGTCGACGGCGCAAGTGGTCACGCACCTCGCGATGGGTCATCGGTATTACATCCTCATCCCAATCGATCTCGACATAGGGTGGTCTAGAATTTTCATCTACAAGTTCCGCCGTGAAGCTTTCGATCCCTTGCAACTCTGCCGTCAAATACTCTGCTTTCTCTAGCCAAGTCGCATGCACCGCACCATGGTCGAGTTGTTCGTACCGATTCAAGGCAACGACAAGACCAATAATCTCCTCTTTACCTACTTTCATACCTCTCCCGATGAGATCGTTCGGCGCTGCTTGTAGCCGTGCCGCCTCAATGAGATCCGCACGACCCGAAAGAATGCCGGTGGACTGCGGGCCACGCAGTCCCTTGCCCCCAGAAACAACCACCAGATCGGCACCAAGCTCATTAAAAATTGTTAAGTTCCCGGCTGGAGGTAACCGTGATGCACCGTCAATCATGACCGGAACACCAACCTGCTTGGCGACTTGGATTAGATCCTCAGGCTGCAACACTTCTTCGGCCATCGTGCCACTCAGTGCAACGTGCCTAGGTAAACCGAAGATGAGAGCCGTGTTGTCACCGATAGCGTTCATCAGCTGTGTGCGTCCCTCAACTTCAATCAGGGTCGCGCCGGCAGCCTGTAACGCAAAGTCATACGGATAACGGTGCGCTTTTTGAATAATACATTCACGCTTCGCCCAGGTTGGATTTGGCAACGCCCGCATCTTTTCTTCATCGGTGCCGGTAAGACACGCCGCCATACCAAGTAAGAGCCCTCCAGATGCGCCCGATGTAATCAGCGCTGCTTCAGCCTTAACGACTTCGGCGGCGCGCTGACCAGCAGCGACTGTTAACTCGTCCATCATCACAAAATAATCATTTGCCTCTTGCATGGCTTCGATCACTTCAACCGGCATGCGCGAACCACCAAGGGCAGTCCCATTTCCGTGACCAGGCAGGTGCGCCTTCACTCCCAAAAGACGAGTATAAATATTGTCATGCTCGACTTGCAGTTCAATCGTCGCGGTTCGGGCTTCGAGGTTAGGTTCGACAGCATTTTCGCTTGCAGTTTCCTGGCTTACACAAGCACTGGCCAAGCCGGCCGTTACTGCTGCACCAATAAACTGACGTCGGCTCGGGTCGTCTGGCACTGTACGTGTCAATAGTTGGTCGTCGTGTCTCGGCATCGCGGCCTCCTTAGTAGTGTGGAATGAACATCATAGCGCTAGTCTGCCACTTGTTGAAGGTCGATTACCAAGCGACAAAGATTCTTAAGTCTCTAACATTGTTACCCGTGGGACCAGTCATGATTGCATCGTCGAGTTGTGCAAAAAAACGGTGCGAATCTGACCGCGTTGCGTAGGTTTCCGGGTCAAGCCTGATTTGCCGTGCTCGATTTAGGCTTTCGCCATCAGCTACTGCGCCAGCTGCCGGTGACGAACCGTCTAGGCCGTCAGTTCCTGCACTCAAGACCGCAACGCGCCGACCAGCAATACGAGGCACACACTCCAGCACAAAGGCTTGATTCCGACCACCAATGCCCTCACCGGTCACTGGGCAAGAATACTCACCTCCGCTCAAGACAGCCACTGTTTGATCTGCGTGCTGGCGCTGAAGGTGCTCGAGTTTGGTGATCATATGGTCCATTAACTGATCGACAGACCATGCATCAGAAAGTTCATGATCCGTTTCCACAATCCAGCCGAGTCTCTCTGCAGCATGCGCCATGGTCTCTACAGCGTTCGCAGATGACAGTAAGCAGTGCCAGCTGCTGTCTTGAAACGTGGCCTTGCCAGGTTTGGGAGTTTCTGGAAGCAGAGCCTCATCAAATAAATAACGTATAGAAGGTGGCAATTGATCACGCAAGTTTAGGTCTTGAATAAGTTGCCTACAATTTTCAGCGGTGGAATCGTCAGGCATCGTAGGACCAGATGCGACGCTCGACGGGGTATCTGGTGGAACATCAGAAACATAAAGTGTCATCTGTCGCGCTGGGAATGCCAATTCTGCAAGCCGACCTCCTTTTATCGCCGACAGATGTTTTCTGATGGTATTCACGTTTCTGATACTTGCACCACAGGTGACGAGTAATCGGTACAACACCTGACAATCTTCTAAAGTGATCTCCTGCGAAACTGGCATCTCGCAAAGTGAAGATCCCCCACCTGACAGTAAGAAGACGATGAGATCATCCGATGTTGCACTTCTCACAATATCAATAGCTGCTGCCGCGGCATCAAAGCTCTCCTGATTTGGATAGGGATGTCCACCGGTGAAAACGGTAAAACCAGGTAGTGACTGCCCCACTGGCCCAAGAGTGGCAACAACACCGGTCAGGGTCTGTGGCGCCACAATGTCAGAAAACTTTTCCAGCATCGGAATCGCAGCTTTTCCGATCGCCACTGTTATCAACTTTCGATAGCGACTCACATCGAGGGTCTCATGACCGACGGTCAAGATACCATCCGCGCATGTAACCTGGTCAGCTAGTACACGGCCGACGGAAAGTCGCATGAGGGTTTCTTCGAAAAGGCGACGCAGATCCTGTTTCATAAATTCAGTGTGATCTCAGAATAGCAAACACAAACCAGTTCTCTATTAAAGGCGCCACGACCACTCGCCCAACGGCCGAATTGTCGGCGAACAGGCTGTCTTTGCTGTGCGTGTGTTAGCATCTTGAAATTGGATTAAACCACAGAAAGAAGCGCACATTTGGAATTACCGTTACAGTCGTCGGCTGGATTCTCATTACCCAATGGAAACACTTGATCCCGTTTGTGGCATGTCGGTCGATCTCGCTGCAACAGCCCACCAATTTATCTATGCTGGCCAAACCTACGGCTTTTGTTGTGCCCACTGTCTAGAAAAATTCAAGACCGACCCGGAACAGTACTTACACACCAAGCAGTCGGCGAATGCCGCCCCAACATCGCCAAATGCTGTCTACGTCTGTCCAATGGATCCCGAAGTCCGGGCAGACAAACCAAGTCCCTGCCCCAAATGTGGCATGGCGCTTGAACCGGAAGTGGCACCACTCCCGACTCGCGGCGTTAAGTACATCTGCCCAATGCACCTTGAGGTTGTGACTACTCTGCCTGGAACCTGTCCGTCATGCGGTATGACACTGGAACCACATGCAATCGACGTACAGGAAACACCTAACTCGGAATTGATCGACATGACTCGTCGATTCTGGATCGGCGTGGGCTTCGGCTTCCCCGTGTTCTTGCTAGCTATGGGTGACATGGTGTTTGGTGCGCGGATGCAGGAAATGGTCAGTCGTCCACTTAGCAACTGGCTCCAGTTTATCTTTACCACTCCAGTTGTACTGTGGGCTGGGTGGCCATTTTTTCAGCGAGGCTGGGCTTCGCTGAAAAATACCAGTGCCAATATGTTTACGCTGATTGCCATGGGAGTCGGCTCGGCATTTGTGTATAGCATCGCAGCAACTGTTAATCCGCGGTGGTTTCCGGAAGGATTCCAGACAGATCACGGCGTTCCCACCTATTTTGAAACTGCAGTAGCCATTACGGTGTTGGTCCTGTTAGGTCAGGTGCTGGAAAGTCGGGCCCGGCACCGCACCGGCGCAGCGATCCGCTCATTACTGAGCCTGTCTCCTCAAACAGCCAGGGTTGTACTGCCTGATCACGATACCGATGTACCGTTGGCGCTCGTGAAGGTCGGCGATTTGTTGCGGGTCAGGCCTGGGGACAAAATTCCGGTCGATGGTGTCGTGGTGAACGGCGCCAGCGCGGTCGATGAATCCATGGTGACGGGTGAGGCGATCCCGGTTGAAAAAACGGTCGGAACCCAAGTAATCGGTGCCACGATCAATGGGACGGGAAGCTTCACGATGCGGGCTGAGCGTATTGGCTCGGAGACCCTTTTGGCGCACATCGTGCAAATGGTCGCTAACGCGCAGCGAACTCGCGCTCCTATTCAGCGTGTTGCCGATCGCGTGTCTGAATGGTTTGTGCCGAGTGTTGTACTCGTGGCAATCGTCACGCTCGTTGTGTGGAGTCTCTGGGGTCCAGAACCACGGTTTGTAACCGCCCTAGTCAACGCTGTAGCCGTGCTTATCATCGCTTGTCCCTGCGCACTCGGACTAGCAACCCCGATGGCTATCATGGTGGGTACTGGACGTGGTGCAAAGTCTGGGGTACTCGTCAAACATGCAGCAGCCCTAGAAATGTTGGACCGCGTGGACGTTCTCGTAATCGACAAAACTGGGACTCTCACCGAAGGCCGTCCACGCGTAGCAAGTATTTCAACGATTGAAGGCGTCGTCTCAGAAACGAAGCTTTTACGGTTAGCAGGAGCTCTTGAGCAAGCCAGTCAACACCCACTAGCCGTCGCGGTTGTCACACGCGCGATCGAACAGGGCATGGCCTTACCCGAGATTGAAAATTTCCAAACCGTGCCAGGAAAAGGTGTCGAAGGAACGGTCGAGAAGCGACACGTCTTATTAGGCACAGAAGAGTTCTTAATCGAGCATGGAGTTCACACGGATGTCTTTGCGCATCAGGCCAATGAACTTCGTCACCAAGGACAGACTGTTATTTTTCTTGCCGTTGACGGGCAACTAGCCGGCTTTGTGAGTGTGTCGGATGCCGTAAAACCAACTACGTTCGAAGCGTTGCGCATGCTACAAGCGGAGGGTGTGCGGATTGTAATGGCGACTGGTGACAACGCCTTAACCGCGCATGCAGTCGGAGATACCCTCGGCCTCAACGAAGTTCGAGCAGGCGTCTTGCCAGAAGAAAAACAGCGGATTGTGGCAGGTCTGCAAGCCGAAGGGCGGGTCGTTGCCATGGCTGGTGACGGTATCAATGATGCGCCGGCACTGACAGAAGCTGCAGTGGGAATTGCTATGGGAACCGGAGCTGATATTGCCGTTGAGAGCGCTGACATCACTCTTGTCAAGGGAGATTTGCGAGGTATTGCCCGCGCTCGTCGACTCAGTCGCAGTACACTACGCAATATTCGTCAGAACTTATTTCTCGCATTTATCTATAACGGCATCGGTGTGCCAGTGGCTGCCGGTGTGCTGTATCCGCTAACTGGGTGGTTCATCGACCCGATATGGGCAAGTGCAGCGATGACACTCAGTTCCATATCAGTCATCACGAACGCATTACGACTACGGTCGCTGGATCTGTAACTGAGGGAGGAACTCGGAGGCTTCTGTGTGAATCGTCCTAGTCGGCGCCCAGTAACGCCGCTTCTTCAGCGAGGAAGGCCTCAAATTCCTCTTCCGTTTGGATTTTTACGAAGCCTCGCATCCGATAATGTCCAAGACCACAAAGCTGTGAGCAATTGATTTCGTAATCACCGGCAACTGTGGGTACGAACCACACTGGGATCTCCATGCCAGGAATGGCATCCTGCTTAACACGGAATGTCGAAATAGCAAAGCTGTGAATGACATCCTGCGTTGTTAAGTGCACGATGGTCGGCTTACCCACGGGGAGGTTGAGTTGATTAATGGTCGCAATGTCGTCGACTGCGTACGGATCTGACCGATCTAAGCCGATCGCATTCGTCGGTGTAATCAGGCTTGGATCCTTACGGCCGAACATACCATCAGGACCTGGATAATGGATGTGCCACTCGAATTGTTTGGCGACGACGTTCACGACGGTCGAGTCAGTTTCAGCCGGAAACTCGTTGAGGCGTGTGGCCCACGCTGGGATGGCAAAACCAATCAGCAGCACTGCTTCGACAACCGCAACACCGACTTCCAAATAGCTGGAGGTGTGACTCTTCACACCGGCGTAGTCAGCTGTTGGGTTTTTCGACGCCCGGAAACGCCACAAGGTGTAAAGAAAAAACAAGCCCCACCCAACGAACAAGATCAGCATGAGCCAGTGGAGATACACAATCAGTTGATCAACTTGTGGGGCGTGTGCCGATGCCTGAGGTGGCAGCCCTAGAAATTCCCGCATTTAGTAACTCCCTTCGTGCTGCGTTCGTTCACGCACCACGGTTGCTGACTCCGCACTCACCCGTGCTAACTTGAATAAGCGCACGAAAAACATCACAAAGCCGGTCGCCACTGTCGAAAGTACGCCCAGTAACAAGAAAATGGCCCAATTCATTCCGTCAGTCATCGGTCCCTCGACCGCTCCAAAACAAACCGGACACGCCAAAACTGTGGGTGCCGTGAGTACGCACAGCGCAACAGTTGCCAGCATCGTCCGAAAACCCAAACGACCAACCATAACCGTTTCCCGTCCCTCCTTAGTCAAGACCGATTCTGCGAGCCCTGCGAGCGAATAACACTGCGTACCGAGAAAGGAGCCCGGCAACAAGTAATGAAACCACTGCCGTCACAAGATAATTCAAAGACTCAAATCCTGAGCGATACGCATTCGCCGCCCAGACCCCCATCAACAGGCTCAGAACGGCTGACGCAATAATAAAGAATAAGTGGACGCTTTTGAGTGACATGCTAATAAACTTTCAAACCCTACTTACTGGCCAATATGATCGAGCGTAGCAAAGAGCGGTAAGAACATCAACAAACAGAAAAACACAGCCGTGAGCATTAAAGACCAGGTAACAGCTTTCTTTTCACCGACCAAGTGCATGAAATAGCGAGCGACAAGTGAACCCTTAATCGTTGCAACGATCAACGCCACTAGGATTGCTAAAGGAATAGACAAGGCTAGATAGGACACGCCGACCGTCGCGACCGTTAGCACCATCAGTGCGACGAACACCATGACATAAACCTTAACGTGTTTTCTTATTTCGTCCGCGCTTGTACCACTCATGTTGCCTCCCACCTACCCTTAACGCTAGATCAATTCGAGTTCTACAGTAGATACAACACCGGAAACAGAAAAATCCAGACAAGATCTACGAAGTGCCAATAGAGACCGGCTGCTTCGATTCGATTTGTGAACTGCTCTGGCGCCGTTTTCCACATCTTGCTGCCTGGTCCAACAAAATAACCGTTCACAATGATGCCACCTATGATGTGCAAGGCGTGCAGGCCCGTCACCGTAAAATAAATCGCCAAGAAGGTACTCTCGGACGGATACAAGTCGTGCGAAAATTTATCGCTGTATTCGTACGCTTTCACGACCAGAAAGAGCACTGCCAGTCCAACCGTGGAACCGAGGTATAACCTAAACTTACCAAAGTCATTCATCTTAAGCGACGCCCAAGCCATGACCATCGTCACACTCGACGCAATCAACACAACCGTGTTGAACGCGGCGATGGGTACCGACAAGATCGAAGCACCAACCGGCCATGTCTCGGCGCCAACGCGCAGGAGCACATAGGAAGAAAACAGCCCACCAAACAGCATCACTTCGGACGCAAGGAATAACCAGATGCCGAGCTTGACGTTATTCAAGCCCGTATCTTCCCTACTTTCAACAGTATACGGAATTTCCATAACTCTCTGCGTCCTCTCCTAACGTCGTTCGTTCTGTGGTGTAAAGTCTTGTACCGCACCTGGTACGCTGTACTCGTACGGGTCACGATGGACTTCCGGCGGCGTTACGAAATTGCCGTGTGGTGGCGGTGTTGGTGTCGCCCACTCCAGCGTTGTAGCTTTCCACGGATTGTCCGACGTTACCTTGGCGCCCTTCTTCATACTCCAGAAAAAATTCACAATAAAGAAAAGCTGGAAGAGACCCATTACCCACGCAAAGGTTAAAATGGTTCCGTTCCAAACCAAAACGCCCTGCGTGTGTTGGTACATCTCGGCACCGTCGTACATCCGGCGATTCATTCCGGCCAGCCCCTGGATCAGCATCGGAAAAAAGATCCCATTCATGCAGACGAACGTACCCCAGAAGTGGATCTTCCCAAGCAGGTCATTCATCTTGCGGCCGGTTGCTTTTGGAAACCAGTAATAAATACCGGCGAACAACGCAAAGATCGTGCCTGGGGCCACTACGTAATGGAAGTGCCCGATGACGTAATAGGTGTCGTGAAGATGGAGATCTGGCAGCGCAAGGCCAAGCGGTAGACCTGTTAAGCCCCCGATACCAAACATGGGCAAGAAAGCCAACGCGAAGAGCATCGGCGTTGTAAAGCGGAGTGAACCTCCGTACAGCGAGATAACCAGCGCTGAGAGAATCACGACAGACGGAATGGAAATAATCATCGTGGTCGTCTGGAAGAATGCACTAATCGCGGTTCCCATGCCGGTTAAAAACATGTGGTGCGCCCAAACGAGAAACGACATGAAGCCAAGGAAGATCGCCGAATAGACCATTACACGATAGCCCCAAAGCGGCTTTCGGGTGTTGTTGGCAACGATCTCCGCAGTGATACCAAGTGCAGGCAATATCAAGACGTACACCTCTGGATGCGCTAGAAACCAGAACAAGTGCTGCCACAGGAGTGGATTGCCACCACCTGACACGTCAACCGCTGCACCACTTACGACCAGACCGCTTGGCATGAAGAAACTCGTACCCGCCAGGCGGTCCATCAACTGCAGAACGGCCGCGGATTCGAGCGGTGGAAAAGCGAGAAGCAACAGGAAAGCCGTGACCAATTGCGTCCAGACGAAGAATGGCAAGCGCATGAATGTCAGCCCGGGGGCACGCAACTGAATAATGGTGACGATAAAGTTCACCGAACCGAGTAGCGAAGACGTAATCAGAAACACCATCCCGAAGAGCCACCAGGTTTGGCCCGACGTTGCGATAATTGAAAGCGGCGCATACGAGGTCCACCCAGAATTCGCGGCGCCACCTTGCGCGAAGAAACTTAACAACATCACTACGCCGCCCACAAAATAGCTCCAATAACTTGCCATGTTCAGGCGTGGGAATGCCATGTCGGGTGCACCGATCTGGAGCGGCATAACATAGTTGCCAAAGCCACCAACCGCTAACGGCACAACGCCCAAAAACACCATGATCGTACCGTGCATGGCGCCGAGCTGGTTGTAGAACTCGGGCAGCATGATACCGCCAGGGGCATTAGCATCGCCTAAGAACTGACCGACCCACGGAATGGGCTGTCCGGGATACGCGATCTGCCAGCGCATCATTATCATGAGAATGAAGCCAAATAACATGAACACTAGGGCTGTGATCGCGTACTGGATCCCAATGACCTTATGGTCAACGGAAAACACGTAAGTTCGCCACCAACTCGCCTTGTGCTCGTGACCCGCGTGTGAGTGATCGAGTGTCGCAACGGTATCCAACGTCGTGCTCCTTAGTTTCAGTCCGACAGCATCCCGCAGTATTCAGTTGGTATCTTTTCGCCGAATTTCACATGGAAGTCGGCTTAATCTATTCACTCGGACAGGGCGGTGCCTGTCCGAACATCCTCAATCCTTAGCAACCAACTCCACGAATTAATGGACACGGCATTTTAGCCTCTGTTGCGCGCGCGTGCAAGCCTTTGAGGGCTTTAAAGCCAGGCGGGGGGGCCAGGAATTAGTGTGGGCCAATATCCTGATGTTCCGAATCAGGCGGCTTACTCAAGAAGTCATGCTGTTTCGCAGCGCCCGTCTTGCAGCTTGTATTATGACCATTGTCACCAGCACAGTCGCAACCAAGCCGAGGACCATTGTAACGTAGTAGCTAACCCCTGAGTTACTCGGAACACCACCTGCCAAGGCGAAAACATCACCGGCAAGCATCCCGTAATAGGCATAAACCGCCGAACCCGGCAACATCCCGATAGCGCCAAGCAGGTAGGCCCGAAAGGTGACGGTCGTCAGTCCTAGAGCGTAGTTGAGGAAGTTGAACGGAAACACGGGCGACAAGCGGAGCAGCAGGACAATCTTAAAACCTTCAAGACCCACCGCTTTGTCGATTGCAGCAAATTTTGGATAGCGAACGAGGCGACGCTGAATTGCGTCTCGTGCGAGATAGCGTGCAGTGAGAAAGGCAAGGGCTGACCCGATCGTTGCACCGACGAACGTATAGAAAGTGCCTTCAACCAGCCCGAATACTGCACCAGCTGTCATGGTCAGGAGTGAGCCAGGTACAAATGTAAGCGTAGCCGCAACGTAGGCCAAGACAAAGGTAACGGGGGCCCAGACTCCCAGCGTGTCGACCCACAGTAGGAAACGGGGCAGGTAACCACCGAATTCTCTTCCGATCACGACCAATATCCCTAAGGTCACAACACTAAGAGCCATCTTGGCCGAGGACAAACGGGCGTTTGGAAATACACTTGCGGTCATGGTCTTTATCCTATGCCCCATTGTGTCCAAATGGTGTCTTTAAGGATAGATATGGTTGAACGAGATAATATTTCGTGGGGTGGACGAATGCGCGCCGAACCTACAGGGGTATACTGCTCATGTGTCAGCCGCGGTTGAAGGAGCATTCGGTAATTGGAGCCGCCGTCTATGAATCACATTCCGACTCAAGAAATGGATGGACCCACTCCAACAGGGATTCTTGATACCAACGAAACCGACGACTCCCCAATGGGGCGAACCTACTTGGCGGTTTTGATTTTGGAAATAATCGTCCTAGCCTGTCTCTGGTTTTTGAGTCGTTATTTTAGCTCCTGATCCCCAGCTTTCAGAACTACACATGCACTTCATTGATTGGCTTATTATAACGATCTACCTCATTTGGATCGTCTCCGACGGCTTGAAACGTTCCAAAGGTCTCAACGCCGTTAGAGGATATTTCCTCGCCAATCGGTCTTTGCCTTGGTGGGCCGTGGGGCTAACCGTAATGGCCACCCAAATGAGCGCCATCACTCTGGTTGGAACCACCGGACAAGGCTACACCGACGGTATGCGATTCGTGCAGTTCTACTTTGGCCTACCAGTCGCCATGATTATTCTATCGGTGACGCTGGTACCATTCTTCTATCGCGCTAATGTCTATACGGCTTACGAATATCTGGAGCGTCGATTCGACGTCCGCACTCGCACGCTCGCAAGTTTACTGTTTCTGCTGTCACGCGGCTTGCAAGCTGGAGTGGTTATTGCCGCTCCGGCAGTCATTTTATCGATCATTCTCAATCTAAATCTGACCATTACCATTCTAGCGATCGGTTTACCAACAACGATATACACAATGTTCGGCGGCGTACAAGCGGTAACTTGGACCGACGTTAAGCAGATGGTGATCATCGTCGCTGGCTTAGCCGCCGCAATCGTCGGGCTTGTTATGGGCTTGCCGGACGAAATAGGCGTTGGCGAGGCATTGCACGTCGCGGGCACTACGGGTCGCCTCTTGACGCTTGATTTTACATTCGACCTAAACGAAACCTACACCGTATGGTCAGGCATGATTGGTGGTTTATTTCTTATGCTGGGCTACTTTGGCTGCGACCAGAGCCAGGTTCAACGTTATTTGACAGCCCAATCAGTCACAGCAGGCAGACAATCATTAATGCTAAGTGCGTTCGCGAAAATTCCACTTCAGGCCCTGATTCTGCTTACCGGCGTCTTGGTATTCACTTTTTACCTGTTCAATGCTCCACCCATGTTGTTTAACACCGTCCACGACCAGGAAATGCGATCAAGTCCTCAGATGGCAGAGTACGAAGAACTGAATAGTAATTTTTTACAGGCCTTCAATGATCGACGTGAAGCCGCACGTGCCGCTGCAGCCGCACGACGAATGCCAGACACGAATGGTATAGAGGCTGCCGATGCGTTATTTCAAAAGCGCGACTTGGAGCTTAGTCACATCCGCGACGATGCAAAAGCGCTCGTCATTGAAGCGACCGGCGACCGTTCTTATTCGGATGTGAATTACGTATTTCCCACCTTTGTAACAACACAGCTTCCCATTGGTGTGGTGGGATTAATTATTGCCGCAATTCTGGCGGCCGCTATGTCAAGTATTGCTGCTGAACTAAATTCACTCTCAACTGCAACCGTGATCGACTTCTATCGCCGGCACTTTCGACGGGAAGCCTCTGATGAGCACTATATGAGGGTCTCGAAGATGACGACTGGCTTCTGGGGTTTGACCGCATCCATTATCGCCATGTACGCAGTAAATTTAGGCACGCTTATCGAAGTCGTTAACCGATTTGGATCATTCTTTTATGGTTCTTTATTAGGCGTCTTTATGTTGGCAATTCTTGTCCGCTGGGCGACCGCAAGAGGTGCTTTTTGGGGATTAATTGGCGGTATGACTTCCGTAACAGCCGTCGCGCTAACCTCAGAAATTTCTTTCTTATGGCTTAATGTCGTTGGTGCTATCGCGGTGTTTTTGGTTGGCATTGCAATTAGCGCGTTTCAGCCTTCTAAGAAACCGGTGTCAAACTAACGCCTTTTGCACTGGTCCTGAACTGACATCCTCAATGAAAACAGTTATTTGCAACCATTTAGAGAGCGTGGTATAAAGTTATATGCGACCGAAAAGGTCGTGGTTAAGAATTCTTAATATTTCGAAGATTCTGAGCAAAAAACTCGAAATCTCTGGATTAAGTCTTTAAAGGTAGGAGACCGAGGCAGGTCATGACTACGGCAGCGCGAACCGTCGAAAAAATTACGGAGCAAGACTACAAATACGGTTTCGTAACTGATGTCGACTCCGACACTATTCCCAAAGGACTCAACGAGGATGTCGTTAGACTCATCTCGGACAAAAAAGGTGAGCCGGAATGGCTACTCGACTGGCGGCTCAAAGCCTATCGGCTGTGGACGACAATGGTAGAACCGGAGTGGCCAAATGTTACCTATAACAAAATCGATTACCAAGCCATTAGTTACTATTCGGCGCCAAAGAAGAAGCCGACACTAAAAAGCATGGACGAGGTAGACCCAGAGATTCGAAGCACCTTTGAAAAGCTCGGCATCCCAATCGAAGAACAGAAAATGCTTTCTGGTGTCGCGGTCGACGCAGTGTTTGATAGCGTTTCGGTCGCGACAACTTTTCGTGAGAAACTTGCCGAAATGGGCATCATTTTCTGCTCATTTTCAGAAGCTGTTCGTGAGCATCCCGATCTTGTTCGAACCTATTTGGGCTCTGTTGTCCCCTATTCAGACAATTTTTTTGCGACGCTGAATTCGGCCGTATTCAGCGATGGGTCATTTGCATACATTCCAAAGGGTGTTCGCTGTCCGATGGAGCTGTCGACCTACTTCCGGATCAATGCGGCTTCGACAGGGCAATTCGAACGAACATTGATCGTAGCTGATGAAGGCGCCTCCGTCAGCTATCTGGAAGGGTGCACAGCCCCAATGCGTGACGAAAATCAACTGCATGCTGCTGTCGTGGAGCTCGTCGCGCTAGACGACGCGACAGTCAAGTATTCGACTGTGCAAAATTGGTATCCTGGCGACAAAGACGGCAAGGGTGGAATTTACAATTTTGTGACCAAGCGCGGTGTAGCGCGTGGTGTAAATTCTAAGATCACGTGGACTCAAGTCGAGACTGGGTCGGCGATCACCTGGAAATATCCCGGCTGTATTTTGCAGGGCGACAACTCCATTGGGGAATTTTATTCAGTCGCCGTAACTAACAATCGGCAACAGGCTGACACTGGCACAAAAATGATTCATATAGGTCGAAATACCCGAAGCACAATCGTGTCAAAGGGCATTTCAGCTGGACATGGTCAGAACACCTATCGAGGGTTGGTAAGAATTGGAAAGAGTGCAAAACAGGCACGGAATTACTCGCAGTGCGACTCGTTACTCATCGGCGATCAATGCGGTGCACATACATTTCCTTACCTTGAAGTGCGCAATACTTCCTCTCAGGTAGAACACGAGGCCTCTACTTCGAAGATTGGAGAAGATCAGATCTTTTATTGCCGCCAGCGTGGTCTTTCGACAGAGGATGCCGTAAACATGATTGTTAACGGATTCTGCAAGGAAGTCTTTCGAGAACTTCCTATGGAATTCGCCGTCGAGGCTCAGAAATTGCTGGGTGTGACTCTGGAAGGTAGTGTTGGTTAGCAGCCATCCCACAACTCATTAACATATCGGCGCAGAATCAGCACGAAGCGCCGCTTACTCAAAAAGTTTTCTGTAAGTTCTGATCACTTGTGGTCAGGTAACGATAAAGAACGAAGGGAAATACCATGTTGGAGATTAACGGTCTGCGGGTCAGCGTAGGAGACAAAGAGATTCTAAAAGGTCTCAACCTACAAGTTGGTGCTGGCCAAGTCCACGCCATTATGGGTCCTAACGGTTCGGGAAAGAGTACGCTTGCCGGCGTGTTGGCAGGGAAACCAGATTATCAGGTAACGGCCGGAACAGTGCGCTACCAAGGTAAGAATCTTCTAAACCTAGAACCGGAAGAACGAGCACGTGAAGGTATCTTCTTGGCTTTTCAGTATCCTGTTGAAATCTCTGGCGTGAACAATGCGTATCTAATAAAGGCAGCTTTGAATGAGGTCAGAAAGCATCGTGGAGAATCTGAACTTGACGCCATCGAATTTATGGAACTGGTGCAAAAAAAACTTGAATTGCTTGCGATGGACTCGTCGTTACTAAATCGACCAGTCAATGAAGGTTTTTCGGGTGGCGAGAAAAAGCGGAATGAGATCTTCCAAATGGCGGTGCTAGAGCCCACATTGGCATTGCTGGACGAAACTGATTCTGGGCTTGATATTGATGCACTCAAAATTGTAGCGGAAGGAGTTAATGCGCTACGTGATTCCTCTCGATCGATCATTGTCGTAACACACTACCAGCGACTCCTTAACTACATCATTCCGGACTATGTGCACGTACTCTCGGGTGGCCGCATTGTGAAATCTGGTAAAAAAGAACTGGCGCTTGAATTAGAAGAAAAAGGCTATGGCTGGATCGAAAATGAGGCTGCAGAAATAGGAGCGTAGGGCACGTGTCAACAGAAACGTCCGTCAATCTAGATACGTATCTCGCTCAGTTCGAGTTGCTCCAGAGCACTCGGGAAGTCGCTGACGCACCAGCGAGCATACGGCAGCTGCGTCAAGAGGCAATGACACGCTTTAGTCAGTTGGGGTTTCCAACGACTCGTTTAGAAGACTGGCGATTCACCAATGTGGAGCGAATCGCCAAATCTCAATTCGAACTTGCTGACGAAGCCACAGTCAGCGCTGCACAATTTGAAGCACTCTCCTTCTCGACTCTCTCAGGCCCACGACTGATTTTTGTGAATGGTCGGTTTGCACCAGTGCTATCGAACACCGATGGGGCAATAAAGGCTGGTGTCACCGTGGAAAATCTCGGTCATGCGCTGACTAAACAATCGGTACGGCTGGAACCTCATCTGGCCCGACTCACCCCATACCGCGATCGTGCCTTTCCAGCACTGAACATGGCGCTGTGGCAGGATGGCGCCTTTGTGTCGGTACCAAACAACACGACCTTGAACGAGCCGATTCACTTGCTCTTCCTATCGACTGCTCCAAGCAAAGCTGCGGCAACCTACCCGCGTGTGCTCGTTGTACTTGGTGAAAATAGTCGGTCGACGGTGATTGAGGAATACGTCAGCGTAAACGACTCTCCGCACTTCACCAACGCTGTCACTGAAATTGATATCGGCCCAGGTAGCACCCTGGACCACTATAAGGTGCTGTCAGAAAATCTGTCTGCTTATCATGTTGCCAGCTCAAACCTGCGACTTGGACGAGATAGCACGACTAGGTCCACTTCCGTGACGTTGGGTGGGAGCCTTGTTAGAAATGACATTGGCGCCCTTCTGAGAGGGGACGGCGCCGAATGCACGTTAAACGGGCTTTATCTGGCTAACAGCGACCAACTCGTCGATAATCACACGACGATAGACCACGCCGTGCCACACTGTAACAGTCATGAACTTTACAAGGGAGTACTAAACGGCCACGGACGGTCGGTTTTTAACGGCAAGATTATCGTTCGAATTGATGCCCAAAAAACTGATGCCAAGCAGACAAATCAGGCGCTGCTCCTCTCCGAGGATGCGCAAATTAATACGAAACCGGAATTAGAAATCTTCGCAGATGACGTCAAGTGCACACACGGCGCGACCGTTGGGCAGTTGGCTGACGATGCACTGTTCTATCTTCGCGCACGCGGCCTCGACGAAGCCCAAGCCCGCCGCGTCTTAATTCATGCTTTTGCCAACGATGTGCTAAGCCGAATTTCGCTCGACTCTCTTCGCGCTTATTTGGAGACCGCCTTGCTGAAACAATTGCCCATGACAGGCTTGGAGGCGAGAGCGTGAGTCCTCGCAAGAGTGCGTCTACGACATCAGTATTTGATGTTGAACGTGTCCGCGCTGATTTTCCGATCTTGGAGCGGGAAGTGCATGGACAGCAATTAGTCTATCTCGACAATGCCGCTACCACACAAAAGCCTCGGCCTGTCATTGATGTCCTAAATCGTTACTACAGCACAGAGAATGCCAACATTCACCGAGGTGTCCACTACCTGAGTGAGCATTCAACAAAATCGCATGATACGGCTCGAACAACGGTGCAACGTTTTTTAAACGCGCGGTCATCGAGCGAGATTATCTTCACCCGTAATGCGACTGAAGGTATTAACCTCATTGCCCAAACCTACGGGCGTCAGCACGTAAAACCCGGAGATGAAATCGTCATCACGACTATGGAGCATCACTCTAACATCGTGCCATGGCAACTGCTCTGCGAACAGACGGGCGCTTGCCTGCGCGTCGCACCAATCAACGACACCGGTGAACTTCAACTGGACGAGTTTGAAGCGTTACTTAGCCCACGCACGAAATTGGTGTCGGTGGTCCATCTTTCAAATTCGCTCGGAACTATCAATCCGGTCAAGAAGATCATCGACCTAGCACATCAACAGGACATTCCAGTACTAGTCGATGGTGCTCAGTCGGCGTACCACATGCCTATTGACGTGCAAGCGCTGGATTGTGACTTCTTTGTGTTAACCGGTCATAAAATATATGGTCCGACTGGAATCGGAGCTCTGTACGGCAAGAGTGAACTCCTAGATACCATGCCGCCCTACCAAGGTGGTGGTGACATGATTAATTCAGTTACCTTTGCAAAGACTACCTACAGCGAATCACCGCACAAATTCGAGGCGGGGACGCCTCACATCGCTGGCGCGATTGGTTTAGGAGCTGCAATCGAATATGTCAACAGCGTTGGTTTGGATGCAATCGCTGCACACGAGCGAGAATTGCTCACTTACGGAACTGAGGCTTTAACGAGTGTTAAAGGACTTCGCATGATTGGTACAGCGCGCGCGAAAGCGAGTATCCTGTCGTTTGTGCTCGACAGCGTCCACCCTCATGACATCGGGACCATCGTGGATCAGGAAGGCGTTGCAATTCGTACTGGTCACCATTGCACGCAGCCGGTTATGGATCGTTTTAGTGTGGCAGCGACAGCACGTGCGTCGATTGCAATGTATAACACGCGGGATGAGATAGATGCACTTGTTAAGGCACTCGAAAAGGCACGTGGGGTGTTTGCGTGAACCTAGATCTGCGCGACCTGTACCAAGAAGTCATCCTCGATCACAATAAGCGACCGAGAAATTTCGGTGTTCTGGAAGAGGCCGATCGAACTGCTGAAGGGTACAATCCACTGTGTGGTGACAAACTGACGCTTTATTTACAATTCGACGGTGAAGTAATACGCGACGTGCGATTCGATGGTTCCGGATGTGCTATTTCGAAAGCGTCGGCCTCGTTAATGACTGAAAGTATCAAAGGAAAGTCCCTGAAAGAGGTCGAAGCGCTCTTTGAAAGATTTCAGGGCATGGTAACAGCCGACAGTGACTCGTCACCAAATACGGACCAGCTCGGCAAACTGTCTGTGTTTGCCGGTGTACGAGAATACCCGGCACGTGTGAAATGTGCTGTGCTAGCGTGGCATACTTTGAGATCCGCGTGCAGTCGCGAACGCAAGATTGTAACGACTGAGTAATAATAGGAGTGTATGAACGATGGGGATCTTAAATCTCAATTCGAATTCGATGCTCAATGCGGAACAACCTGATACGCCAGAAACAGCGGTGAATTCCGATACCGTGACGGCGGAATCAACTCAGGATCTACCATCACCGGAGCCATCTCCAACGTCCAGTGACGATCCTTTAATGACCCTCAAGTTAAAGCCGCGCATCATTGAAGCTATCTCGAAAGTGTTCGATCCAGAAATTCCCGTCAATCTCTATGAACTTGGTTTGATTTACGACATCCGGATCAACGCTGATGCGGTAGTCAAGGTGCAGATGACCCTCACAGCACCAAATTGTCCGGCGGCTCAAATCTTACCCAGTCAAGTCACAACCGCGGTGAAGGAAGTGCCTGATGTCACTGACGCCACAGTTGAAGTTGTCTGGGAACCGCCTTGGGATCAAACAAAGATGTCGGATGCTGCCAAGCTCCAACTCGGACTTCTCTAAGAACCGTAAGAAACGTGGAGAGGCTCAAACATCACGTTGTCTATTCGTTAATGTGTGGACTCGTAGTCACCGGTGCAGCTTGCGCGACACAGAGTGAGACAGAGCTTGTCATCCTTGCTACCAGCACAAGTGTCAGTAATAGTGGCCTGCTTGATGTTCTGTTACCCGCCTTTGAACAGGCATCTGGTACGCGGATAGATGGCCATCTCGTAGGTAGCGGCCTTGCATTGCAGATGTTGGAGCGTGAGCAAGCCGACCTAGTGATTAGTCATGCGCCAACCATGGAAGCTAGCTTTCTCGCGAAGCACCCTGAGTGGGCATACAAGAAACTAATGTACAACCAATTTTTACTTGTTGGACCGCTCGACGATCCAGCAAACGTCCTGTCTACGCCGTTCATCGAAGCCGCAATACAGCAAATCGTGGAACACGGAGCCCGTTTCGTTTCACGAGGTGACGAATCCGGCACCCACACCCGCGAACAGCAATTGTTCGCGCTAGCCGGTGTGACTCCGTCTGCAGATCAACTGGTTATTACGGGACAGAGCCAGGGTCGAAGTCTGCGTATAGCAAGCGAGATAGAAGCCTATATGCTAACAGACGATTCGACGTTTGCACGCGCACAAGATGCGCTAGATCTGCAACCCGTTTTTCAAGGAGGACCACAACTCCTGAACACGTATGCAGTCATCATGAACACCGAAGACCCGCATCAAGAATCTCGAGAACGAACAAAACATCTGTTCGAGTGGCTGACGGACGGAGGCGGGCGAACAGTAGTTGCGGAGTTCAAGGTGAATTCAAGTCTAGTGGGCTTCAATGTCTGGCCCATGGATAAGCCCCGTGACCAGCCAAGTGCTTCACCATATTGAAAACCACATTTTTCGGTAGCACACTCCTTGTGCACTGTTGAGTAAGTGCCAATTGACAGGTATTACGCTAGAATCACGGCAGTGTGAGCGTGAACAATCGAAAACCGGTGCGTGGCAGAGACCAACCAGCGTCCACTGGTCACGGCCTCCTACTATTCGTTGTGCTGGTACCGCTGCTGGTCTACGGCCAGAGTCTCCAGTACGATTACGTCCAGGCAGACGACGCGGATCTCATTCTCAAGAACCGATTATTTATCAGTCAGTTAGAGAATATTCCAAACACCTTCACGCGCAGCTATTTCGAAGTCGATGGCGAACTGAATGACCAAAAAAATTATTATCGACCCCTAGTTATTTCTTCGTTGATCCTGGACACTCAACTCGGTAGTGGTGCAGCCACGGTGTATCACGCGACCAACGTGGCCATGCATGCCCTGGTTGTGTTCCTGCTTTACAGTCTGCTGACTGCAATGCAGGCAGATCGACGCGTGGCCGGGGCGTGTGCGCTATTGTTCGCTGTCCACCCCATAAACGTTCAGGCTGTTTGTTGGATCGTTGGACGCAACGATCTCCTCCTCGCAGTGTGGGTACTTACATCCATGCTCAGTTTGATCCGGTTCAGTCAAACCAAGGCCACGACTGCTCTGTTGGGTCACCTCATCGCATTCGCCCTGGCGCTGTTCACGAAAGAATCTGCGATCATGATGCTCCCACTATTCGTCCTATTCGCCTGGTTGTGGGTTGGACAATCCAGTTTTTATCTACGGCACCGCAGCTTGCTCATGGGTTACGGGGTAATTCTGCTTGGCTGGTACGGTCTGCGACAGCAAGCCCTCTCAGGTGGTGACCTGTTTGAAGTCACAACCATCAGGTCATTGAGCCAGACGCTGTTCGTGAATATTCCAGACCTCCTAGTCCATACCGGTAAAGTGGTCGCACCAATTCGTCTCAGCATCATGCCATCGTTGGACGTCACTGGCCTGATGCTAGGCGTGTTGGCCCTTGCTATCTGTGCCACCATCTTTGGTCGCGTACTGACACCGCGTCGACAGGTGTTTGTCTGGGGATGGTTCCTCCTCTTTTTACTGCCGACCTTACTGGTCGAAGAAATGCCAATCTACGAACATCGCGCCTACGTCCCCCTGCTCGGCCTGTGCATTGGCCTCTCCCAGATTAAGATCTCTGAACACACGGCACGCCAGCAACACGTCGTGGCCGTAATCTTATTGGCTGTGTTCACCGTCCAGACTGTCCGCCATTCAGCAGTCTTTACCGATCGATTTACCTACTGGGCAAGCGCCACAAATGATAGCCCGTACGCGCCAATTGCGCTTGTCAATCTTGGTCAGATGGAAGAAGAACGCGGCCGGCCAGGTCAGGCAGAACTTCATTATCGTCGAGCACTCTCACTCGATCCTGAAACACCGAAAGCCAATAACAACCTCGGTATCGTCTTGATGGCGAAAGGGGACTCAGCATCGGCGAAAGCACGATTCTTAGAAGAACTGCGGGTCAACCCTGAAAATGCCGAGACCCATTTCAATCTCGGTTTGTACAATAAACTGGTTGGCCGTATAGCGGACGCGGTGCCCTACTGGAAAAGCACGCTCGAACTTAATCCCTACTTTGTGCCGGCCTACCAAAACCTCGCCGACTACTATCACGGAATCGATGACGTCGCTACGGCCAGATACTACGAATCTCGCCTTGAAGCACTCAACGCACCTTAGCGAAACATCCCATCCTCTTGAGTGGTTCAGTCGTCGGATAGAGGGAGAGCCAGATATTGATTAACCGCAGGATTCTCAATGCGCTGATGCGTGCCATCGGCCCACTCGATTTCAATCGAGTCAATGGCAGTGAGGTCGCCAAGGCCAAAGTGTGCGGTCGCCGAGTGTTGTGCAGAAAACGAATCGCCGGTGACGAAACGAGTCATTTGTGACCCTGTAGCCGTCACCACGGTCACGGTGGCTCCAATCGGCGACCGGTTTGAGCGAGCCTGGTCCAAGCGTACCCCGACCCAATTGCCAGCTTCCATGAGCCGATTCTGGTAGACATGGAGAATCTGGTCGTTCTGATCTCCAGCACCACCACCCGACTTAAATTCGAGCACCAGGAGGTCCACACGACCATCTGCATCCAAGTCTTCGGTTACCACAGCGCGCCCGTCGTACTCAAAGCCTGCACCCAACAGATACGCAACGTTCGTAAACCCCGTACCGCCGTGATTCATTAATAAGACCTTGTGTTCATAGCCGTTCCAGGAGATTTCAGTTTCCTGGAGTGGAGTCATGACAAATTGAAACATATTTTCGCGTGCAACATTATCCTGGGAATCGTCCGTATAGATATCGTGCCGCCAGAAGGTGGTGCAGTAATCCTGAGTACTCCCCCCGCTAATATGTCCATTAGCAACAAAGATGTCCTTATCGCCATCATTGTCAAAATCGAACGATGACGTTCCCCACGACCAGCCGGTGCGGGCAACATCGGCATTAAATGACGCTGGCTCGAACCCATTCCCGTTTCGCAGGAACATCCGATTGCCATATCCCATCGCCTGGCGCAATGCGTTGTGTTCCGGCTTGTCGTTTCGCCCAAGGCCCAAACTTTCAAGCCGCCGGGCGGTCGTTGAACTCATTCCAGTTACATAAAAATCCAGATCCCCATCAAGATCATAATCCCCGAACGTATGGGACATGCCAAACATGTAGCGATCACGACCGAATACCTCAGTGACATCCGTGAAATGCCCGTGCCCATCATTCAGATACATATCGAAGCCGGCGAAATCGCTGACAACCAGTAAATCCATATCGCGATCCTCGTCGAGATCGACAAAAGAGCTGCTATAGGTCCGTCGGAACCGCTTGCGTCCGAGCCCTGCCGCGTCGGTGACATCCGTGAACGAACCATCGCCGTCGTTGCGCAAGAGTGCCGCTGGAAAACCATCGTTGGCGTCGTAGTATGGACTGGGCATCTGGCCCCCAATATAGGCGCTCTTGTAGTTCGCAATGAAGAGATCGAGATCCCCATCGGCGTCAATATCGCCAGCCGTCAGTGACCTAGGCTGTTCAAAGGTCGCCTCAGAAATCTGGGTTCCCTTCTTTACGAACTGTCCCTCGGCGCTGCCCTCAAAAAGAAACGGGTGCATACTGGTATTTACCGCAACGAAGTCGACATACCCATCATTCGTAAAGTCAGCCAGAATGCCAGCATCGGAGAAGATGTGTTGGTCATCAGCCAGAAACGGTTCCGCCGCAAATTGACCGTTTCCACGATTCCACAACGTCTGGTTAAATCCGCCAAGGATAATCTCTGAGAGCCCATCCCCATCAAGATCCTGTACGAGTAGGGGGCCGAGTGGATACCGCGTCTGTGTTCGTTCTACCGTGAAAACTTCCTGAAAGGCCGCCGGCGCGTGCCGTTCCA
>Ga0163108_10000013_pt1 | contig 106351 bp, 90 predicted proteins | sample Fk1155metaG_FD_109644 | JGI IMG/M metagenome (GOLD analysis project Ga0163108, IMG submission 109644) | Marine microbial communities from the Central Pacific Ocean - Fk160115 155m metaG | ecosystem: Environmental > Aquatic > Marine > Oceanic > Photic zone | place: The Central Pacific Ocean...
TCAGGTGAGAGAGTAACGGCGCGTCTCAGGTGAACGATGGCTTCGTCAAATCGGCCAGTACGCGCCACTGCCAGACCAAGATTTTTGTACGTAGTGGCTGGATCGGTACCGAGATCGAGCGCCTTTCGTAGTATGGGTTCAGCCTCCGCGGGATTACCATACCGAAGCACCGCTTCACCTAGTAACGCATGTGCTCGTGCATGTTCTGGATCCAATGAAATCGCCGTCCGAAATGCTCTCTGGATATCCGCAGGGCTTTCTGAACTTTCACCTAGGACTATGTAAACTTCAGGATTGTCTGGATCGAGTTGTTGAGCTCTGGTAAATATCGCTCGTGCCATCTCTCCGCTACCTACATAAGCGAATCTCGAGACATTCAGCAGCAGCCAGTTGACATCGAATGACTGTAATAACAACTCATCAACCCACTGGTCAGGTGCAGGCGCGAATCGACTAGCGGTATCAGCTCCTGCTAATGCAGCTTCCATCGCTTGAGGTCGGTTAAAATGCTCGTGGACGGATGCTAGTAATCGGTAGGCTGCGTCGAAGCCGCCATGTAAAACACTCTGTTCGAGATGCCATTGGGCACGCTCCCAGTTATTTTCAGTGAGAGCAAGGCGTGCGAGACCGAGATGGCCATACGAATCATTCGGTGCGAGCGTTAACAGTTGTTCGTAGCTTGTTCGTGAAGCCCTTCTATCACCTTGCTTGAACTGATTGTCGGCCAATTTTAACCAGGCCGGGGCGTAATTAGGAGCTAGGCCCACCGTTTTCGTTAGAAGTCCTGTAACGGATTGGCTCTCTCCCCTCTCCTGTCTCAGGCTCGCTAAGAGATACGGCCATCGCGGTTCAATTTCATCGAGTTGGATCGCTAGTTCGTAAGCAGTCGCAGCAAAATCGTTGTAGTCGTTCGCTTGATAGAGTTGTGCTAGGCGACCAACTGCTTGTCCAACTTTCGCATTTCCCTCGCTCGCCTGAATCTCCTGGCGCAAAAGTTCCTGCGCTTGTGTCACTGCGAGTGCTAAAGCTGGACTCATGGTTGCTGGATCAGGAGCTTCCGTCATGAGCTTTGTGAGTCCAGCGGGGAGTGACCACCGCGCAATAACGTACGATGTACCCCAAATGGTCAGGGTGACCAGTGCTAGGAAGCCCAGAATCGCTACGGTGTTTCGTGGTAGCGACCACGGCTTTTTGGCAAGGGTTGCACGGGTTTTGTTTCGCCTAGTATTTCGGTGTTCCTTATATCTACTCATCGTAGGTCGTTTGACGGTCTAGCGCCCCGACCAAGTATTTGTCCACAGTGTGACTCGTCCCATCCGGTCGTATGGCGGATAGACGTGCATGCTACCTGTCACGAGGTCAGTCCAGCCGTCGTCGTTGATGTCTCCACTAGTGAGTGTTAACAGATGGGTAGGCGATGAGGCAAGATCGTGCAATGCGAACTCCATGTTGCCATCGTTGCGGAACCAACTCAATGATTGTGCCGTAGGATCGTCCCAGTCATTGAACGTGCTGACTAAGAAGACATCCAAATCGCCATCACGATCACCGTCGGCTGCCTGAGCTGCATAAGCTCCTGGAAAATCTCCAATGCGGTGATACTCAAAAGCGAGACTGCCATGATTTTCAAGCCACTGTACACCGTGCCAAGGCCGTGGTCCCGGTGGGCTATAGTCGAAGGCGTCCCCGTTTGTATAGAGCAGATCCAAATCACCATCGAGATCAAGATCGACCAGAGAAAGGCCACTACTTCCAAAGTCTTCGTTTGTCGAACCGTACACGAGATGCTGTGTAAAATTGCCGGTACCATCGTTTTCAAATGCGTAGATTTCTTCCCATTCCTGTGACACAACAGCTGCGATATCGAGATCGCCGTCACCGTCGAGATCTCCGACAGGTGTGTGGATGGTGCCAGGTAGATTGAGTAATTGATGACTTTCGAACTGCCAACTGGCGGTTTGCTCAAGCCAGCGGATTTCGCCATCGTAATAACCAAATTGTCCAATGGACAAATCTATGTCGCCATCTCCATCGAAGTCACCGGCTTCGACATCGGTCACCCGTGAAACTTGTTCGTCGATTACACGATTTGTGAATTGTTCTGAACCGTTATTCTCCAAGATGACAATCGAACCGATCTTGTCGTTGTTCGGGAGGATAGCCCCCATAACGGCAACTAATACATCTAGGTCGCCATCTCCATCGATGTCGTTGATTGCAGCATGTGCTGGTGCGGCGACCGAGGTGCCGATCGGAATTTCCTGAAACTGCCCGGCTGCTGTCTGGCGAATCCAGACGATCTGATTACGGATAGCATCGCAAGCAATAACATCTAGTAGTCCATCACGGTCAAGGTCAGTGGTTATCACGTGGGTAATCCACGGAGGTGTTTCGTCAAGGCCTTCGCCGATTAACCGGGAATCAAGAAATGGGGGTACGGATTTCTCGAGTGCTTCTCCTGTCTCGTGGCTATTGGTGTCGGTGACGCTAGTGAACAGTCCGCCGAGGTACTCGTTAAACGGCTGATCGCGTTGGACTGCGTCCAGATACAGCATTACCAGTGGTATGGCAATAATGATGATTACAGCCGTGATCCAGTAGGTTCGTAGTGATTTTTCAGGTGCCATCTTGTATGAAGTGCACTTAGTTCGACTGCTGAACTCCAACTTTAGTCTGGCATTGCAGTAGCCGGATGTCTAGTCGACCGTTGTGACACCAATCTACTGCCGATCATTGTTTAATATCTCCATTTCGTGAGATGCAGTTAGAGATGGATTTCGAGGTAGGACAAGGATTTCATCAGGATGGATTAGTCCAAATTCCTCTCGTGCAATGGCGGCAATCGCTTCTGGTTCTTTCTGGAGTCGTCGCACATAGGCGCGAAGGTGAGCATTTTCGTGCTGTAACTTACGCACTGACTCTGCCAAGTCTCGATATGTGTGCGTCACATCTTGACTGTCGAGTAAACCATCTTCTCCAATGAGCGTTTGGGTGATCAGTAGTGCCGCGATAAACCATATGAGTAAACTGACAGCCGATTGTCCTCGTCGGACGCGTCGTGACGGTTGGTTCGTTGCTGCAGAATTTTTAGCCTGCATGATAGTCAACGCGATGGTGTCAATTCTTCAAGAGTTTCAGTTACGCATTGCAAGTCATTGAGGTTAACACGCGTGGTATGACTTACTATGTTTGATTCGAGTTGTTCTAATGATCGTCGAACGATAAGCGCCGGTCGACGTCCGGCTTGCGTCAGGTTTACATTAACAGAGCGGCGGTCGTCATCGCGAGGTTTGCGCACTATAAAGCCGCGCGCTACGAGGCGATCAAGAATACTCGTAAGTGTGGATGGTTTGAACCCTAAGCGTTTCTGTAAATCCGCAATCGATCGCCCTTGATGCGTGCTCAGCGCGGCTAAAATTTGTGCCTCAGGTGGGGTGATGCCAAATGTCATGCGAAAGCGCTCCAAATGCAGGATAAGTAGATGGCCAGCTTTTTGGAGATGTGGTATGAGTTGCAGTGCCATGGATCAATTAGTTTCCTTGTCTTAATTTATATAAATATCCGATATCGGATTATACGATATCGTATTATAGGCGTTGTCTGACGTCAAGCTGGCGTCTCAACTGTGTCGGCACTAGAATCTGTCTATGACTCGATTAAGTGTGAATTTGAATAAGGTTGCTTTGCTCAGGAATCAACGAGACGTTGGTGTTCCAAACTTGGTTCATGCAGCAGAGGTTTCGATTGACGCCGGTGCTTCCGGGATTACTGTTCACCCACGCCCAGATGAGCGGCACACGCGTTTTTCAGACGTTCATGATTTATCTTCGTTCACTGCGGAGCGTGGTGTGGAATTCAACATTGAAGGGAATCCAACTGAAGAATTTCTTAAATTGGTGCACCAGGTCGTACCAGCACAGTGCACGCTCGTACCAGACGCACCTGATCAGCGTACGTCCGATCATGGCTGGGATCTCAGTCTTGATGGTCCACGGCTACGCCCCATTATTGCTGATCTTCGTGACCGGGGTATACGGGTATCGCTGTTCATGGATCCAGATCCCACAACTGTAGGAGCCGCTGCTGGTGTCGGTGCAGATCGGATTGAAATCTATACGGAACCCTATGCCGAAGCGTTTGGAACCATAAATCAAGATGCTATGGCTGAGGCGTGTGTGGCCTGTGCCGATGAGGCGGAACGTACCGGTCTTGGTGTTAACGCTGGACATGATCTCAATCTTGAGAATCTTCCGACGTTGTGTTACCGCGTGTCGAACCTCCTTGAAGTATCAATTGGTCATGCGTTGATAGCTGATGCGCTTGAATTTGGATTACACGCGACTGTGAAGGCATACCTTGAAGCCCTTACGCCAGGCCACTAGTGTGTACCCTATGGCAAACTCGAATGACATAACTAGGCGTGGATTTTTTGGAGCATCCCTTGGAGGATTGGTTGGCTTGGAGTCAGCTAATCTCAGTTCGGTCGCACAGAGGCATCGCCCTATTCCCCTGCCGGCACCCATGGATGTCTGGACCATGGCAACACCCGCACTTGTCCTCGATGCCGAGATCATGGAGGTGAATCTGCAACGTATGGCGGAGCATACACGGGCGGCTCAGGTTGGGTTTCGCCCCTACGTGACAACTCACAAGTGCCCGGTTATTGCTCGTCGACAACTTGAACTGGGGGCCACCGGGATTGCCGTAGCGAAGATCAGTGAAGCGGAAGTGATGGCAGAGGGCGGCCTTGAAAATATTCTAATCACTTCACCGGTAGTAACACGAGGAAAGCTTGCGCGGTTACTGGCGCTTGTGCGGGAACATCCAAAAGTTCAGATTGTTGTCGACCAAAGAGAAAACGTGCGCGATCTCAATGATGCCGCAGCGTCTGTAGGGCTGACCTTGTCAGTGTTTGTGGATTTTAACACGGGTGCCGATCGTACCGGGATTTCAATCGGGAGGGATGCGGTGAATCTTGTAGCTGCGATCGAGAGAAGCCCGGCTCTCAGTTTGGCTGGTGTGCAAGCGTACGCTGGCCAGCTACAGCATCTCGTCGGTTGGGACCAGCGTAGGCAACAATCGGTTCAGATGCTGATAAGGGTGATGGATGTAGTCCGAGAAATACGAAGTGCCGGTCACGTTGTACCTACCATCACGGCTGGTGGCACTGGGACCTACGATATCGACACAGAGATCGAGGGCGTGACAGAAATTCAAGCTGGTTCATATCTATTCATGGACAGTTACTATCGCAGTATCGGTGGGAGTGCTGGGACTGTCTTTGACGACTTTTTGCCCTCGTTGTTTGTCTTGGCGACGGCAATCAGCCAGCCTGTTGAGGGTCGTATTACTATCGATGCTGGTCATAAGGCCTTTGCGACTGATAAGGGGCCTCCGGAGTTGCGAGATATTCAAGGGGTCAAATACCACTGGGCTGGTGATGAATATGGCATCCTAGAATTCCAGGAACCATCTCAAAATATTAGAATCGGTGACAAAGTGATGATGCTGGTACCGCATTGTGATCCCACCGTGAATTTATACGACCATCTGTATGTCATGCGGCAGGAAGAGATCGCGGAAGTGTGGCCAATTGCGGCACGTGGGAATTCTCAATGATTTAAAGGAAAGCAATGAAGGTAGCACGATTGCAGGTTTCTGAGGGTAGTCGGCTATAATGGCACCATGTGGACCAAGATGATGAGCGGGCCTCGCAAGCGGGCACCAAAGAAGATCGCTGTTATCGATCCAGATGCATGTTTTGGTGCATTTGCGTGTTCGATTTGCCAGGCGGCATGCCCCGTCGACGATTGTATTATTGAGCAGCCCGATGCTAATGGACGCATGGTTTGTGCAGTCCGTGTAGAGGCCTGTATTGGGTGCGGTTTGTGTGTATCGCTCGGTAATGAAACCGCTCCGCAGCCGAGGGACTTTGGATGTCCCACTGACTATGACGCCATTGACCTCATTCCGTATGATGAGGTGGTCCAACTTTTGGAAGATGACGCTACCCAATCACCCGAGATGGTTGGCACCTAGCGTTTCGTCACCAGCCACAGCAGTCGGTTTTAAATCCACAGGACGGGCAACGCCAAACGGCGTGCATCCGGAACATCGCTGCACCGCAACGGTCGCATAGCATGGCATCCTCGTTGCTATCGTGGCGAGATGTTGGATTGGGAGGTGGCTGGCGAGGAGGCTGTTCAGGTCCAAGCATGGCGCGATTATAGCGTGTGATGTCAATTCTCGTGAGTTAGGCACCTTACTAACTGCCACCCCGGTTGGTAGCTCAAGTTGCAAGTGATGTCATGTCTACTCCGTTTACTGATGAAATGACTGTCCGTCGTCATCAGATGGTGCGCGATCAGATCGCGAATCGAGGCGTACGTGATTTCCGTGTTTTGGAAGTAATGCGCCGCATTCCACGGCATGAGTTTGTGGCCGAGCCTTATCGCTCCCAAGCTTATGGAGATCGACCTCTACCAATCGGCGGCGGTCAGACCATTTCGCAGCCTTACATGGTTGCAGTGATGACCGAGGCTCTCAGCGTGGGTCGTGGGGATCGAGTACTCGATGTCGGTTCTGGATCTGGATACCAAACTGCTGTGTTAGCTAGTCTCGCTGAGTTAGTCGTCGCAGTCGAACAGGATCTAGGGCTGGTCAAAGATGCACATGCTACGTTGCACCGAGTTGGGATTACGAACGTATTGATGCGTGCTGGGGATGGAAGCGTGGGTGCGCCAGAGTATCAGCCGTTCGATGCTATTCTCGTGGCGGCTGGTGCGCCATCAATTCCGAAACCACTACTCGCCCAGTTAAAGGATGGAGGTCGACTCGTTGTTCCTGTCGGGTCACTTTCGAGTCAGCGGCTCGTCATTATTCGGCGTAATGGTGACCGTTATGTAGAAAGATCAGGATGCGGCTGTGTTTTTGTTCCATTGGTAGGTCAGCATGGCTGGGAAGATTTCGAGAGTAAAATGACGTAAGCTTGTGGGTAACGCTAGGTATCCGGAAGGTGCGGATACAGAACAGGAGTTTGATCGACATGCGTATTGCCTATCAAGGCGCGCCAGGTGCGTATAGCGAAGCCGCAGGACTCAAATATAAGTCGTCGGCTGACACGTTACCGTGCGAAACCTTTGAAGACGTATTTACCGCGGTTGAAAAACAAACTGCGACACATGGGATTGTGCCGATTGAGAACACAGTTGGTGGCACCATTCGTCGTAATTACGATTTACTGCTCAAATATGAGTTGCCGATTGTAGCTGAAGTGCATCTATCGATTGTTCATAATTTGGTGGCGCTTCCAGGAACCAAATTGGAGGATGTGAGGCGTATTTACTCACATCCACAGGCGCTCGCACAATGTGAACGGTTCCTTCGGACATTGGAAAACATTGAGATCCTTTCGACTTCTGATACAGCTGGCAGTGCAAAGATGATTCAGGAGAAGCAACTGAAAAATGCGGCGGCCCTTGCCTCAGAGCGTGCATCGGAAGTGTTTGAGCTCGCTCTTCTTAAGTCTGGCGTCCAGGATTTCGAGGACAATATCACACGTTTCTTAGTTATTAGCCGCGAAGCTCTCATTGAAGGCAAACCTGATAAAACGACCATCGTTTTCACTGTACCCAACGAACCAGGTGGACTCTTTAAAGCCTTGAGTGTCTTTGCGCTTCGTGGAATCGACATGGGGAAGCTTGAGTCTCGACCAATTCCAGGTCGCCCTTGGGAGTTTCTGTTCTATGCAGATTTGCTTGCGGACCGACAGGAACTTCGCTGCGCGCGGGCGCTCATGCATTTGGCTGAGTTTGCCCCATTTCTTCGGACACTCGGTTCTTATTCCGGTTGGAAGGACCCTGAACCTGAAGGTGATTTAGCACTTGGTGCTGACGGACCGTCAACTGGCGATGTGCCTGCGTAGTCGTCTGTTCGATTGTTGAAGATGTTCTGGTATGGGATGTAAGCCTGGCCACTGTTTTAGCTATCAAGTTATTTTCTGAAAGTTGATTGAGTTGTATGACAGCGCTGATTAAAACGATATATAACGAAAACCGGACTCGTCTCAAGATTGTCTTAGACCATCCGAAAGGGAACGTTATTACGACTGAGATGGCGGTCCAAATCCGAACCGTTTTGGCCTCGTTGCAAGAAGAGCACTCACTACGTATGGTTAACTTTGAAGGAAGTGGTGGTGAGTTCAGTTTCGGTGCGAGCGTGCAGGAGCACGCGCCTGGTTTGGTTGAACGTATGTTGCCTGAAATGCACAGATTAATTGGAGATATGTTGGAGACTCCGGCTCCCACAGCAGCAGTGGTGAAAGGGCGGTGCATTGGGGGAGGCTTTGAGTTAGCGCTAGCGTGTGATTTTATCTTCGCAGCCGAGGAGGCTGTGTTTGGTATTCCCGAAGTCGCGTTGGCAGCCTTTCCACCTGCGGCGGCAGCGCTCCTTCCCCTTCGTGTTGGGCACGCCCATGCCAGCCGAGCCATCCTAACTGGCACGACAAGGCCCGCTAAGGCTTGGCACGAGATGGGGCTCGTGACGCTTGTTGCACCAGAGGTCGAACTAGATGAGGCTGTCGATACGTGGTTTGACCAGTTCTTAGCAGTCCGTTCAGCAACAGGTCTTCGTCATGCTGTGACTGCCACTCGTCTGGGACTTCGGGATAAGGTGAAACGGATCCTGCCCGATCTTGAAAGACTGTATCTGAATGAACTGATGCGTACTACTGATGTCGTCGAAGCTGTGACGGCTTTTCTGGATAAGCGGTCACCGCAGTGGAGCGACTAAGATGCTCATCACACCGAGTTCTTGCTAGGTGAGGCACTCTCACCTGGGTTGCCCGAGGAAATGTAATCGTAAACCTCGTCTGAAGGAGTGAATTCTATGACGTCGAATCGATTAATACTGCGATTCGCGGTCGTCCTGATCGCGACTATAACTTTGTTCGGATTTCGCCAAGAGGTTGTCGTTGCTCAGAATATTCCATCACCGGAAGAATTCTTTGGTTTTCAAATGGGAGCCGACCGTAAATTAGCTCGATGGGACAAGCTGGTTGAGTATTACGAAATTCTAGGACGTGAAAGTGATCGCCTCACGGTTGTGAATATGGGGCAGACAACACTCGACAATCCATTCTTAGCGCTGTTTATTTCTTCACCAGAGAATTTGACTCGTCTAGAAGCACTGCGAGAAATCAACGCCAAGTTGAGTGATCCGCGCGGCGTGCCTCAACAAGAAATTGAGCAGGCGATTCTTGATGGAAAGGTTGTTGTTGTTCAGTCGATGGGGCTGCACTCATCCGAGGTTGCCTCGAGCCAAATGGCCGCCGAACTAACCTATGATCTCGTTACCCGTACTGACGACGAAATGACGCGGATTCTCGATGAAACCATCGCTATCATGATTCCGTCCTTCAATCCGGACGGTGAGATCATGATCACTGATTGGTACAACGAAAATGTTGGCACGGAGTACGAAGGCGGTGGTCTTCCTTGGTTGTACCATCATTATATCGGGCATGATAACAACCGTGATGCGTTCCAACAGAATACTGTCGAGTCGCAGTATGGTGCCAAGATTTTGTTCCGCGACTGGATTCCGCAGGCCTACATTGATCATCACCAGATGGGTGCTTACGGTGCCAGGATCTACGTTCCACCCTACGCTGAACCGATCCGTCCAGAGGCCGATCCTCTGGTGTGGCGTGAAATGAGTTGGTATGGCGCGCACATTGCTTATAAGGAAGAAGAGGCTGGCAAGGCTGGCGTTGTCAATGCAGCTATCTACTCAGGCTGGGGTCACTTTGGTTTCCATTGGGTTACTCCTTTTCATAATATCGCCGGCATGTTGACCGAGTCGGCGAGTGCTCGTCTGGCCACACCACTGTTTGTTCACCCTGATCAACTCAACGGTTCGAGAGGCTTACCAGAATATGAGGCGCAAACGACATTCCCAAACCCATGGGAAGGCGGGTGGTGGCACGTCCGTGACATTGTTGAACAGCAGAAGATTGCGGCGATCGCGACCTTAGATATAGCTGCTCGACATCGTGCCACGGTTCTCCGGAACGCGTACCTGAAGGCCATTCGTCAAATTGAACGTGGCCAATCGACGTCACCCGTTGCATTTGTAATTCCAATGGATCAACACGATGTGCTCACGGTGCTCAAAATGGTGAACAACTTGAGCAGACAAGGCATTGACGTGCAACGCGCTACAACCGGGTTCACTCATGAAGGGCGTATTTACAAGGCCGGGTCGTTCATTGTCTCAATGGCTCAGCCGAAACGTGGCGTGATTCGTTGGCTGCTTGGCCGGACTTTCTACCCAGACAATACTTATACGCGAGACCGTGATGGCAACCCCATACGGCCGTACGATATGTCTACCGACACCATGGCAGAATTTATGGGTGTGCGTGTGGATCCTGTCAAATCAGTCATTGAGACTACGGTCGAGACTGTTGATGCGCTACTTACACCGGAAGGCACAGTAGCGCAGGGTCATTTTGGTTATGTGCTCGACGGTCGACTGAACGATAGTTTCAAGGCAGCCAATCTACTTCTCGCGGACAATATTAGTGTGCGGCGTGTTACCACTTCCGATAACGGACTCAGGGCTGGAGACTTTGTTGTGGCGGCTGCGGCGCCTGACGATGTTGTGGCGCAGATAGCGCAGACGACCGGTGTCAATTTTTCACCGAGCAACGTTGACTCTAGTCGTGTCAGTGAGCCCTTACGCCAGACTCGGATTGGAATGTACCAGCGATACTATGGTGGGAATATGGATGAAGGCTGGACTCGCTGGCTGCTGGAGGACTTTGCTTTTCCTTACGAATCATTAATGGATGCGACGATCACTGCTGGCAATTTGCATGAAAATTATGACGTGATCATTCTTCCGGCCGATAGTGTCGCTAGGATGACAGGTGAGCCAGTTGAAAGCGGTGCGCGTGTTCGTTCAAGACCCGAAGATTACCCACCCGCCTACCGTAGCGGCTTCGGAGATGAAGGTGTAGCTGCCCTGAAGTCTTTTGTTGATCAAGGCGGCACCCTTGTTACGTTTGCCGAAGCTGGGAACCTCCCGATTCAGAAGTTTAATCTGCCAGTGCGAAATCTTGTCGCAAGTTTGTCGCCAACGGAATTTTGGTCACCCGGATCGACACTTAAAGTCGACATTGATTCGAAGCATCCTCTGGCCTATGGCATGCCGTCTGAGGGGTTGGCAACTTTTCTTCGCGGTAATCAGGTCTACGAAGTGGTGGCCACACCACGTAACGATCGGGTCGAGCGGATCGCCACCTTTATTGAGCGTGACATTCTGCAAAGCGGTTGGCTCCTTGGCGAAGCTGTGATCGCGGAAAAGGCAGCGATGGTTTCAGTGGAGCAGGGGCAAGGTCGAGTTGTGTTAATTGGGTTCCGAGTACAGCACCGAGCTCAGACGCATGGCACTTTCAAGCTTGTCTTCAACGCGCTTATGGGTTCTGGTGTGGAACGGTAATCAATCCGGTGAGAAATGTTGTAAATAAGCACCAAGTCAACACAGCCATTAGGAGTCTTTCATGACAACGATCGATCGTCGTCGCTTTCTCCAGATAGGCACAACAGGTACGGCGCTCAGTTTCGCAACGGGACCCTCTCGTTCAGTTGCAGCAGCCACTCAGCCAGTTTTCAGTGAACAGGGTGTTAGATTATCGGGCGATGGGCTTGGACTCACACCGACCGCGTCGATTGAACTGTTGGCACGACTCACTGACGAAAACGCAATTGCGTCAGATTCCTATTCCAACGGGGGAGTCGTTGAAGAATTAGAGCAAGCTTTCGCTGCAGCGCTCGGCAAAGAGCGTGCGGTCTTTATGCCGACTGGCACACTGGCTAACCACTTGGCCGTACGTATGCTGGCAGGCGGACCGAGTCGGGCGATTGTTCAGGCAGAAAGTCATCTCTATAACGACACTGGTGACACGATTCAGACCCTAAGCGACATCCAGTTGGTGCCACTGGCTTTCGGTCGGGCGACCTTTACTTTGGAGGATGTGCGAGCGTTAGTTGACCGTACTGCCAGTGGAAGAGTCGCTACACCGGTGTCTGTGATCTCGATTGAATCACCGGTTAGAAGAAAGTCAGGCGAGGCATTCGATGAAGCTGAGATGGATCGGATTACGGCCTTTGCTCGCCAGGAGGGAATTCGTACACATCTTGATGGCGCGCGGATTTTTTTACAGGCTGGATTTACGGGCCGATCAGTTGCCGATTATGCTCGGTCGTTCGATACGGTTTATGTTTCGCTCTACAAGTACTTTAATGCGCCATCGGGTGCGATTCTCGCCGGTCCAAGTGCGTTACTCGACCAAATGTTTCATGTACGACGAATGTTTGGAGGAGGGCTTGCGAAAGTTTGGCCGTTTGCTGCGATCGCATTGCATTACTTCCAAGGATTTCCAGAGCGTTACGCGCGAGCTGTTGGGGTGGCGCGTGAGTGGACACAATTGGTTAGTGGCCATGAGTCCTTTTCGACCGAACCGATTCCAGCAGGAACGAATCTATTCCTGTTGAAGGTGCACCATGCAGACCTGAACGCGTTCCGCGATCGACTCGCACGCCAGCACGTGCGGCTGCCGGCACCACTTGCCGATGGGTCTGGTTTTAGGTTAGGCGTGAACGAAACTTGGGGTCGTACGACAGCGTCGGACCTCGCCGCCATGTTTGTGCAGGCCGTCGAAGCATAAGCCCAAGTTGCTGAGATTGACACAATTGACGTGCATGCGGTGCGCGCTGCACCATATTTATGACAGGAGGCTTTCAATGCGAATCGTTTCTGGACTCTGCGTGGTGTTTCTACTTTGTGGCGCGATGTCCATGGATGTCTCAGGGCAGGCTGTTATCCAAGTCAACACGGTTGAGGTTCCGGAGGACCAAGTTGGCGCATACTTGAGTGGGCTCAAGAACATCATCGACTTGTATGAGCAGATTCTCCCAGAGGCTGAACTGCGTGTCTGGCAAGACGCCGAAGGGGCGAGTGCCCACCTCATTACTGTGATGACTGAGTTTGCAAGTGCTGACGCCTGGACTGCCGGCAACGCGAAGTTGCAGGCAGACTCGGTCTATCAGCAACTGATTGAAGCCTTTGAGGCAACGGGCCGATCCATGGTGTCTGTGACTCTCTTTAGTGAGATCACTCCGTAGGTGGTCCAGTGGTGCCTGAGCTGTTTGGTAGACGGATTGGTAATGTGCCGGTTGCTTCGATTTCTCCTTTTAGGAGCCGGACAAACGCCTCACCATACACCGTCTGATTACCATAAAAGCCGCCCTCGCCGTACCCAACCACAAACGCACTACTGCCGTGGACAGCATCTACGAGATACGGGTTTCCGTATGACATCACGACAGTCGAAGTGGGCTTCACTTCAAACACAGACTGCAGCAAATCAGCGTGCTGTGGCAGGAGTGGGCCATTGTCGACGTACACCGTGCGCGGGTTGAATAACGAGACAACGACCGTGTCTGCTTCGCGGGCAGCGGTTACGGCCTGCGTATACATCTCGGTATCGACGTTAGGACCCAGCGTAAACGTTTGACGAACTGGCAACATCTCTGTGAGGTGTGCCGTGATGTCACGCGCGGCTTGGTGCTGGGCCGTCTTTTGGACTGAAATATGCACGATGTCTCCCAACGTTTCCACATTCGTTGGTAGGAAACCATCATTGGTCAGCACGGTTAAAGAGCGTTCCGCGACTGTGCGCACGAGATCGCGGTGGGCCGCGATACCGACTTTCGAATCGATTTGAGAGGTGTCCACGAACCGTTCTTGATGGAGATTGAGGCGCGCCTTCCAATAGAGAAGACGGTGCACGGACTGGTTGATCTGGGAGACAGCAAGTTCACCGTTTTCAACGGCCGTGACAATCGTGTCGATCATTTTGATAGCATCGAGCGGTTTTAGCAGTGCGTCGTGGCCGGCTTGGACCGCAAGCACACCAACTTGCTCGGCACCGAACCGGTTGACGACCTTGTCGTACCAAAGATCGTCTGTTGTCAGCACGCCTTCAAAACCAAGGCGCTCACGGATCCAATGGGTCGACAGCACTGGTTCAACACTCGCTGGGAGATCGGAGCCGCCCGTGACTGAGGGCACGCTTATATGTTCGGTCATGATAAACGTGACGCCAGCGTCGATTGCGTGCTGGAAGGCGAGAAAATCGGTCTGTTCCACTTCGTGGTCAGGCTTGGCGTTGACGGTGAACTCGGTGTCGGGAATCAGTTCCACATCGCCTCGTCCTGGGAAGTGCTTGGCGGTGGCCAGCATCCCGTGATCCTGATAGCCACGGATGTAAGCTGATGCCATGCGTCCGAGTAGATCGAGGTTACGTCCGAATGACCGCACGCTGAGCACCGGGTTGTGTGGCTGGGTCTGGACGTCGACGACCGGTGAATACGTCAGGTGGATACCAATGGCGCGGCCTTCGGTGGCGCCGACGCGACCCACTTCATAGGTCAGTTCCTCCGAACCGATGGCAGCGAGCGCCATGTTTGCTGGAAATTCTGAGGCGCCAGTGAACTGTTGGCCAGGTCCACCTTCAAAGTCAGCAGAAATCATAAGCGGAACCTCGGCTAATGCTTGAAGCTGATTTAACAGGTTGGCGGTGGCTTGTGGGGTCCCGCCGTAGACGACGAAGCCTCCGACTCCGTGAGTGCGCACCAGCGTTTGCCAGTGCTCGAGGGTCGCCAGGTCGTAATCACCGTGTAATTGTTCGACGATCATCTGGCCGACCTTTTGCCTCAGGGTCATGTTGGCGATGGTTTCTGTCGCCCAGTGCTCAGCGTCTGCATGGCTGGCCGTTAGGACGGGCTGCGTCTCAACGGGTGCACCTTGGTCTGAGGGCGTGCAACCCGCGAGCCACATGCACGGAAAAATCGTGGTTAGCATGAACCGCAGAAGGCAACAGAAGTTTTGGGATTTTCTCAGCAATGGTCTCGTCTCTCGGTCAAAGATGCAGATTCAGCATAACAGGATGTGAGTCTGGTAAAAATTTGTAACGTCAAAATTCCGCATAGATGCTGTTAGTTGCTGTAATGACGTTCCTGAACGTGCCAAAATGGTAAGTCGAGACACAGAATCCCAATGGTCAATACCGATAGGGGTCGATATCTTTATGAAGACGATCATTAACAAGACTGGCCGGCCGCTTAAAATCACGCTGTCCCAGGGACGGGTGCTTCGCCTAGGTCCACGTAAAGAAGGGCAGATTGCCACGCCTGATGCGGAACGTGAATCCGTGAAAAAGATGATCGCTGCGGGAGAGGTCAGTGTATTTGATGAGGTCTCACGGACGGGTTCGCGTTCCGAGAAGGGGCCAGGAGGTGCTCTGCGGTCGCAGGGTCGGGGTCGACGTTTTTTGGGGTCGACACGAGGAGAACGGTAAGTAGGGTGTGGTAAACGGTCGGTCTGGCTTGACGGCGGGCTGATTATGGGCAGGCGAAGGCCTCTCTTAAGGCTTCCATCACAAGCACTGTGTCTCGTTCATGCACTCTCTCGGGATGTTCGGTGAGATATCGATGTGTAAATCGGATGGCTCGACCCACAGTGAGGCTGTCGTCAGGTCGGCAAATGGGGGAGTGTGAGGGAGAGACACCCTGCATGACATCGTTTCGGTACCATTCAAATGCTGTTTCGAGCACTCCCCGCACAAGACCCAGACAATAGATCGCTCGTGAGCTGAATTGGCCACCGGCCTCCATGTCTGTTACGGCCTGCCCGCATTCAACAATCAGGGCGTCACCTGTAGGAAGGGATTGAGGCGCGGCCACGGTTGGACTTAGTGTAACGAGGAACGCAAGAACGGACCCAATGAGTGTAATTGCCATAATGCGGCTCCTTTTGAGGGAGAAGGGCGGTTTCAAACGAGGCAAAATGTTTTAGTGGCCATCTTCCCACAAGGGTGCCACAAACTAAACCTGATACTAGAGTTCGGCAGTCAAATCGAACGACGTGAATGTTTCGAACGGGTTACAGTACAATATTGATTGATTTTGATGCCGGGGTGGCGGAACTGGCAGACGCACAGGACTTAAAATCCTGTGACCCTTTGGGTCGTGCGGGTTCAATTCCCGCCCTCGGCACTCTTCCTTAATCGTTCATTTCCTGTTGCGAAACATTCTGCGTGGTTTACAGGTCGTGAGGCATCGCAAGATGCACGAGCAGTGCAGTCGCCGCTAGTAGAAGAAGTGCACAAACAGTTTCGAGCTTGGCGACCTGAACTAGTTTCCCGGCACTGCGGTCCGATCTTAATTGAGGAGTCAACCAGCGCCAGTTATACAGACCTAACCCTCCAGTTGCAATCACAAGTCCCATTTTGACTAAGAGCATGCGTCCGTACGATGTCGTCCATAATTGTTCGAATGTATCGATGTAGAACCACACGGTCAACGCACCTGTGATAATGAGCGTTGTCACGGATACCCGTGCCAGAAGGGAAAATCGCTGAATTATGTCTGCAAGTCGCTGATGTCCATCTGAAGATGTGGTCAGTCGAGTAATACTTATTAAAATTACAAATAAACTTCCCACCCACAGACCGGCGGCCAGTCCGTGAGCAATCTGAATAGTCCACGGGAGGATAGATTGAAAGGCCATAGCATGCCCAGTCATTGGTGATGTGGACCACAGTGCTGCTATTAAAATGCCAGTGGTTCGCCACCCCACGCGCGGATAAGTTTTTGCCATCAGCACTGAAATGATGGTTATGAGACTCAAGATAGCGTGTGGTTGCCATCGTGCACCCCATCGACTATCAAGACCAACAATGCGTAAGGATTCAAGAGTGACTAATTGATCGAGCCCAAAGACGGAATAGGTCTGAGCATAGAGTCGTGCACCGGCTGCGCAGATCAGCAGCACAGCACCATAGACCGCGATAGACCAGTGTGTATTCTCTAATGATTTATTGTCCTGCGGCCAGCGGTTTCGACTAAGCAACCATCGAACAATGATCGAACCAGTTAATCCGACTAGGCCAAGGTAGGTACACCACCTCGCAAGACTTAGTTGCAGCAGTGACAAAGTGTCGTTGGTCATAGGTCACAAAACTGGCCAAGGAGTGAGAGGCTTACTCTAGGCTAGCTCACCCTCGTGTGATTCATCGTTCAGCCGTTTGAATCGTAAAAGAAAAGTCGCCACGTTGCGCATGGCCATCGTCTCCCGCGGCGCGCCACTTCACCGTGTATGTACCTGTTGGAAGGGAAGACGGGAGTAATGCAACCAAAGATTTGTCAGCTTGAACAGTCGTATCACCAAGGACCACTACGCCATTCTTGCTTTCAAGAGTCAGTTTGCTGATGGCCGGATCTGGTGCTTGTGTATACCAGACTTGAATGTGATGGGGTGATTCAGACAACACAGCACCAGCCTCAGGCATAGTTTTTTCGATGCGCATGTGTGCCAGCGTGGTTGCGATCGTCATTATCGCCAGTACAAAGCACCAGGTGAACGCTGTTCTATTCAGTATCATTTTGAAGCTCCTTTCATTAAATTTAATAATTCTTTGTAAAGCGCTGCTGACAATAGACTGCGATCAAGTGCAGCAATACGTTGGAATATCCATCCAACGCATCCGTTTCAGCAACAGCCGCCTTTAAACAAAACGTACAAGCAGGGGAGGACTAGCTTATAGGTGGAAGTTCTAGGGGTTGGGACATGTAATCACTGAACAGGGATGACAGGGCGATGGAATCAACAGTGATCCTTGTGACGGATGCCACGCGATGTGAAGGAGCTTCTTCATGGGGATCTAACACCATCGCCTCGATAAGTTGAATCTCTGTCGGACAGACCAGCGTAGGCTCGAGGTCTACCGAGGATTTCCCATGCTCTTGCATGAGACACATGGCCATCGTACATTCACCACTTGCATGGTGGCCGCACACAGCTAGCATCGGTTGCCCCAATACGGAGACCAATCCGCTGCCGGTGCCGAGTAGGTACATCACCAAAGCAAGCGACGCGACCCTTTGAATCCAAACAATAGACACGACTAAATTTAATCATTTAGTGAGTAGTTATTGCAATTTTGATTTGAACTGACAGACACGGCAGTACAATGGTTATGACGCAAACAGACCATGAGAGACAGTGGTTTTTATAGATTCGGGCGAATGGTTGGCAGTAAATTTAAAACTGCCAAGTGGGTATGGGCATCGGCTGCCGGGAGTGAGGAGGAGGCCATCCGGGCGGAGTACGCGGTTGGCCGAAATCTTGCAGAACTTGTTCGCAATGAAGTGCCGACCGGAGCGGATGGAAATGACCAGCTGTTTCTTGACGGGATTAGCGATCGCTTGGTGTCCGTAGTACGTAATAAATTGCATCGCTTTGAGGTGGCGACCCTTGCGAAGGGACAGCCCTCGGCTTTCGCGCTTCCCGGTGGATTTATCTTTGTGGACCGGTCTCTTGTGAGCTTGTGTCATCACGACCGCGATGAGATTGCCTTTGTGGTAGCCCACGAGATGGCGCATGTCATTCGACGCCATGCAATCAATCGGTTACTGAGTCAGGCTGCGCTCTCTGTGGTCTCCCTCGCCACAGCGGGGCGAGGGTGGCTGGTGCCTTGGCTTAAGAAAACTGGGCTCCAAGGTCTAGAACGCGCGTATTCACGGAATCATGAGTTTGAAGCTGACGCACTAGGTGTACTAATGACGAAGGCAGCGGGGTTCGATCCGTCTGGTTCGAGCCGTCTCTTAAACAGATTGGGAGTCCTCAACCGAGAGTCCGATCAGTCCATGCTTGGGGTCTATTTGTCCACGCATCCCAGTATCGAAGACCGCATCGTGAGACTGCGTCAACATGGTTGAGGTTCTGGTGTGTTTTCCGATGCTGAGACAGGGGTAGGGTCGTCATGCGAAGAAGCTTCTGGCTGAAGATGGGAGGCGGGGTGCTGCTCATTGTGGGAGCGCCTTGGTTGTTTTTGAAAACGGTCCAAAACACCATTGCGGAACCGTACTCTATTGGTGCAGCTACAGTTACGGAGTGGACGCTTCACGTTCAGGAGATGGGTCAACCGACCCCTGCACTAATTACGCTTGTGCCATCAAGTTCTTTGGTTCCGCAGTTGTTTCAACAGGTGTTTCATCGGACGATGCAATCGTTAATGACACCGTCACAGCCTGGTATGCCGATTGTGTTACAGGGAGAATTTCTGGCGGGCTTACAAGATGTGTTTCTGCCTAATGAGATTCTTGCGATTGCACGCACGGTCGGGCTTGAGCAAGCGCAATTTAACCCAGTTTGTATGGCGGTCAGGCGGGAGCCGTCGGGCGGACGTACGCGGCAATTGTTTTTCGTCGTGTTTGAGACGCCGGCTTTTAACGAATTTCGGCAGGAGTTGGCAAAGCTATACAAGGAGCGTGGAGGGGTTCTACCATTCGACCCCACTGCCCTTGAACTTGTGTTACCAGTCGCCTCGTCAGATGCGGATTTCGCGGTGTGGTGGCCATTGGAAGTGGACAGGGTGGTCGATTGTCGAGCGCCAATTACTTGAGGGAAGTGTGATTTTGAGGGCAGGATATTTCATTTAATGGTACAAATAGTAAACAGTATTACGGTTTTGTGAGTTGTATAGTAAGAGACATTCCGCATACACGGTTTCAATGAGACAGGTGCAACCTCTGTAACGCTATGAAAAATCGAACGAAAGTTGGCATCATCCTCACCCTCATCATCTTGGCAGCCGCTGCCTTCGGCTGGACTCGCTATCGGGAACGTTCGAAGATCCCTGAAGTACAAACTGAGAGGATTGAGCGTCGTAATCTCGTCGCCACTGTTGCCGCCTCAGGCAAGATTGAACCCGAGCGGATGGTGAATATCAGTGCCGATACTATGGGCCGAGTTACTAATCTGGTTGTCGAAGAGGGGCAACAGGTGGACGAAGGACAGTTCTTAATGTTGATAGATCCTGAGTCTGCTGAGAGCGCAGTCGAGATGGGCACTGCAGGACTGCGTGCAGCACAGGAGTTACTGAACGCCGCCCGCGTGGCCGTTGAGACCTCGCAAGCCAATCTCGACTTGGCCCTTCGTAATGAGGAACGTGCTGTCGGGTTAAGTAAAGACTCGATCGTTTCTCAAGAAGAACTCGACCGTGTCGAAAGTGAAGTGAAGGTTCGACGTAGCGAGTTGGAAGCTCGCGAAACTGAGGTGCGGGCACAGGAGCAACGACTTCAGCAAGAGACGGCCAATCTTCGGAGCGCTCGTCATGTGTTGAGCAAGGTTACGATTGATGCGCCGATGGCTGGTGTTATTACGCGACTCAACATTGAGCAGGGTGAGACCGTGGTTATTGGAACTATGAACAACGCGGGGACTGTTCTGATGACGGTTGCAGACTTGTCGGTGATCCTTGCGGTTCTGGAAGTGGATGAGGTTGATATTCGTGACGTAAAACTCGGTCAGGAAGCGTCGATCGTAATCGATGCCATGCCGGACACGCCCTTCAAGGGAGTTGTGACAAAGATTGCCTCAAGCGCAATCCAAGCCTCTGGGTCTGCAGCTGCTTCAGGAGATCAGCGCGGTACGAATTTTGAAGTTGAGGTGACGATTCAAGAAGAAATTCTTGGTGTGCGTCAAGATTTCTCTTGCTCGGCAGATATTACGACTGCCACGCGAGGCGGTGCGGTCGCAGTGCCGATTCAGGCTTTGACGGTGCGTGAGGATGATCAGGAGGAAGAGCGAGAAGGTGTATTTGTTCTCCGAGATACCGTCGTCGTTTTCACGCCGGTTGAGATTGGGATCGCTGGTGAGCGTTATTTCGAAGTACTGGACGGTCTACAGGAAGGAGACGAAGTCGTGACGGGTCCCTATGCTGAGGTCCGTGAACTCATGGACGGCGACGCTGTCATCCTGGAAGAAACTGAGGACGATAAAAGTTCAGGGTTTAGCTTTGGTTTTAGTGTATCGGAGTAGTTGGGCAACTCCCTCTCATGTCCTCTTTTTTTGAAGCCATTCGGCTCGCCCTAGGCGCTATCTGGTCGCACAAATTGCGATCCCTCCTAACCGTTCTTGGAAATATTGTTGCGGTAACCTCCATCATTGCAGTGGTCACGCTGATTCAGGGCTTGAATGTAGCCGTGAGCGACGCGATCACCTCGGAGGCTGGTGCTGATGCCTTCATGGTCGAACGGGTCGGCGTTATCACTGACGAGGACGAGGCGGAGCGGGCCCGACGACTAAATCCACGCATCACGCTCGATGATGCCGTGGCGATTGACAATTACTCTTCAGCAGTTGAAGCCATCATGGCTAGGGTTGAGCAGCGTGGTCGGGTCACTTATCGTGGTCGTGAACTTGAGCGAACATCTATCGAGGGAGTGAGTGAGGACCATATCCGTTTCTCAAATTATGGAGTCGAGCGAGGACGCCTCATCACACCCACTGAGGTTCGACGTCGTCGCCCGGTGGCGGTGTTGGGATGGGGTGTGGCCGACAGATTGTTTGAGGATGTAGATCCACTCGACAAGACGATTCGGGTTGAGGATCAGCATTTTCGCGTCATAGGGGTGAGTGCGAAGAAAGGGGCGGTATTCGGACGGTCGCAGGATGAATTCGTTATCGTCCCGCTAGGTGCCCATCAAAAGATCTTTGGGATTCGTCGAAGCCTGTCGCTCATGGTGAAGCCCGAGGACCCGAGTCAGATGCAAAAGACGATGGAGGATGCCGTCGTTGCGCTTCGGATTCAGCGTCAACTCAAGCCAACTCAAGACAACAATTTCGGGCTATTCACCTCAGGTACGATTCTTGGATTGTGGGAGACAGCCACAGAAGGGATCTTCGCTGTTCTTATCGGTGTGGTAGCCCTGTCGTTGGTCGTGGGTGGAATCGTCATAATGAACATCATGTTAATGCTTGTCACCGAGCGGACGAGAGAAATTGGTCTCCGGAAGGCACTCGGTGCCCGCCGTCGTGACATCACGTGGCAGATTTTAGCCGAGTCGATCACGCTTTCCTTTATTGGCGGCGTCGTGGGTATTGTGCTCGGATTCGGCGTGGCGCTCGTGATTGAGCAGACCACTCCAGTGCCTGCCGCTGTGGAAGGATGGTCAGCCGTTCTTGGCGTCGGTATGACGGGTATCGTGGGTCTGATTTTCGGCTTGTATCCGGCACTGCGTGCGGCCCGCCTGAGTCCGATCGAAGCGCTCGGAAAGGAATGATTTGACACTTCGGATTGCGCTGTTTAACGAGATTGGATTCATGGCGTTTCAGACGCTGCGCGCGAACAAGATGCGCTCAGCCTTAACGATTGTAGGTGTCGTAATCGGAATTACGGCAATCGTTGGTATGACCTCACTGGTCCGTGGTTTCGACAGCTCGTTTAAAGCGGTTGTGGAAGAAACGGGTCCAAATACTATTTACGTAGCGAAATTCAGTGGACTCAGCTTCATGTCTGGCCAAGATTTCATTGATTTAATCCGTCGTCCTAATCTGACTCCTAATGATGCCCGAGCCCTGGAAGCACTCGATTCGGTGCGCTTTACCGATACCATGCTGGGCAGCGGTATTGGTGCTAGCCAACGCCGGCTGTCATATCGTGGAGAAGAAACAAAGCGATTATCGATTTTAGGTACGTCTGAATTTTTCGCCGAAGTTGGTTTTCTTTCACTCGAAGCCGGACGGTTTTTTACGGCGAGTGAATTGCAACACCGCCGCGCCGTAGTCGTGTTGGGACAAGGACCATTTCAGTCACTTTTTCCGTTCACTGATCCGATCGGCAAGAAAGTTCGGGTTGCCGGACAACCATATACTGTGATCGGTGTTATGGGACCACGTCCGAGTCCTGGAGGGTTTAACGTAGGACAGGATGATATTGCGGTTATTCCGTACAGTCGCTATCAAAGTCAGTTTGGAGTACCAGGATTTAGAATGGCTGGAGGAGCCCATCGTGACGTCACGCTTACGGTGATGCCACGCGATGGGCAACGTGACGCGGCATTGCGTGAAATTGAAGGAGTCATGCGAATCCGTCACGGGTTACGACTCGATGAGCCGAACGATTTCGATCTTGTCACCCAGGATGCGATGTTGCGGGTGTGGGAGCGGACCACGCAGGCGGTGTTTCTAGCTCTTGTCGTTATTTCCTCTATCGCGCTACTTGTCGGTGGAATCGGTGTGATGGCAATTATGACGATGTCGGTGACGGAGCGAACGAACGAAATTGGCTTACGGAAAGCTTTGGGAGCGAAACGGCAAGAAATTTTATGGCAATTTTTGGTCGAGGCGGGAGTATTGACGTTAGCCGGCGGTGTTCTAGGCGTGCTCTTGGGCAGTGGAACTGGACTCCTCGTGCATTTCGTTTCTGGTTTTCCCATTTCATTACCTTGGTGGTCGTTTGCGCTGGGCCTAGGATTTTCTGCGAGTGTTGGACTCGTCTTTGGTATGGCGCCGGCTATCCGCGCGTCGCGTCTTGATCCAATTGAGGCACTGCGTCATGAGTGAGGCAAGATGACATGAGTCTGATTGAAGTTGAGGCGCTCTCGAAGAGTTATCAGATGGGCGTTGAAGAGGTGCATGCCTTGCGGGGCGTCGATTTGACCGTTGAAAAAGGTGACTACATTGCCATTATGGGGCCTTCAGGATCTGGCAAGTCGACATTACTCAATCTTCTAGGGTGTCTAGACACTCCGACCAGTGGTCGGTATGTCTTGAACAGTCGAGACGTCAGTTCGATGGCGGAAGATGATCTCGCGCAAGTACGCAACGAGGAAATTGGCTTTGTTTTCCAAACCTTCAATCTTTTGGCGAGAGCGACAGCACTTCAGAACGTTGAGTTGCCACTGGTTTATGCGGGTGTAGGCTCGGATGAACGGCGTGTTCGTGCACGGCAAGCTATCGAAAAAGTCGGTCTTTTGGATCGGATTACGCATCGTCCAAATGAGCTTTCTGGAGGCCAGCGGCAGCGAGTAGCTATCGCACGTGCGTTGGTGAACGATCCATCTATTCTGCTTGCCGACGAACCCACCGGGAATCTCGATTCGGTCGCCGGGGCGGAACTACTCGACCTACTCGACAGCTTACATAAGACAGGACACACCCTCTTCGTGGTTACCCACGAGCGCGACGTTGCAATGCATGCGCAATCAATTGTCCATTTACGGGATGGTCAAATCGAATCAATCGAAAAATTGTAGCCGCGCTTAGGCATGAGTTACGGAGCTCCTACCTAAGGGCGGCCCATGTCGTTTCTCTCTGGAACTGGGTCAGATTTCAAGAAACGAATTAACTCTGCATGGAATTGATCTGGAGCTTCTAGATGTGGAATGTGCCCGACGTTGTCGATAAGAACCAATTCGGCATTCGGAATGGTGTCAGCCACGTTTTTTGCTAAGGCAGGAAAGTTAGGACCGTCTTCCGTTCCACCAATGACTAGTGTCTTTGCCTTGATGTGTGGCCAATCGTGGACAACAGGATCAGCGTAAAGCATCTGCGAAATACGACTGCGTACCATGGCGAATTGCGGCCAATCACCACTTTGAGTCCAACCGTAGTGCAGACGAATAAAATACTCGTAGTCGGGGTTCCAAGTGACAAAGTAACGTTCGATACCTCGACGAATTGAATCGTAAGTCCGATTCAAACTAGCTTGATACTGAGCTTCGTGATCACGCCATGCTCGATCCAGCCGCGAGTCAGTCAAGCCGATCTGATTTACCATAACGGCATGTGTTGTCATAGACGGATAGGAAAATGCAAAACGAGACGTCACCATGCCTCCCATTGAGTGTCCCACAATGGCGGCTTTCGAGATCCCCTTTTCGTCGAGTAGTAGCTTGATATGGAGTGCCATGTCATGCAGTGTGTACGGCAGAATTGGTTTGGATGAACGCCCGTACCCGATCCGGTCGGTGGCTAACACGCGAAATCCCTCGTTTCGTAGGACCTCGATAGTACCCTTCCAGTACTCGGCAAAGAAATTTCCACCGTGAAGCAGCACAACTGTCTTACCGTTTTCTGCTCCGACTGGTGATACGTCCATGTAGGCCATTCGGACATCCTGTCCGGACATCGTGAATGACATATACGACACGGGATGCGGATAGGGAACATCTTCCAGTGACGGGCTCATTGGTCCCCAGTCGGCGGGCTGCGCGGTTGCCTGGATTGGTATCGTTAGAAGTATAAGGAGGAGCGTCGGGAGACAGTTAAAATAGTAACGCAATCTGTTTATGGTCATCTGTTCCTCCTTCAAGTAGCACATCTAACCCAGTAGTTGTAGCCCGCTCGACACCTTCACATGCCAGCTTGCTTTAAGTAGTCTTCCGGCGTCAACCTGATCTCTCGACTCACTTTCGTCGACCAAGCCACATATTGACGTCAAAGGCATTGAGATCGGCAAAACGCATCATTTCTGTGATGACGACGATAGCATCAGTGGTGGTGGCTTCCTTGGTTAGTGGAAGAGGAAATTGCTTAGTCTGCTCAGCGCGAGCTGCGTACAACTTGATAGCAGCTGTTACAGCACGGGCAAGATCTTTGTCCGAGGGTCTAGTTGTTGTTTGGTTGTGACGTGCTTCATCCATCATGGTTACGAAAGCGTCTATTATCTTGGTCGCTGTCGGTTGCTGCTCAGAAATTATTTGATCCACCATAGGCAACTCCCTCATTGAAGATGCACGAGGCATGTGTATGCCTCCTTGGATAGAATCTCGCTAAGAAGTTGCGAGGTTCTTTTTCGGTAAGGTGATGAAAACCTCTCCTCCTTCAGTTCTTACTGCCACGGGACGAAGTCGATATTTAGGTACGGCCACATGTGCCCCTGTCCGAATATCGAATTCGAAGCCGTGCCACGGGCAAATAATGTTGAGTTGGTTTCGTGCAAACACCCGCCCCAAACTCTTTTTGTTTTCCGTAACGGCTTCAAGCACTCGCGGGAGAATTTTCCCTTGGCAGGCTGGGCCGCCAAGATGCGGACATTTGTTCTCGTACGCATAAAATTCGCCATCTAGTCGAAATACACCAACTTGCATTCCAGCGATTTCAATAACACGCCGACCAGGATCATCGAAACTAGCAACTGTACCAATGTTGATTTCAGACATGGATTTAGATTTGCCTCATCACAATACATCGCTCGGTTATGGCCGTACCCGTTTAATAGGAAGTCCAAAGAGTTTCGCAGCATTCAGTCCAAGGATGTTTCTTTTTGCCTTATCAGATAGAAAGGGGAGTGTCGTAACGGTGTGTGGTGGATTAAAGTCCCAGTGTGGCCAATCTGACGCAAAAAGCAGTTGGGTTTCAGCATTCATCATGTCCATTGTGACTTTAAGAGCGTTTGGATGACACTGCTCCATAGGCTGGCTAGAGAAATACATTTCTTTCATATAGTCACTGGGTAACTTTTTTAAACCTGGTGCTTCGTTCTGTCTCATCAGAAATTCATTATCCAGTCTTTGCATGAGATAAGGAATCCAGGCCAAGCCTCCTTCGACCCAAAGAGTTTTTAGTTTTGGAAAGCGTTCAGGTATTGCATTTACGATCCAGTTCGTCATGTGAATCAAATTGTAGTGCACGAAGGAAAGAGCGTGCATCGAAATGAAACGATTTAGCATCTGGAATGAAGCGTCATTCCAATTGGGTCCCGCGTGAAAAACTAAAGGCTTACCAGTCTCCTCAATCATGGCATAGAGACGCATGTAGGTAGGACTGTGAACCGGGGCGTGTCGCACGGAGGTGACAGTAAATCCAACAATGCCTGGCACGTCACTGAAATCTTTTACGAGCTTTTCACAGTCTTCTGGAGAATTAAAGGGGAGGTACACGAGTCCAAGAATGCGTTTATCTTGTGGAAGAATAACGTCGCGAAGCCATCGATTGTAAGCCCGCGCCAGATACAGTTCTGCGCCGTCAACCGGACTCGTTCCCAAAAGGAGCATGGCTGTTGGAAAGATGACTTGATAATCCACACCCATGGTGTTCATCGCCCGACGCATTATTTGCACAAATCTATGGCCGGAAGTTTCTGGGTCATCGGTGAGTTCACGGGGTCCACTTTGGTGGGGCACTCGACCGGCCATCGACTGAAAGTTTTGCCCTGGTGCAAGATTACTCAACGGCATAGCAGACCCACCTTTGAGCATGGCCTGAGCAGTTTGTTTGAGTACATCGTTTTCAAGCAGGTCAATAATCTCAGGCCAGAATTGGGCTTCCTGAAGATGTGCATCGACATCGATGATCAAGTCGTATGCGTCGTGCTGCTGTGCGAACCTGGTCGCGTGTGACAAGTAATCTCGCGTATCGGTCGCGGCAGTGATTTCTGGCAAATCACGAACTGTTTGGTCAGAACGATCATTCATGGGACATTTTCTCCACCTACGAGTGCTGTGCGCACCACGGATTAGGATACATTTTACGCTTTCCTCGATGTCGACACCGATTTAGTTCACTACCCATTGGGACTTGCCGATTTCGTTTAGTGCTGAGATACCCACTCCATCGTCTGTCGCCTCTAGTGTCTACGGGGTCAAAGTGTAGTGCGTTCTGCATCTATAATTCCAGCCACCGGACTAGTATGATGAAGCAGTGTCAAAACCGTTACATATTGCGTTTCTTGGCTGCGGTTTCATTACTGGCGTCCACAGTCGACATTTAAAGGGCTTACGTCATGATATCGTCCGAAGCTATGCCAGTCGTGACAAAAGCAAGGCCGAAGCCTATTGCAAGCGCTATCGCGGGGTAGGCAGTTTCAGTGGCTATGGGTCTGCTATAAAGGACCCGACTGTCGATGCCGTGGTGATTGCAGTGCCCCCCCGTTTTCATCTTGACCTTACCCTGCAGGCACTCGAAGCCGGTAAACACGTTTTGGTGGAAAAACCGGCTTATTTGCGGATGGCTGATTATTTGCGGGTACGTTCGGCGCGAGATCAAGCAGGACGTGTAGTGCTTGTAGGTGAAAACGATCACTATAAACCCTTAGCGGTTTGTCTGCGACGATTGTTGCGTGAGGATGTGATCGGAAAAATGGTCTTTGCCAACTTTACGACTATCGTACGACGCTTCAAGATGGCAGATGATTGGCGGAATGACGAGGCGATAGCTGGTGGGGATGCATTCTTTGAGGAAGGAATTCATTGGTTACATCTTGCTAATAGCCTCGGTCCTGTAATTACCGAAGCGCATGGGTTTCGACCGACCTCGTTAAGAGATGGCAGTGATATTCGCGAGAAAAGCATGATGGTCGCTTTCCGGTACGATAATGATGCAGTGGGAGCACTTTTTTATTCACGTGAGATTCCATCGTTCTTACGCGGTCTTCGAATTTCGAAGTTGTTTGGACGTGCTGGCATCATTTCGTTTGAATCGAATGGAGCCATAGTATTGGTAAGAGGGGCACAATCAACTCGCTTATTGTTTCCTGGTTTCCGAGACATTCGCGGTTATCGAGCTATGTACCGTGATTTCGTTCGCGCAATTCGCACGAACCGGCCGCCAGAAATGAGCCTCGAAACTGCAATTATTGATCAGCGGCTTATGGACCAGGTTTATGCTACGGCCGGGCCGGTAAAAAATAGTGTACACATCCTGTAGCGAGTTCCCTTAGCAGATGCCAACTGGGCGTTACGACATCATCATTCTTGGTAGTGGAGCCGGAGGAGGCACCTTGGCGCACGCACTGGCCAATACCTCAGCTAACATCCTTGTCATTGAGCGTGGAGATTTTGTACCACAAGAAGTGGAGAATTGGGATCCCGAAGCGGTATGGAAGCATTTACGTTACCGAACGCGTGAAACCTGGCTGGATCATCGTGGCGAATCTTTTCTACCGTACACACACTATTGTGTTGGTGGGAATACGAAGTTTTGGGGAAGCGTACTCTATAGACTGCGTCGCCAAGATTTTGGCGAAGTCGAACATGTAGATGGAGTTTCACCGGCTTGGCCAATCGATTACGACACGCTGGAGCCCTTCTATGAGCGAGCCGAGCAACTTTATCAGGTCCATGGTGAGTGCGGAATTGATCCCACAGAAGCATTAAGGACGCCATTTCCTTATCCGGTGGTTGCTCATAGTCATGACATGATTGACTGTGTAGAGCAGTTACAGCAACAAGGACTGCATCCTTCTTCTCTACCACTTGGTTTGCAGCGCCCCGGAGAGGAGGGAGGCTGTATCTTGTGTAATACCTGTAATTCCTTTCCATGCTTTCGGCACGCGAAGAGCGACGCAGACATTTGTTGCGTGAAGCCGGCATTGCGTGAAACGAATGTCACACTTTGGACGGGTGCTGAAGCCAGGCGTCTATTGACCGATGCGTCGGGTCGTCGCGTTGAAGCAGTCGAAGTTATGCAGCAGGGGGAGTTACGCCGCGTCGAAGCTCCACTTGTCATTGTCTCGTGTGGGGCAGTGAATTCAGCCGCGCTATTACTACGTTCTGCAAGTGGTCAACACCCCGACGGTTTATCTAATTCATCAGGATTAGTTGGTAAGCGATACATGGCACATCTGGCTACCATGATGCAAGGATTCCATCCGTTTCGTATTAATCACACAGTTTTTCAAAAGACGGTTGCGGTGAATGATTTTTATCTTCGTGGACCTGATGGTGGATATCCCTTAGGACAGATCCAGTCACAGGGAAGGACACACGGAGTAATGGCTCAGACTGTGGTGCCATGGATTCCACTTTGGGCCTACAACGCATGGGTGGCTCGCGGTGTTGATTGGCTCGCTATGTCGGAAGATTTACCACGGTTAGATAACTTCGTGACTTTGGATCGAGATGCACAGATTAGGCTTCATTATCGTCCGAATAACGTGGTGGCACATACTCGGCTAGTGCGAGAGTTCAAGCGTATACTTCGGCGGCTTGGTTATTGGGTTGTCATATCCCATTCGCATAAGCAGCAAAATACAACCCATCAGTGTGGAACTTTATGTTTTGGAACCGATCCAAATAAATCCGTGCTGGACTCCTACTGCCGCTCCCATGATATTGAGAATTTATTTGTAGTTGATGCTTCATTTTTTCCATCATCAGCGGCCGTAAATCCTGGCTTGACCGTTGTCGCGCAGGCGTTGAGAGTGTCTGACCACATCAAGGAAACAGAATTGCGCGTAGCTTCGTAGCAGGTAGTAAAGGAGAATTTCTGTGCGTGCTAGATCATTTAGTCACTGTGGGATTACCGTTTCTGATTTTAACAAGGCGGTTCAGTTCTATTGGGACGTGTTCCGGTGTCCTTTGGTGGGTGTGGCCGACACACCACCAGATCGGGTGCGATCGTTTTTCCACGTGGACGGAGAGCAACCACGCTGTAAGATTGGCTGGATCCGTGTCCCAGGTGGTGCTGTACTTGAAATCTTTGAATTTCGACCAGACCAACAGGCAATCGCCATTCCGTGGAATCGAATCGGTCTCACTCACATTTCCTTCAATGTTCGGAATACGCAGAAATGGTACGAGTACCTCGTCAGTAAGGGGGTGGAGTGTGTGAGTCCGCCCGAACGATCGCCTCGAGGCCACACATTCTTTTTTGCCAAGGACTTTGATGGCAACTTGATTGAACTGATGGATCTTGGATATATGCATTATGTTTTGAACTGGCTGGGTCCGGTGGGTGGCTGGTTGTTTAGGCGAGGGATGTATCGACGTTATTACGAAACACCTAAGTCGGTTTAGTTCGATAGCCCTGTTTACGAGGAAGATGGTTGTGAAACCTTCCGGTAGTTCTTTAGGGTGTTTGATTTTCTTAGGGTTGTTCCTAGTATTTCCGACTGCGAACTATGTGTGGTCATCTGGATTACCGCTTAGCAGCGTACCGGAACTGATTTCGGTTTTAGCGCTTCTTCCTCTGATTTGTTCTCGATGGCTTCGTCGGCTCTGGTTCCGTCATGTTTCTAGGGTGTTCAAGGGAAATACGAAGATCCTCGTTTTTGTTCTCGGTCTCGGTCTTGTTGGAAAAGCCGTTCTCTTCACCAGTGGAAGTTATCAAGGATTTCCCGCTTGTTACCGAGCAGTAGGGGAGACACCGTCATTCAGCTCGTGCGAGAAATCCTACAATAATCCATTGGGACGGTTTTCAGCTACCCGCGTAGACAACTTTATCGATTTTGGTTCCGATGATTGGGAGCTCTCATTTATGAACTCCTTGCGGTTTAACTACTACTGGTGGGTGGCCGATTCAGTACTTCGAGATCGGATTCCATTTATGGCATCTTGGCAGGGTGTTGTGGAATTTGATGCTCCACAGACCGTTACTGTTGCGTACGTTGGAACGGGAAAGGTAGAGATAGGTCCGGTAGGTTTGCGTCTCTTGCCGACTTATAGCCATATTGCCAACGAACAACTTCAAATACCTAAAGGACGGCATAACGTAAATGTAACTTACATATTTGACGACGGACGTCGTTCCAGTATGAGTGGTGAACCTGGCCCTTATCCGACTTTGCGTCTGAATGTTGGAAATCGACCAATCTCAGCTATCGCACCACATCTTGCGTTCCGTCTCATTGGAGGGTTCCTTGATTTATTGGCGTTAACTGGCCTCTTACTTCTAATAGGTTTCTATTGGTCAATTCTCAGATCTCAGTGGTTCTGCTTTATGGGCGTCACTGTCTTGGCTTTTATCGTGTATGTCCAACCTCTCTCTGATCCTCCCTCTGCCATTAACAGTTATGTGTTCCTGTTCACACTCGTGGCTGCCATGCTTGTTGTATGGTCCAGACGCCGGCATCATCTCTTGATGGCTTGTGCTGGCATGGCGATTCTTATTCTGGCGCATGAAGTGCGTGCACATTCCTCGTTGACGGCAGTGCTTCTGCGAGATGGCGGCAGAGACTTCCTGACCTATGAATCATTTGCGCGATCGATACTTGAGACCTGGTCGCTGCGAGCTGGCGAAGACATCTTTTATTTTCAAGCCTTGTCGCGATATGTGACCTTTTTTCATCATCTTGTTTTCGGTGATGGCGATGGCCAAGTTACCGTGTTTTCGCGTGTTGCTTTAACAAGCGCTCTTTTGTGGTTTGGATGGCGATTTCGAGGTTGTAACAGTTATGGAAAACTTGTCATTTTTAGTGGCACAGTGTTGTTGGTCACGTTCGTAAATAGCACTGTGGTATCCACCTTGATTCGTCAAGGAACCTCAGAGTATCCGACGTGGTTGTTGTTTCCTTTCGCTTTCACTTGGCTGTTTGCCTCAGGGCAAAAGTCTACGGCGCGAGGTTTTGCTGCGTTAAGTGCCACATTTATTGCGCGGACGAACCAAGCTCCAGCGATCTTATGGCTTTTTATTTTCCGTGGTTGGTCTACTTTTCGAAAGAAAGACTGGAGACTTGTACCAGCTTTGGGGCTGGCAGTTTTGATCTGTTTGCTCCCAGCTCTACACAACAAGTTTTACGGCGGCGAATTCACGGTACTGCCAACAAGTAGAGACATTCCAGAAAATCTTGTAATTCCTCCTGCTCGCTGGCTTGACACACAAACCGATCAGGAAGCGAGAAGGCAAGTAATCGAGCAATTGGACTTTCTCTTGTATGGATCAACAACAGGAGCGCGTCACGTGCTGGCTGGTGGCGAGTTGCGATTCGTCTTTCTGGGATTCCAGTTGTTATGGATCATCGCGCTGGGGCTGGCCAGTCAACGCCTCTGGCGGTTTAGGCAAGTGTCTATCTTGGTCATGGCGGCCTTGCCGTTGGTGTACCTGGCTCCGCACTTATTTTACCAAGTAGATGTGTACTATCCGCGGCATGTCGTGATTGGTTATCTAGCGATGGCTGCCGTCGCCTTTTATGCGGTGACTGCACCTACTCTCAAAAACAGCGATACTTAAGTGCTTGCCTCCGCTAATAAATCAACGCGCCAGAGGATTTGATCGTAGTTGAAACTTTACCACCTTGCTTGTGGTCCCCTTGCCTCCCTCGAGATGAAATGGCGCACGAGTGCTGTAAGTGGCCCAAAGCCCCTTGCCTTTCCAGCCAGCATTAGGATCATCAATTCGACCATCCAGCCACTTAGTGTAGAAGCCAAGTGGATAGGGCACACGCATAACAACCCACTCACCGTCTTTAAGAGCGAGAAGGGCTTCAGCTCCATTACCAGTGTTGATCGGCACGTTAGTGCCAAGTCCGAGTGTGTCAAACTGATCTACCCAGGTGTAATAACTCGCTTCCGCACTGCCTGAATGTGAAACTCCTTTGAGTTGCGGTAACGGTTCCGCATAGAAGGTCCAACCTTCCGGACAGTGTTGTCCAGTTGCAGTCGGACCATTGAGTGGACCTGTGCACTTCGTGCGGTCGAAACTAGCGAGGTGGCCGCTGGCTAGTGGTGTCCACACAACACCATTTCGATCGATATCCATTCCGCGCGGTGAATATCCCTGCACGGGTATGTCAGCGTTATCCCATGGGAGAAGGTAAATTTCAGTGAGTGCTGTCGTAGGTGGATTGGGTCCTGGAGCGAAGCGAAGAATCGAACCAGGAAAACCTAGTGATGATCCCCAGATGGAACCATCGATCGGACTCACCGCGACACCGTAAAATCCAGAAGTGATTCGTGTATCTTGGTCTGAGTTAGCTGGTTCACCAGGCTCCACCCAGGCGTCTTGCTCACCATTGCCATTAGTATCGAGAATGAGTGGCGCCCAGCCTTGAGACATTGCTTCGTCTCCAGTTTCATCAAATTTCTTTGTGTTTAACCATCCGATAACCTGACCACCACCACTTGTCCACAACGTGTTGTTATCGTCTTCTGCAAACACTAAATGGTGAGTGCTAAAACAGGTGTCAATAAGTGTCAGTTGCTCGGTTTTTGGATCGTAGAGTGCTAAGTGACGACCGGAAGTGCTTGTCGGAAACAGAGTAGCCGAGGAGTGAGTTGACCCTGCTTGGCAGAACGCAGGGTTTTCACGAGGACGAATTCTTGAGGTGAGCCAAAGACGTCCTAGGTGATCAAGCATTGGATTATGAACGTTCGCGCGGCTTGTCCATATTGCCTCGTCTCCCCAGTAGGGCGAAGGCTCAAGTGGTTCTACGACGGCAAAGGAATCGCCAATTGGGGTCTCCGAATCTCGCACGGTGAGAGGCACCTGACTCACCATGTGACGTGCCGGATCGAGGACCGGTATGTAATCCGCACTGGCCTCAAGCGCACCGTAACTCGGGCCGTTAGCATTTACAGTTGGATCTCGCTTGTCCGTGGACACTTGATCGTGGAGGTAGGCCTTCGGGTCAGCCCAGTCCCACTGTGTAATCACAACGTTTCGTTCGACACCTTTTGGTCGAGCTGGTGTTTCTGGTATTTCACCCTTAACAATACGGTCGGTCCAATCAGCGAATACTTCAAGTGTGCGACGTCGTCCCATTCGGTTAAGGCCGGCACTCATGGCTCTTCCAGCTTGTCCAGATTTGATACGTCGATCCCATGCAGCCACGGTTGAGTCGAACTGGCCCAGTGCACTGGGGATTTCACGGGTAGCCTTGTTACCCAACTGATGACAGGCTAGGCAGGAGCCAGATTTTAGATTTCTGAGCCATTCGGCTTGGCTTTCCATATTTGGTGAGAGTCCGTTTCCCTCAGGTCCAGTTCCAGGGAATTCATCCTCGCTAGGCACCTCCAGTAAGGAGAGCCAGTAACCAGCCGGAAAGTACTCCGCTGCGGCATGTGGATTGGGCGCCACGATGGCGTCAAGATTTTGCACGGTACCGGGTAAGACCTCAATTTGTGGTGAATCGATTAATCCATAACCGCGGACCCAGACTTGATAAGTGGCCGCTGGAAGGTCGGGAACCAAATAGCGTCCAAGTTCATCTGTCACCACAATCTTATTAAATGGAGTTGGCAAGTCAGTTGTTTCTGCAATGACCCAAACACCTGCTTCGGGCCCAGTCGTGCTATTCACTGTGCCGCCAATATCGTTGTCATCCACCGTGACAGCGTCATCGATTCGTTGACAAGCAGCGTGCCACATCAACGGGGTGAGGCATAACGCAATGCCGATGTTTAAGGATTTCTGAGGCCAGATTTTTCGAGTCATGCTGTGCATACTTTCAGGAATTGCTAAAAATGGGAAGGTCTAATTGAAGAGCCATTATTTTAATGACTCCACGATTTTTTGGGAGGTTATTTGGTTTCTAATAGGGTCAAAGCAAACTGGGAATCGGAATCTATCCATTGTGCTTGCTGTGTAAAACCAACGCCTTCACACATTGCAATGACGGTTTCCGGCTCGTATTTGTAGGCACTTTCTGTCCAAATTCTTTCACCGACACTAAGGGAGACGCAGCAATCTGCGCCCGTCAAGCAGACGACTTGATCAATTTGACTCTCCAGATAAGATTCCACGCGGGAGGCAGCGGCGTTCCAAACGACTCGGTGATTGAATTGCGATAAATCGAAGTCTGCGTCCAGTTCTCGATTGAGTCGCGCGAGTAAGTTTTTATTGAAAGCTGCTGTAACGCCGAGCGGGTCATCGTAGGCCATTAATAGATCGCATTCTGGCTTAACGAGATCTGTTCCGAGAAGAAAACGATCGCCAGGTCGACTTCGGGTGCGGATGTTTTCAAGGAATTGCTCCGCGTCTTGTTGATTCAGATTACCGATATTTGATCCTAAAAACAGTACAAGCGCCGTGTCTCGCTCGTCACGCTCGGCGAGTGCTGCTTCGAGACCTTTTTCATATGTTGATTCGTGAGGCACTACTGTCAGCGAATCGTTGTACTGAGAGAGATTCAGCGTTGAGAGTTCCAGGGCGGCGGGCGAAATATCGACGAAGTGTACGACTGGCGACTGTTGGCCGAACTGCCAGTTCGACAGCAACGATAACATTTTCGATCCATTTCCGCTTCCAAGCTCCACCAAAATGCTTGGTGAATTAGCTTTGGACATGATCGCCTCGCTACATTGCTTTAGGAGTCGAATTTCACCATTCGTGATGTTATACCAAGGCAGTTCGCAAATTGCTTGAAATAGTTGTGAGCCCAGCGAATCATAAAGGTACTTAGACGGCAGTCGCTTGGGATTAGCCGAAAGTCCTTCGACTACATCGATGGCTAGCGTAGATTCTGACTCAAGCATCACGCTCATCGAGACGTCGCCAGTGCGTGTCATTGTGTGGACTCAGCATCGGACGTACATCGAAAACTGGCATACATATATGGGTAGTCCGGTCGGAACCAGTTTCTGAAGCTACGGCGGATCAATTCTCGTCCAGTTGCTTGAGAGGCTCCCTTGACAACGTAGTGATCATCATCAAAGAAATCCGAAGAATATTCTGGGTAGGAAGCCATTGTCTGAAAACCTGGAAATCCATTAAAGACCGTAGAGGTCCACTCCCAGCCGTTTCCAACCAAGTCATGCACACCCCACGCACTTGCCCCTGCAGGATATGAACCCACCGACACTGGGTCCCAGTTGCGGAAGTCAAAGTTCCCGTGTATTTTGCTAGGTTCTGCCTCGCCCCATGGGTGTAATTGTTCAGTTCCATTTGGTGTTCCGTATGCTGCTCGGTGGAATTCTGCTTCGGTCGGGAGGCGTTGACCCTTCCATCGCGCGTATGCCGCAGCTTCGTCGTGCGTCACATACACTGGCCAACTATGCGGCAGTGGGCTCAGCCCAAACATTCCACGCCACATCCACCGGTTACTAATTCGTTCCCAGAACATTGGATGCAAACGTTGAGTTGCTTGTAGTCGTCTCCATCCTGCTTGCGACCACAGGCTACTGTTCAAGTACCCTCCAGCCTCGATGAAGTCCAGAAAATCCTGATTAGTTACGTTATAGACGTCGATTTCGAAAGCTGGAACTTCATCAATAACGAACTCTGGAAATTCGTTGTCCCATCCAAATGGAATTTCGTCAAGTTGACTTCCCAGTGTAGTTTTCCCCGCGGGTATGTGCACCGTTGTCGGTTTAGGTGCGGACTCGTTCCTGGGAGGCTCCATGTTAGCGGGTTTCTTCTTTTGGTCGGGAGATAAACGGTGCCACATATACAAGAGTGTTTCCTGATGCATAATCTCGTGTTCAAGCATTGTGAAGACGCTCTGTCCTCTACAGAGGGCTGGTTTGCCATCGTCTTCCAACGTTGCTGATGCAAGCATTTCGAGAATCACTTGATCCGCTTCCCTCGCATATTGTTGGATCGTCGTACGTTCTGGCCAAGATTTAATGGCTGCTCTAGTTGCTTCCTGAAAGTCACTTGGGTCGATTCCCCTCGCAAATAAAATTTCGAGATCATGGTTAATCCCAGCTTGGCCGAGGCCTTTCCTCAAAAAACAATTAACACTGAAAGCTGGAATATGACCTTCATAGAAGACGATCGGGTGCCGCAGAGGGATCGGTTTATCGTAGTACGTCTCTGGTTGGAGTAAATCGAATAGGACCTGTGTATGCCTACGATTGTTGAGATAGGAGTCGATAGCGGATTTCCGATCGACGACGTTTTTATTGATTAAATTGGTAACGTTCATGTGGATTTAATTGCCTTGTTTACAGATTTCTTTTGTCTACACCTAAATGGAATGGTCACTCAGATGGTGCCGGAGGTGGGACTCGAACCCACACAGGGTTGCCCCTACGGGATTTTGAATCCCGCGCGTCTGCCAATTTCACCACTCCGGCTTCAATAAAAGTTATCTGCGGCGATCTATGCAAATGATCACCTAAAGGAACTTAATTATAACATGGCGATTCTTTGCGTATGTTCAGCATACTTAATTTCTTGGCTGGCCGTCGACTTGCCATAGATACAAGGTCCGCGGGTTTCCTCGATAGTCTTTGAAAATTTCGATGCGGTCAGGTAGCCAGTCGCCCATGTCGAAAGCATGGGAAACGATCCTGGTTCCAGCTGAAAGTTGTCGAGTTAAAATCGGTCGTAATTTTATGTTCGAAGAGGACAGGAGATACAAGGTCACGACGGTTGCTTCAGATACGTCAGCCTGCAGTGCATCCCCTAGAATAAACTCAACTCGGTCCGTGACACCTTCACGTCTCGCGTTCGCATTGGATTCTGCTATTCGTTGTGGGTCAAAGTCGATTCCGACTCCCCGCGCACCGTATCTTTTTGCCGCGGTGATGGGGATGCGTCCATCTCCGCTTCCAAGGTCATATACGATATCGGTGGTCGTGACCTCAGCTAACTCAAGCATGCGATTTACTACTTCTTGCGGCGTGGGAATGTAGGGTGCCAAATCAGGGTCACGAGGTTGGCTATCGAGTTGGCTCGGTGATCCACTCAGCATGAAAATTCCGATAATAATCGGATACACCACAGGACCAATATGTCGAATTGATATCATGGAAGTCTCCTAAAACAAGCCGTTACCGCACTGAGTTTTTACACCGAGAGCTCTGATTAGTCACTCATTCCAAGTATGGCTGCAAGTAGCACAACATGAGAGGCTGTTCGCATCATGGCTGAAATGTCAGCCCACTCAGTCGATTGTGCTCGGTCGCCACCACGCGATCCCCCAAGGCCAATCGCAGGTGTGCCGTTTCCAATTGCCACATTCATATTGGACGACCCTCTATTACTCACTGTTGGTTCCAGCCCTAAATATTTAGCAATGGCTTCGGCGGTAGTTACGAGGCGTGACATTCGTGCTCCAGGGATTTGGCCTCCTGGGGTAAGTTGGAAGGCTTCCATTGTTAATGTGATTCCAGTCTCCTGACTTACCTGTAGTAGTTCCGCTTGCACAGCAGTTTCGATTATTTGAATAACTTTATTGTCAAGCGAGCGGATATCGAGAGAGAACCAGCCAGTTGAAGGTTTATGGTTAAAGACCGACCCGCTTTGGAGTACAGAGACGTTGATGACCGTTCGAGAATCACTATAAGTTTCCGGGTGTGGCAGTTGAAGAATTCGATCTACTGCTCTCGCGATTCCCTGGTTTACGTTCGGAAGCCCACCCGATAACGAATGTCCTGGTGGCCCTTCTGCAATGATCTTCCACCAATGAATGCCGATGGCACCATAGCTTATGCGTTGACCATCGCCAAGCACATCAATGAATCCAATGGCGCTATCTTTATATTGTTCATACAGTGCTTGCATTCCAACTAACCCAGTTTCTTCTTGCGCGACAGCCGCAAATACGAGGTCGTGCTTCGGTTGGAATCCTGCGGTGATTAAGGCAGCGGCTGCAGCCAAGATAGCAGCCGAGGTCGACGAAGTATTAGTACCAGGACCAACGAGACGATTTCCATCTATCCTGGGTGGTTCAGTCGCAGCCTTCTGATGGATGGCTACAGTTGCCAAATCATCGAGTGTTGCTACGAAGACGAGCGATTTTTCTGATCGTCCAGGAATAACACCAATTACATTCGGTGTGTCATCGACCACGACAGATTCGAGACCGACGGCACGCATTTTTTGGGCTACCGCTTTTGCTCGTTCACGTTCGTGTCCTGACGGAGATACGATCGTCGCAATTTCTGAAAGAAATGAAGCGGTAGTTAAGCGTTGCTCGTGAAGGTGTTCGAGTGCAGTGGCAATAATAGTTTCCTCAGCTGTCGTAACGACTGTAGAGTGAGTGGTTATTTGATTCGAGGAAGTTGGTTCTTGTATTTGAATTCCTTTAGCTTGGACGTGTGGACCTAGGAAGACCAGGGTGCAGGCAAGCGCACTAAAGACAACTTGGATAAAGCGAGTTGACCGATTAAGAACACGAGACCTATTGCATTTACACATTTCACGTACTTTACTGCAGTTTGCATGGTGTAAGTGTGTCTAACTGATAGATTTGGTTTAGTTTGGAGCGTCTTATCAGCAGGGATTGTGAAGGGGTGCAATCGATACCAACTTGATTGAATTGTAAGGCGAATATAAGGCGATAGTCTGTATAAATTGCTTGATTTTTTAAGAAAAATAGCTTAAACTGAACAGCTCTAGAAAAGTAGAAACGCCTTTCTTATAGAGTTACCTTACGGAATTGAGGACGATGTGAAATTTAAGGTTGGCGATAAGGTCATATACCCAAATCATGGACTCGGTATTGTAGAAGGTATTGAAACGAAGACGATTCTGGGTACGACAGGCGGTTTTTATTTATTGCGAATGACTGCCAGTGATACTACGGTCATGGTGCCTTTGACGAACGTTGATAACGTTGGCTTACGACGAGCGATTGAAGCTAATGAAATTGAAGGCCTATTTACTCTGTTGGGTCGAGGGAAGATTGACAGCCATCAGAACTGGAAGGGACGTTTTAAGGACAACTCGGATAAGATGCGTAGCGGTTCAATCTATGATGCTGTTGACGTACTAAAAAATCTGATGTACCTAAGTCGTTCAAAGAATCTTTCGTTTCGTGAAAAGCGAATGCTCGACCGTTCGAAGTTTCTTGTTATAACTGAAATTGCTGAAGTCGGGCAGTTTGAAACATCGGTAGTGGAGGAGCGTGTGGATGGCGCACTTGAGAAATGTTTTGCTGCAAAGAAGCGTTCCTTGGCGAGGCGTGAAAAAGCGGCCAAAACGGCAAAAGCGGCAAAGTCCACGGCACGTGTTGGGTCACGTCGAACAACGCGAACAGCACGCGCTTCGTAAATTCATTTACTGTTAATATTGTTATAACGAATTTGATGAACCCGGTCCGGTTGCCACTGGATCGGGTTTTTTCTTAAGCTTGACCCTATGCTCTAAATTTCATCATGAGAGTGTTCCGCTTCTGTATCAAGGCTCTCCGCTCCTCCGTCACCTATATTGGTGTCATCCTGTACACATTAATCATAGGCCCACCAGCGATTATGTTGGCGTTAGTATCCCACTCACCAGTAGTGTTGTACTGGACAGGCTATCTAGGTGTTCACCTGGCTTTTCGATTAGCTGGTATACGAGTTCAGTCTTCCGGGCTCACGGAGGTTCAGTCTAAACGGGTAGTTGTTTACTGCGCGAACCATACGAGTAATATCGAACCGCTAGTTCTGTTTTTATTGCTTTCCCCGCATTATCCAAAGATTAATATTCTCTACAAGGCAGGTTTACGAAAGATTCCAATCCTAGGCCTTGCATTTAAGCTTGGAGGTTTTGTTGCGATTGAGCGGGGTAATCGAGACCAAAGTAACCTTGCTATTGATCAGGCGGTTAATAGTCTCCGTGAAGGTAGCTCGTTCTTAATATTTCCTGAAGGCACACGTAGTCAGACAGGGGAACTACTCCCGTTTAAGAAGGGAGGCTTTATCATGGCGGTACGCGCTCATGTTCCAATCATACCGGTAGCAATGTATGGTGGTCGTGCAGTCATGCGGCGAGGGAGTGCCCTATTGAATCCAGTGACGGTTCACGTGCAGTTCGGCTCACCAATTAGCACCAGAGATCGAGAATTTGCAGACCGAGAAGAACTGATAGCCGAGACAAAATCTTCGATTGAGGATATGTTGGGGCGTTGGAAATCGACCAGGCCATTCACTCAAAGCGAATAGCTAATCGTGTTCCTACATGTGACTGAATCGATTACTATGATCATTCGGATTCGAGTTAAGTGTTTGACTTTAGAGATCTTGGCTACCGATTATAGGTGGTGAACCGTGTCTGATATTTCCGAGTTCACGACTAATCGCTTGTCTGTTTATTTACGTTGCCTTGATCAGTTGGAGGCTTCTGGTGTTCGCTCTGTATCTTCCAAATCACTTGCTGAAGACTTTGGTTTAAATGCAGCTCAGATTCGCAAAGACCTGGCGCATTTTGGAGAACTTGGAGTGCGCGGTGTTGGCTATTATGTGAAAGATTTACGCCGCCAATTGCAGCACATTCTGGGTCTGGATTGCGGCCTTACAGTGGCGATCATGGGAGCAGGGAATTTAGGACTTGCACTGGCCGACTATCATGGTTTCAAGCAGGAAGGATTCCGGGTTGCCGCGCTCTTTGACAACCTCCTCGAAAAAGTTGGAACAAGATCACGAAATGGCATTCCTATCTATGATATTAGGGAGCTTAAACGGGTGACCAAGCGTGAAAATATTGCAATCGCAATCATCGCTGTTCCGATTCGATCTGCGCAAACCGTAGTTGATAAGGTTGTCCTGTCCGGCATTAAGGCTATTCTGAATTTTTCTCCTGGTTCATTACGTGTTCCGGAAAACGTCAAGATGAAAAATGTTGACCTGACAGTGTCTCTTGAGAGCCTGTCATTTTACTTGGCAAGAGCTGACCGTGGCGAAGAAGAGTAAGCGTAAACGACAGTCGGTCAATCAACGTAAGGTTCCTAGGCGATCACGCCGGGTTCCTGCAGCTGACTTGTCTCATATTGATGTACGAGGGCAGGCACGAATGGTCAATGTGGGCGGAAAGCCCATAACCACACGAGAGGCTACAGCCAGAGGCATGATTCGGATTGGCTCTGCAGCACTACGGGCTATTCGAAGTGGTCAAATAGCGAAGGGTGATCCCTTGCAGGCTGCTCGCTTGGCTGGCATTATGGCTGCAAAACGAACTGCTGAGTTGATTCCACTTTGTCATCCTTTACCGCTGAACCATGTTTCGATTGATCTTCGTGACCGCGCTGACGGATACGACATTGAAGCGTGCGTTCGAACAGATGCAAAAACTGGGGTTGAAATGGAGGCACTCACGGCAGTAACGGTTGCAGCATTGACAATTTACGACATGGTTAAAGCGATCGACCGTGAGATGGTCATTGGTGAGGTTCGTCTAATCCAGAAATCTGGAGGGCGTTCAGGTCTGTACCGGAGACAGGATTCATAAAACTTTTGTCAATGAGGTCAATGAGACGAAGTGAGTGCAACACAGCAGTTATCGAATGTTGATGTCACTACCTTGGCGGACCTGCCGTTCCATGTGCGCGACCAGTTTTCAAAGTCGCAGCATATACGGCAGTGTCAAGCTGATGGTTTTGATGATGTTTCTAGTCGTGAGTTATTTGAACGTATTCGAGAGTTGAGTCTGGGTTTCAATCAGTTCGGGCTCAATCAAGGTGATCGTGTTGCACTAGTCGCTGATAGCTGTCCCGAATGGACAATTACTGATCTAGCTATCTTGACAGCTGGTGCGGTCACCGTACCCATTTATCCGACGTTGGCGGCTGGGCAGATGAAGGGAATTTTGGCGGACTGTGCCGCGCGTTTGGTGATTGTGTCCGATGAGACTCAGGCGGAAAAGCTGAGGAGTGTTCGGTCAGAGTTGCCAAATCTTGAAGCCATGGTGGTTATTGAGCAAGAAGCCAAATATCTTAAAAATGAAAACGAACACTTATTAGCCAGTGTTGCAAAAGGAGGACGCGACCGTTTGGTCTCGGAGGATGGCCTCGAAAAGCGCTTCCGTGATACTGCGCAATCAATTTCCCCCGATGCAATCGCGACGATCATCTACACATCTGGTACGACTGGAGAACCCAAAGGTGTGATGTTGACGCACCAGAATCTTCTCTCAAACTTACATGCCGTTAGCCAGGTTATACCAATCTCGTCTGATGATACGGCACTCTCGTTTCTACCTCTGAGCCATTCGTTGGAGCGGATGGTGCTTTATAAATATCTGTACAGTGGTGTCACTGTTGCCTTTGCTGAGTCACTTGAAACGATCAAGCGTGATTTGTTAGCTGTGCGTCCAACCGTAATGAGTGGTGTGCCACGAGTGTACGAAAAGGTGCATGCACGCGTTCTTGAATCTGTAAGCCAGGCCTCATCGATACGGCAGCTTTTATTTCGGTGGGCGTTACGGGTCGGCAGGCTTCGAAGCAATGCTAGTTTGTCTGGAAAATCTATTCCCCTGCATGTTCGACTCCAACATTTTTTCGCTGACCGGTTGGTTTTTTCGAAGATTCGCAGTGTTACTGGAGGACGGTTACGCGAGATTATTTCTGGCGGTGCTCCACTTGGTGATGAAACAGCCGAGTTCTTTTTTGCAATCGGACTACCTATTACTGAAGGCTATGGTTTAACCGAAACAGCCCCTGTGCTGACGGTTAATCCTAAGGGACGGTGGAAAATTGGCACCGTGGGGGTTGCGATTCCTGGGGTAACCCTTCGCATTGCTGATGACGGTGAAGTTTTAGCACGCGGGCCAAATATTATGGCTGGGTATTTCAACATGCAAGAGGCGACCCAGGCGGTTTTGCGAGATGGTTGGTTTTACACGGGTGATATTGGAACACTTGACGAAGATGGTTATCTAACCATCACGGATCGAAAAAAGGACATACTCGTGACCGCTAGCGGTAAGAACGTTGCGCCTGGACCAATTGAGTCACTACTGAAACGCGATCCAATGATTACCGAGGCCGTGCTTATCGGCGACAGGCGGCGTTTTATCACAGCATTGATCGTTCCTAATCTTCCGGTTATTCAACAACGCATGGTGAACGGTGAAGCTTTAGCGTCACCATTGGAGGAATTACTTGTCCGTGAAGACGTACGAGCGCTCTTTCAGTCAGTCGTTGACGAGGTCAACGGCCAGCTATCACAGTTCGAGCAGGTCAAGCGATTTGCGTTACTACCGACAGAATTTACGATAGCGAGTGGCGAACTGACACCAACGATGAAGGTGCGCCGTCGAATGATCGAAAATCGATGGAAAATCGCTATAGAAGAGCTCTACGTTGATTAAGCTCCTGAGTTGCCTATCAGAAAAGCCGAGCAGTAGGTATCGGCCACCAACGTAATTGCACACGTCCGATTATGTATTTCTTGGGTACCATTCCCCAGTGTCGGCTGTCTGAACTATTGTTTCGATGGTCTCCCATTACGAAATAGTAGCCCTTGGGTATAATCGTGGGGCCATAGTCTTCGTAACTTCGATAGTCTTGCGGTACGTACTCATCAGGTAGGAGAACGTTATTAACGAACACCTGACCTCTGTCAATTTCCACTGCATCTCCCTCTTCAGCAATCACTCGTTTCACGAATGACTTGTCTGGATCGATGGGGTAATACAGCATAACGATTTCACTGCGGTGCGGTTCAGTGAGACGATAGATTAGTTTATTGACGATAAGACGATCCTGATCTATTAACGTAGGCGCCATGCTTTGTCCTTCGACTCGAGCTACCTGAAAACCAAACGTGACGATTAGCGTGGCATAGACAGCAGCGGAGGCAAGCGTTTTGATCCAGGCTACAAATTCTTCTCCAATTCGAGTTAAGAGTGTAGGGTGGGTCGCGGTTGCGTTTGCAGCTTGGGAGTCGGCGGCATTCTTGCCAACACTTGATGAACGGTGCTGGTTGGGAACTTTATTGTCTGACCGATCGTGAGGTGCATCCTGGTCTGTCGATGAGGTAGGCCAATCAGGTGCTCGCCACCGATTAGGTCGGATAGGATCTTTAGGATCTGTCATAGGCTCAGATAATCTTCGTGGCGGTTTGCTTAAATTGCTTCACTGGAAATTCACGCACTCTCAGCTTTGTGTTCAGCATGTCTGGTACTATAAAAAAACCATGCGTTTTCAATCTTGGTTTAACAACAAAAACTATACTGGTGCGATCTAGTAGTGTCAAACGTTCCCAACTGAAAAGATATTGAAATTAGAACGCTTAGCTTAGACCTGAGTGGGACGAACCTTGCTCGTTGTTCATGGACAGGTTATAGTCAAATTGTAAACGCATGAATGCTGTACCGGTTGGTCTGCTGGTCTTCATTTAAAGGTGCTGAGGCGCGAGTGGAGTCGATACTTCACGTGTGAGTGGAGGAATGGTTGCTATCATTATTTAAAGAAGAATCTGCAGCTGATACCGAAATCATAGCCACATCTGATGTGGCTAGTCGGGCGTTGTCTGTGACTGCAGTTGAAACCGACTTTGTTGAAAAAGTCTATGGGAATTTAGCATCTGTCTATGATGTATTTTTCGGTCCAACATTGCATGCAGGTCGTCTAGAAGCAATCCGTAATATATCGATCAAGCCTGGAGACAAAGTGTTAGAAGTGGGTGTCGGTACAGCTATTAATGCGACACTCTATCCTCGTCATTGTTCGGTTACTGGCGTGGATTTATCTGCTTCCATGCTTGAAAAGGCAGCCCGGCGTATTCAACGGCACAAGGTAAGCAACATGCGATTGCTTCAAATGGATGCAGCCAATTTGAAATTTCCAGATGAGTCATTTGATACGGTGTATGCGCCGTATTTAATGAGTGTCGTGCCAGACCCTGTTCAGGTGGCACGCGAGATGGTACGAGTTTGTCGGACTGGCGGGCGAGTAGTTTTTCTTAATCACTTTAAGAGTGAAAATCCTATTCTTTCTCGTATCGAACAACTGTTATCACCGATGACGGTGCATGTCGGATTCAAGTTAGATTTGGACATGCAAGCCTTTTTTGCCCAGACGGGCATTAATCCAGAATCAATAAAGAAAGTAAACGTACCAAGAATGTGGTCGCTTGTTAGTTGTATTAAGGGCGAGTGAACTTGCGATGGCACTTCACGAGAGTAATTTCTTTCTCGAAAAGTCAGAATCAAAGGTCGCTACCTGTACATGTTCTAAGTGCGGGCATCGAGATGATTACCAAGTTCGTTGGATTAAGCGTACTAAGAAGGACAAGCTCCCGAGTGGAGCAGATGAACACGATCGAGCAGTATTTGGTAAACTTCGTAATTATTTCGTGCGAGTCGACGACGTCTTGACCTGTAATCGCTGCCGGCGTAAGTTTGAAATTCCTTCACAGCAGTCGGTGGCATTCTTTTAGTTGACAAGTGATTTTCTGATTGCTTTCTGACTGGTCTACCTATTTAGGAGATCGGTTAGAGATTCCGTGTTACTCAAGGTTATAATCAGGCCACTCGTGTCAAATTATGTGGCTAAAGAATTGTGCTTGAAGTCTACTTCGCGTAGGCGCCCCTTGTTTTTTGCAGCACTTAGTCTAATCTGCTTCACGGTACCGCTTTTCGCTGGATCTCGCTCAGAAGAGACTTCTACTTTTGACCAAGCCACGGGAGATGGATTCCTTAGGGTAGCGACACGTGCGTTGGCACACGGTGATTTGATTGAAGTTGAACGTTTGATTAAGGATCTGACTCCCAATGATGTTGACGGTTCGGCTGTGAAAGCGCGGATATTGATTCGTCGTGGTGATTATGAGGACGCCGAACAGATTTTGACCTCTGCGGTTGAAGTTGATCCAATTGGTGAAGCAGCACTTGAACTCGGCCTCCTTATGAAACTTGTCGGGCGTGAGTCAGAAGCCGTTGCTAGCTTGAGGCCGATTCTTGCTGCTGCCAGAAATCAACGTACAGACATTGCATTATTACGCTTGGGGAGGGCCGCTCAAGCTCTCGGTCAATACCGGGCTGCAAACCAGTACTTCAGACGTGCGGCGTCCCTCGCGCCTGGAGATCCGGCGATCAACACAGCATGGGGTCAGCTCCTCCTTGAGAAACACAATAATAAGGATGCTGGGCGGTCGTTTCAGATCGCCTTAAGTAGTGATAGTGATTGGGCGCCAGCTCATCTGGGGGTCGCACAATCTTTGCGGGATGAAAACCCATCTGTAGCGCTCGAAACCGCAAAGCAATCGCTGAAGATCGACAAGTCTCTCATTGGCGCACACCTACTAATTGCAGAACTCGCATACGACGATGGGCGTAGCAAAGTGGCCGAAGCGTCGCTTGTGCGGGCTTTCGAAATTAATCCACTGGATCTCAGAATGCGATCACTGCGAGCTGCGATTGCCTATATTGAAAATCGTCAGAACGATTTTCAATCTGAGGTCAGTCGTGTGTTATCGATTAATCCACAATATGGAAATGTCTACCGCATTGTGGGTGCACAGGTTGCCCGCCACTATCGATTTGACGAGGCAGTGGCGCTTGTTACTCGAGCTCTTGCGCTCGACCCGGATAACGCACGGGCGCAATCAGAATTAGGGATGCATCTGTTGAGAACTGGTGACGAAGATGCCGCGCGTGTAGTGCTAAAACGTTCTTTTGAAACGGATCCTTTTAATGTAATTACTTTTAATTTACTTAAGATGCTGGATGTGGTGGAAGAGTTCGTAACAATCCATCGCGACAATCTAATTGTAAGGTTGCATCCGGATGAGGCGAAGGTTCTTGGTGAGTACGCGGTTTCATTGGCTGGTGATGCACTAAAAACGCTGTCTAATCGTTACGGTGTTGTTTTGACGGACCCGATTTTGATCGAGATATTTCCTCGGCATGACGATTTTGCTGTACGAAACATAGGATTACCTGGCATGGTTGGAGCACTAGGTGCGTGTTTTGGTCGAGTTGTGACTTTGGATTCTCCGCAGGCTTGGCCACCCGGTACGTTCAATTGGCAGGCGACACTCTGGCATGAAATGGCGCACGTCATTACCCTGCACATGTCGAATAATCGAGTCCCACGATGGTTGACTGAAGGAATTTCTGTTTACGAAGAAAGACTCGCAAACTCAGCATGGGGTCGCGGAAGGGAGATGGCATTCGTACAAGCCCTTAACGACGGTGCGATTATAAACCTACGCGATCTTAATGCTGGTTTTGCTCAGCCCCAGACGGTCGCGCTCGCGTACTACGAAGCCTCTCTTGTGGTTGAGTACCTTGTCGAAGTTTATGGTGAAAGCGTGTTGCACGAATTGCTGCGTGCCTATGGCGATGGTTTGGATACGGATACTGCGCTCGTACGCGCCGCCAATATTAATTTGGACCAACTCCAAGAAAATTTCACTCAAGCTCTCTCAGTGCGTTTTGATGCGCTAAGTAGAGCTTTGCGAGCCTTTGAGATAAAGGAGTTAGAAGATGGAGATCATATCCAAACATTACGCTTATTGGCTCTCAATCACCCTGAAAATTACGAATTGCAACTGGGCTTAGGACAAGCATTGTATAGAGCAAGTCAATTAGACGAGGCAATTGATGTGCTTAAAGGTGCAGCGCAACTGGTTCCTATCGCTTCGGGACCGAATAGTCCTCACGCCTTACTGGCTGACATTGCAATAAAGCAAGGCCGTCGAGACGAAGCTATGAGTGAGTTTGCGACGCTACTTGATCATGAACATACGGGTCTTGAACCAGCCAGGCGTTTGGCGGCTCTAGCGGAAGAAACCGACACTACAGAGTACAAGGTGATTGCTTACAGCCGCATTGCAGAGATTGATCCGTTCGATTCTGGAGCTCATGGTGTGCTTGGACGACTGGCGGTGGAGCGCGGGGATTATGACAATGCGATTCGGGAATTTCGTGTGGGGCTGGCTACCGGTCCAATCGACACCGTGGTCGCCTATACTGACTTGGCGGAAGCTTATCTGCTGAATAGACAAACGGAATATGCCAAACGGGAAGCATTATTAGCTTTAGAGCTAGCGCCATCCTACGAGAGAGCTCAGGAGTTGTTATTGCGGGCAATTCAGTAGCACCTAAAGAAGATAATGGAAGGGAGTGGTCGATTGCAGCAGCGAGTCAATGGAAGGTGTTGGCGTGGAGCAGGTGCTTGTTGCTACGCGACGATTGTAATTGTGTTGGTTTGGACTGCTGGAACACGTTTTCTACCTTTTGTTCATGCGCAAGTACCTGTGATTTCTGCCGATCGGTTTGCTGGTCTAGAGTGGACTTTTGTGCGAATTCGTTATCAGTCGCAAAGTGCTAACGAAGTTCGTTTTCAACGTTCCTGGAATGCTCCCTGGGCTATCGATGCGCCGGCTGCTGAACAGAATTTGTCACGGCGTTTAAAGACTGTCACTGCGATTCAAGTCAAGGATCCGATTGTGATCACTCTGAATGATGAACGTCTCTGGGAGTATCCTTGGATTTATATTGTTGAGCCTGGCAACTTGCACCTACAAGAAGAGGAAGTGCCTCGCCTCAGAGAGTTTCTTTTGCGTGGTGGAACTTTGACGTTTGATGATTTTCACGGTCCACTTGAGTGGGAACACTTTGTTAAAGAGATCGGCCGGGTGTTGCCGGGTCGCGAGATTGTAGATCTCGAACCCGATCATCCAATATTTAGTTGTTTTTACACAGTCGAACGGTATCCACAGATCCCAGGGCTTGGCGCCTTCTTTAGTGGCCGGACATGGGAAAAGGGAGGCTTCGTTCCACGTCTCCGAGCTATCCTTGATGATGATGGGCGAGCCATGGTGTTGATTAACTGGAATACTGATATGGGTGATGGTTGGGAGTGGTCGAATGCAGAGGAATATCCTGGGTTTATTCAGTACACAAGACAAGCCTATCGGATGATTATTAATGAAATTATTTATGCACTAACGCACTGATACAAAGTCTAAGTGTCTGGGAGAGAGAATTGGGAACCGACATCAGGATGGATACAAAGTCCCAAGTCATATCCGACGAGTTGGCCGAGCGGGTGGTGCAGGGCCGCCAACAAATTGTTCAGCAACTGCAGAAGATTATTGTTGGGCAAGATGAATGTATTGATCTAGTTCTAACGGCTCTATTTACAGGGGGCCACTGTCTCATTACAGGAGTACCGGGATTAGCCAAGACTCTACTAATTAAGACCTTGGCTAGGATACTTGACCTAACATTTCGTCGGATTCAGTTCACTCCAGATTTAATGCCAGCTGACATCACTGGAACCGAGATTCTAGATGAGGATGATGGTCATCGTGCTTTACGTTTTGTCAAAGGTCCAGTTTTTGCCCAAATTGTTTTAGCTGATGAGATCAACAGAACGCCACCAAAGACGCAGGCGGCGTTGCTTGAAGCCATGCAGGAGTTTCATGTTACGGCAGCAGGTCGCACGTACGAGCTCGAACCTCCATTTTTCGTGTTGGCAACGCAGAATCCTATTGAGCTTGAGGGGACTTATCCGTTACCGGAGGCGCAACTCGATCGATTCATGTTCAACATCGTGATGTCCTATCTATCAGAAAATGATGAAGTCCGAGTTGTAACTAAAACGACTGGGCTCGAGCAAAATGATCTTGATTGTGTTTTGCGTGGTGCTGACGTTCTGGAATTTCAGAAATGCGTACGTCATGTTTTTGTTTCTGAAGAAGTTGCACGCTATGCGGTACGGTTAGTTGATGCATCTCGGCCAGGTCGCCCGCCGAATCTTGAGTTTGTGAACAAATGGGTGAAGTGGGGTGCGGGGTTACGCGCATCGCAGTCACTGATTCTGGGGGGCAAGGCCCGTGCGCTGATGCAAGGGCGCTATCATGTTGCGGTTAGCGATATCGTCTCGCTGGCGTCGCCTATTTTACGGCATCGAATTATCACTAATTTCTATGCTGAATCCGAAGGTATTGATGCAGATGCTGTCGTAGAACGTTTACTTGAAGCAGTTCCAGTACCGAAGAGTGGTTTGTAAAGTGGCAATGTCTGGTACACGCAGAGAATTACGTTTATTGGATCCTGCGATTATTGCAGGTATAGGCTCCATGGAACTTAGAGCTCGAACAGTCGTTGAAGGCTTTCTGGCGGGTTTACACCGAAGTCCAATGAAAGGCTTTAGCGTTGAATTTGCAGAGTACCGGCAGTACTTACCTGGCGATGCTTTGTCTATGATCGATTGGAAGGTATATGCACGGAACGACCGTCATTACGTCAAGAAATTCGATGCGGAAACAAACGTTGAGTGTCATGTGTTGCTCGATGTGAGTGCATCCATGGGTTATGGGTCGCGTGGATTAACTAAATTAGATTATGGTTCCTATCTCGCGGCGTCCCTGAGCTATCTCATGACGCAGCAGCGGGATTCAGTGGGCTTTATGGCGTTCGATGATCATGTTGTGAATCATGTACGAGCGAGCTCTCGTCCTGGACAGCTACGTGCTGTGTTGTTGGCTTTGGATCAGTTACTTTTAGGGCAACAATCAAATCTTGCAAAGCCTCTCCATTTATTAGCGGAATCATTGGTCAAACGTGGTGTAGTCGTAATTATTTCTGATTTATTAGATGACCCAGACAAGGTTGTCCGCGGTTTAAAGCATCTTCGCTTTGGTGGTAATGATGTCGTTGTGTTTCAAATTCTCGATCCTGATGAGCTCGAATTTCCTTTCGAACGCGCCACGAAATTTCATGACCCAGAATCTGCAGATGAATTAATGGTCATGCCATCAGAAGTAAGAGCAGACTATATTCAAGCCATTGAAGAATTAGTTGCAAAGTACGACCGAGACCTTAAACTTGTCAACGTTGATTATCATCTTGTGGATACGTCTAAGCCGCTAGACCTTTCACTAATGCACTATCTGTCGACTCGTAGCCGTCGAGGTTAAGTCCCGATATAGGCATGGGGCAGTTCTTGGATTAGTTGACATCATGCTAGGATTTTCCCTTCTTGTTCCCGCATTTTTATTCGGCTTGTTAACGATTGCAGTGCCGATTGCATTGCATTTGATTAAGCGTGAGACAGCGCCGACGGTTTCATTCAGCGCCGTTCGGCTACTACGTCGAACGCCAATCGAGCGGACCTCTCGCCGTCGTTTAAGTGATTGGTTGCTATTGATATTGAGGGTTGTCGCCTTAGTGCTGCTGGTTCTCGGTTACGCTCGACCCTACTCAACTGATGCACTTGGTGCAGACAGTAGACCGCTTCTCGTGGTGGCAGTCGATATTTCATTTAGTATGGCGGTTGACGGTCAATTTAACCGAGCGCTACGGTTGGCCGAAGAGGCACTACGTGGTGCTCCGGATGACCATGCGGTGGCTGTAACTGCGTTCGACACTGTCGCCCAAGTCATTGCTGAACCGTCGTTCGATCGTCAGTCTGCTGTTGCGAAACTCAGACAACTGATACCAGGTGCAGGGGCGACAAGCTATTCTGTGGGTTTAGACCATGCGGCGAAACTCATCGGCCAGCGAGCCGGCGGTATTACGGTCATAAGTGACCTTCAGTTTACGGGTTGGCGTGAATCAAATCGTGCGAGGTTACCAGAGACAGTTGATATTAGGGTCGTCGATATTGGAGCACCGCTGGACAATATGGCTCTTATTCAGATTCGGCCCGAGCCAACTCGAACAGTGGCGATGATTTTAAACAGCGGAGTTGAGGTTCAGAATACGTCGGTACGCCTTTTGCTTGACGAGCAAGAAATTGCTCGGGCTGAAATTGTTGCGCCAACTGGTCAGCCTGTGGAAGTGGCATTTCCAGTTGTTCTACCGAGAGCTGGAGAAGTACAAGTGGTCTTGGATGATCCTCGAGGTGTGGCTATCGACAACTCACGCTATATGTTGCTGAAGGGTCCTGAACCAAAGTCGTTACTTGTGGTAACGAGTGGTGACAACTTGAATACTGACGGATTTTACCTTGAACAGGCTCTAGGTGTTGGTCGTGAACAGACAGGCTTTCAGGTTGTGTTGATTCCGGGTACGAATATTGCACCGTTGATACAGTCGACCAATCCAAATAACCTAGCTGCAATTTTATTATTGACGACAAGAGGATTAGATCAAGCGAGTCAACTACTGCTTGCAGAGTTTGCTGCCAATGGCGGAGGAGTGTTAATTGTCGCAGGACAAGATGTGGAACCGGCTACGGTTAATGCGTTTCTTCAAGGAACTCTAACTTTGTCACCAGGCCGTCTGACAAATCTGGAGCGAAACTTAATTCCAACTAATAGACGTCATACAATTTGGAGAGCTTTTGGTGACCGCCTTGGCAATCTTAGCCAGGTGGGGTTTTCTTCGACCATGACTATCACACTTGACGGGCAAGCAGAGGTTCTAGCTAGTTTCAATGATGGATTTCCTGCACTGGTTGAATCAAAAATCGGTCACGGAAGCGTAATAGTCTTTGGATCCGACTTAAACAACGAATGGAATAATTTTCCTCGTCATCCCACGTTCGTACCATTCGTGCAGGAGATCGTCCGATATCTAACTGCTGAACGAGAGATGTCACATGATTTCGTGGTTGGCAACGTTCCGCGAGAGGTAGCGCCGCGACCCGGGTTTGCAACTCTATCTGCTTCTGGTCGGCGCATTGTCATCAATGTCGATAGTGCCGAATCTGATCTCAATCGACTTAGCATGGATGAATTTATAGTAGCTGTTGATAGGCATCGAGAGGCTGTCGATTCTACGACGGGTGAATCGTTAAGTGAAGGGCATAAGGTTCACCAATACTGGCAGTATATATTTGGTCTGATGCTGGCCATCTTGATGACGGAAAGTCTGCTTAGTGCTCGAACGAGCTAATTTAATGGTTCAAAACTATATTACGGAATTCGATTCGGTATTGACCCGCATACGCCGGCGTTGGACAACAAATATTTTACTCCGACTCGTTGGGCACGTGGCACTCGCTGTTAGTTTGATCGTCGGCATGGCTGTGGTAGTCGAAGCTGTGTGGCAACCGACCGACCTGCCATTGATTCTGCTTGCGCTGATGACTTGCGGCATGGTTGCAACTTTTTTAGCCTGGTTGTTTTGGCGTACCTACTTTTTTCCAGACAATCGTAAGCTGGCCAGATTTGTTGAGGAATGTATACCTGAACTTGGAGACAGTTTTGCCAGTGCCGCGGAAGTGGCTCATAGTTCAGAGAACCGTGCTATTGGAACTCTTGTGCTGGCCGCTACGATAGCGCGCTTACGTGAGGTAGATCTTGAGCGAGTGATCAGCCGCGCGCAACTTTTCCGTATGGCTAGTTATGGCGTAGTCACGCTGATTAGCTTGATATTCGTTTTAAGTCTTGCAGTCGAACCAGGGCAGCGAGTTACCGGCGCTGTTCGACTCTACGCGTTCCCAGAAAATGTGTTCATTAATGTTGAACCCGGTGACCTTAAAGTTGTTGAAGGGCAGTCTATACGGATACGGGTAACGCTCGGTGGTGTGAGCGCTGCATCGGGAAGGACACGACCAATCTTGGAATTGAATCAAACATCAGAGTGGCGTGAAATTGGCATGCGACCTGTCGATAAGGGATACGAGTTCGAATTAGCCTCTGTCACCGACAGCTTTAACTATCGTGTAAGAGCCGCTAGTGCAAAATCAAGCGAGTATTCGGTCATTGTGTTAACCGCACCACGTGTTGAGCGGATTGATGTTGAATACGAATACCCATTATTTACTGGATTAGAAAGTCGGATCGAGATGGACGGTGGGGACATTTATGCTCCTCCTGGCACCAAGGTGACGTTATTCATTCATGCGAATAAAGGGGTGCAGGAGGGAGACATTCTACTGGACAATGCCGGACGTCTTGACTTGGTGGGCGACGTAGATGGGCCTTCAATTCTAGAGGGCACCTTTGAAATCTCAGGGAATGACTCGTACCAGGTGAATTTTACGGATGTTGACGGTTTGAATTTAAAAGATGAGATGAAGTACTTTGTCCGTGCCATTGACGACCGTCCTCCAGAAGTGAGATTTCTACGACCAGCGACGGATCGTTCAGTGACTCAGTTAGAAGAAGTAACGCTCGAAGTGTTAGCTGATGATGATTACGGATTCGAAAAATTCGAGCTAGTTTACGCTGTTGGAGGTGGTGCTGAAAAAATCATTCCTTTTGAACATGCACTGTCGTCAACAGAATTAGTAGAGATACACACTTTGTATCTTGAGGACATGAAAGTGCAACCGGGCGATTTCGTTACCTACTACGCACGTGTCAGAGATGTGAATCGGGCGAAGGCGTCTGTCGAATCAAGAAGCGACATTTTCTTTCTTGACGTGACGCCTTTTGAACAAGAGTTCGAGTTAGCACAGAGTCAACAACAGACTGACAGTTCAAATAGCGGATTAGCTGATCTTATTGCTGCGCAAAAAGAGATCATCATTGCAACGTGGAAATTTGAACGGCAGAACTTGTTAGATGAGGAAATGCTAGTGGTGGCACGGGCGCAGGGTGAGTTAAGAGCGCTTGTCAGGCAGATCGGAGGATTAGGTGATCGGCGGGTTCGGCAGGCCGGTGCAAGCAGCCAAGCTGAACGCATGAACAATCCCTTGGTATTAGCCGACCAAGCGATGGCTAGTGCTGAAAATTGGTTAGGTAAGGCTGAGAGTGCTAAAGCTTTACCATTCGAAATGGAGGCCCTAAGTCAGTTGCTGAAAGCACAGGTCGAGAATCGTCGCCGTCAAGTTTCGCAGCAGCGAATGCGAGCTGGTGGAGGTTCGGGTCAATCGACGGTCGATCTTTCTGCTTTATTCGATCAGGAACTACAAAGAGAACAACAGACAAACTACGAATTGAGATCACAAGGATCAGAGGTAGAAGAGAAGAAGCGAAGTGAATCACTAGAACGCGTACGCGAACTTGCTCGCCGCCAAAACGCGATCAGGCAGGAACAACGTTTGTTAGAGCGTCAAAAAGAACAAATGAATGTTGAAGAAATTCGACAACAACTCGACCGCATGACTCGTGAGCAAAATGACGTACGGTCAGAGGTTGAAGAGTTGAACCGCCAGCTCGGTGACACTCGTCGAACGGCGTCTACCTCAATAAATTCCGCCGATCTTAGTGAACGAATTCGCAGTTTATCTGAAGCGATGGGAAGTGTAACAAGTAATTTGAGACGCGAAGACTTACCTGGTGCTGGTTCAAGTAGTGATGATGCGCTTGCACAGCTACGAAACTTGGAACATGAATTACGTAAATATGATTCAGAAGAATGGCCGAAACTTTTGAAAGAGTTGCACTTGGAGGCGCAGCAGCTGGCTGTTGCTCAGCAGCGTTTCGAAATGGAATCACATTACCTGGCTCAAGGTGACGCAAATCCTGAGAGTAAAAATCAAAGAGCCGCGGCGCAGCGACGTTTGGCTGAACGAACAGAGACATTTGAACGTGATGTTCAATCAGTCGCATCTGCAGCGGTTGGCGAGTCAGGAATCGTGCTTGAAAAAGCAGTTCGTGAATTTAGAGAAGCACGTGTGCCTGAACAAATACGTGAATCGGTTGCAGACTTGTTCGCGTTATTCAATTCAGAAAATACTGCGGTCTCTGAAGACCAATTGGAAAAATTTTTTGTCAGGGAAAATGAACTAACGGAAGCGCTTAACCGAGTGACCGAGCGTATCGGGGCCGCAAGCGATCGTGGTAACGCCGATGCAGATCGATTTTCTGAACAACTAGCGCAGTCAAGCGACCTTCGTGATCGACTCGCCACCATTGAGCGCCAGATAGAGGCACTGTCTAGTAATCAACTCACTTCAAATAATCCTAGTGCTGGCGAAGAGCTGTCAATGGCCAACTTGTTTGCTGATTACGATCGAGCGCTTCTTGAAACTCAAGATCTTCTTAATGAACTGCGCAGAGAAAATTCTGCCCTAGATCAACGTTTGGCGAATCAAGTTGAAAATCGAAAGAGTGTGTCGGCTCCAGGTACACAGGCGTTTAAGCAAGATTATTCACAATGGGAGGCGCTTAGACGGGATGTGGAACTTGCACTTGAAAGATTCGACGCGCGACGCTCTGAATACCTTGCTAAAGAGGAGATGTCTGACAGTGTCAACGCCGGTGCTGATGACCGAATGCCGGAAGAATATCGTGATCTGGTTGACACTTACTTCAGGTCGTTAGTTTCACAGAAACCCCGCTGAAATCATTCAGACGAATCTCATGCACTTCGGTAATCTTTTTTCCTTATGGGTGAATATTGGCTTCGTTGCCGCACTAGTGTTCGTGACGGCTTGGACCTATGCGCGTTCAGCGATGCAACCGTTGTCGAAAGAAAAACGATTGGTGCTTGCCACCTTACGGTTCATAACGCTGATTCTTCTTTTAGCGATCCTTCAACGTCCAATTGTGGTTGAGCGTAGAGTAGCAAATCCAGACATAGTAGTTCCGGTACTTGTGGATGTTTCACGGAGCATGCGACTTCAAGACGCTGGTGGACAATCCAGAATATCTCGTGCCATCGAAGTTGCACACAACGTTTTGTTGCCATCAATTCGTGAGCAATACGATATTGAAGTGTTAGGGTTTGGTGACAAGTTACAGGTCGATGATTTGTTGCAACTCAAGGCTAATGCTAGACGAAGTGATTTAGCTGGTGCTCTTGACGAAGTCCGGGAGCGTTACCGCGGTCGTAGTGTAGGCGGCGTCATAGTGATATCTGACGGTGGCGATACTAGTGATCGTGAGCCAGCAGCGGTTGTAAAGGAAGGGGATCCGCCCATTTTTTCGATTGGTGTGGGAGGACCGGACTCCTTTAGCGATCGCGAGGTGCTAAGCGTTACCGTTGGAGAGGCGCCACTTCCTGAATCAACGATTGAATTAGCTGCATCGGTAGTGAGTCATGGATTTGGTATTGATCCAATCGAAATCCGCTTGCTTGAAGATGGTCGAGTGATACAGGTGAGTCGAGTAATTCCTACGACGCCGGGCTCGGCGGTGAGAAAGATTTTCCGCGTTTCCCCAAAACCGGATGTTGCGACCCTGTATACAGTTGAGGTTGTGAATGACCCTGTGGAATTGACGACGAACAACAACACTCACCAGGTGTTAGTGAAGCCAGCAGAACGTACGCGCCGTATTCTCATGGTTGAGGGGGCGCCTGGGCATGAGCATAGCTTTCTGAAACGTGCATGGGGTGTCGACCCTGGTTTCAAGCTGGATTCGGTCTTGAGAAAAGGGCAGAACGACCGAGGGCAAGACACCTTCTATATTCAAGGTCATGATGAGTGGACTAGAGCGCTATCAACTGGCTTCCCGGAGGAACCTCATGAGCTGTTCCGTTATGATGCGGTCGCCTTTGGGAACGTTGACTTCCAATCGTATTCGTCAGAGCAGTTGTCGATGATAGAAGAATTTGTTTCGCGTCGAGGTGGCGGAGTCATGGTTTTCGGCGCTCGGTCATTTGCCGGTCGAGGATTGGCGAATACGCCTCTTGCCACTATTCTTCCTCTTAACGTCAGTGGGAAGTTGTCAAACTTATCATCGCCAACCAACCAAGAACCACACCGTGTCAATCTAACCTTTGATGGTGAACGACACCGTATTATGCATTTAGGTGATTCAATTCAGTCGACACGAGATCGATGGTTGAATGCTCCACCAATTGCTGCGGTTTCTGTGCTTGGCGGCCCGAAACCTGGCGCGTCACTACTGGCCTTCACGTTGGGTTCAACTGGTGGTGTATATCCCCTGATCGCAGTCCAGCGGTACGGGCGAGGCCGCACGATGATCTTTACGGGAGAGGCATCATGGCGTTGGAAGATGCTTTTGCCTTCAGACGATACGACCTACGAAACTTTTTGGAGGCAAACAGCCCGATGGTTGTCGACAGCTAGTCCAGGACCAGTCACGCTGGCAGCTCGTGGTGGTGTTAGTCTAGGTGACGAAGTTACGATCGATCTATTCAATCGTGATGTGCGATTTGAGCCCGTACTCAATAGATCGATTGTTGCCCAAGTGACTAATCCAAATGGAGAAATTGTTCAGGTTCCTCTGACTTTAATAGATGGCGAGACTGGTCAGTATGAAGGTAAATTTACACCGATTGACCGTGGCGTCTATCGTATCGATGTGGACAGCGGTGAAAGGACAGCTGATTTTCGTATGGTGCGCGATTGGATATTGATAGGTGGTTCAGATTTGGAGTTCGCAGGGCCTCGTCTGCATCGCGAAGTGCTCTCAAGAATGGCAACCGTGAGTGGCGGAGCAATGATGGACTTAGACACTGTGGGTGATGTGTCCACAATGTTGCAAAATCGTCTTCTGGATCAACGGCCATTGGTGCCACGTGACCTTTGGGACAGCCTTTGGATCTTTTTGCTACTGGTTGTGTTGCTGTCAGTTGAATGGGCACTTCGTCGGCATTGGGGATTACGATGAACCTTGGGATTCCTGAGCGGCGCTCTTTGACCACAAGACTGAGCAGTTACGTATTTTCTGTCACGTTAATTGTAATAATTTGCAGTGTTCATGCGGATGCACAAGAACGATATGCACTTATCATATCTGGTGCGTCAGGAGGAGCTTTATACGCTGAGCGATATGACCGTTGGCGTGCAACACTAGTGTCTTCTCTACGGAGTGGCTTCAGATTTCAAGACGATCAGTTGTTCGTGCTCGCAGAAAAGCCAGGGCCAGATGTCGGACGTGCATCACGAGAAGGTGTTCGACAGGTGATTGATAATTTACAAGCGAGAATGACTGTTGATTCATTATTACTAGTTGTATTAATTGGACACGGAACGTTTGATGGAACGGATGCTAAATTCAACTTGGTTGGACCTGATTTGGAAGCACGTGAATGGGACAGGCTAATGGATACTTTGCCTGGACAGTTAGTGATCGTTAATACGACTGCAGCAAGTTTTCCATTTATGGAGCGGCTCGCTGCGCCAGGTAGAATTGTGATTGCAGCAACTGATTCCCCAGCTCAACGTTATGAAACTCGCTTTGCAGAATTCTTTTCTTCTGTTTTCAAAGTTGATTCCAGTGACATCAATAAGGACGGTCGTGTTTCGATCTTGGAAGCTTTTTTGTTTTGCAGTGAAGAGGTAGGGCGTTGGTACGAGCGGCAGGGACAACTTGCCACAGAAAGACCTGTCCTTGAGGATTCCGGCGATGGAATAGGTACCGAAGCCGGTGGAGAGGGTATGGATGGCCTCATCGCTCGCCAAGTGTTTCTTGATCAACCTATTGAGTCACAAGTGAAGGTGTATCCAGAATTTGTAGAGTTGTTTGAACGACGCGATCAACTTGAACAGCAAGTTGACAATATTAAGACGCGCCGTTCGGATTTGACGCCAGAGGATTATCGACGTGAATTGGAGCGTCTTTTAATCGATCTTGCTAGAGTATCAAGCATTATTAGAAACAAGACTCAATAGGACATCGTTATTAATGTTGCCAGCTGACCTTTTGGGTAAGCATTATTTGAAAACCTTTCATTGGTTAAGTATGCCTTGTAGGCACATTCTTATATGTTCGCTCAGTGCGTTTGCAATGTTGGGAGTCTCAACCGAAATCCTTGTGGCGCAGACACCTGACTTGGTCACTGATCGTCCAGACCAGACGGAATCAAGCGTGGTCGTGCCGCTAGGATTTGCTCAGGTTGAAACGGGATACCTCTATACACGGGATTCCGGTAGTTCGAGTCGGGAAGCACCTGGAACACTTATTCGTATTGGTATTGCTAGACGCGTTGAATTACGTTTCGGTCATGCTGGCTTCATTTCGGCAGGCAGTGGCTCTGGTGCTGGGGATAGTGAGCTTGGAGCCAAGGTCAACTTAGTCGGAGAATCAAGTTGGCGTCCTGAAGTTGCGGTCCTTACGGGTTTCTCACTGCCGACTGGTCAGGCAAGTCTATCGAGTGGTCGCGTTGACCCGTCAGTACTTGTAGCGTTCTCTCATACGCTGTCATCTCGCGTGTCACTAGGTTACAACATTGGGCACTCTTGGGAGTCGCTGAATAAAATCTCTGCCCGCCAGCGGTTGCTTCGGTATTCGCTTGCTCTTGGCGTGGAAATAACTGATAAGTTTGGTGGATTCGTTGAAGCTTTTGGCAACAGAGCGTTCAATAGCAATAGGAGTCCAGCGAATTCTATAGACGCTGGTGTGACATATCTGTTGGCAGACAATATTCAACTCGATATGTATGCTGGACGTGGATTAAGTGCCGATGCTGAAGATACTTTTGTCGGCGGCGGTATTAGTTTTCGGCTGCCTAACTAAGACAATCCTGTGGTGGGTTATCGACGTTTCTCGCGAGGAATAAAATCTCTTTTTTCTGGGCCTTCATAAATTTGCCGGGGTCGTGTGATTCTTTGATCTTTATCCAATAGCATCTCTTCCCACTGTGCTATCCATCCTGCAGTACGTGGTATGGCGAACAGTACAGGAAACATATCAGGTTGAAATCCCATGGCTTGATAAATTAGGCCAGAGTAAAAGTCGACATTCGGATAGAGTTTTCGCTCAACAAAGTAGTCGTCCTCTAGGGCGATGCGTTCTAATTCTAAGGCAATGTCTAGCATTGGATTCTTTCCTGTGACCGCGAACACGAGATCTGCCACTTCCTTAATAATTTTAGCCCGTGGATCATAGGATTTGTAGACGCGATGTCCGAAGCCCATTAAGCGTCGTTCACCGTTTTTGACACTCTTGATGATTGCTGGAACTTGCTTGACCGTTCCAATTTCAGCCAGCATTCTAAGTACAGCTTCGTTCGCACCGCCGTGCAGGGGACCATATAAGGCCGCAGCTGCACCCGTCAGGGCTGAATACGGATCTGCATGTGAGCTACCGATACCTCGCATGGCACTCGTACTGCAATTCTGTTCATGGTCAGCGTGTAAAATAAATAAAACATCTAGCGCTCGTTCAAGTACCGGGTTTGGTTGGTACTTTAACTCTGTCATCTTGAACAGCATATTTAGAAAATTTCCAGTAAAGCTCAGGTCGTTATCCGGGTAGACGTAGGGGAGTCCCATGCTGTGACGGTATGCGTAAGCTGCGATACTAGGCACTTTAGCAATTAACCTCAGCGTCTGCATTTTTCGTGAGTCTTCGTTGAAGATGTCTTTTGCGTCAGGATAGAAAGTCGACATTGCTCCAACGGTGCTTAAGAAGATACCCATTGGATGAGCTGTGTACTGAAACCCCTCCATAAATTTCTTTATATTTTCGTGCAACATCGAATGCACGGTGACATTGTGTTTCCATTTGTTCATTCTAGCGGCAGTTGGCAGTTCGCCAGAGAGGAGCAGGTAGGCGGTTTCGAGAAAGTCACTATTTTTTGCCAATTGTTCAATTGGGTAGCCTCGGTACATCAAGATTCCACGTTCACCATCGATCCACGTGATCTTGCTTCGGCAAGCGGCCGTGTTAGTTAGCGCCGGATCGTAAGTCATCAGGCCAAAATCTTCAGGATTTTCCTTAATACGACGAAGCTCCATGGCGCTAATAGAGCCATCCCGGATTTGAATTTCGTAGGTTTTGTTGGTCCGGTTGTCAGTAATCGTTAGAGTGTCAGACATGATGGCTTCAATTGTGAGGACGCCGAGATGGCGCCACATCGACTTCCTCTATTGTAGGTCGACCTGCAGTGGATGGTCGAGTCGTCAATATCTTGTCACAGTTTCACGCATCGAATTCGAGTTCAACTCCAGATGGTTCTATATTGCAAGACGAGTAAGCACTGGAAACCTGGTCTGCATTGGCAACCAAGTGTGAGGTAATACATTTGTGTGCACGAACAGCGACTGCGCGCTACATTGATGGTTTATTAGCCCAGTCGAAATCCCTACAAACTCATAAATTACTTACACGCCCACTGCCGCATAGTGCTTAAGCGCGGCGACAGTACGATCGATCTCGGAATGTAGATTGTAAAAGTGTGGTGAAATGCGCAAGCCTTTTGGGCGTCCCGCAACACCAATACGTTCATTCTCATAGAGTGCGCTATAGAGCTTTCTTGCGTCAAGGCTACCAGTTTCGAAAACAACCACCGATAGAGATTCTGTCGTGTCTCGACTGGTTATCAATTTGAAGCCATTGATGCTCTGAATCTGCTCCATGAGTGACTGGGAAAGCTCCTGGGCTCGATCTTGTATTACCTGCATACCTATCTTTTGCTGAAACTTCAAGGCTTCGCCAAATCCGATAATGGCTGGTTCGTCGCGTTGTCCGAAACTTTCAAATGTTCTCGAAATTCCGACATCACCTCTACCAGCGCTATAGATACTGGGCCAGATTTGTTCATGTGCTCGAGCATTGATGTACAGCACACCGGTTTCCTTGGGACCGGCTGGCCACTTGTGTGCGCTACCAGTGTAGAAATCCGGCTGCATGTCGCTCAGGTCAACGTTCATGACTCCAAATGATTGGGCGCCATCTACCAAACTTAGGACGCCTCGGCTGTGTGCAAGCTGACACAGTTCTTTAGCGGGGAACACGTCTCCAAAAGTATTGGTCTGCTGTGTGAATGACAGAAGCTTCGTTCGACTCGTGATCGCCTTGTCAACGACCTCGAGGTAATAGTCGAAGCCTGGGTGTGGTCTAACGACTTCGATTTCTGTGACGGTAAACCCAAAACGCTTCGATTTTTCCTTCCAAGCAACATTATTACTCGGATGATTGTCGCCGAAGATAATGACCTCGTCATTGGCTGAGAGTTCGACACCGCTCGACACCAGGTTATTACCTTCGCTTGTGTTGCGTGTGATGATAATTTCCTCTGGTGTGACGTGCAGATAGTCGGCGAGAATCTTTCGTGTATTGACTTTGCCCTGTCCCATCTTGCCACGGTTCTGAAATGATGGGTCACCGTCTATGTCCTTCGTATTTTCATACATCGCGTTGAGAGCAGGAATAGAAGACGGGCAGAGGTTTGCAGCGTTTATGACGCTGACATCGGTTGGCATCACGAATTGTTCACGGACAGACCGCCAAAACGCCTCATCAGGAATCGTTGGTGTTTGAGGCAGTGGCACTGGGTTTTCGAACGCCAAGCCTTTCTGTCCCAATAAGGTGGCTGACCCGCTGGCGGCCAATAAACTTACGAAATTCCGTCGGCTGATACCGTTGCGGTCTCGTGATGCATGCGCGGTCATGTCGTGCTCCTTCGGATTAGTAGAAAAGTGGACTTCGTGCGGCTAATCATAGCTCAGAAGGTCTTAGGTTCCCAGCGCCTAATTCCTAGGACTCCTAGATTCGAAATCGGCATGAGAGTTTCAGGCGACCGCAAAGGCAAAACGTTACGGGTTTCTTGGAGGGCACCACTAGCTCTATCTCTAGCGGTTGTCAAAAAGTGGAATACATACAGAGAGACGTGCAGGCTCTCATTTTTCGTTCTTTTTATTTTCTTTTTGACGCCTGAGGACTTTTGGCGATGCCCTCCCAGACCGTTTGCACTATCCGCCGAGGCCAGTCACGAGGAATCTTCTCGCCTGTCAGGTAGTGTGCATAGAATGACCCAATGAGCATGCTGACTGCCGTGTCGATGTCGGCATCGTTGCGGAGGTCACCGCGTATTTCAGCTTCTTCCAAAACGTGGCGCAACATTGCTCGACGTGGCCGAACGACACGTTGTCTGAATAACGTAATCAGTTCTGGAGTGTGATGCTCTTCGACCATCACCGTGCCAATAATAGCTATACCATTCGGACGGCATAGCGAACGTTGCAAGGTTGTGAGGACGGCTCGTAGATCAGTCGGGGCGTTGCCAGAGGAGGGCTGCGCTTCTTCAACTTGCAATTCGGCAAGAGCAGCAGTCGCTAAGTCAGCCTTGCTAGCCCACCGTCGATACACAGTCGGCTTTGTAACACCGGCTTCTGTAGCGACGCTATCCATTGACATCCGCCCGTAACCATCTTTAGAAAGCTGTCGTAATGTTGCGGCAAGGATAGCCTGATTCACATTGGGATCCCTTGGACGCCCAGGGCCTGTAAAACGAGTCGTTTCGGTGGATGTAATCACTGGTCAGAGCCTCCGTCTGATGGCTTCATTATATTTACTATACGGTATAGTAAAGAAAATTAAATAAATTGCAAGGTATAAATCAAAAAGGAGGGGATCCTAACGAATTAGGAGGATTCGTTCGTTAATTGGATATAGCCACTCAATGCCGCGAGCGGTCAGCACAGCATCATCTTCAAGCGGGATTCTCACTTTCTTGTTGCTCCATTCTGCTACGGCCGTGTAAGCGAAAAGCTCAATTGACAGAAGATTAGTGGGGCGGAGTGTATATTCAATGCGGACTGGGTTAAAAAATGCGATGGATGGGCCAATTCCATGCCCAGAATTTCCAACCGAATGCGATCCAATGACAACATCGGTTACATCGGGATTGTCGGTCGGTTCATTGAAATCTATTCTTTGGAATCCGGCTTCCGCCAGTGCATCGTAGATCTCCTGTTCGGCCTGTGCAGCAGCGATTCCTGGGCGGATGGTTTCGGTAATGATGGTTCGTGCCTTCCGGCCTTGATCGAAGGCTTTCTGGAAGCTGGCTGGGACCGTAGATTCGCCATTCATGAGTACGTATGCGATCCGCTTCATGTCCGTATACATGTTCAAAAAACCAACGCCCCAGTCGATCATTAGCAAGTCACCTCGACGGATGATTCTGTTACTCGAGGTTGCTTCGATTCCGTTGGGACCGGTAATGTAGACCGACGGTAAGCCAAATGAGGTGTCGAGGCCACGGTCGAGCAACTGGTCCATCATCCACCAAGCGACGTCTTCTAACATCGTGACGTCTGGTGTGATTACTTCATTCGAGAGGGCGCGCTCAGCGATTTGTCGGGAGAGTTCACCAGCTTCAGCGAACGCAGCAATCTCGGTTATTGTTCGACGCGAGCGAAAATCAGAAACTAATTTCTCAGCTGAAACTAAGCGGGAGGCGTATGGCTCGTTAAGCGTTTCGACCAATTGCTGATAACCGGCATATGTTAGGTTATCGATCGGCCCGATTGATCGAGAAGTATTGATGCCAATGCGTTTTGGTTGCCGTTCTTGAACGAAGTCGGCTAGGCGGTTGGCTGATTCGAATAGGTCATAGGCGCCTGATTGTCGAATTCGATAGCCAGTGATGCCTAGGGCGGCTCGCTCAATTCGTTCACCACCCCGGTCAGTAAAAATATAGTAACCAGTGTTACCTGTGTAACCCTGACCGAAGTCAAGGTAGAGAGTGCCGTAGTTTGCTTCACGGATCATCGTGATCCACATGTCGATTCCGTTTTCCCGCATGACTTCAGGCAATATCTGGTCGAATTTCTCACGCCGGATCTGGTTCATTCGTTCCCAACGTTCTCGAGCTTCCTGACCTGCCATTGGGACTTCAGATAATGCCAAAAAAACGAGCAAACATATGGTGAAGCGTTGAAATGCTTTCATGTCACTCCTAATGAAGAATGGCAACCTACTTTTGCGACAAAATATGAATAGTAGCCTTCAGCGATAGAGCACAAGTGGTAAAAGGCATCAGTGATCACTCATTGTTTTGGTTGGGGTCGTGTGCTGTATTGCTCCCAGAGACGTGTGTGGTGTGTGCCCAATGTTGCTTCTTGGCCTCGAATCAAAACATGTTTCACTTGTGACGGAATGTCGAGAAGATCGCCATCAGAAATGACGAGATTTGCGATCATCCCTTCTTCGACTGAACCATACAGATGACCGACACCAAGTATTTCTGCTGCACCTCGAGTCAGTGCGTGCCACGCTGCTTCTCTCGGGAGGCCGAAGGCAACACCGAGCGCTGCGTGGTCTGGCAGGTTGCGTGCGGCCGTGGCGCCACCAGTTCGGAATGCGAATGGAATCCCGGCTTCGTGAAGCAGTTTGGCTGCTACGAAGATGGTGTCGTAGGGATCGCCATCGGCCGGTTGCGACTGAATAGGACCAAGAATTACTGGAACACCAGCCTTGGCAATCTCGTCCACGACCTTCCAGATATCTCGAGTTCCAGCCAAAATGCCCCTGAGCTGGAACTCTTCAATGAACGCCAGTGCCGACTTAATGCCTTCTTCACTCGATGCGTCGAGTACTACTGGTAGTTCCCCTAACACAACAGGAACGAGTGCGTCGAGAGTATAGGTCTGGTCTGTCGCAGTGACCATTTCGGCTGCGAGGGCCCCTGCGTGGGCACGGGCTCGGTGCATCCATCGTCGGAGCGTTTCCAATTGCGCGTCGACTTGTTCTTGACTTTGGCCTCCACCGCCAAAGCCACCGCCACCTTCACGCTCTGGGAAATCGATATGCATAGCAAGCGGACTGCGCGCGACAACCTCGGGTGGGGTCCAGCCCGCCATGTCAATGAGGGCACTCTGACCTTGGATGAGGCCACCCTGTGGGGCTGCAATGGCTGTTGTCACTCCGTTGGCTCGGGCGATTGGGATCATTTCTGAATCGGGGTGAATTGCCACTGATGCTTTGATATGACTGTTGATTTCTTCAAGTTCAGACGTATCGTTTGTTGCTGCGATCGACCCGATTTCGGAAAGTCCAATCACCGTTCCAGCATTAATCATGCCTGGGGTGACCGTCATACCGGTGGCGTTAATGACATGAGCATCCGCTGGGGTCTGAACGTCTGCACCGACCGCAGTGATACGACCGCCCTGAACGACAATCGTACCGCGCTCAATTGGCGTACCGGTCATTGTTAGAATTCGTCCGCCAACGATAGCGATTGGGGTTGTATCGGCGGTCACTACTGGTTCAGTGACATCGCCATAACCAGAAGGCATCACCTGAGCGCGCACCGTAGGCGATAGGATGGGCGGTGTCCAGTCGATGATTCGATTGGTGTTTTCGGTAACACTCTCCGTTGAGACAAGGGGTTCCACACTTGCCAACACATCCTCGGTGGTTTCTACGAGGTTACGATCGAAGTAGAGCTGACCATCGATGATTGTGTACTGAACGCGCGTGTTACCTGAGAAGGGGTGTGCCGTGAAGATAGCAAGATCGCCATCTTTACCCACTTCGATCGAGCCTACTCGGTCCTCAATTCCGAAGTGTTTCGCAGCGTTTAACGTGATCATTTTTAGAGCTTCTTGCTCTGGCACACCACCGTACTTGACGGCTTTTGCTGCTTCTACATACATTCGACGGACCCGTTCGTTGGAATCTGAGTTTACGGAGACAGTAACCCCACGTTCGTACATAATTGACATGTTGTATGGGATGGCGTCCCAGGCTTCCATTTTGTATCCCCAAAAATCCGTGAACGTTGACGCGCCGGCACCGTGGGCTGCAATTTCATCAGCCACCTTGTAACCCTCAAGCACGTGTTGGAGCGAGGCAATTCTAAATCCGAAGTCCTCCGCAACTCGTAAGAGCATTAAGATTTCATCGGCACGGTAGGAGTGGGCATGTACAAGGATGTTGCCCTTCATAATTTCCGAAAGAGCTTCAAGTCTCAGGTCGCGCCTCGGTGCTAGAGCATCCACGCCCCGTGAGCGGGTTGCTTCGTACTCATCCCACTTCGCCTGGTACTCACGGGCCTCAGCAAAACTCTTTCGCAATGTGAATTCGACACCCATTCTGGTACTCGGATACCGTTCCACAGCTCTCGCCCGCTTCGGGTTTTCACCGAGCGCAAACTTTACGCCTCGAGTTACGTTATCAAACAGTAGTTCGTCTGCCGACTTACCCCAACGCAGCTTCAAAATAGCGTTCTGTCCACCGATGGTGTTGGCCGAACCGTGTAAGACGTTGATCGTGGTGACACCACCAGCGAGCGCACGAAAGAGTGACTCGTCGCGATGGTTGATTACATCGATAATACGGACTTCAGGCGTGACGGAGTCGGCGCCTTCGTTGCCGCCTCCTTCAATCGACATGTGCGAGTGCGCATCAAGTAGTCCAGGGGTAACCCACATGCCGGTAGCGTCGATTTCTCTTGCACCAGCTGGCACAGTAACTTGACTATCAGGACCGACAGCAGCGATCTTGCCATTTTCAATGAGAACGGTGCCTCCAGAGATTATGTTTCCGACAACAGTCATGACCGTGCCATGACGTACTGCCGTAACAGGGAATTCGCCATCTAGCGGACCGACTGGTGCACGTCTTTCGACCTCCTCGCGACTTTTCAATTGGTTCGTATCAGCATTTTCCTCTTCGTTGTTCGCGACTTGGCGTTCTGGATCTTTGTTGTCATTTGGTCCAAGGTCATAGTAGGTTCCGTCAATCCAGACAGCTTCGACTTCAGCGTCCGCGTCAAAAATGTCCCCTTTGATAGCGACAACGTTGGCCGTTTTTCCGACGTCGAGTGACCCCAGCACATCGTCTACGCCAAGAATTTCTGCGGGGGTAATCGTCAATGCCCGAAGAGCCCCATCACGAGACATTCCTGCGTCGACGGCGGTACGGAAGTTGTTTAGAAAGTTTGAAGGATCATCTAGCCCATGTCCGGTAAAGGCGATTGTGACGCCTGCAGAGTAGAGCCGGCCCGCGTTTGACTTGGCTTCATTGACATCTTCTAGCGTCGGGTTGTCAGTTGGGTTAGTTCCACCAGCGCTGCCGAAGCCTACTGGGCCTTGACGGGGTCTCAGGTCAAGTGAGACTAGGACAGGTCGATTGCTAGTTCTGAGCGCGCTGGCGACACGCCAGCCTTCAACTGCGCCGTTGACGATCATGTTGAGCCCGAGTTCGTCGGCTAGCTTCAAGGCACGCCGAATCTCGTTTTCAGTCCATGCTGTGAAGACAACTGGCTGTTCGCCAGCAGCGGAAGTCTGAAGTGACTCAAGGGCTTCATCATAGTTAGGCCGGTCGATGGTGGCGGGTTGGTTTCTATAGCGATTCCACGCCTCGCCGTACCACTGTGCATTGAGATAATGTTGACGTATTGTTGCCATCACACCCATAAGAGTGCTTGGGTATTCACCGCGAAATCGTTCAAAGCCTAGATGCTGCGCCCAGTGGCTCCGAAGAACTTTATCGTTTAAGAGGCCGTCACCTAGAGTTACGATGGCACTTTGTCCTTTGAAAACGCCAAATGGTGGTGCGATGGCGGCGGCCGTGATGCCAGCATTTCTCGCGGCTTGCAGAGCATGACCATCAGATTCATAGGTACTGATTGAAGTGAGCTGGGGTGTGAGTCCTGGTGTTGGTTCACCGTTCCGTTGCCGGGCTTGAATATTACGTGCACGTGCGGCGTTGTCCTGTTCAAGACTTGGTAGTTCCGCCATGCCGATTGTTGTGTGAGGGTCAATGAACCCTGGATACAGTGTCCAGCCCTTGGCGTCCATTACAATCGCATCTTGTGGCGGGTCAACATCCTGGCCGAGTGCGGCTATCTTGCCATGGCGTAGGAGAAGTGTTCCCGATTGGATCGGACGCGCGCTCACTGGTACGATGCGTGCGTTGATCAGGGCGTAGGTTGGGGGAACATCGGATGTTTGGGCAGCAATTGGCACATCAGTGACCATGGCAATAAGGCCAAAGATGCTGATGAGACGAAGTGCCCGACATAATACGCTAGTCATGGAATGACCTCCCTAGAAACAGCAATAATGTCGACCAAAGTATCAGATTATAGCTCTTTTTCATCCATCTAAACTCTAGCGACCACGCTTTCAGGCTGAAATTGGCGCTAATCAATGAGACTTAGATTGCAGGTCGAGTAGGATCGGATTATGGCTTTCTATCGGTATCTATTTGTGACGGTTCTTGTGTCCATAAGTACGACAGTCTTTACTCAGTCGCACCGAGTAGTGAGAGTTTCAGATCCTGCGGTCAGTAATGCAAATGAAGTGTCAATTGCGATTAATCCTACTGATCCTCGTAATCTGATCGTGGTTTCTCGTGCACGCAGTAGTGCCAATGGAGGACGTTCCACAAGTTTCGATTATGTTAGCGAAGATGAAGGCATCACTTGGCGAACTCGTCGTGTTATCAATCCTGTTCGACGCACACAGGGAGACGACTCAGTCGCTTTTTCTGCCGATGGCGTAGCGCATCATGCCTTTATCGCTTTTCGTGGACTTCGAGACGTACGACCTGAAGCACCAGCGAATGGGATTTTTGTAACCTCGTCATCGGATCGCGGGGCGAGTTGGACGGATTCTGTCGCTGTGGTTGATCACCGGAATACCGTTATGCCGTTCGAGGACAAGCCATACGTTGTTGTTGACCGAATCAAGAATTCGCGGCACAAAGGTAATGTTTATATTGCGTGGACTCGCTTCGATGTGTATGGAAGTCACGACCCAGGTGATCAGTCTCATATTTTCTTCAGCCATTCTTCAGATGCTGGAAAGACGTTTAGAGCCCCTGTACGAATTTCAGATGTTCCTGGCGATGCTGTTGATAGCGATGGCACGGTTGAGGGTGCGATGCCGGCTGTTGGTGTCAATGGTGACGTCTATGTGGTGTGGGCGGGACCGTCGGGTTTAGTTTTTGACCGTTCGCGTGATGGAGGTTGGACCTTTGGTGACGACAAAGTAATCATGGCAACACCAGGAGGTTGGGATATTGACATAGCAGGACTCAGTCGTCATAACGGAATGCCGGTTACTCGTGTTGATTACAGTGGAGGCCCTAATCATGGTTCGGTGTACGTTAATTGGATCGATGAGCGGCATGGAGATCCTGACGTGTTTATCATGGCGTCTCGAGACGCAGGTGAAACGTGGACAGGCGCAGTGCGCGTTAACACAGACGCCGTTGGCAATAAGGTGGAGCAAATGTTTACGTGGCTAGCGATCGATCCAGTTGATGGGTCGGTGAACGTCATCTTTTATGATCGGGACGGGCTTAAGGGCACGCTGACAAGGGTGTTACTTGCACGGAGTGTTGATGGTGGCCGCACCTTTGTCAATCATGCTATAGCTTTACCTGCTTTTTCGTCTAACGAAGAGATTTTTTTTGGCGATTACAGTGGTATCGATGCTTTCGGCGGTCTTGTCGCACCGGTCTTTATGCATTTCGTTGACTCGATCGAAACTGCAGTGTCTGTTGCTCTTTTCAAATTTGAGCCTAACACGCAAATACCTCTGACTCCTTAAGAGGGAGAGTATTCGGATTCTTAGTCTAGGGCTTGTTCAAGATCAGCGATAAGGTCTTCTGGGTTTTCGATTCCAACTGAATAGCGAACGAGTCCCTCCGGGATGCCAGCGGCTGCTCGTTCTTCAGCACTCAGTTCAACATGACTAGTGGTGGATGGTGGACCTGCTACGGTTTCAACTGAGCCGAGGTTGGCAGCGAGGTGTGCATATCGTAATCGAGGTAGCATACGGCGCATTGCCTTGACACCACCACTTAGTTCGAAGCTGAGGATTCCGCCAAATCCACGCATCTGCTTTCTAGCAATCGCGTGTTCCGGGTGTGACTCGAGGCCTGGATAATGTACGGCTGATACATGGGGATGACTTTTAAGGAAACGTGCAATTGCTAGTGCTGAACTGTTCTGGCGTTCGATTCTGAGGTGAAGCGTCTTCATTCCACGTAATAAGAGATAAGCGGCCATTGGGTCCAGAGCGGCACCAGTTATCTCACGATAATGATAGATTTGCTCGGTGAGGTTTGTAGTGCCACAGACTACACCACCAAGCGCATCTGCATGACCTCCCAGAAATTTGGTCGCGCTGTGGATAACGAGATCAGTGCCGACATTTAAGGGATTTTGATTAATCGGCGTTGCGAACGTGTTGTCGACGACAGTGACGGCTCCTGCATCACGACCAGCCTTAAGTAGTCTATGAAGGTCTAAGATCTTCAGTGTTGGATTTGTAGGTGTTTCAAGGTACAGGAGATTACAGCCATCAGCAATTGCAGTCTCAATGGCAGTAGGGTTGTCTGTAGCAACTAATTGAACATCAATCTGAAATCGAGGTAGAAACTCAAGAAAGAGTTTTCTTGTCCCACCATAAGTATCGTCTATTGAAACGACTCGATCGCCTGGCGAGAGGAGCGCAAACAAGCTATTACTTATGGCTGCCATACCGGTGGCAAAACTAATGGCAGTCTCGGCACCTTCAAGTTGTCGTATTTTATCTTCGAAGGCTGCTACGGTCGGATTCGTGTTTCGACTATAGATATGCCCAGGTTTTTCCCCTTGTGCGACTTCCTGCCAATGTTGAATGTCTTTGTACCCGAACGCAACGCTTTGGACGATTGGGACTTGAGTGCCCAAGTGTTCTGATCCGGTCATCCCATCTTCTCCAGCCCAGACAGCGAGAGTGTCCAGTGTTGGAGGTCGTTTACTCATTTGTTAATCCTTTCACTGAATAATCACTCGTGGAGAACTGGAAATTGATTACCACCGTCCAATGTAAATTCCGCGGTCTTTGACGACATCAGTGCGAGCATCGACAGTCGAGTCGCTTTCCGTTACGCGAGATTTAAGCTGTAGCAGTCTGAGGAACATCCGATCAGCCAATTCCTTAAGTACTGATACACGGCTCGTTTCACCACCTAAATCAACGAACTCACCTGGATCATTTTTGAGGTCAAAAAGTTGCGACCGGAAGTGTCGATGATAGATATATTTCCAATCCTTTGTCCTGATCATATAGCTGCGAGCTTCACTTGGCTCGAGATTGAGTTGTCGGCGGGTGTCGTAATACGCATAGTCGAGTTCACTAAAGACGTCATCGTGGTGGCGACGTGCCTTGGCATCACGCACCAGTGGTATGAGGGATTCTCCTTCAAGGATGTGATCAGCGTGGTCTAGGTGACAGGATTCGAGGAATGTGGGTAGGAGGTCGATCGATTCAATAAGTGTATCGTTTACCGTACCTCGTGTCGGGTCAGCTGACGTATCTGGATCGTACAGGATGAGGGGGAGCCTCGCCGCACAGTCATGAAAGAGCTCTTTTTCACCAAGAAAATGGTCGCCTAGATAATCACCGTGGTCGCTGGTGAACACGATCAGTGTGTCAGTCATGCGATGTTCTGCTTCGAGAAAACTGAATAGTCGTCCGAGGTGATCATCAATTTGTTTTATGAGTCCCATGTAGGTCGGCACGACCGTACGCCGGACTTCGTCTCGATTGAACGTCTTTGAGACCTCATTGTTCATGAATGCCTGATAGACAGGGTGCGGATTAATACGTTCCTCTTCAAGTCGATGCACTGGAAGACAGTCGTCAGGGTGAAAGAGTTGATGGTACGGTGCTGATGCAACATATGGCCAATGTGGTTTGATGTAGGAGAGGTGCAAACACCAGGGCTGGTCGCGTTGCTCACGAATAAAGTCCATCGCACGGTCTGTAATGAACGCAGTTTCAGAATGTTCATCAGCGACTCTCGATGGCTTGTTCGAATTTCGTAGATACCAACCGCTAGCAATTGTACCGTCTGGACATGTCACTGAATTGGCGTAATCCTGCCAGGGATTCTTGCTTTCGTAACCGTGCCGTCTGAGAAAGTCGTTATAGGCTAAGTGAGCTGACGATTTAGGTGTAGCGTGAACACCGTCGTGACGAGCAAATGGCTCGAATCCGCCCTGTCCAATTAAGAATCCCTTTTCCGATTTGGGATCGATTCCAAGTCGGCGCATGCCATCTAGGTCGGCAGCGATGTGTGTCTTACCAGTGACGGCAACGCGATAACCGTGTGGTCGAAGAAAATCGCCGAGTGTTTGTTCGCCGATTGGAAGTGGCACCCAATTCCAAGTAGATCCATGACTCGACATGTACCGCCCGGTGTAGAAGCAGCTTCGGGATGGACCGCAGATTGGAGCTTGAGCGTACGCTTGAGTGAAGCGTACCCCACGCGATGCTAGTTTATCGATATTTGGTGTTTGGAGTGTGGGATGTCCCTCACATGAAAGGTAATCCGCACGAAGTTGGTCACACATGATTAACAAAATATTTTTAGCCATGGTTGTTGCCGATGCTGTGAAGTTCTGCAGGGTAATTCATCGCATGAGTTGTGGTAGAAAAAGAACAACGCCAGGAACTAGCAGCACAATCATTAATCGTACGAGATCTGCGATAAGAAAAGGTGCAATTCCTCCAAAAATCGTTCGGAGGGACAACTCTGGGTTCATTGACTTCAGCACGAACACGTTCATGCCGATAGGCGGCGTGATCAGTGCAATTTCAGAAACAATAATCACGACGATACCAAACCAGATTAAATCGTATCCCAGTGTCACCACCATTGGTGCAAAGACTGGGACTGTGAGAAATAGTAAGGCCAGCCCATCAAAGACGCAGCCTAATAGGATGTACACCAAGCAGATAGTAATAATAATGACGAGTCCTGGAAGGTTTAGGGCATTAATGCCATTCGCTATCGTTTCCGGCAGTCCTGCGACGGTAACAAAATTTGAAAGAATAACAGCGCCAAATGCAACACTAAAGACCATGGTGGTTGTTCGTGCGGCCTCAATTAATGAGTCCACGAACGCTTGCCAGTTCAAGTGTCGCCTTGAAATAGCTATGAGGCATGCCCCAACTGCGCCGACACCACCCGCTTCGTTGGGTGTAAATACCCCAAAATAGATACCGCCCAGAACCAGTACGAACAGAAGCAAGACACCGTAGACTTTTCCAAGTTTGCGAAAACGGTCCGGCCAGGCCGTTCGTGGTCCTGGCGGTCCTGCTTGTGGTTTTAGGCGCGTTACAATTGCTACGACGCAGAAATATAAAACTACAGTGATTAGGGCTGGCACGATGCCAGCAATAAATAGGCGACCAATGTCTTGTTGGGTTAAGAATCCATAAACAACCAGACTCATGCTCGGTGGAATTAGGATGCCAAGTGTGCCTCCTGCTGCAATCGTGCCTGCCGCTAATCCCGGGTCGTAACCAAATCGTCGCATGGAGGGTAAAGCGACTCGTCCCATCGTGGCGGCCGTAGCCACTGAACTGCCACAGGCCGCTCCAAAGCCAGCTGAGGCAGCAACAGTGGCCATCGATAAACCCCCACGAAAGTGTCCCAGCCAAGCGTATGAAGCCTCATAGAGATCTTTCGAGAGGGCTGACCGGTGAACGAAGGCACCCATTAAGACGAACATTGGAAGCACTGCAAACGTGTAACTCATTGAAAAGTCTAAGATGAGTTGTCCGACCGTTTCTACTGCAGCGATGGGACCTCGAAGGGCGGCGAAACCGATGGTGCCTACGATTGCCATAGCAAAACCAAGTGGAATGCGGGCAACCGCAAACACAAGTACCGCTGTCAAAGCAATGAGTGCTTCAGTCATGCGACTTCAGATGGTTCCAGAGTTTAACAATTTGTACCAATAATGTGATGAAGCACAATGCGGCCATAGCGTAGGCAACAGGTCCGATTGGCCAACCTAGGTAACCACTGACGTAGAGTCCCTCATTCAGTTTTTGTCCTTGTTCCCAAAGGCTCCAACACACGAATCCAACGGCTACTCCGCTTGCAACCTGGACAACAAGCGCCTGCATCCACCGCACACGGGGCGACAGGATACTATCGAGGACGGTGACCATAATATGACTGTCCTCTTTTGTCAGGATTGGTAGAACAGAAAAAATTAGAAAAGGCATCAAAAATTGAATCATTTCGAATGCGCCTGGTAGTGGCGCCGCGAAAATATATCGACCGAGCACGTCGATGAAGGTCAGTGCCATCATGACGAACATCACAAATGCTGAAATACTAAGGAGTGTTTGGTCCAGTACAGCTTCAAGCTTAGTTTTTGAGAGGGAAGTTAGAATTTTCATGGCTCTGTGCTTGTGTCGGCTGCGATCCGCTTGGCCTCAGCTCGAAAGAATGCAAGTGCTGCTTGACCATCAACGCCTCGTCGATTTGCTTCAGTGATCCATGCATCAGACACGAAGGTGAGCTCAGCTTCTAACTCCTCAACGAAATCCTTGGTCGCCTGTGTGCGGTTAATGTTTCGTTGTGTCATTTCCTCAATGGCTTTTTCATCTGAGTCGTCCCACGCACGTGCACGACGAGCAAAGGTTTCTCCAGAAACTTCAAGAATTGCTTCTTGATCTGTTTTTGCAATGGTGTTCCACGTATCGATATTCATGAAGAGAGAGAAACTTCCATTGTAGATCTTGCCAGGAATCGCGACAGCGAAGTTAGTATGTTGCAGCATATTAAATGTGCGCATGTCTCCAGTTGGCATAATGAGACCATCGACAATTCCTCGAGACACAAGCTGGTATGCGCCAATACCAGACGATGGTACCGCTACAGCACCCAATGCCTGCATTGCATCAGACGAGCTTCCGTCGGTTGTACGAATTTTCATGCCAGCCAGATCGGCTACGTTTCTAATTGGAGTTGTCAGGCTATAAAGATCACCACCCGAGTGAGTCATTAAACCTAATAACTTGACTCCGGAATACTCATTCGCCGTCTCAAAGTAACGTTTGTACGTCCGCCAAAGGGCTACCGAAGCTGATTCGGCGCTCGGTGTTCCAAATGGCAGATCTGCGATGGTCGGTAAATGCAATCTGTTGCGTTCAAAGCCATTGAAAACGATGGCAACGTCAGCAATGCCTGAGGTGACCATATGCCATTGCCGTGACGGTGGAGCTAATGTGCTTGTCGGAAATCTACTGGTTACCCGCCCCTCAGTCACTCGTTCTACATCTGCAGCCCATCGGTCGAACACCTCCTGACGCATAAGGTGTGATGGGGTCCAAAAACTGTTAACCAGCAATTCTGTTGCTGGCAGTGTAACGGATAAGGATAAAGCGAGGGTTGTAGCGGCCAGAATAGTTGTCCTGGACTCGCACCATGGTCGGTATACGGCGGGTATACTAGACCTGAGTCTAGTGTTCATCAATGGAGTCCTGAATCTGCGTTCGAGGTATCGTCATGACACTTGTGGACATTCGTAAGATAGTAGTAACTGTCGAATCTGTGCGGCATGATGGCGGACCGCCCGTCGAGTCTCCGCTTCATGCAGGTGCCATCTTTGCTGTCGTCAAGAACCCCTACGCTGGGCGGTTCGAGCCAGATCTTATGCCAATGATGGCTGAATTGAAGCCTCTCGGCAAAGAACTCGCCAAAAAACTTATTACTGCCCTTGGTGTCGAGACTAGCGCAGTCGAATCCTATGGTAAAGGTGCGATAGTTGGATCTGAGGGTGAATTGGAACATGGCGCACTCTGGCACGAGGCCGGTGGATGGGGGATGCGAGAAGTTCTTGGGGGCACGAAAGCCATTGTTCCGTCGTCGAAGATGATTGGTGCTGTCGGTGCTCGCCTGATGATACCACTAGGGCACGTTCGAGCGGCCTATGTTCGTAGCCATATGAGTTCGATTGAGGTGGGCGTGCACGATGGTCCGCGTGCCAATGAAATTCTTTACGCCCTCGCGATGGCGACAGGCGCGCGGGTCCATGCTCGAATCGGTGGTTTGGCCGCTGCTGACGTTGTTGGTGAAGATGGGCTGCGATAGGAGTAAAAAAAGGAGCAAGGTAAGACGGTGTAAAATATTCAGGCTAACAAACGTATTTATTGGCAGTCAGAACATAAGGTGAATTATTCGAGGAGATTGTGACGATGAAGATCGTTTCGTATCGAGTAGGAGATCGTGAGACATACGGTGTTGTGGTTGATGATTCAGTGGTTGACCTGCGTAAACGGTTGCCTCCAACGCATCGAACACTAAGAGATGTATTGACCTTGAATGCGCTTGATGACGCTCGAAGTGCTGCGGAGGGACAAACTGGAGATCATTCGCTCGATGAAATTTCATTCTTACCGGTAATTCCTAATCCTGACAAGATTCTGGCTGTGGCACTTAACTACGACGACCATATTGCTGAGACTGGTCGAGATAAAACTGCGAATCCAGCGTGGTTTATCCGGGTGGCTGCGTCTCAGGTGGGCCATCAACAACCGGTGGTCATGCCAAAAGTATCAGACAATTTAGATTTCGAATGTGAACTCGCCGCAATCATTGGAAAGGGCGGGCATGCGATTCCTGCGGAGGAAGCCTTGGAACACGTGGCCGGTTATTCGTGCTATCTCGATGGTAGTGTTCGAGACTGGCAGCGCCATACGCGACAAATCACAGCAGGAAAGAATTTTAACTCGACTGGTGGTTTCGGTCCTTGGATGGTGACGGCTGATGAAATTCAAGACCCGCAGGTTTTGGATTTATCAACCCGTTTGAATGGTCGAGTGATGCAACACGGAAATACCAAGGATATGGTCTTTTCGGTTGCAGAACTTATTGCCTATTGTTCGACTTGGACTACGCTTGAACCGGGCGATGTTATTGTTACCGGAACGCCTGGCGGCGTTGGGTTTAAACGCACCCCTCCGGTGTTTATGCAGGTCGGTGATGTCGTCGAAATCATTGTTGAAAACGTTGGAACTTTAACCCATCGAATCGAGCGTGAGTTGTGAGTTCGTCGCCGAGACTAACTGTACGGCCCATTCTGAGTCACATGGGTATCCATGTTCAGGATTTACCGCGGATGGAAGATTTTTATACCACGGTGATGGGACTGGTGGTAACTGATCGGGGAAAAGCATTTAAATTTCCGATCGATCTTGTCTTTTTGAGTAGTCGACCTGATGCTCATCATCAGCTTGTGCTCGCAACCGGACGACCGTTGGATGCAGACTACAGTGTTATTAATCAGATGTCATTTGAGGTTGCATCTCTCGACGAACTACGAGAGATGAGTCGGCGTGTTCAGGAGGCAGGTGTCACCGATTTTATTGGGATTAATCATGGCAATGCCTGGTCGATCTATTTTCGTGATCCTGAAGGTAACAGGATCGAGGTTTATCTTGACTCTCCTTGGCATGTGCCACAACCACATGGTGACGATCTAGATTTAGACATGTCTGACGAAGAAGTTTTAAGGAAGACTCTCGAAGCCATTAAAGACGATCCTGGTTTTCTGCCCCGAGAAGAATTTGAGGCCGAACTTAAGCGAAAAATTGGTCCAGGTGGCGTAACTGCCTAGCATGAAGATTGCCATTCTTGGGGTGGGAGGGGTTGGTAGTTATTACGGTGGTCGGCTCAGTGCGGCCGGCGCGGATGTTTCCTTCATTGCGCGCGAGAAAACAGTCGAAGTTCTTCGGACGCAAGGTTTGTTGATCGAAAGTGCACTTGGTAATGCTCATTTACACGAGCTCCGAGTGACGAGTCATCCTCAAGATATTGGGCCGGTCGACGTAGTCCTCTTATGTGTTAAGGCCTATGATTTAGGGGATATAGATTCTTTATTGGGCCCCCTCATAGACGAGAACACGGGAGTGGTCTGCACGCAAAATGGTGTCGATGCAATCGATAGATTAACTTTAGGTTTGGAACGAGGGTGCGCCCTCGGCGCGGTCGTCTATGGCAACACGTTACTTGTGACCCCTGGACATGTTCGGCATCTTGGCACCTTGGCACGGTTAAGAGTGGGTGGTCGAACGGAACGGGCTCAAGAAATAGCCTCGCAGCTAGTAACCGTTTGCAAAGCTTGCAGCATTGATGCGGAGACTACAACACAGATAGACGTGGAGCTTTGGAGCAAGTTTGTCCTGTTTTCTGTCATGAGTGCTGCCTGTTGTCTTTCAAATCTTCCGACTGGTTCATTACGTGAAGATCCTGCAGGTCGGGCAATGCTTAAGCGGGGCATGCGCGAGACCGTTGCTGTCGCGAATGCCGCTGATGTGCATTTAGAGTCTGATATTGTCGAGCGTTCGCTCAGGATTGTGGATGAAATGGCGGCAGAATCAATTCCCTCGATGTTAGTGGATTTGCGTAGTGGTAGGCGATTGGAGATTGAACATCTGAGTGGGACCGTTGTTCGTTTGGGACATCAACTGAATGTAGACGTTCCGTTTCACGAAACTGCCTATGCAGCATTAAAGTATTACGCGGGTGGTCGAACAATGACGGACGAGACCGTTATTGATGACCTGCCTTCTTGAAGAAAAGCTTAGATGACAAGTCCAGAGCCAAAGGCCTATCTTTCATCATTACCTCTATACGTACCTGGGGCGACCAAGGGTGTGGGAGACGGTCCAATTGTCAAGTTGTCATCCAACGAATCTGCTCTTGGACCGAGTCCCAATGCGATTAAGGTGTACCAAGAGTTCGGTAATTCTTTACAGCGTTATCCTGATACTAGCTGTAATTTTCTTCGGGATGCATTAGCTGAACATTATAGATTGCATCCCTCACGGATTTTCTGTGGCAACGGTTCCGATCAAATCGTGGACAGCTTGACAAGGCTTTTCGCTGGAGATGGTGACGAGGTCGTGTTTTGTGAGTATGGCTTCCTTCGTTTTAAGTTGGGTGCCATCGCCTGCGGGGCAACACCTGTAGTAGCACCTGAGGTAAATTGCACGACATCGGTCGATGCCGTGATTGCTGCAGTCACGGAACGGACGAAGGTGGTATTGCTAGCGAATCCAAATAATCCTACTGGAACCTACATTTCGAAAACGGAACTAGCTCGCTTATGTGCCGCTCTTCCCTCTGAAGTTCTCCTGGTGATCGACTCCGCCTATGCGGAGTTCGTTTTTGCTGACAATTATTCTGCTGGGATCGAGTTCGTCGAGGATGCTGGCAATGTCGTCATGACACGCACTTTCTCCAAGGCTTACGGCCTCGCTGGTCTCAGGTTAGGTTGGGCGTACGGGCCAAAAAAGATTATTGAGGTGTTTAATCGTGCGCGGTTGCCGTTTCCTGTTAGTGGTGCTGCTCAGGCTGCCGGCGTTGCTGCTCTGCATGACGAGGCGTATCTTCAAGAAGTGATCACACATAATACCCGTGCACTGCACTGGGTAGCCGATCGCGCTAGCAAGCTTGGTGTTCCACCACTTCCCAGTGTGACTAATTTCAACACTTGTAAGGTGGGGGAGTCTGGATCGTCTTTGGCTCTGGCAACGCTGGAGTTTCTGGCGGATCGTAACATCCTCGTGCGACCGCTGGAACCATATGGCCTTGATAATTATCTTCGCGTGACCGTGGGGTTGGATCGTGAGAACGAAAAGTTCATCGATGCACTTGGCACATTCTTAAATGCAGAGGCTGTCCGTGGGTGAAGGCTGTCTGCTTCAGTCAATAGATTCCTAACAACAAATCGTTGATTTGCAGTGGTTGTAGATAAGAAGACTCAGGTGTTAATCGTCGGTGCTGGGCCTACCGGATTGGCTGCGGCTAATCTCTTGGGCTTTGCAAACGTTAACACTGTCGTGCTTGAAAAAAACCAAGGAACTTCTGAAATTCCAAAAGGTATTTACATTGATGATGAGTTTTTTCGGACGCTTGACATGGTTGGTTTGGCCGATGAAGTTGCTGAACATTGTGTATCAGCGGCAGGTGTCAGTTATTTCTCACGTTTTGGTTTTTGTGTGGCCCGCATTAAAGGATTGATTACACCGAATGGTTACGGTAACCGTTCCGCGATCTGGCAACCTGAACTTGAAAAAATCATGTTGCGTGGTGTCAAACGGTTTGCCTCTGCTTCTGTGTCTTTCGAACAGACACTAATCGGCTTAGACCAGGACGGACCAACCGTTGTTGCCGAGGTGGTCGATGTTCACGGTGTGCGGCAGAGGATCCGTGCAGACTTTGTGCTTGGCTGCGATGGAGGGAAGAGTACTGTTCGCAAAGAACTTGGGATTGAGATGGAAGGTCGGTCATATGAGCAACCTTGGGTTGTTGTAGATTTACTTAATGATAGCGATCACAGTCCGTTCTCCAAATACTTCGTCAACCCCAGACGGCCGACGGACAGTATCCCAGCACCCTTTCATGGGCGAAGATTTGAGTTCATGCTGCTACCCGGTGAAAATCCTGACGAGATGCTAGAAGACAGGTCGTTACGGAGATTATTTGCGCCGTTTCGAGATTTCGATCAAGTAGAGATTTGTCGACGGGCGGTCTACACATTTCACTCACTATTTGTGAAGAAGATGCAAGTCGATCGCGTGTTTCTTCTTGGCGACGCTGCCCATTTGATGCCTCCGTTTGGTGCATCCGGCATGAATTCAGGGCATCGCGATGCCTCGAATTTATGCTGGAAGTTGGTTGCCGTGCTAAGGGGAGTGGCTTCGTTGCGTCTTCTTTCATCTTACGAATTAGAGCGCCGGAAGCACACGGAGGCTACGATTGATATTTCAGTCCTGCTCGGACGCATAGTTAATAGCCGTTCAGTGGTATTAACGTTTTTTCGAGATCTGGTGTTTTGGTTTCTCTCTCGCGTTCCACCATTTGCTGGTTACATTACCGAAATGCGCTACATTCCGCGTGCTGTGATTCGAGAGGGTTTCGTCCTGAGAGATGAAGCCCGTCCTACAGAAACTTGGGTTGGGCGAATGCTTCCGCAACCTGAAGTATCGACAGCGAATGGAACAACAACCTTACTCGATGTTCAGTTGGGTAAAGGATTTACACTACTCGCAATCAACTGTCCAACGTTCGATTTTAAGGCCGAGCTGCGCCATCGGTCTTGGCAGGCTTTGTCTGTACAGGGAATACATGTTGTAAGTGCTGACATGCAACCACCCTTGCCTGATTCTTACCTAGTTCCACTAGATAATCGATTCGACGAGATCATGAGATTGCATCACGGAGAAGTAATATTGCTTCGTCCAGACCGGTACGTAGTCGGCGCAGTTCGACCAGCAGAATTGGAAACACTCGCGTTGAACGTTGAGCGATTACTTGGTGTGTGAAGCTTGCTATTCTGTCGTCGAACCTGATGGCCTGTTCTAAATTCTCAATTAGAGCTCTCTGATTCCATGGCTACGGACGAGAAAGTAGCAGGCCACGAACACTAAGAGTGTGCCGTTGAGGGTTAGCACGAATGTGGCTGAGATCTGGCTAGCAAGGAATCCACCCATGAGGTCCCCGAGCGGCATTCCGCCTCGAAATGCGAGCATGAAGATGCTCATAACCCGGCCTCGCAACTCATTTGGTACTGCAAGCTGGACAAGTGATGTTACCAGTGAGAACACCATAATGAGGGTAGCTCCACTTAGCAACAGCAGCAGTTCGCTTAGTAACATGATGCGTGAGAATGAGAATGCGATGATGAGGGCGCCGAAGGCAACTTGCATGCACAACAAGGTTAGCCCCATGCGCTTGAACTTCCCGAGCCAGGCAACGATCAACGCTCCGATCACAGCACCCGTACCTGAAAAGGCTAACATCTGACTGTACTGCCCGACTCCTTCCTGGAAAACACTCTGGGTGACAACTGGTAGTAGCGTGAGCAATGGAAGGCCTAGAAAGGTCGTCATAAACGCAAGGATAGTGAGTGTCAGTAAGGCACCTTCGTGTTTGACGTAGGACAGGCCTCCACGTAACTCTTCCATCATTGATCGCTGGTTGGTGGGTGGTACGTGTTTCACCCGTAGTGACATGAGTGCGATGATGACGACAAAAAATGATAAGCCATTCAGTCCAAAACACGCCGCAGTGCCTAAAGCGGCTAAAGTGATACCTGCAATCAACGGACCAAAGACACGAGCGAGATTAAACTGAATGGAGTTCAAGGCGATCGCGTTCGGCAATGTCTGTTTTGGGACAAGTGCAGGGAGAAGAGACTGGTAAGCGGGACCGCCGAATGCCTGACCGCATCCTGATACGAATGATAATAAAAGAATGTGCCAAAGTTGAACGACGTCGAAATAGACGAGGGCTGCCAATATAAATGCTGAAGTCATCTGGACGTACTGGGAACCTATAAGCAGATAACGTCGGTCTTTGCGGTCGGCAATTACACCACCGATTAATGTGAAGAGTAGGATTGGTAATTGCGCTAAAAAAGATTCGAGACCAAGGAAGAATGCTGAACCCGTCAGTGTAAGGACGAGCCAACGCTGTGCAACTTGTTGCATCCAACTACCAGTGGTGGAGGTAAAGGCGCCTAGCCACAGGACCCGAAAATCACGAAAAGTGAATGCAGCGCCTAAACGTCGCAACACACGGTACCCGAAAGATGTTGAAGTGCTATCGGGGTCAGTCGGAGCGTCTGAGTGTAGTGGTTCGGCCACGCGTGCGCGAGTCCTTCACCGAGGAATGCGAATTCTTTGTAGCGTTAATTTCACAAAATGCTTTCGTATCAACCTACATCTTAATGCCAACAGAGCGTTGATGTTTGTTTGTCGTTTGTCGATAAAAGTCACCTGACTTGTTTTAAAGCAACCTCTCTTGCACTTATTCACCGGGGTATAGTATTATTCCGAGAGGCGAATAAAAAACGAATGTCTATCTTAACCAAAACAGACCTTGAAAACCTTCTTCAGGAAAAAAATCTTGGAAACACTTTTTTTTCAGATACTTACGGTAAAGATCCATTCGATGTTTCCCTAGCTTCAACGGAAATTGCAAGGCTCGATACGGAACTTGGTGGAGGTCTCCCGAGGGGGCATCTCTCGGAGATTGTTGGGGCTCATTCGACTGGTCGGATGAGTGTAATGCATGCGGTATTTGCCGCAGCTACGAACCGTGGTGAGTTTGTTGCACTTATTGACACGTTCGACACTTTTGATCCGGAATCCGGTGCGGAGGCTGGCATCGACTTTTCACGCTTTCTCTGGATTCGAGGGGGTGCAGATAGCAATGAACCAATGTCGCACATCGTGAGTCGCTCGCTTAAGGCATTGGAATGTCTTGTGCACGCCGGTGGGTTCGGAGTAGTTGCTCTCGACTTGGTTGATTTACCAGAACGTGTATTCCGCCGGATTCCGTTCACAACATGGAAACGATTAACGCACGCGGTAAAAGATCAACCGACAGCGTACTTATTAATAGGTGATCGATCAATTGCCAGAAGTGTTGCTGGAGTGACGTTGCGCTTGGAATCCAGAAAAAAGGCTACTCGATGGTCGTGTAAATCAACCCACAGTGCGTTGTTGCATGGTTTCGATATTGTTGTTCGCGTGATTGGTACACGTTTCCCTCAAGAGGGCCGGCATTGTCAGCTGTTCGCGTCCATGCCTGCCTATTCGCATATTTCTAATTTCTGATTTGCATGAATCATGTTCGTGGGTGTGCACATACTGCTGTCCAATGGCAAACAGCGACTACCTAATACCAAGCAATGCAACGATCTCGTTGAACTAGCTCGTGCATGCTCTCCACACTTTACAATTTTTAATCAAACGACGGTTGTCCTGGATGCGAATGGGTTACGTGGTCTGTGGGGCGATTTTCGTGCAGTTGGAAGTACCGTACGTCGCATGGCGATCCAACGAGGCATTCATTGCCGAGTTGCGCTTGCAACAACGCGAACTGCTTCCGTGTTGTTGGCCTATGGTGGTTCTAAAGCTCTGACCGTAACCAATCCTGGACACGAAAAGGAGGCACTCGCTTTATTGCCATTAACGGTTTTAGAGAGTGTCTTTTCTGAAACCAACACCTCAGAATTGACTGAGCCCTCGTTCTACTCATCGCGTAAACGTGAGGTGTTTCAGCATGCTGGAAGCGAAGTATTTCGTGCTTTTCGACGCTGGGGACTCTCGACGCTCGGAGATCTGACAGCGCTACCATGCGACGAGTTATTTGCGCGATTAGGAGTTGACGGTGAGGCTTGGCAGCGGTGCGCTCGTGGCGAAGATGTATGGCCACTTATGTCGGTGCCAGATGATTTGCAGTTCAAAGAAATCTATGACTTCGAATGGCCCATTGAAGGATTCGAGCCCCTAGCCTTCGTCATTGGCCAAGTGCTTGAGCGATTAATGGAAAAGCTTGCGCAGTGCAACGTTGCTGCGGCTGCGCTGACCGTACAGTGCTGGTTGGTCACCCGCGTTTATCACACACGGACGTTGCAGTTGCCTACCCCAATTCGCGATCCACAGGTGCTGCAAACGCTCTTATTGCTTGATCTGGAAACTCATCCACCTTCCGCAGGTATTGATCGAATCATCGTAAGCGTAACTCCAGGTCCTGCGCGTGCGGTTCAGTTTTCGTTACTCAGACGAGCCTTTCCGTCACCTGAGCAGTTATCGACACTATTAGCACGCCTGACAACGTTGATGGGTAAAGGGAAATGCGGTGCACCCATCTTGGTTGATTCACATCGTCCTGGTGCTTTCGATATGCAGACTTTTAATCCGAATAATGCCCGTATCCAATCGTCTGTAGTAATGAAGTTACCACTTGTTGGTCTCAGAAGGTTTCGTTGTCCCGTAGCAGCTCGTGTGATGACCGATTGTGGACGCCCGGTTCAAATTTCAGCAGGTGATGGTATTGGCACTCGATCAATTGTTGGGTGTGCGGGTCCATGGCGTTCGTCTGGTCATTGGTGGATGTCGAGAGAATCTGCTTCGAAACACCAATCAGTAGATGGCTTTTGGAGTTATGACGAATGGGACGTTGTTTTAAGTAGTGGTGGAGTCTATCGGATTTATCGAGACCGCGCGCTCAAGGCTTGGTTTGTGTCAGGAATGATGGACTGATGTACTTGGAGTTACATACTGCTTCCGCTTTTTCGTTTCTTGACGGTGCGTCGACGCCAGAGGCTCTCGTCGAACGAGCTGCTGCACTAGGATATTCAGCCTTGGCATTACTCGACAGGGACGGTGTTTATGGGGTACCGAGGTTTCATAAGGCAGCCATGACAGCCGGTATTCGGCCGATCATTGGGTGCGAACTTACGATTAGGACGGACGGGGTAAAAGGTTCACAGGCGAACAAGAAACGTTCAACGCCACTGATGCGGCGACTTCCGGTACTGGTTGAGTCCAAGAAGGGATATCGCCATCTTTGTCAACTCGTGACTCGAATGAAGTTGCGATCACCGAAGGGAAAGGGTGCGCTAACACTTGACGATTTTGAGGGTTCAACGGAGGGGCTCGTAGCACTAGCAGGTCAGTCAATATTTACCGGCTATCAAACTGATGTAGATGAAGTTTTCAATCGGCTCCGTGGGCTTTTTGGAAGGAGTAACGTTTATGTTGAAGTACAGCGTCATTTGTTGCGAGACGAAGAATTTCAGAACCGATTATTGATAGACCTGGCCTCAGCGTACCGTGCACCGGTAATAGCCACAAATGGCGTACGATTTGCGACAGTAGGCGATCGTCTGCTCCATGATGTGCTGACTTGTGTACGGTACAAAACAACACTTGATCGTGCTGGACGTCGACTTACGCGAAATTCTGAGCGATACCTCAAATCGCCGGATGCCATGGAACGATTATTCCGTGATCTACCCGGCGCGCTTCGTTCAACCGAGGAATTAGCAGGTCGTCTACAGTACTCGATGAACGATCTCGAATATCGATTTCCTGTGTATCCAGTACCGAATGGCGACTGCATGGGGTCGTTCCTAAGAAAAGTGACGGAAATTGGTGCACGCAAACGATATCAACCGTACCACGAGCGCGCACGTCAACAGATTGCGCGTGAACTAGCGTTAATCGAGAAGCTCGATTTAGCCGGCTATTTCCTCATCGTTTGGGATCTCGTTAATTTTTGTCGCCGACACGATATTTTGGTGCAGGGACGAGGATCTGCAGCGAACAGTGCCGTTTGTTACAGCCTAGGCATAACGGCAGTGGATCCAGTTGGTATGGATTTGCTTTTTGAGCGATTTCTGTCAGAGGAGCGAGGGGAATGGCCTGACATTGATCTTGATTTGCCAAGTGGAGAACGGCGTGAGCAAGTCATTCAGTACGTCTATGAACGGTACGGACAAGCAGGCGCTGCCATGACAGCGAATGTCATTACGTACCGAGGACGGAGCGCTATGCGGGAGGTTGGAAAGGTGTTGGGTATTGATGCGGATCGGATCAATCGATTGTCGAAGACGATGGGAAAGTTTGCATGGACTGATTCCCCAGGTGCACTTGCTAGCTATTTAAATGATGCAAAATCCGTCAATAAGGATTTACGTGTTCGTAAATGTGTCGAGTTATGGCAACAAATCCAGCATCTGCCTCGACATCTTGGACAGCATTCCGGTGGTATGGTGCTCTGCCGAGGACGTCTAGACGAAGTTGTTCCACTTGAGCCAGCAAGTATGCCAGGGCGTGTCGTAATTCAGTGGGATAAGGATGACTGTGCTGACATGGGCATCATTAAAGTGGATTTACTTGGTCTCGGCATGATGGCCGTGTTGCAGGATGCGATTGGAATGGTTAATAAGTCAGCGCTGAAAGATGAGGAACAGGAAGTGATACCCCGCAAGCGGCCAGTGTTAGATCTTGGACATCTTCCTCAGAATGATCCGGATGTTTATCAAATGTTACAGAAGGCCGACACCATTGGCGTGTTTCAGGTTGAATCAAGGGCGCAGATGGCTACATTGCCTCGTCTGCGGCCAGTATGTTTCTACGATTTGGTGGTCGAAGTGGCATTGATTCGTCCTGGTCCGATCGTAGGAAAGATGGTGCATCCATACTTGAAACGTCGTTCGGGTCAAGCACCGGTAGTTTATGCACATCCAGCTCTTGAGCCGATTCTGAGGCGTACGTTGGGGGTCCCGTTGTTTCAGGAGCAGTTACTGCGAATAGCTATGGTAGCCGCAGGATTTTCAGGAGGGGAAGCTGAAGAGTTACGTCGAGCATTTGGATTCAAGCGTTCGAATCAGAAAATGGAACAAATTGAAAACCGTTTACGTGTGGGCATGGCGCGGCAGGGAATTACTGATAAGGCGGCCGATGAAATTGTAAGGTCGATTACTTCGTTCGCGATGTACGGGTTTCCAGAATCTCACGCGGCCAGCTTTGCGTTATTGGTCTACGCCAGTGCGTATTTGAAAGTGCATTTTTCAACAGTCTTTTACGTTGCTTTGTTAAACAATCAACCGATGGGTTTTTATCATCCGGCGACCTTAATTAGAGATGCACAGCGGCGAGGTATCAAATTTCAGGAGATCAATGTCCAACGTTCTGACTGGTTGTGCACGGTTGAAAAAGAAGGAGTGATCCGTCTTGGTTTAAGGTATGTGTTAGGGCTACGTGAATCTGTTGGCCAATTAATACAGTCCGCGTGTCATAGCCAGAAGAGGTTGCCTGTCTGTAATGCGCGTTTCAATTCAATTGATGATTTGGTTGCGCGAACCAAGATTTGGCGAAATGAGCTGGTAGCTCTGGCTCAGATCGGGGCACTTAGTGAATTCGGGCACGATCGACGGGCTGCATTGTGGCAAGTTGAGCAGGCGATTCGACCAGCAGGAAAACTCTTTCAAAAATCAGAAAGTGTAAATCAAGAAATAGACAGTACAAGTCCGCTTTCGTCCATGACGCCGATGGAATGTGTTGTGGCCGATTACATCGGTACAGGGCTAACATTAGGTCCACATCCGATGGCATTTCGGCGTGACGAATTAGTAAGGCGTGGTGTGACGTTTGCGCGCGATCTGCCAAAGGCTGGTCATGGTTGCTGTGTGCGTGTAGCTGGCGCAGTTGTCACACGACAGCGCCCTAGCACAGCCAAGGGATTTGTCTTTTTGACTTTAGAGGATGAAACAGGTCTTGCCAACGTCATCATTCGACCAGATTTGTTTGCATCAGAATGTGTTGTGATTACAAAGGAATCGTTTTTGATGGTGGAAGGAACACTACAGATTCAAGAAAGGGTTGTGTCGATCAAGGCAGAGCGAATACAGAGTCTTGCAGGTGACTGGCCAGAGATCGCTTCCCATGATTTTCATTAACGCGTATCGTAAAGAAGCAACGATTATCGTAATATCCAAGTAGCTGTGATGTAAGGTTACGCAAGACAGAATGACTGTAAGATGCGTCACATGGGAGCGATCGTTTATTTCATGAACGCACGGCTGTCTTTTTGTGTTGAAAAAATTTTCAAGTTGAAGAATTAATGCAAAAGTCAAAGGTGCTATGGCAAAAACAAAGATAAAACCAATATTTGAAAGACGACGGTCAAAGATTCACGGTTGGGGAGTGTTCGCCACTGCTCCCATTAACAAGAATAAACGAATCATTGACTATGACGGTGAGAAAATCACACACAAACAAAGCGCTGTTCGAGAGGATCGCTACCTTAGCCGGGGTCACATCTGGTGCTTCAAGATTAATAATTTCTGGGTTCGTGATGCTGCAGTCGGAGGTAACACCGCGAGGTTTATAAATCATAGTTGTAAGCCGAATTGCTACGTGCAAATCGTCGGACACACAATTTGGATTCGAGCAGCCCGTAATATTAAGCGTGGAGAGGAATTATCGTACGACTATTCTACGGATGGTGACAAAACGATGCCGTGTCGCTGTAAGCCAGGATGCACGACAAAACTGTGAAGCACTGTGTCTATCTCCACGGTTTCGCGTCGTCCGAAAAGTCGGCGAAGGCGAGGTGGCTTGCCGATCGGTTGCAGCCACACGATGTGACGTTGCACTGTCCAGATTTAAACGCCCCTGATTTTTCAACGCTTACCGTCTCTAGAATGATTGACAGAGTTGCTCGTTCTATACAGGCTCTGCCGGCTGGTCCTGTGAGTCTTATTGGGTCTAGTCTGGGTGCTTTTGTAGCGTTACACTTGGCCGCAACAGCCTCTCAAGGTGGTTTAAAGTCGGCCCGTCAAGACCTTGACAGTTCTCGAATTGAACGCTTGGTGTTGTTGGCGCCGGCATTCGATTTTGGCAAGAATCAAATGCCTGGTCTTGATGCGGGGGAATTTGAACGTTGGCAACAGAGTGGTCATCTTCAAGTGTTTCATCACGCCTTCGGTGAAATGAGACCCGTGCATTACGAACTTTATAGTGATGCGAGCCGGTATGATTCATTTGCGGTCCAGGTTAATAAGCCGATCATGATTTTTCAAGGAAAACACGATGATGTCGTCGATCCGAAAGTTGTCGCACGTTTTGCGACTGAGCGATCGAATGCACAAGTGCATTGGTTGGATGATGGACACCAGCTTCTAAATAGCTTGGAGTTTATTTGGTCTGAGTTGACTACCTTTTTGCACATAGAGTCTTAATCTTGCTTTCGACTATCAGTGTCGTCGTGCCGGTTTTACACGATACAGAACAACTTGAGGGACTTCTTTCTACAATTTCACTGGAGATGATCCATCAAGGCTCCATAGAAATTATTGTTGTTGATGGTGCAGATGCCGATTCCTCGATTGAGGCTTTGAAAGGTGCCTATCCTTGGGTCTGCTGGACTAGGACACGTCCAGGACGGGCCCGTCAAATGAACCATGGCGCACGGTTGGCATCTGGTGACTGGTTACTGTTTCTGCATGCGGATTGCCGATTAAGCGTCGGTTGGGATACCGAAATTCTAAAAGCCAATGCGAACAGACAGTATGTTGGCGGCTGCTACCGGTTTAAACTCCAGACGATTGATTGGCGTGCTCGCCTGGTTGAGTGGGGAGTAGCTAGGCGTGTGGCATGGTTAAATCTTCCATATGGTGATCAGGGTCTTTTTGCGCGTCGGGATGTATTTAACGCGATTCATGGTTATCGGATTCTTCCGCTTATGGAGGATGTAGACCTAGTCATTCAGCTAAGGCGTCGAGGTCGGTTATTTAAATCACAGCTACCTATTCAGGTGTCATCTAGACGTTGGCAGAAAGATGGATGGTGTCGGCGTAGTGCTCAGAACGTACTGTTGTTGTTTGCATTTTTCTTGGGAGTAGATGCTGAGTGGCTAGCGCGTGTATATTACAAATCCGCCTCAGGCTCGCCCAGCTAATTGGAGCAATCTGATACTTTGTGAATGGTATGAGCACGCCCTTTCCAGCTAAATCGGTGTTACCAGAATCCTTGATTCAGCCACTCGACCAAGCGAATCAAAACCTTCTGTCTCACGTGCGCCCGCCAGACTGGTCAAACCCTGTCGGGAATGGCCGATACGATCTATGTGTTCTCGGAGCTGGAACGGCCGGTTTAGTAAGTGCAGTCGCTGCAGCGAGTCTTGGGGCACGGGTGGCACTGATCGAAAAAAATTTGTTTGGCGGGGATTGCTTAAACGCAGGATGTGTACCGTCGAAGGCTCTTTTGCGCTCTGCGAAACTCATCGGGGAATTGCGAAATGCCAAGGCATTGGGCGTTGATACGGATGGGACGATCGTCAACTTTGGTCGCATTATGGAACGCATGCGGCTCCGTCGTTCGGACCTAGGTCAACATGATTCTGTAAGTCGATTAGTTAATCTCGGAGTGGACGTGTTTCTAGGAGAAGCCGAATTTACGGGTCGTTCGACCGTCCAGGTTCAAAATCAAAGTTTGCACTTCAGACGGGCCATCATAGCCACAGGCAGTCGGCCAAGGATTCCTGAAATTCCAGGCCTCACCGAGACCGGATACTTAACAAATAAGCATCTATTCTGGTTGACCGATCTTCCGCGCCGCCTCCTTATCCTCGGGGCCGGACCAGTGGGTTGCGAGATGGCTCAAGCGTTTGCACGATTTGGAAGTCATGTCACGGTTCTAGATCTGGCGGAACAAGTGCTGCCTCGTGAGGATCGTGATGCGGCGGCACTTATTCAGCGCCAGCTTAGTGCAGATGGTGTGCAATTTAAACTTAACGCGGCAATACAGAAAGTCGTGCATCACGGCGCTGAGATACAGGTTCACTTCCAGCAATCTGGCATATCCAAAGAAGCGTGCGGCGATCAATTTTTAATTGCGGGTGGCAGGGAACCGAACATTGAGAGTCTTAATCTCAAGGTTGCAGGCGTTGTTCATGGAGAGTCAGGAGTTGTGGTTAACGACCAGTTGCGGACAACGAATCGACGCATTTACGCAGCTGGAGATGTTTGCTCGACATTTAGGTTTACACATGTTGCTGATGCCATGGCGCGCGTAGCAATTCAAAACGCTCTGTTCTATGGTCGGAAGAAAGTCAGTACGCTGGTAATTCCATCGTGCACTTATACTGATCCCGAGATCGCCCATGTGGGTCTTAATAGTGAGGAAGCAAGTGCGCGAGGCCACCGTGTAGAATCTCTAACGGTGCCACTTGCCGAAGTGGATCGAGCAGTTCTGGACGAGATGACGGATGGTTTTGTGCGTGTACATCATGAAAACGGTCGATTATTGGGTTGTACGATTGTAGCAACACACGCGAATGAGATGATTGGCGAAGCTACGTATGCGATCAGTCAACACGGCACGCTGTCAGATATCTCAAATACCATCCATCCATATCCAACGCAGATTGAAGCCCTAAGAAAAGCAGGCGATGCCTATCGGCGAAGTTTGATTACCCCGAGGTTGAAGCGGTGGTTGCGTCGTTATTTCGTGTGGAGTCGGCGTTGGTAATGACGAGTTCGGCGCTGGAAATGTGAAATGTGGGATGGTCAATATTCGAGAAGTGTGTAAAAGATTGGGGTACTTGTATATCTTCAATAGAGGATGACATCATACAATTAGATGAGATGTCTGGATGGAGTGATAGGGTAACTGAAAGAAAAGAGGCTCCATGCTAGTACAACGACGGAACAATATTCTTTCATCGGAAATTACCGACGAACGCACGTACCTCAATCGCCGGCAATTTATTCAAGGTACTTCGGGTGCGGCGCTTGGATTGGCGACAGGGGCATTCGCGCTTAGTTCTGCGACTAACCTACGAGCGGGTTCCCAGGAGACCATTCCTGACATTCAGACTAGTGCGTTCAGTACGAACGAGGAGCCGAACTCTTTTAGCGACATTACCAGTTACAACAATTTCTATGAATTTGGTCTCGACAAAGGTGATCCATCTCGGCATGCACATGAACTAACGGTCAAACCATGGTCTGTCAAGGTTGAAGGCCATGTGAACAAAGCTGCTGAGTATGATCTCGAAGATCTGCTTAAAGGGATAACGTTTGAAGAACGGATCTACCGACTACGCTGTGTTGAGGCATGGTCGATGGTAGTTCCGTGGGTTGGGTTTCCTTTATCGACACTTATTAATCGATTTGAGCCTACTTCAAACGCAAAATTCATCGAGCTCACAACCGTCTATCGTCCAGAAGAAATGCCAGGTCAGCGCCGGGCGATTCTGAGCTGGCCTTATATTGAAGGACTACGAATGGACGAAGCGATGCATCCCTTGACCATCTTGGTAGTGGGTCTTTACGGAAAGACGTTGCTCAACCAAAATGGTGCGCCCCTTCGGCTGATGGTGCCCTGGAAATACGGTTTCAAGAGTGTTAAATCAATCGTGAGAATGCGTTTTACGAATGAGCAACCGAGAACCGCATGGAATGTCGCCGCACCAAGTGAATACGGGTTTTACGCTAACGTGAATCCTACCGTTGACCATCCGCGGTGGAGTCAAGCACGCGAGCGGCGCATAGGCAAGTTCTTCAGGCAGGCGACCGAAATGTTTAATGGATACGGTGATGAGGTTGCGTCGCTCTATTCCGGAATGGACCTCAGAAGAAACTATTAGAGTTGAAAGGCTGAGAATAGAGAACTGAAGGGTAACGTGAGGGTTGGGCATATCGAGTCACTCGTGTTTTTCCTTGGCCTTGCGCCAGCGAGTGTATTGCTTTTTCGAACTTTCCTTGGAAATTTAGGCGCGAATCCCATTGAGGTCATTACGCACGACACCGGCATCTGGAGTCTACGTATCCTTCTAGTAACGTTGGCGTTGACTCCGATTCGACGGTTTACAGGTTGGAATGTCCTTTCACGTTTTAGACGGATGTTCGGACTGTTAGCATTTTTCTACGCTAGCCTTCATTTCCTGACCTATATTGTTCTGGATCAGTTCTTTGCGTTTGACTACATCATTGAGGACATCGTCGAGCGACCTTATATTACAGTCGGTTTTCTTGGATTTGTGTTGCTGATCCCTCTTGCGGTGACCTCATCGCAAGCGATGATTCGCCGTCTTGGCGGACATCGCTGGAAGGTCTTGCACCGTTTGATCTACTTCTGTGCAACTGCGGGGGTCGTTCACTTTTTGTGGCAAGCGAAAATTGATATAAGACGGCCTCTTGTCTATGCGATCGTGCTAGCAGTGTTATTAATGGCTAGGCTAGTTTTTAACTATTGGCGTCCTGTGTTGGTGACGTCGTTCAGAGACCAATCGTAAGCAAGAAATCTTATACGTGTATTCGGCGCTCGGGCAATTGCTTGAGCTGCTGGCGGACCGTATCTCGCAATTAGTCCTAGAATGGCTCGATCGCGGTATGAGCCGTTAGCTGTAACGACGTGGGCGTATTCAGTTGTGAAATCTTCGCCAAACCAATTCAAGATTGCTGTGACACGCAGTGTCTTTTCTTCAATTTTCAACCATGCGGACTGGGCCAGCGCTTGTCGGGTCGAAGTTGTAAGTTGTTCTATTAGTGTTTCCGATCGATACGGTTGTGGTTTTAGAGGTGGGCAACTCAGAGCGGCACAGTTGATTGCAAAATGTATAAGCGGTTGCTTGAAAGTAGGTCGCATAATTTCGTGCTCGATTTGGTCGAGCGTCAGAACGCGTCCTGCCGCATCCCAAGGTATGACATCAAAGACTCCTTTGATCTGTCTGATGCTATTGCGAGGGTACCAACTCAGCCAACTACCTTTGATAGGATAATGATTAACGATCGCTTTAAGAGTAAAAAGATTGTACGCGTTGATCCAATAGGCAAGTTGTTGATGTTCAGACCACTGTTGGAAGTCTTCGGCTGATACGGCTGCTATCGAGTCGATAATGGTAGTGAGTGACGTTCGAGCGTCCACAAGTTTAGCGTAATCTATTCGTTGATCAATGACATGAGCCGATAGTAGTTTCGCGTAAGCTTGGTAACTATGATCGAATGGTCCACTCGTTGGTGTTGCGGTGACGGTGCTTGCTCCAATTGTCATACTAAACATCCATATAACGATCGATGTCGAAACATGAAGGAGCACTGTTTGTATTATCTCTAGTGAACGATTTCTTGCTTAACGAGCACTAATCCAATTTTTTTGATTAGACTCACCTCTGGTATACAGATGGTGTAAGACCTGGGAAATTTAGGTTAGTCTGAGAGGATCTTTAGCCACCTCTGGTGTGCATTTCAAGGTGTGGTTCTTCTCGTAACCGTCCAAGTGGTATGAAGGTAGTACGTCCGGGTGTGGCGACGCGAGCTTCGGCTCCACGGTCGTTCCGAACGGACCATTTGTTTTGAATAATTGATGCGATTTCATCTGGTGGCGTGTCGTTTCTTAGATACTGACGTAGGTCGACCCCTTCTTGTGCATAAAGGCAGAGGTACCAGAGACCATCAGCTGTAAGTCGACTTCGATCGCATGATCGGCAGAATGGCTGGGTAGTTGATGAGATAATTCCAAATATTGTCCCATCGGGCAGCTTGAAGCGATCAGCTGGCGCCGCAGTCTGTGCATGGACGGGAGTGAGGGAGCCAAAATGGTCACCAATGGACTTCAGCATTTCCTTGCGAGGCACAACTGAACCATTTGACCACTGAGTTGCACCACCGACATCCATGTACTCTATGAAGCGGATTTCCACACCCAAACGTTTGGCATATTCAAGAAGTGCGATAAGTTCGTCATCATTCACGCCTCGAATGACAACAGTGTCCAGCTTAATGTTTTGAAAGCCGGCATTGATCGCCGCATCGATACCCGCTAGGACAGATTTGTGCACGTCAAATTTTGTAAGGTCAAAGAACCGCTTGGGTTGAAGTGTGTCCAAGCTTATGGTGACACGATGCAATCCCGCTGCTCGAAGGACGGAGGCTTGACTCGCCAATTTGACGGCATTCGTTGTGAGGGCTAAATCGCGTAAGTTGCTGCGTGCCGCTAGTTGTTCAATTAGTGACGGCAAGTTCTCACGCAGCAGTGGTTCGCCACCCGTTATGCGTAGCCGATCTACGCCTAGAGACATAAATACATCAACAAGTTTTACGATCTCTTCGTAGCTGAGTATGCTCTTACGGGGAAGCCAGGTGTAGTCATCTTCAGGCATGCAGTAATTGCAGCGCAGATTACACCGTTCGGTAACCGAAATCCGCAAACTGGTCATCGGACGATTGAGTGTGTCGGTAACTCGCATGGCTCAGATAATTATGCCATGATTATTAAATTGTGACTTGTATGGTTTCCTATGTGCGCGAACGTTTAGTTTAAGGATATTTGATGATATCAGGCGTCCGTGGAACTCGGGACATTGTTCCTGGCCAGGTGGAGCGTTGGCAGTATGTCGAGATGACAGCGCGACGGGTCTGTGAACTATATGGGTACACTGAAATTCGAACACCGATTATCGAGCGAGAGGAATTGTTTACCAAGGGGACAGGTCAGACAACCGATATTGTGCAAAAAGAGATGTACTCGTTTACCGATAGGGGTGATGAGCGTGTCACGTTACGACCTGAAGCAACGCCAGGGGTTGTCCGGGCATTTGTAGAGCATGCTCTTGAACAAGTGCTGGCGCAGCCCAAGCTGTACAGTCTGGGACCGATGTTCCGGTACGAGCGACCGCAGAAAGGTCGCTACCGTCAATTTCACCAGCTTAATGTAGAAGTCTTCGGTGTGACTGACCCTTCGATCGATGCTGAACTTATGGAGATGGCGGCATCATTGATCCATGCTCTTGGGATTACGGGAAGTGAACTTGTGGTTAATTCTGTGGGTTGCCCCAAGTGCCGACCGAAATTCAGTGCGGCCTTGATAAAAGCGCTCGGCGATGATGTGGAGCGACTGTGTGGCGATTGTCAACGTCGTGCGAAGACGAACCCTCTCAGGATTTTTGATTGTAAGATTACTGCTGACCAGACAATTATCGATGCGTTACCACACTCTGTTGATTATCTCTGTGTTGATTGTGGAAAACATTTTGAGGAAGTGCGGGGTCACTTAAATCGTTACGGGCAGGCTTTTGCCATCTCACATCGTCTAGTGCGTGGGCTCGATTACTATACTCGAACAACGTTCGAATTGGTCCAAGCGTCGTTAGGTGCCCAAAATGCTTTACTTGGTGGTGGACGGTATGATGGGTTGGTTAAGCAGCTGGGTGGTCCAGATCGGGCTGGAATTGGTTTTGCAGCCGGACTTGAAAGGCTTGTGCTCGCCTTACCGGAAAACCGTGTGATGGCACCTGTTCCCGATGCGTTTGTGGCAAGTTTCGGTGAAGATGTGCGGGTAGAGGCGTTCATCGTCGCGAAAACGCTGCGCGATGCGGGTCTGCGTACTCTAATTGACTATGACCGGCGGAGTGCGAAGTCGCAAATGAAACGGGCCGACCGTGCTGGTGCTCGCTACGTGGTCATCGTAGGAGGAGACGAACTCGCGCGAGGTGAGGTTACTCTTAAAGATATGACAACAGGTGAACAAAGAGCGGTGGCTCGAGAATCACTTCTTGAACTCTTAAAAACTACCGAGCCTGGGCAATGATGTGTCGTAGCGTATGTGAGGCTTGACAAGAGTTAATGACTGATTATCTTGGTGAACTTGTTCGAACCCATACATGTGGAGCTCTTCGTGAGTCCGATGTTGGACATGACGCAGTGTTGCTGGGTTGGGTGGATAGGGTGCGCGATCTTGGCTCATTGATCTTTATTGATGTCAGAGACAGGTTTGGAACAACGCAGGTGGTCGTGAGAGAAGACGAGGCGCTACGTCCGGTAGCAAAACGGCTGCGACCTGAATTTGTCGTTGCTGTGATGGGACCTGTGGAATTGAGGTCTGCGGATACCGTTAATAGTAAGTTAGACACCGGTACGGTTGAGATCGCTGCGCGGAAGATCCTTGTATTAAACGAGTCTGATCGTCCCCCATTTCAGATAACCGAGGATGTTGCAGTTTCGGAGGATTTGCGTCTCAAGTATCGGTACCTTGATTTACGTGGTCACCGAATGCAACAGAACATCGTGTTGCGGCATCGCGTGACCATGAGTATCCGGCAATTCTTCGACCAGCATGAGTTTCTTGAAATTGAGACGCCTATGTTGACGAAGTCGACGCCTGAGGGTGCACGGGATTATCTTGTTCCCAGTCGCGTACATCCTGGTGAGTTTTATGCATTACCTCAATCTCCTCAGATTTTTAAACAAATATTGATGATTGCAGGCATGGATCGGTACTACCAGATTGCTAGGTGTTTTCGTGACGAGGATCTGCGTGCAGATAGGCAACCAGAATTTACACAGATCGATGTAGAAATGTCATTCGCTACGCCAGAGATGGTCTTCGGCATCATTGAATCGTTGATGCAAGCGGTGTTTACGGCGGCAGGTCACAAACCTCCCGAAACACCGTTTCGGCGAATTTCTTATGCGGAGGCGATGACTCGATACGGAACAGACAAGCCGGATCTACGCTGTGAAATGCCCATTGAGGATATTTCTGAAGTTTTTGCGGATTCTTCATTCGGAGTGTTTCGCGATGCGATTCGATCAGGCGGTGTCGTTCGAGCTCTGACGGTGACTGGTGCGAGAGGGGCTTCAAGACGAGAACTCGATGACTTGGTAGCCCGCGCTGTTGCCTTGGGTGCGACGGGGCTTGTGTGGGCCCGTTTGGGAACTGGTGGAGAGGTTCAGAGTTCAATTTTGAAGGCTGCTGGTGAAGAGACGCTCCGTCGTGCACTAACGGTGGGTAAGGTGGGAGAAGCTGACTTGCTGTTAATGGTGAGTGGCGATCCGATCAAAGCCTCAAACCTTCTTGGGAAGCTACGTCTAGAACTTGCGGCCAAGGCTAAACTGCTGGACCCGAGTAGATATGAATTTGCATGGGTGGTGAATTTTCCGCTTTTGGAATGGGATGATACAGATCGACGCTATGTGTCAATGCATCATCCGTTTACGGCTCCAGTTGATGAAGATGTAAGGAAGTTAGAAGAACGGCCAGAAGCAGTTCGTGCGAAGTCGTACGATCTCGTATTGAATGGGACTGAAATCGGTGGCGGAAGCACTCGAATTCACGATCAGACGTTACAACGGAAGATTTTTTCCTTATTGAATATTAGTGAAGAAGAGGCGAGTTCACGATTCGGATTTTTTCTCGATGCACTGAAGTTTGGTACGCCGCCGCATAGTGGTATCGCTCTGGGTTTGGACCGATTGGTTGCCTTGTTGGCCCAAGAGAATTCAATTCGTGACGTAATTGCCTTTCCCAAGACGACGACGGCAGTTGACTTGATGAGCGACGCCCCATCCGATGTTGATGCGCGCCAGCTAAAAGAACTCTCCTTGCGAACCGAAGGTTGACCCATCTATTAGGGCGATCTAGAATCTTTTCATAATGTATTGATAGAGAAGGAGATAGCAGTATTTTTCTTTCATGAAACGGATTCAAGTTCCCTCGGAAGTGAACGAAATTCTGTTCGGCACTCTAGACGAAAATCTGAAGACCATTGAGTCGTTGTTCAAGGTTCGGATTTCGACCGATGGTCAGACTTTGGTAGTGGACGGAGATCCGACTAATGCTTCTCTGGTCGACTGGCTTATTTCTCAGATCCACCTTATGCAGACCAAGGGTCACAAGTTTGCAAAGGATGATGTGAAACAATCCGCGCAGCTCATTATCCAAGAAGGTGCTATTGATCTAACAGAGTACTTCTTAAAAGGATCGGTTCGGCTGTCTGGGAAACGTCAAATTGTTCCTAAAAGCGTAACGCAGCGTCGCTATCTGAAGGCTATCGAGCAGTTCGATATCGTTTTTGGGATTGGACCAGCTGGCACAGGAAAGACATACCTTGCCATGGCCGAAGCGGTATCGTTCCTAATGGAAAAAAAAGTTAATCGAATAATTCTGGCGCGCCCGGCAGTCGAAGCTGGCGAAAAGCTCGGGTTTCTTCCTGGCGACCTCCAAGAGAAAGTTAATCCTTACCTACGTCCGTTATATGACGCCCTTTATGACATGCTCGATGTTGACCGGGTCGAACGACTCTTGGAGCGTGGTGTTATCGAAATTGCGCCCCTTGCTTTCATGCGAGGACGAACGTTGAATGATTCATTCGTAATTCTCGACGAGGCGCAAAATACCACGTCAGAGCAGATGAAGATGTTTCTCACTCGCTTAGGCCTAGGTTCCAAAGCTGTTATTACCGGAGATATAACCCAAGTCGATTTACCCGCTGGACGTGTTTCAGGTTTAATTGAAGTTATGAACGTTGTAGGCGAGATCAGTGGAATCAGTTTTATTTATTTTAATGAGCGAGATGTAGTTCGACATACTCTTGTTCAACAAATCGTAAAAGCCTACGAACAGCGTTCTCGAACATCAGAAACTAGGACCGCTGTCCAAGCCACTTCTCCTAATGTGGAAGACCCGCATTGAACTTCGAGTTTAATGAAGGTTTTAAAATGAGGACACTTGGACTTTTTATGGGTGTGATGTGAAACGTTCAGCAACCCGCCTCTGCGTTGAGGTTACTGATCACTCAGGCCGTCGAGTGCAGCGGTCTGGTCTCGAGCAGTGGCTACAACTCGTCGCACCACTGTCTGCATCGGGTTCTATTACGGTGGCTCTCGTAAGTGACGCTCGTATGCGGGCACTTAATCGACGATTTCGTGGAGTTGACCGTGTGACTGATGTTTTGTCCTTTCCTTGGAACGAACGGGCTCCTAGAGGAGCAACAACGCTGACTTCAGAAACTGGTTTTTCTCATCTCGGCGACATAGTGATTGCAACGGGTCGAGCTAGTCGTCAGGCTTGTGAGGCTGGTCATGCGAAGCGGGTTGAATTGCGAATTCTTGTTTTGCACGGCCTGTTACACCTCCTTGGTTATAACCACGAAGAGGATGCCGGACTTATGGCGCGCATAGAGAAGCAGTGCCGACTGCGTGGCGGACTACCGGTGAGCTTAATTGAGCGAGCAGGACAACGATCGCCATGAAATCAGGGATTGTCTCTTTGGTTGGCCGACCGAATGCAGGAAAATCCACCCTGCTGAATCGTATCGTTGGGCGTAAGATCGCCATCGTTTCGGACAAGCCTCAAACAACGCGGAATCGAATTTTGGCTGTTAAGTCCTATCCTCAAGGTCAAGTGGTATTCATGGACACTCCAGGAATTCATCGTCCCCTTCATCGAATGAACGTTCGAATGGTTGAAATGGCGCTTGACTCGATGTCTCAAGTGGATGCGCTCGGTGTTGTCATAGACGCCACGGAATCGATAGGGGCTGGCGATCGATTTTTGGTTCGCTTATTGGAGCAAATGCGTATACCTGTGGTGCTGGTTCTAAATAAGATTGATCGGGTGGCAAAGAGCACGTTACTGCCGAAGATGGACTGGTATCGGAAGCAGCATGATTTCACAGCCCTTGTTCCCATATCCGCTCTTGATGGTGAAGGCGTGGATGATCTTGAACGCCTAATCCTGTCTCAATTGCCAGAGGGTGATGTCTTGTACCCTGACGACTCTGTGCTCGATCAGCCCGAAAGATTTTTCGTGACCGAAATTGTACGCGAGAAACTATTAATGCACACGCGAGCAGAGATTCCGTTCTCGAGTGCGGTGGTGATGGACCGCTTTGAAGAGATGGATGAAAAGGGAGTGATGCGCTTGTATTGTTCAATTTTGGTCGAGCAGTCATCTCAGAAGCCTATCGTCATAGGTCGAGGTGGAACTATGATTAAGCGGATAGGTGAAGAGGCGAGAGTTGAACTCGAGCGTTTTTTTGACGCGAGAGTGTATTTAGATCTACATGTGAAGGTTCGAGCAAACTGGAGGGAGAACAACCGGGTGCTTGATGACCTTGGCCTGAAATATTGAAGGGTGTCAGGTAACACCGTGTACTGAATGGGTTCGACTGGTTTGAAGACTACTAGATGTGGTATCGTTAATTATCGAAACTTGATCATGAAAGACGACATTCCTCCTTTGCAGCAGATCGACATTGTGAGATTAGAACATGCCGGCCCAGCGACGAATCGACCTGGTCCTCGAGTCAGTCAAGCGACTGCAGCGCATTGGTGCGACTGCTAACCTCCTGAATCTTCTTCAAAAGCAACGTCCTGCCGATCTCGCGCAAATCTTTAGTGAGATCTCTGAAAAAGACCGTCGTGACGCCTTTACCTTGCTTGTCGACCGCTACAGTCGCCTTGCGATGGAAGCTCTGAGTGAATTGGGGCCAGAAGAAGGTGCGACACTAATTGCCGATCGTTCGGTGGAAGATGCAGTACGACTGCTCGAAGAATTGCCATCAGATGATGCGGCCGCACTAATTGATCATCTTCCTGACACCCTGTCTGCTGAGGTGCTCGATTATCTGCAACGTAAAGACGCGGGTGGCGTACAGGAGTTGCTTGAGTACGCCGAACAAACCGCCGGGCGCATCATGAACCCGAATGTGTTTGCGCTGTCTGAGGATCTCACGGCTGGTGAAGCCATTGCCGAATTACAAAAGAACCAAGATGTTGAGATGGTGTTTTATCTTTATGCCGTCGACGCGCGTCGTCATCTCGTGGGAGTTGTGTCATTGCGGCGACTACTGCTTGTCTCACCTGAGACACCGCTTAAGAGGATCATGACGACCGACATGCTTAGTATGGGTGTTGATGCAGACCAAGAAGAAGTAGCTCAGGTTGTAGCTTCATACAACTTGCTAGCTATGCCAGTCGTTGATGAAGAGCATAAACTCGTGGGTGTCATTACAGTCGACGACGTCATTGACGTTATTAAGGACGAGGCTACTGAGGACATTTATCGTCTAGCTGGAGTTGCTGGTGATGAGCATGTATTTACCCCGCCCCGAGAAGCGTTACGAAAGCGATTGCCATGGTTAGCTATCAATTTAGGGACAGCGGTGTTAGCTGCGGGCGTTGTATCTTTGTTTCAGGATACGATTAAAGAGGTGGTTGCATTGGCGGTATTTATGCCAGTCGTGGCAGGCATGGGTGGCAATGCAGCAACCCAGACTCTTACGGTAACTGTCCGAGGCATTGCGCTAGGTGAATTGACTTGGGGTAATTCGAGGAAAGCTCTTGTCAAGGAAGTCTTGGTGGGCCTTGGCAACGGTCTAATTCTTGGTTTTGTTGCAGCCGGTGTGGCATGGGTTATGGAAGGAGACCCGGTTTTGGGCCTCATCTTGGGCTTGGCAATGGTCTTGAATATGGTCGTCGCGGCAACTGCCGGTACATTAATTCCAATTGTGTTGCGGGCGTTAAAGGTGGACCCAGCACTCGCATCCTCTGTGTTTATCACTACTCTGACTGATGTTTTTGGTTTTCTCGTATTCTTGGGGCTTGGCGCTGCCTTCCTTGACTACTTACGTGTAGCTGTTTGATTCCTAGGCAGTTTGGGAAAAAACTTCGACTAAGATCACCGCAGAGTTATGGCCTTGCCTGCTAGAATAGCTAGAACTTGATACTGGGCACAGCACCCGAAATCGAGCGCAAATTACGACAAACACGGCGATGGCGTTGTATAGCTCTGAAGCGCTTATTCTGCGTACGTATCGTCTGGGAGAAGCCGACCGAATTGTCGTGTTTCTCACCAGTAATCGAGGGAAGAAGCGTGGAGTGGCGAAGGGTGCTCGTCGAACAAAATCTCGGTTTCTTGGGGCTCTTGAGCCATTGACTCAGGTGCAGGTTGTGTACTATGAGCGTGAGAATCGAGACCTGGTTAGCTTGAATGATATTGAAACTGTGTGGTCGCCACTGGCCACTCGGCAGCCAGATTCGTTACCCTATGTTAGTTATTTTGCTGAGTTGATAGATGCATGGGCGCTCGAAGCGAATCCAGATCAACGATTGTATCGACTTGGTGCGTCAGTCCTTGAGGCGATGGTCATTGGCGCGCCGATCAATCAACTGGCACGCTACTTTGAGTACTGGTTGTTACGATTGCAGGGAGTTTATCCATCACTAATGATTTGCCAGACCTGTTCGACTGACCTTGCTATGTCTGGTGCACGCGTTTTGGAAAGCGATGGTGTATTTGTTTGTCAAAATTGCGGTCCGGTTGGTCGGGGCGCCGTTTTGTCATCCGGCGCGCTTGTTTTCCTTCGCGCGCTCGCGAAAGTTCGGCCACAAGATTTGGCGAAGGTCTCATTGACGTTAGGTGCGAATAAGGAACTTGAGGTGGCTCATCGGATGTTGATTACCACCCATCTTGAGAAGGAATTACGGTCGACTCGTGTCCTTCAGGAACTAAATCCTTCATAGATAACGACAGTGCTCTTGTGACACTTCAAGATCTCATTGCAACGCTTTCTCGATATTGGGCGACACGTGGTTGTCTAATTCACCAGCCCCTCGATTTGGAAATAGGGGCCGGAACGATGCATCCTGAAACATTTCTCAGGGTACTTGGACCAGTGCCTTGGAGGGTAGCGTATGTGCAGCCGTCGCGTCGACCGGCGGATGGACGTTTTGGTGAGAATCCGAATCGATTGTTTAAACATCATCAATTCCAAGTGGTTCTGAAGCCTGCTCCTGATAAGGCTCAAGA